>Ga0126369_10003505_pt1 | contig 11341 bp, 10 predicted proteins | sample PanSoiMetaPlot_1_FD_109646 | JGI IMG/M metagenome (GOLD analysis project Ga0126369, IMG submission 109646) | Tropical forest soil microbial communities from Panama - MetaG Plot_1 | ecosystem: Environmental > Terrestrial > Soil > Tropical forest > Bulk soil | place: Panama | collected 2016-02-17 | reverse complement strand
GCCTTGTTCGATAAGGCTAAAGAAGAGATGAGAAAAACCGTAGAGCCTGTTACGGAGCGACCACCCGCAGAGAAGGGTCCGCCTCCAGGTACGACCCGGTACAGGATTGTTTATGACGACGGTTCACATTATGTTGACGCAACAAGTCCAGAAGGAGCCTTGGCATATGCCGCCAGGCAGGACTATAAGAACCCGAGGATTCTTAAGGGTGTAGAAGATGTAACTCCCAGGCCAAAGCCTCCATCAAAGGCTGCGCTGGAGAGAGAGAAGAAGGCGAAAGAGGAACAGCGTGTACGTGAGGTAGCTGCCGCAGCAGCTACCCGAGAAAGCATTAAGGCGGGACTCCATGATCTGAACGAGGAGGTTCAGGGCATGGATTATCCGACACACAATGCGAAGATTCTCAAGCGGATCGCGGAGGTCAACTCCGATCTCAAGGGTCATGTTGATGACTTCCGAGAGATCAAACGGAGCGACTACGACACTGGCGAGGATGGTACTGACGACTTTCAGTCAGACAAGCAGACCGCCTGGGATGACATTCAAACCGCAATGGATGACGCTGCTGGTGAGCATGCCGCAGAAACAGCCGCTAAGACCAAGGCAGAGACGGAAGCAGTTAAAGCAGAGGCCAAGCCTGCTGAGAAGCCGCTGCAACCCGAGGCTAAGCCACAGGAGCGCGTTGTGGCTGCCGAAGACCGAAATCTCACAGAACGCCAAAGAATTACAGCGGAGGAGGCAACAAAGAAGTACCCGGAAGGAACTCTGTTCCACGGCTCTCCCGAAGGTGTGATCGACAAAGTCTCCGAGGGTTACCACACACGTATGTGGCGAGAAGGACCGGGGTTCTACGTTACTCAAAATGCAGAGAAAGCAATCAAATACGCTGCTGGTAAAACAGCAGAGAGTGCTCGCAAGGTAGGCAAGGGAGCAATCTCAGCATTCAAGTTTACTGACAAAGCCAAGGTCTTTGATATGGACAAGGCCCCTGACTCTTGGTGGATGACAGTTGTTGACAATTCTTTGGAGCTTACGGGTAAGGATAAGCTCACAGAGAAGCAGTGGGATAGCTGGAGAAGGGATCTGGAAGGATCAGCGAATATGCGTGGAGCTTCTCCTGGCGTCATTAACCGAGCAACCCTACAGTACATTCTGATACAGGAAGGACTTCCGGCTAACGAGGTTTACTACTACGCCGACGAGGCGATGGGAGCACAAGGATTTAACGTCACCAAGCACATGGAAGGTGACGGTCCTGTGTGGATCGTCAAGGAGCCTGACGCAATCGAGAAGGTCACTCCGAAGGCTGCTGAGGCGGCACCTGTGCCCACTCCTGAACCGCCACCCAGGCCGCAGGCAGAGGTGCCACCTGAGCAGCCCAAGGGACCACTCACGGAAGGTGAGCGCAACAGACTCTTCAAGACAGTCATGCCGGAACTACGACGTGCTGCTGCCCCAGAGAAGGTGAAGCTCACCCCGGAGATTATTCAGGAGCATCTCGGTAAGACACCGGAAGAGGCGAAGGCGATCTGGGAGCAGTTGGAGCCGAGGGCTGCGGCAGAAGCTAGAGGTGAGGTAACTCCGAGACAGGCACCGGGGATCAAGTCCGGGGAGCAGGCTTCCAGAAACAGGCCGGTCTACACGGCAGAGAAGGAAGCGCAGATCGTAGAGCAACACGGGGAGCGTCTGCGTCGCTACATTCAGGAGACTGGAGTAGCGCCTAGCCAAGTAACGATGCGCTGGGTGAAGCAGAATATGCGTGTTGGTGATGAGGCCGCCAGGGCGCTGATCAGGGACTACAAGGGCGAGGTGCCTACCAGAGGTCGTCCCGCGTACACACCGTTGGAACAGCAGACCAGTCCTGTTCCGCCGACTCCACGGACGATGGTGGATGCCACCACCAACCTGCCGGTGTGGTACTTCATTCATGAAGCGGCGCCAGGAGTTGATGGTCTTGTCTCTCGACAGGCTGCAACGCTAGAAGAGGCCAAGGCTGGACTTGAAGCCGCTGGACTGAAGAACCTCAGAGTCGCCACGCAAGGTGGCAAGAAGATTGAGTCCGTCGAATCCGGGGCAAAGGCCACTCCCCGTGGGGAAGGTACGAATCTCAGGGCACAAGGTGTGGGCCTTCGCCAGATGGGTGTTGGACCTAAGCGTTTGCTGAAGCTTGGTGTTGCTCCGACACAACACGCCGCGTTGCAGGAAGCAATGCGGCAAGCCTACCGTCAGGCCAAGGACTCCGGTCTTGAGAAGCCCACCAGCCGCAGGATTAGAGAAGTTCTGCGCGAGACTCTTGGGCCTGAGAATGGTGAAGCGGTATGGTCGAAGTGGTTCAACGTTAGTGGTGCTTCCGGAATGCCTCTGAACATGGCTTTGGCAGCAGCCTGGAAGGAGTTCATCAGGCCGAGGTCATATGACAGAGGAGTCTTCAAGCTCGGCCATGAGCCGGTTCTTGAAGGAGTTCGAGGTGGGAAAGAAATCTATCAGAACTTCCCGATTGAGCCGGTGGTTAGCAACAGCCCAGTGGTACGCAACGTGCAGTTCATGCGGTACCACGTCATGTTTGAGCCTGATCCTACGAAATTCCAGATGATCAAGCAGAGGATTCTCCGCGCCACGCCCAAGCATCTGGAGAAGGTCGTTGCTCATGAGATCGATGTGCAGAGGCGTTGGCGTGACGATGTTGCCAACTCGCATCTCAACATGTCGCAGAAAGAGATTCGTGCGTTGCAGAAGGCTGCGTTTGTGGCAGAAAAGGACCGTGCAACAGCGAAACAGAAGTTCCTTAAGGCGTATGACACAAGCCAGCAGCTTGCAATCTTCACAACACTGCACATCAAGGGTCCGGGGTACATTCTGCCTAACGTCATGGGACAGCTTATGCTGATGGCTGCGGACCATGCGTGGAACCCCATCTCAATGGCTCGCAACGCTGGTATTCAGAGGCGCTGGCTGAGCAAGTATGGAGGCGACCATCTTCGTGTGAGGGCTGCAATGCAGGATGGTATCGCACAGAGCATTGTCAGAGCGCAGCGCGGGGAAGCTATCCCAGGAGCATCCTTCAACATTTCGCGAGCAACTGCCAGGACCGCACAAGCCTACGCGAAGATCCTCGATACGCCATTCCGCGACAACGCCTTTATCACAGAGGCTTTCCGGCAGGGATTCAGAGACGAAGACGCACTGCATATGTTGGTCACCGACCCGAGGCTCTCCGGTAAGTTCTTTGAAATCTCACGCAGAGCAAATGCCAATATCATTGACTACAGCATGTACAGCAAGTTTGAACAGAACATTGTGCGACGGGCTATCTTCTTCTATCCATGGCTCAAAGGTGCAAGTAAGTACTCCGCGAGGTTCTTCTTTGAGCACCCGGTTCAGGGACAACTTGCTGTTCAAATGTCGCGCAACGCACAAGTTGAGAACGCAAAAGAGCTTGGTCCAGTGCCGTCCTATCTCGATGGTGTGTTCGTTGTTGGACATAGGAACGTTCCGGGTCTTGGCCGGATGCCAACAGTAATCGACCCGAAGTCTCTCACCATCTTCGGCACCCTCGGTCAGACAGCAGGAGCCGTATCAGCGGCACTTACTGGTCATATGACACAAGCGAATTTGCCCGAGGAATTCCTTACTCCTACGTTGAGCGCCGGTATTGCGGCAGCCACGTACACGGACCCCTTCACGCAGAAGGCGTATCCTCCTGGCACATCAATCTTCCAGATCATGGGGAGCAAATTCACAGGGAACATCGCGCCACTCACCACTTTGCAACAGTTGGAGAAAGCTGGGCAGTATCAGAGCGGTGCTAAGCCAACCACCAAGGTGCTCTATCCGTACAGCAAGGGTGAGGTGATTGGCAAATTCTTGACGAACACTTGGCCACGGGCATTGAACGTGACCGAGTCACAGTCGAGGGCATTCTCCGAGAAGTCGGCCTTCTTCCCACACGCAGAGAAAGAGAGGATCAAGGGACAGCGAACGCTGAAGCAGTATCAGGACGTGACAAAGATGCTCGGTATGCAAATGCCCGCTGTGGTGCCAAAGGCCATTGCGTTGAGGGCGAAGCGCATGGCAAACCTTGCAGCGTTCCAGGACCATTTCGGTCGCAAGCTCACGACGGCGGACAGGCTGATTGCGGACATGAGCTTCCTGGTGCAGAATAAGACCCTGGACGAGGCTCGCGCGAAAGAGTTGCTGAAGGGCTGGGCGAACTACCCGACAGCCACCAAGGACGCTATCGACAGGGCAATCGTGAATCAGTACATCAATACCAGAGCTATTGGTGCATGGAAGAAGATTCTCAATGCACACCTCGATGCTCAGGGTAAAACAGCCCTGCTTGGATCGTAATGGCGCTTAGCGGATCACAGCAGCAGATGGCCAATCTCATCTACGGGATCGGCCGGTCGCGTGGACTGAGCGATGCGAGAGCCAGGGAGCTTGTTGCGGCAGCATATGCAGAGTCAGGTCTGAACCCAAGTATTCGCAACACGAAGAGTGGAGCTACGGGATTGTTCCAGCTCCTGTCGAGCGGATATGTGAATCGGGCGAATGCACTTGGTGGAGTGACAAATCCGCGGGCAAACATCAACGCAATCCTGCCGAATTATCTGAGCTACTGGAGATCGAATCCTAATGCTCCTGCTGGTGCTGCGGCAGCAGCAGTCGAAGCGTCTGGGAAAGGACCAGGATTCTACTCAGCGCCATTGGGTCTGATTGGTGGTCTGAGTTCAGCTGGAACATCGTCAGCGCCGCTCAACACCGTGCCCGGCCACGCGAGCGGAGGCCTCACCGTATCGCAGCCACAGAGCGCACCAGAAAACCCACACGCCTACAGTACGTTCGCGTTGAACATGATCAACAGTTTCAAGACGAAGGACGCCAACGCGATGCTCGGGGCGATCATGGCGCTCAGGAACGCGACGAAGCCGCAGCCGGTTTCACAGCCGGTTCAGCCGAGGCAACCGAATAGCAGTCCCGTGGTGCCGCAGGGCAAATTCATCACTTCCACCAGTTACACGGGCGGTGGAAACGATATTCAGATGATGGAAGCAGCCCAGTCGATGGCGAGGAAGATGGGCTTGCACATGTCCGAAAACTACGACTTGCCAGGAGGCGTCAATCCCGTTCACGTAAAGGACTCGTATCACTATCAGAGGTACGCGAATGATCGTGGGCTTGGCAGAGCGATGGACGTGACAGGAACTCCACAGCAAATGTCCGCGTATTACAAGTACATGTCGAGGACGAACCCCACGGAGTTGTTCTATGACCCACTTGGTGGTATGAAGTATGGTAAGAATATCGGCCCGATTGGAGGCCACCAAACCCATGTCCATATCGCGTACTGATGGCCAGGCTATCTGACAGAGCACAAGCGAGAGCAACAGCCCCCATGGGGGAGCATGCCAGCGTGCTCGGTCAGATAGCTCCCGGGAACATCAACTTGAATACTCGGCCAAAGGTGCCGAATGGTAGAGGTGGGTATAGCACGGTGAGGTCGATCAGCTTCTCTGATAACCAGGGTAGAGAGATTCTCATTCCCACAGTCGTTGGGAGGAGAATCGTCTCAAACAGAGCGGCTATCGATCATTACTACAAAACGGGCCAGCACCTGGGTATCTTCAGCAGTATTGAAGCTGCGAACAGATACTCGATACAACTGCACAAACAACAAGAGAAGGAATATGGCTAGAAAGGTGAGAGGAGGAAAGCGTGGCACGTCCATCTGACAGAGCGCAGGCAAAGTTCAGCACACCGAACCTCATGCCGCCCGGTGCTGATATGCCAGGAAAGTCCGGTGGTCTTCCGCAGAGAGGGCCAGCGGCGTACCCTGTACCACCCACCACGTCTCCGAAGGGACCTTCAGCCTATCCGCAGGTTGGTAGTCAGAAGAAGGCCCCCGTCAAGGGTAAGAGGAAGGGGCCGAAGAAGGGTGTGGTGCCGCCTCAGTTCATGCCGGGGTATCAGAAGAAGGGAATGTAGTGAGACTCTCGGATGGAGCGCAGAGGAAGTTCACACAGACATTGCCATGGCCTCCTTTGCCGCCGGTTCCCAAGAAGCAGACTACGCCGGGAAGCAGAGGTGCCATCCAGCAGAGGAACGATGCTAAGCGTTACAGACAGCAGGCCATACAGAAGTATTACAGGGAATCTCCAATAGTTCCAAACACTGGACAGGGATACGTTAAAGCAAGAGTGAGGCAGTCGCCGAGGAGGTCGGTGTAATGGCTACGCCATCGCAGTACAAGACAGGTTCGGCGGCACCGTACAAAGAGGCCGTCCATAAGGCTCTTGGACACAGCAAAGCGCACCCAGGGTTCAAAGCTGTGGCAGGAAAGATTGCGTCGAAAGAGGGTGTGAGTCAACAGCAGGCCGCAGCGATGCTCGCAGCGTCTAGCCGTGGAGCTTCGGCGAAGGCGAAGAGGAAGAATCCGAGGCTGAAGCGGGTAAAGGGCTAGGAGCTTCGCTTAGATGGCCACTCCTGAATCCTGGCCATGGCCCGGTATGAGCAGTCTTTCCTGCGACAGACCGTTGTAGCACTCGCGAACGACCTCTAGAACGTCTCGTTTCTCTCTGTCTGCGAGGATGTGAAATCCGGCGACAATCGCTTCGCGAATGTCGTTTGTCTTCATCTCGTCAAAGCGCACCACCCGCACCTGCGGTAGGTCTTGCCGTGAGCGGTTCGCCAACGTTCTCTCCAAGCGAACTTCCTCCATACTGCACCTTCCTTCTGATTGCCACACTGGTGTAGTTTCGCTCGGCCCACCTTTTGCGAATGGTCTCGTCCACAATTTGTGAGTCATCTCTGTAGATTACTCCGGAAAGCGCGTCCTCGATAGCCCGCGCGATTTTGAGTGCGTCCGGCGCGGAGACGGGGTACGGATGCTCTCGCCCTTTTTTGTTGAGTCCGCGCTTTCCGAAGTGTGACTGGGGCCTCAAGCGGTATTCGATTATCTCCAAGATCAACGGTCCTTCAAGCAGCGGGCCGCTATATACATCCAGGGCTGCCGCAGCAACCTCGGACTTCCACGGCTTCGCGTACTTGCTTGCGTCGGTGAGCTTCACGCGCCCACCAACAACGAACCCGCGTTTCGACCCCGCAGGGGCTGCTTTTCCGTTGACCTCGAAGGTAATCATCCCCAGCAGCTTGAGCTAGCGTACCACGGACTCCACCCGCTGACGTTCTGATAGCGGTTTGCGGCTGCCGCCTGCGTCCATGCGGATGCTCCATGGCCGTACAGCGAACGTTCACGCCAACCCATCTGGAACAGTCCAAGGTACTGACCGTTCTGAGCGAAGCGGTTGTACCTTGATTCACACCAAGCGATCCTCTGAGCAACGTACCCATCCTGGCACGGGCGGACACGATGCCCGCAGAATCCCCAGGTGATCGCCTCTTTGATCCTTTCCACTCCTGTCGGTTTGTTCTCGCTCTTTGCTGGTATTACCAAGCTCAGTGCTACTCCAAGACCGGCGAGGAAGGTCAAAGGATTACCTCCTGTTCGCTTACAAGGTTAAGTTGAGAGGTCCGCCTCTGAATGATGCCGCAATACTCCTCATTCAGTTCATAGCCTATGGCGTTCCTATTCAACTCGCGGGCAACAATCGCTGTTGTGCCCGACCCCAAGAACGGGTCCAGGACTGTGCCTCGGCGAAATCCCCCGTTGCAATCGCATTTGGACCAACCCAAGTGCTCTGCTTCGGAGTACCGCTGTCCTGCACCCGGACTTTGGGGATCTCCTGCCTTCCCGTTGTCGTATCTCCTTGGCCGCCATTGAGGATGAGATCGGGGAAGGTCCATGCGCTCAATTGATCTGCTTTCCACGTTTCTTCGCTGTGGTTCTCCACAGACCAGGCAGACCCTTTGTGGACAACCGGCTGTGATGCACATTTCGGGCAACGACTTCGGGAACGTTGCGAAATGGGCCTCCGTGTAGACCTCAGTAGGTATATCCCACACAGACCTGAGGAGTCGCTTCTCAGTTCCCCAGCCTTTCTCCACGTTGGCAGAGTCTTGTCTGACCGCATACCAGTCGTAGTAATGGTCCTTGCTAGTCGTGAACATGAAGATGTACTCGTGGTTCGTTGTTGGCCTGGTCTTAACGCTCTCAGGCACCGCGTCACGCTTGTACCAAATCACGTCACGAACTAGTCTCCATCCGTCCTCAACCATTAGAAGGGCAAACTTCCACGGTAGTCCTCTGAGCCTGCCTTTGTCATAGGAGTCACCCAGGTTGACCCATACAGTGGCGGAATTTGCCAAACCTGTTTGTCTAATAGTTCCGAAAAGAGAGACGAGGTTGTTAAGGTATTCCTCTGGACTTCGTTCCATCCCCACTTGATTGTCGCTGCGTAGAGCGCCACAATCAGGACATTCGCCGCTCCACATTCCTGTCGAGGCGTCCGCTCCTTCGCGTCCAGCTTGTTTAGGTGAGGTCGCGAGCGAGTAATCGAATCGTGTTTTCTTTCTCGCGCTCCTATGAGAACATTCCTCGCTACCACCATGCCAGGTTCCGGTACCGTAATCGCGGAGACCGTAATAGGGCGGAGATGTGACAACACAGTCAACGCTGTTGGGAGGTAGACCAGCGGCAAGCTCTCGGCAATCACCCTGGTAGAGCGCGAAGTCTCTGTCTCTGACAATGGTTTTCACGCGAAGGGCTTGAGGAACTGCGGGAGATTGACCTCCCACATCATGCTTGTTTCGTCTCTGTGAATTCTCGGAGTCGATGTGATTGCTCCAATTCCGAGCTTCACAAAGGCGTCCAACACTTCCTTGCGATACACCAGTCCATAGAATGGACCATTATCGCGATGTTTAATAACTGAGCAGCCCAGCGCCTTTGACAGAGGCCGCTGGGCTGCCAGTGCTCCTGTGGCTTCTGGCAGAGCCGCCACGGCCTCCAGGCCACGGAGCCGCCGGACCTCGTTGACGAAGTCCAGCATCTTGGAAAACTCTTCGGGTGTGGACGCCACCTCGTTGGCGGCACCGACGGATGGCGGGACAACCATTGAACTGGAGGCCCTTGGTTCCACACCCGAAGCTGGGATCGGCGGTGGCGGAGGTAGAGATTTCACCTCGCCACCGGCTCATAAACTTTTTGGGAGCGTTCGCGGAACAGAAGGTCCACCACCCGGCCCTCCTTACCTTTGCGGTTCTTCAGGATAGCGACTCGCATAACGTTGTGCAAGGACCTACGCTCTTCTGGTTTTAACTCTTTCGCTTTCCCAGGACGCCAACAGCCCAGAAGAAAGTCCAGCGATTCTTCCAATACCCCACTATCGCGGAGCATTTCAAGCGTGACCTCGGTTGAACCGTCGCCACCAGCTCTACTGAGTTGCATGGCAACAATGACGCTGACGGATTCTGCTTTGGCCAGTTCCTTAATTCCTTTTCCAATCGTGCTAGTTCTTTCGTATGCGTCTCGTCCTCTGACGCCCAACAACCCCAGGTAATCGATGATGACTGCTCGTAATGGTGTTTGCAGTCTTTCGCGTGCCTCTCCGATAAGCAAAGGCAACTCATACAGATCGACACTGGTGTCACACACGACCACGCTTGCCATCCTCTGGGTGAACCTTGTCGTGTCAAGCTCCGTGTCTCCCTTTGCCCATTTCTCTACTTCTTCCGGGGCAATATCCTCTGATATTGCAAACTGACGTTCAGTCCATTCAACTCCAGGCATCTCCAGACTCGCAACGAGGGTTCCAGTGGAAGTTGATCCGAAAAAATCTGTAATCGAGTTAAGACCCCACGTTTTTCCAACAGCCGTTCTCGCAGCGAGTCCGAGCACTTGTCCATCAGAAATGCCTCGTATCTCTCCGTCGAGTGTGCCCCATCCCAGGTGAATAGGATCACGCTCTCCTCCTCTTTCGGAGCGATACTGTACAAGTAGCTCGTCAAACGTTCTAATTCTCGATTTCTTTCGGCTTCGCGCCTCGACAACGTGTGCGATGAATTCTCTAGGAGTTCCAACCCAGCCGGACCAATCGTTTGCGCTAGGTGGCGGGCGTAGTCTGATTGAATTAGCCCCAATGAGGCGAGCCGCTCTAGCCGCACCTTCGTCTCCCGCCTCGTCCGCATCGTGCGCCAGGTAGACCGTAGCATTACGTGGTATCACCCCTATCCAGTGCGGTCGGATAGTGAGGGCACCAGCGGGGAGGACCATGATCGCGACAGAGCCTTCCGTCAAGGAGTGGATCCGCGCTGAATCTGTTTCTCCTTCGGCCAAAAACCAGTCCAAGCTCGACTGATCGCCCATCACCAATGGCTCTCCAAACGCGCTCCCAGGATGCGCTGAACGCTTCTCCGTAGTGAGATTCCGATACTTGATCGCTGTTATCTTCCGGCGTCCATGTATTCGTCCATATCCCGGCCAGGCCAGAACAACATCTGGACCTTTTCCCCAAAGAGTAAAGCGCGTACCCATGGCTGACAGGGAAGTGAGACCAAAGCCCTTGCTTTGGCACCATGCTTCTATCTGTAGGAATGCTCGTCCTTCCGTTGGTATCGAGTGGAGCTTCTCGTACGCATCGGTCAGGTCCACCAGTCGCGATGGTGGTTTGGCGACTTGCTCTTCGTAGAACACTACGCGACTTCGCTGTACGGGACTGTCTCAAGACAGTCCACGCACCCGCACTCATGCAACTGGTCGGGCGTCAACCTCATCTTGTTCGGGTGCTTGCACCACGTACAAGCCGTTCCTCCTTGCGCTGCTTCCAGCACCAAGTAGGACAACAGGTTGGGATGTTTCCTCCTTCTCACCAGGAGTTCTATTGCTCTTTGGATAACTCTTGGTGAACTTCCATCGTTTAACAAGACTTCGCATTGCCGCCTCACATTTCGCAGTGTTTGGAAGGGTGGTGGTTCCCCCAACCTCTCCTGGGTGTAGTAATAGAAATAGGTCGCCAGGTCGCCCTCTGCGGGGGCTGCCGTCGCCATGCTGGTTGCTCCTCTCCTAGTTGAAGGGAGGATGCGCCTGCATCCGATGTGACTTTACTACGACGGCAGCCCGCTCGCAAGTACAAAAACCCTGCAAAATGCGGGGTTTTTCAGTGCCCTTCGAGATGAGCGATCTCGACTGCCAATGCCATCGCCTGCTCTGTGGTGGTATTGTGGTCGAGAATTGCAGCCAGCACTCTGAGATGTAGACTCTCCACGTTTACCTTCCCATTGCTGGGTGTAGTTTCCACTGGAGTCTCCTCATACAACGGCCCGACCTCTTCATACACTGGTGTGGCGTGAAGATCACCACTTCCACTTGTGTATACCCATTTCAACGGCTGCTTCGGCCCGAGCATTGTCTCAATCTCAATCTCAGGCTCAGACACCGGCGGCT
>Ga0126369_10003504_pt1 | contig 11342 bp, 8 predicted proteins | sample PanSoiMetaPlot_1_FD_109646 | JGI IMG/M metagenome (GOLD analysis project Ga0126369, IMG submission 109646) | Tropical forest soil microbial communities from Panama - MetaG Plot_1 | ecosystem: Environmental > Terrestrial > Soil > Tropical forest > Bulk soil | place: Panama | collected 2016-02-17 | reverse complement strand
GTAAGCACCACGGCGACGTACTACATCAAGACTGCCGCCGATGATGTCCGAAACGCGATGGCGAAACTCGAACAGAATGTGCCCCTTACACCGGTTGGGGACACGTTCGGGACACTAAATCGTGACTCTCGCGCAGTGCCGACCTCGCTAAACTGACGTGAGATAATGGGGTTACGTCGCATTGGCCCCGTAGCTCAGATGGATAGAGCAGCGGTTTCCTAAACCGTTGGTCGGCAGTTCGACTCTGCCCGGGGCCTCCATCGATTTCTTCATCCCTTTCTATCACTTGCGCCCACTCCGTGAACTGGTCATTGCTATCGCCTGCGGTCTCCGGTTGCGCGGGAGTTGCATTCCGCCCCTGACTAGTTGTCTGCTCATTCTGATCCAGACCGTCTACCCAGCCTACATTCGCGCTGGGAACTAAGTTCCCGTAGAGGTCCACAGTGACTTGGATACTCGAATGCCCAAGTTGGTCCCGCACGTAGGCGAGGCTGGCGCCTGCCGGGATAAGGCCAGCATGCATTAGATCATCGTTGCACCACTATCCGGCGGAACGGGCACTGTCGCAGCCGCTGCCCTTCTCGCGATAAGCAAGTAACCTTTGCTCTGCGCATCTTTGCGCAGCTGTTCCAGCCGTGCTCTTCCCGGACCTTCCCGCCCTGACCGCAGTTCGAGCATACCCTGCCGTAAGCGCGCTTCCATTTCGAGACCGACATAACCGAGACGGCTTGTCTCGGACCGGGTTCGTTCCAGGGCCCGTATTTCATCGATCATCGCATCATGGCTACGATGCGTCGACCCTGCTACGTACGCACCCACTATGTTGACTTGAATTCGCGTAACGAGATCGAGCACTCTTGGCAGCAAAACGCGTGCTCGAGCGCATGCCTGCTGCGCCTCTGCCGTCTTTCCCTGTGCGAGCAGCGCCATGGCGACTAACGATTCACTCAGCGCTTCGTCGTCCGTTGAACCTCCTTCGTGAAAAACAACCGTAAGCCGGCGCGCCTCGGATTCCGCTCGCTTGGCGTCGCCACCCTCGAGCTGCAATTGAGCAAGCTCCAGCTGGTTCTCACCCTCTGTGACCTTTTCGCCTAACGTGCGACTTAGCGAAGCCGCTTCCTGATGCCGATTTCGCCCGTTGGAAACATCGCCCTGCAGAACGAGAATCGATGCCAGTTCGTATAGGGCCCAGCCCTCCATGCTCTTGTCGCCTACCTGTCTATCGATCGCAAGGGCTGCCTCGGCCTGGCTTCGCGCTTCCGTGAGCGCACCCTGACGGAGAAGCAGTTCGGCAACGTTACCCAAAATCATTCCGATGCTCTGCTGGTCTCCGACCTCCCTGAACAACTGCAACGCCGTATCGTTCATCTTGCTGGCCTCTGCCAGCTTTCCTTGCATGGTCAGGATGCCTGCGATGTTGTTGTATGCAAGGGCCTGACGATCTTTGTCGCCGGTTTCACGGGCCAACTCCAGGGATCGTTCATACGCTTTCAAGGTTCTCGGTACATCGCCTTCGTCCCAAAGAACGTTGCCGAGATTGAGCAAAGCTTGTTGCATTCCGGCCTTGCTTCCAGTCTCAGTCGAAATACTGAGAGCCTCTTCGAATAGCCTCTGCGCCTCCGCCAGATTCGATTGCCGCCGCGCGATGATTCCCAGATTCGCAAACACCCGGGCCACATCCCGCTTGTCCCCGACCGCAGCGAACATCGGCTGCGCTTCCTTTAACAGAGAAATACCGTTCGCGTTATCGCCGAGGCTGCTTAGGGCACTGCCGCGAATCAACAGGGCTTTGGCCAAGAGCATGTGCGCACCCTGGCTTCGGCCCTTTTCAGCTGCACGACTGGCAGCGGCTTCCTCCTGATGAAGATCGCCGGCCAGATCGGCCGCGGTGGCCTCTGCGAGATCGACTCGGGCATCGTGCTCTGCGAGCGGCCCGCTCTTGCGCAACGCCGTAACTGTGGCCATGGCGTCCTTACCCAAGCCAGCTGCAGTCTGCACATTGGCAAGCTCCACTCCGTAGTCAAGGTTATCGGGAAAGAATTCCCAGAGCATGCGGTAAACTTCCACAGCTCGCGGCCATTCGTGCATCGCGACGCGGTAACGTCCTTCTACCCAAAACTGATGCTCACGCGGAAGTTTGGCGGAGAGATCGTAAGCCTTCTTAGCTTCCTGCTGCGCCTTGAGGTCGTATCCGAGGCGGGACCAACACTCTGACAGTGCGGCGTGCGACAGAGCGTGATTCGAGTCTGTGGAGACTGCCTGCAGAAATAGATCACGCGCGCCAATGGAGTCGAATGTCCGCAACTTCTCCAGGCCTTCGGAATAGAAGCGAGCAGCTTTTGGATCCGAGGGAAGGGCGGCGCGCACCTGCATGGTAGCATCGGCGGAGAGTGTGCCGAAGTGTAGAGTCCGCCGAAGGCTTTCCCCGCTGCGTGATATGAGTTCCGCGAGTTCCAGTTCTGTGCCGTCTTCCGAAACGGCAGCGACTGTCTCTCCTGTTCGCACATCTTGCACTTGGAGAGTAAGTCGAACCCGCAACCCCGCGCTCTTTCCTGCAGCCAGGTAGGAACCTACGATTACCAGGTCGTTATTCAGATTACTTCGGATCTTGGTCAACGTTTCCGGGCTGTAAGTGTCGGTTGCGGGAAGAATCAGGTCGGACTTCATACGAGCAATGGTCTCTCCGGGAATCAGCCGTAATTGTTGACCGGCAGCCAAGTCCGCACTCAACAATTCGGAGAGAGCAGTCGAGATCCATGCCTCGTCGTCTTTTCCAGAAAGGTTCTTGAATCCCAACACAGCAACCGCAGGACGGATCCGCGCCGTAGTTGTCTCGTTACTCGCGGCAGCACCAGGAAACAACAACTTGCGCACGCTGCCGGTCTTAAGACTCCACAGCGTCGCCACCAAGACCAAGAGTAACGCAATCAGCACCACGTTTCGTGTGCTTGCCACGCTTCCGCCACTATGGAAGCCAGTCAGTGTCTCGGCGAAGGCTTCTGCTGGTCCAGCCGGGAAGCGCGTGCCGTTTACTCCGCGAGCAAAGGTAGTTGCGCGCGAACTTACTTCTACAATTGGAGCGATGAACCTGTAACCGCGCCCAATCACCGTCTGAACAAAACGAGGTTGCTCGTGATCGTCCTCAAAAACCTGCCGGATCTTTCGGATCGCTGCATTGATGCTGTTGTCTGTGTCGAGGAAGACGTTCCTGCCCCAAATCCTTTCGACTATCTGGTCTCGATTTACTAACTGGCCCCGCTGCTCTACGAGGAATAGCAGCAACTCCATCGGGATGCGCCCGAGTCTGAGAGGTTGACCCGCCTTTCGAAGTTCGAAAGCGCCTGGGTCAAGCTCGAATTCTTCTCCAAGTCTGATTGAGCTGGCGGAAACAGTTCCATCGAATGACATCCAGCCGACCTCCACCACCGGCAGAATCTGTAAATTCTATTCGTATGTTTCGTTGGGGTTGTCTCCATTTTGTAACTTTTCCGCCGCATCTCGATTTAAGCGAGATTTCAGCCACTTGCTATTGGCTGCTGCCGCGAATTTTCGCACTATGCGCACACGCTCGCTGGGGAAAACAAGGGGCGAGTGGAACGGCTGGAGCAGGTTGCGGGGGCGGCTGCGATTCCCGGCGGGGAGCCCCGGCTTGAACCCGCAACATTCTCCGGCAGAAGGCAAGACGACCGGGGGAGTGAGATGCAAGCAGTCTTCGGCAGCAGTGGCGGCTGCAAATCGGCAGCATCAAGTTATCCCGCAAGTCTCCTCGACACAACCAATTTGCAGGCGTTTGGAGCTGAAGACGAAGGCCCTCATACCGCTTGGGGATGGGGCAATGCATTCAGCCTTCACTACGACAAACCATCATCCGTCACTGATCGAACCGTCCACAAGGAGGACTCAAATGTTTCGAAGTATCGCAAGACTAACCCTATGTCTGGGATTGGCAGCGTGGTCGCTGTCAGGTCAGGCGCAGAAGGCGCCAGCAGTGCGGGCGACTTCTGACGACGTTTCTTGCAAGTACAACTTCAGCTCCGGCAGCGGAAATACTTTTCTTCAATATTGCGTAGCCGAAACAGGAAACATCACGCGAATTGAAACGCCGCAAGGACACGAACTCGTTCAAGATGGCTCCGGCAACGACGGCTATGGCCTCTGCAATCCGGATTTCAACGTTACCAGCTACTTTGACTATGGTTTTCTCGGGGGGGAAAGCTTCAATTGGCAGAGCCCAGTTCTGCTGAGTCAGACGGCGAAGAGCGTCAAGATCGCGCGCACGACTGCGGATGGAATCTGGACACTGACCCAGACCATCACCCAGGTCCCCGCAACGCCAGCGATCCAGATCGTGATGGCGCTAAAGAACAACACGGCACAGGCCAGAACCGCTTATCTGGTTCGCTGGGTGGACGTCAATGCGGACAACGGGACCGTGATCAATGACTTTGGCGCGACGCGCAACAGCGCCGCGGGATGGACTCCGACCGTTCCCTTCGCGGGCAATTTCGGAACAGGACTGCAACTGGAAAGCGTTGGCAACTCGCAGTTCGGCTTTATCAGCGGTTATGCCCGCACCACGTTCGCCGGGCCCAACCCCTGCAATTTCGCAGGTGAGTCGTCCGCCGATCCGGTGGTCAACACCGATGGCTCGATTGCGCTTGCACATGTGGACAGCATCGGCGCCAACAAAACCAAAACGACAACCATGATTTACAAGGGCTTCTAAGAAGGCTTCCCAGCATTCAGTTCTCAGCCTTCAGATTCGGATGCAATCCCCACGGACAAGGATCGGCCGAGTCCGGCTGAAGGTTGACGACCTGGGATGGGAGGGGATCCAGATTCAACACGAAACCAGGAGAAAAAAATGAAACAACTAATCAACAAAACAAAGATGACGCTGCTGGGACTGTTTATCTTGTCGGCCGTGGTGTCCCATGCACAGAACGTGGGATCGACCGTCAAGGTGAACATTCCATTCGAATTCAGGGTTGGTGCCACACTCGTGCCGCCGGGCCAGTACTCGCTGGTTCAGCGTGAGCAGCACCTCGTCACATTGCGAGACGCCCGGGGCCAGGTTGTAGCGTCCGCATTCACCGTAGGCATCGAGTCTTCCGCGCCTGCGGAAGATTCGAAGCTGAGCTTCTATGTCTCCGGCGGACAGCACGTCCTCACTGAGGCATGGGTCGAAGGAGAGCTGAGGGGCGAGCGATTGTATGCTCCGACAGCTGATCCGAGCGCCACAGCGAAGCAACGTTCGATCCAGCCAGCTGCAAATGTTGCGAGACAGCCTTGAAAGCTGCAGATTTGTCGCCTCGATGATCTCGCAGTCTTTCCCCAGGATCGTCGAGGCCTCGCACGAACTGTTTGTGGACAAAAGGAGATCAAACGATGAAACTGGCTATTCCGAGCAAGACAAATGAGACGATTACTGGAGTCGACTGGAGGTTCCGTGGCAGACTTGGAAATCTCTCGGTTGTATCAAGTTGGAAATCGTCATGGGTGGGTCGCTGCCGTTGTTTTCTGCGCAGTGGGATACCTATTCCGTGGTGTGCCGGTTGCCGCGCAGCAGACAAGACCGGTCACGAGCATAGAGGCGGAAACTGCTGAACTCCTCAAGAAGGCCGATGAGCAGTTGTGGAAAGGCAGCTTCGACGAGGCCCTTGTTCAATACAACCAGATTCTAAAGTCGGGCACGGAAAAGGCGGAGGCGTATACCGGGATCGTCCGCTGCTATTTGCGGCAGGAAAAGCTTCGCGATGCTGACGAAGCGTTGGCCAAGGGCCTTCAGGCGAAGCCGACTGATTCCGGACTTAAGGTAGCACAGGCGGAACTGCTGTTCCGGGAAGGCAAGATTCCTGATGCCGAAAGGATCCTGGTCCCGCTCATCAATGCCGGAAGCGCGCCGGCGCGAGCTTACCTGGGTCTGGCTCGAATCTCTGCCGCCTCTGGTCTCTACGCGCGGGAACATCGGCTCCTTGTGCGGGCCCACGAGCTTGATCCCAGCGACCCGGATATCCAGAAACATTGGATGGGCACAGTCTCGCGGTCGGACCGCGCCAAGTTCCTTGAATCCTACCTTGCCGGAACGCATGGCGACGACGCTGATACTTTGCACGGAATGCGAGAGTATCTCGAAGTGCTCAAAGCACAACAGGCTGCGCCTGGCTCCTGCCGGATTGTAACTGACGTTAGGTCAACCGAAACAGAAATGTTGCCACTTATGAGTGACGCGCAACATTTGCGCGGGATGGGGCTTCCGGTTGCGATCAATGGTAAGAAATCCAAGCTTATGCTGGATACCGGCGCGGGCGGAATCACCATTAACCGTAGATTCGCGGCCCAAGCGGAAGTCAAGCGACTGACCAACGTCGGCATCGGCGGCATCGGCGATCAGGGTGATGCCAGAGGCTATGCGGCCTATGCCGATTCGATTCGCATTGGGAATCTGGAATTTCGGAACTGTCTTCTGGAAGTGATCGACAGAGCCTCCGTTGTTGACCAAGACGGACTCATTGGCGCCGATGTATTTCGACAGTTTCTGATCGAACTCGATTTCCCCAACCGCAAGCTGCATCTGAGTCAACTGCCGGTCCGTCCGGGAGAACCCCAAGCCCGACCTTCTTTGGCAACAGATGACGACGAGCCAGAACCCACGTCCGATCCGAACATGATCGGCAAGGACGCGCCGGGAGCGAGTTCTCCTCCCGTCCCTGAATATTTTGACCGCTTCATCGGCCCAGAGATGAAAGGCTATGCGGGAGTTCTCCGCTTTGGCCACATGCTGCTTGTGCCCACCAAGATCAACGACATTTCTGGCAAACTGTTTCTCATCGACTCCGGCGCTTTCAACAACACGATTACGACAGAGGCGGCGCGTGAAATCACCAACGTCCAAGGCACGTCTTTAATGAGGGTCAAGGGCTTAAGCGGAGAGGTCGCCAAAGTTTACGAGACCGGCACAGTCGTGCTGGAATTCGGCGGCCTGAGACAGAAAAATAATGATATGGTCTCATTCGATCTTTCTAACATCAGCCGATCCGCCGGAACCGAGGTGTCGGGAATTCTGGGCTTTCCGCTACTGAATGCTTTGACTCTAAAAATCAATTACCGCGACGCATTGGTCAAATTCGAATATGTTCCAGTCCCGGAGAACCATTACCGCGGGATTGACGGTACACGGCATTGAGGCGCGGAATCGGTATGATTGGCCTTGGCGCTCACAACCCCGGCCCGGCTCCTGCCTAGGTTAGAAAGGTGTTCTGAGTGTGATAGACCCAGGCCGCCTGCCCGGCTGCCAAACGCAGGGGGCTTCAGAAAGGTGTAGAATCCCCGGAACTAGGGACTTTCCGAATGACCCTTGCGTCGCGCTGTGTCCCTATCTTCGTTGCCCCCTTTGCCGTAGTGCTAATGACTTAACCCGCTGCTTGCCAGACCGAGACCGTACTCAAAAACTTCAATAATGTTAGCGATGGCGGTTCCCCTGCGAAGCCAGCTGCTGGATGGTCGGCCACTCGCAACCTACCCCCGTGCATTAGAATTCACTACTCCGCTCGGGATGTATGCCCGCGGGACGAGGCCGTTTGTGCCAGCGGTAGAAGAACGGAATACCGAGAACAATTACTCCCAGCCCCAGGGATGAACGGACAGGCCGGATCATCCACAAGTTGACTGTCAAAGCCATCGCGGCAGCCACAAACACGAGCGGCGTCCAGGGATATCCCCAGGCGCGGTAAGGACGAACCAAGTTCGGTTCTTTTTGGCGCAAACGTATCAGGGCAGTCGCCACTAACCCGAAGAAGATCCATACGGCAAAGACAAACAGAGAATAGAGTTCCTCGAACGTCCCACTAAGCGCCAGCAGCGCAGCAATCGAACCCAGGAAAACCAACGCACCAGTGGGCGTACGAAAGGAAGGATGAAGGCGCTCGGCAAAACGGAAGAACAAACCCTCGCGCGCCATCGCGTACGGGATGCGAGCACCGGTCAAGACCACGACGTGCAGTGCCCCAAGAGCCGACACGGCCATCGCGACCGTGAGCCAAGCTGCTCCGCGCGAACCACTCAACGATTGCACTACGTCCGACGCAAGATGCTGGGAAGCCGCCACCCGTGCGAATGGCAAAACATGAAAGTACACAACATTTACCATCAAATACAGCCCGCCCACAGTGAGCAGCCCAAAAATGATGGCTCTGGGGATGTTCTTCTGTGGCCGGACAATCTCTTCGCCCAGATCGCCCAGATCGTTAAAGCCGTTGTACGCCCACATCGCAGGAACAAGCGCTGTCAGCAAAACGCCAATAGTTCCCAGGCTGAAGGATGTTATCGGCGGCGTATTTGAGGTGACGGGTTTTGTTCCTAACACTACGCCTCCGATAACAATGAGAAGGATGGTGGCCATCTTGAGCGTCGTCAGCAGCACCTGTATAGCGCCACCCATCCGCACACTGAAATAATTGACTGCCGTGACGATCGCCACGACCAAGGCCGCAATCGGCTGGGCCGCCGTGAACGTGAATTCGTAACGACCAATATGACTGCTGAACAAAGGCGTGGCCACGATGGGAAACAAAAATCCCAGGAACCGCACGAAACCGGCCGCCAGAGTGGCCATAGCGACTGGCCGCTCAAGAAACGAACTCATCCAGCCAAAGAGAAATCCCCAGAGAGGGCCAAGCCCCCGGCCAAGGTAGACGTAGGGGCCGCCGGCCTTCGGAAAAGCCGCACCGAGTTCGGCATAGCAGAAGGCGCCCAACAGCACGATGAGCAAACCGAGGATCCAGGCGATCAACACCAGTGTGGCCGAACCCACGGTACGGGCCATGTCGCTGGCCACAAGAAAAACGCCCGTCCCGATCGTGTCGCCAATCACGATGGCGATCGCCGATCCAAGACCCAGGCCACGCAGCAAATCGCTTCGCTCGAAATGGTGAGACGGATTGCTAGCCATAATGGGGAAGTCAGAGCCTACTAGCCGCAATGCAGACGGTCAACAACGCTTCTGTTGTTTCGGTGCAGACGGGAAATGCACCGGTCCATGGCGCGGATTCACGTTTGCGCGATATCATCGAAGCCGCGATGGCAGCGCACAAATTCATGGTGAGCGAGTTTCCATGGGACGAACGTTACCGCGTGGCGGGCATTGAATCGGTCCTTACTCCTGCGCTCATGGTCTATCCGGAAATCGTAGCGTCCAACATTGCGCGGACTCTGCATCTGCTCGGAGGCGAACCGGATCGCTGGCGTGCGCATATCAAGACCTCTAAGCTGGCCTACACGCTCCGCATGCTTGTCGAGCGGGGTATCCGGAATTTCAAGTGCGCCACCACTCTCGAACTGCTAATGGCCTGCCACGGCGGAGCAGCCGACGTCCTTCTCGCCTACCCGGTGGTGGGCGCTAACGCACGCCGCGCGCTCGAAATAGCGGATCAGTTCCCGCACGTCCGGATTTCGGTCCTCGTCGAGAACGAGGAACAGGTGCGGCAATGGCGAGGCAGTTCTGTCGACCTGTTTGTCGACATAAATCCTGGGATGAATCGAACAGGGGTCGAACAGAGCCAGACCGACAAAGTGGTTCGGCTTGTGCGTGCTGTTGAAGAGGCGGAGCTGCAGTTCAGCGGCCTGCATTACTACGACGGCCAGCTTGGGACCCTGGACGAGCTCGAACGGACCGCAGCGGCGCATGCCGGCTACAATTGTTTACTGGAACTTGTGACCGCGATCCAGGACCGCGGGACGAGCGTGGTGGAAGTCATCACCGCAGGGACGCCGACGTTCCCTTGCTCTCTCGCGTACAAAGGTTTTCACGGCGCAGGGTTCATCCACCGTGTCTCGCCTGGAACGATTGTGTATTGCGATGCAACAAGTCTGGCGCAATTGCCCGCTGAATACGGCTACGCGCCTGCGTCGCTGGTACTGACACGCGTCGTCAGCCGGCCACACGACGGAATCATCACTTGCGACGCAGGCCACAAAGCTGTTTCGGCCGATGCTGGCGTGCCCACGTGCGTAGTCGCCGGACATCCAGGTCTGACGCCTCTTACGCCCAGTGAAGAACATCTTCCGATGGCATTGAACCGCAAGACCGTAGATCCGCAAGTCGGCGAAGCGCTCTATCTCCTACCGCGCCACATCTGCCCCACGGTGAACAACTTTGATTCCGCGCTGCTCGTGCAGGACGGCCAGATCACATCAATAGAGAAAGTTACGGCCCGGGGACGCGAAGCGCCGCTGCTGCCCACGTTAGGGTTGACCAAGTCCTCAGTGGGTCTCGGAGCTATCAAGCGAGTCTAGGCCAGACAGTCCCAGTCACACAGTCTCGGGGTGGCCGTCCTTGTGGCTTCTTGCGACAGGAGAGAATCTTACTTGGTCCGGCGGGCCGCCCTCTTCTTTACGCTACGCACTGATCTGGTGCTCGCTTTCTTCACACTGCACGCAACGCAATCGATTTCGATCAGCATGCCTGGAGTGTGACCAAGATCGCTGCCCACGGTCGTGCGCGCCGGATACGGCGGCGAAAAACGTCGCGCGTAAACCGCGTTGTAACGCGCGAATAAACCCGTATCACTCAGGTGTACATGGACCTTCACAACGTCGCGAAGAGAAGCTCCGTCCTCCTCGAGAATTGCAGCAATGTTATCAATGGTCTGCTCCGTCTGCTCTTCAATGCTGTCTCCGACTAGCCCGCCATGGGCCGGGTCGATCGGACCCGTTCCACTAACGAAGACGAAATCCCCGGCCCGCCATCCCTGGGAATAAGCCCCTCCGGGTGGTACACCATGCTTAGCTTGAATTACGTATTTGGCCATCTTCTCGTATCTCCATAGCTCCGTTCTTTCGCGTAATCGCGCTGACTTCTGCCACGATACCGGCAGCTTCCCTTAGACAAAACGAAGCCTTACGAGCTCGCGAATATAGGACCCCTACAGGAGCTGGGAACACTGTACCCCATCTACCTTCGTGGGCAAGCCTTCCTGCTGGAGCGTGATGGCAAAGCTGCAGCCGCCGAGTTTCAGAAGTTTCTCGACCATCGCGGAATTGTGCTGAACTACCCTCTCGGCGCGCTGGCGCACTTGCACCTGGGTCGCGCCTCTGCCCTGTTTGGGGACACCACAAAAGCGAAAGCTGCCTATCAGGATTTTCTCACCCTCTGGAAAGACGCCGATCCCGACATCCCTATCCTGAAGCAAGCCAAAGCTGAGTACGCGAAATTGCAATAGTCAACTGTTGAAAGCAGGCTGCTTTCAAATCAACGATGCTCACGGAGATGCAAACAGGGACGATGTGATAGCCACCGCTCGCCAATTCCTGCAAATCGGTCGTCTTTCCCGCCCCTGGTCCTC
>Ga0126369_10003503_pt1 | contig 11342 bp, 8 predicted proteins | sample PanSoiMetaPlot_1_FD_109646 | JGI IMG/M metagenome (GOLD analysis project Ga0126369, IMG submission 109646) | Tropical forest soil microbial communities from Panama - MetaG Plot_1 | ecosystem: Environmental > Terrestrial > Soil > Tropical forest > Bulk soil | place: Panama | collected 2016-02-17 | reverse complement strand
GCGCCGATCTCGGTGCCCTCGAAGCGGATCGACCCCCGACGCACCACGCCGCGCTTCGGCAGCAGGCCCATCACCGACCGCGAGAGCACGGTCTTGCCCGAGCCCGACTCGCCCACGATGCCGAGCGTCTTGCCGCGCTCGAGCGTGAACGAGACCCCGTCCACCGCCTTCACCAGGCCGTCGTCGGTCGGGAAGTGGATGCGCAGGTCGTTGACCTCGAGCATGGCGCCGCTTCGCGGGCGGCTCAGCGGCGCCTGCCCGGTCATGTCGGCCAGCGTCATGACAGCCTCACCCTCGGGTCGATGACCGCGTACAAGATGTCCACCACCAGGTTCGCGATCACGATCGCGCCGGCCGCCAGCATCGTGACGCCCATGATCTCGGGCAGGTCCTGGTTGTTGATCGCCAGCACCGTGAACTGGCCGAGCCCGTACATGCTGAACGTGTGCTCGGTGATGATCGCGCCGCCGAGCAGCAGGCCCAGGTCCATTCCGAAGATCGTGAGGATCGGGGTCAGCGCCGCGCGCAGGCCGTGCTTGAAGATCACCGTCCGCTCCGGCAGGCCCTTGGCCCGGGCGGTTCTGATGTAATCCTCGTTCATCGTTTCCAGCATTCCGGACCGGGTCAGCCGGGCATACAGGGCGGCGTACAGGAAGGCCAGGACAACCCAGGGTAGGAACAGGTTCTCTGCCCACGACAGCGGGTTCTGTGTGAAGCCCACGTACTGGATATTGGGGAAAATCGAGAACGGGTGCCCGTAGACGAGCGTGGTCTGAACGATCTGGCCGGTGAAGAAGACGGGCAGCGATACCCCGGCCAATGCCCCCAGCATCGAGATCCGGTCCACCGGGCGGCCGCGGCGCAGGGCGGAGATGACGCCGACGGCGACCCCGCCGAGCAGCCAGAGCACGGCCGCGCCCACCGCCAGGGACAAGGTGACGTTGACGGTGCTGATCATCTGCGGCCAGACCGGAAGCTGGTTCTTGAACGAATATCCGAAGCACGGCGGCGGGCACCAGGCCTGGGTGGGGCCGGAGTTGTAATGCCTGCCGAGGGCGATCCCCGAGATGAACTGCCAGTACTGCGCCAGCAGCGGCTGGTCCAGGCCCAGCTGGTGCTCGACGGCGATCACCGTCGCATGTGTGGGTGAGCGGCCGGTGTATTCAAGCGCGATGTCGTAGTTGGTCTGGCCGGCCAGGTGCGGCACGCCGAAGAAGATCAGGAACGTGATCAGGCTCACCAACGCGAGCAGGAGGACCGCGGCGAACAGCCGCCTGATGATGAATGCGATCACTGTCTGTCGGCGAACTGCCCGGCCGGACCAGTACTGGCCCGGCCGGGCAGTCCCGCCTTCACCTGCTCTCTGTCAGTCGCGCCTTGCTATCTGCATGATGGCGACGGGCCTTACTTGAGCCCGAGCACCGCGTAGTTGTACATGCCGTAGTAGGCCTGGACGTAGACGTTCGTCAGGGCCGGGTTACGGTACAGCAGCGACTTGGCGTAGACCTCGGGCATGAACGCAGCGTCCTTCATGACCTGGATGTCAATCTGGTGCGCCATCGCGTTGCGCTGCGCCTGGGTCAGGCCCGGTGCCTCGATCCTGCTGATCAGGCCGTTGACGACCGGGTCGTTCAGCTCGCTGATGTTGGAGTTACCCGCAGGGACGATGGCGTTGCCGGCCGCGATCTGGTCGTACCAGCCGAACGCGGTCGGGAAGTCCGCGCCCCAGCCGCCCATGGCCAGGCCGATGTCGTGGCTGTGCGTGTACGCGGTGTTGCCTGCGTACGTGGTGTAGTAGGTGGCTGACGGGAAGCCCTTCAGGGTGGCGGTGATGCCCACCTTGGTCAGCGCCGCGTTGATGGCCTGCGCCGCGGCGGTCTGCTTCGGGGAGTCGTTGCGGTAGCCCAGGTTGACCGCGAAGCCATTCGGGTGACCGCAGGCCGTGAGCTGCGCCTTGGCCGCCGTGAGGTCACCGGTCGGGTGGGCGTTGAAGCTGTAGGTGTCAGACGACAGGTAGCCGATGACGTTCGGTGGCATGGAGGTCGTCGCGATCGCGCCGCCGGCGACGGGGCCGCCGTAAGCGGTCTGGGTGTCGACCTTGTTCGCCGCGTACTCCACCGCCATCCGGCAGTGCACGTTGTTCAGCGGGGCGATCTTGGTGTTGATGTACATGAAGTCGATGAAGCCGTTGACCGGGTCATCGGCCTTCGCCTTCAGGGCGTTGCTGGACAGGATCTGCGCCCGGGCAGCGGTCTGCACGCCGCCGCCTGCGTAGTCCATCTGGGCGGCGCCCGAGATCAGGTCGCTGTCCACGGTCGCCGCGTTGACGTTCATCTTCAGGATGACCTTGGCGACGAGCTGCTTGGCCGCTGGGTCCATCTGGGGCACCCAGTTCGGGTTGTCAACCAGCGTGAGCTGCTTGTTCGGGGTGTAGGACTGGACCATGTACGGGCCCGTGGAAATCGGGTTGAGCGCGTACTTCGCGCCGCCGGTAGCGGTCGCGAGGTCCACGCTCGGCGGCACCGGGGCCGTCTGCGGGATCGCCACCACGTAGTTGAAGTCCGCGAACGGCTTGGCCAGGTGGAACTCGATCGTGTTGGCGTCCGGCACCGTGATGGCCTTCAGGCCCATGTGACCCGGGGTCTTGTCCTTGTAGGGACCCTTGTACGCCGGCGTCTGCGGTGCCAGCAGGATCTGGAAGTAGCTCGGGCCGCCGGGCAGCACGTCCTTGGCGAAGGTCCGCTCCACGGCGTACTTGACGTCCGCTGCGGTGATCGGCATGCCGTTGGAGAACTTCAGGCCCGGCTTGATGTGATAGGTCCAGGTCAGGCCGTCCGTGCTGACCGTGCCCGGCCCGGTCGCGATGCCCGGCACCAGGTTTAGGCCGCCAGGCCCTGGCACCGAGGCGTAGGTCATCAGCGACGTCTCGTACAGCCGGATGAAGTTCCACTGTGCCGCGTAGTAGGTGTCACCGGGGTCGGTGGAGTCCGGCGCGCCGAAGTCCTCGAAGGTGAGGGTCCCGCTGGTCTTCGCGTTCGACGCGTTGATCACCGTGGTCAGGCCCGAGTTATAGGCGGGCGCGTTCGTGGGCGTCGTGCCCGTGCTGCTGCTGCTTGAGCATGCAGCCAGGATCAGCGCGCCGACCGCGGTCGCCGTGCCGATCCCGAGGATCTTGGGCATCTTCATGGGGTTGTGTGCCTCCTACCGTATTTCCCTTTATGTGGTTGTGAGAGAGGGTACGTCATGGGGTGTGCCACATTACCGGCTCTTCGGGTCGAGCGCGTCCCGCAGTCCGTCGCCAAACAGGTTGAAGGCGATCACGATGAGGAAGATCGCCACGCCAGGGACCAGCATCGCCATCGGGTCGATGCTGTACCACTGGTTCGCCACGGCGTCCGAGAGCATGCCACCCCAGGTCGGGGTCGGCGGCTGGATGCCAACGCCGAGGTAGGAAAGAGCCGCCTCGAACAGGATGTTGGTCGGGATCAGCAGCGTGGAGTAGACCAGGATCGGCCCGACCAGGTTCGGCAGGATCTCCCGGAACAAGATGTACGGCGTCCGGGCGCCCAGGCTCCGGGCAGCGTCGACGAACTCGCGTTCCCGCAGCGACAGCGTCTGGCCGCGGATGATCCGGCCCATGTACGGCCAGGCGAAGAAGCCGATGATGAAGATCAGCAGCCCGACCCGCAGCGTGAGGCCCGAAGCGTGAATCGGGCCGAAGTGCGCTGTCGTCGGGATCACGCCGACCAGCGCGATCGCGAAGACCAGCAGCGGGAAGGCCAGGAACACGTCCATGGACCGGGCGATCACCGAGTCCACCCAGCCGCCGAGATAGCCCGAGATGATCCCCATCACCACGCCGATGCCCACCGCAAGCACGGTCGCCAGGAACGCGATGAGCAGTGACCACTTCGCCCCGGTGACGACCCTGGCCAGCATGTCCCGGCCGGTGATCGGCTCCACGCCGAGCGGGTGCGCCAGGCTGATGCCGCCCCACGGTCCCTTCGGTCGGCTGAAGGTCGGATCGATCAGGCCCGAGTGATACACGGTCGGGCTGCCGACCAGGAGCGGTCCGAAGATCGCCACCAGGCACAACAGCAGCACCACGATCCCGCCTGCCATCGCGACCTTGTCGCGTCGCAACCGCATCCAGGCGATCTGGCCAAGCGAGCGTCCCTCGATCACCTTGGCGGACAGCCCCTGGATGACCGACTCCGGGCCGGCCTCGACGGCGGTCGGAGTGAGTTCGATCGGGGCTGTCATCGGCAGGTCTCCTGGCACGACGGCCGGAAGGCACGTCAAGTCGATGGAAGGGGCTAGGAAGGATGATCTACCACGTCGGGCACTGCCGCTACGATCAGCGCCGGATTGTAGCGGTTTTGTGACAGAACGAACATCGATCCGCTACGCGCGCGTCCGATGAGGCTTCTGAGCCGTGTGCCGCTCCGCCAGCGCGGCGAGCATGGCCAGGTTGACACTGGCCAGCATTGGCACCACCAGGCCGAGCCGGTCCAGGCCGTCGGCCTCGAGGGACGGCACGATGATCACGGCGCAGCCCGCTGCCCGCGCGGACTCCGCGCCCTTAGCGGAGTCTTCGATCGCCACGCAGCCCGCAGCATCGACGCCGAGCAGGCCGGCCGCGACCAGGTACGGCTCAGGATGCGGCTTGGGGTGCCGGACGTCTGCCGCGCATACGGTCGCGTCGAAGCGCACGCCACGGTCGGCCAGGCCGAGCAGCACTGCGTTCATGATGATCCGCTCGGACGAGGTGACCAGGCCGGCCGGCACCCCGGTCGCCCGGACCTGCGAGATGAGCTCGACCGCGCCAGGCATGAGCGGGACGCCGCGCTCGCCAAGCAGCCGGGTCATGGCCGTCATCAGCCAGTCGGCGACCTGCTCCGGGCTGGCGGGCCGCCGGGCCCTGCGGATCAGGTAGCCGACCGAGTGGTGCAGGGAGCCGCCGATGAGCGCCCGCTGGTCGGCCTGGGTCCAGTCGGCGCCGAGCCGTGCCATGACCTCCTGCTCGGCCTCGAACCACAGCGGCTCGGAGTCGACTACCACGCCGTCCATGTCGAACAGGACGGCCTGCACTGGGCCGGGCCGTGTTTGCCCGGCGAGCCTCCGGCACGACATCAGGTGCTGAAGTACGTCGCCTCGCGATGATGCACGATCAGCGCGTCGGTCGACTGCTCGGGGGCGAGCTGGAACTCCTCGGACAGCTCCACGCCGATCCGCTCCGCGCCGAGCAACCGCATCACCTTGGCGCGGTCCTCTAGGTCCGGGCAAGCCGGGTAGCCGAATGAGTAGCGGCAGCCCTGGTATCCGACCTTCAGGATCTGGTCTAGGTCGTCGGGGTCGGCCGCGCCGATCCCCAGCTCGTCCCGCACCCTGGCGTGCCAGTACTCCGCCAGCGCCTCGGCGAGCTGCACGGACAGGCCGTGCAGCTCGAGGTAGTCGCGGTAGGCGTGCTTAGCAAATAGCTCGGCGGTGGCCTCGCTGAGCGCCGGGCCGACGGTGACGAGCTGGAACGCCACCACGTCGGCTTGCCCCGACGAGCGGGGCCGGAAGAAGTCCGCCAGGCAGAGCCTGCGGTCCCGGCGCTGCCGCGGGAATGTGAACCGCTCCTGCTCGCGGCCGTCGGCGCCGAGCACGATCAGGTCGTCGCCCTCGCTGACACAGCGGAAGTAGCCGTGCACCACGGCGGCCCGGACCAGGCCCTCTGCCTGCACCCGCTCCAGCCACATCCGCAGCCTGGGCCTGCCCTGGGTCTCGGCAAGCCCGTTGTACGACGGTCCGCTCTCCGTCGTCCCGTCCCGGCCGCCCTTGACCGGCTTGAGTCCCCACTGGCCCAGGAACAGCGCCCGCTCGTCGAGGTACGCCGCGTAGTCGGCAAGCGCGATGCCGCGCGCCACCCGGGTGCCGAGGAAGGGCGGCTCGGGTATGGGCTCGCTGGCCGATATGTCAGAACGTAGCCGCTCGCCCGCTGCCGCCGGGTCCTGCCCGGCCGCCGGGACAGTCGCGGTGACGGCGGCGACCCGTCGCGGCCGCAGCGGGGGCAGCTCGGCGCCTGGCACGCCGCGGCGCACCGCCATGGCCGCGTCCATCAGCCGCAGGCCCTCGAACGCGTCCCGGGCGTAGCGCACCTGGCCCTGGAACAGCCCGGCCAGGTCCTGCTCCACATAGGCCCTGGTGAGAGCGGCGCCGCCGAGGAGCACGGGCCATCGCTCGGCCAGGCCGCGCGAGTTCAGCTCGGCCAGGTTGTCCCGCATCACCACGGTGGACTTGACGAGCAGGCCAGACATGCCGATCACGTCCACGTCGCCGTCGACGGCGGCCTGGACAATGGCCGAAATCGGCTGCTTGATGCCCAGGTTGACCACGTCGTAGCCGTTGTTCGACAAGATGATGTCGACCAGGTTCTTGCCGATGTCGTGCACGTCCCCCTTGACCGTGGCCAGCAGGATCTTGCCCTTGCCCGCTTCGTCGGACCGCTCCATGTGCGGCTCGAGGTAACTCACCGCGGCCTTCATCACCTCGGCGGACTGGAGGACGAACGGCAGCTGCATCTGCCCGGATCCGAACAGGTCGCCGACCGTCTTCATGCCGTCGAGCAGCACGTCGTTGACGATCTCGAGGGCAGGTCGCTGGGTCAGCGCCTGATCGAGGTCAGCCTCGAGGCCGTCCCGCTCCCCGTCGACGATCCGCCGCGCCAGGCGCTCCCACAGTGGCAGGGCGTGCAGTTCGGCGGCGCGGCTCGCGGACAGCGACGCCGAGTCCACCCCCTGGAACAGGGCGAGCAGCTCGGTCAACGGGTCGTAGCCGTCGCGCCGGCGGTCGTAGATCAGGTCGAGCGCGACCTGGAGCTGCTCGGCGGGTATCCGTGCGATCGGCGTGATCCTGGCCGCGTGCACGATCGCCGAGTCCAGGCCCGCCTTGACGCATTCGTGCAGGAACACCGAGTTCAGCACCGCCCGCGCGGCGGCGTTCAGGCCGAAGGAGACGTTCGAGACCCCGAGGGTGGTCTGCACCTCGGGGTACCGGCGCTTCACCTCGCGGATGGCCGCGATTGTCTCGATCGCATCCCGCCGGGTCTCCTCCTGGCCCGTGGCGATGGGGAACGTCAGGCAGTCCACGATGATGTCGGACTGCCTCATCCCCCAGCGCCCGGTCAGGTCCTCGATCAGTCGGCTGGCCACGGCAACCTTCCAGTCGGCGGTCCTGGCCTGGCCCTGCTCGTCGATGGTGAGCGCGATCACCGCCGCTCCGTGCTCGCGGACCAGGGGCATGACCCTGGCGATCCTTGAGTCCGGGCCGTCGCCGTCCTCGTAATTCACCGAGTTCACCACGCACCGGCCGCCGGTCAGCTCGAGCCCGGCCCTGATTACCTCGGGCTCGGTGGAGTCGAGCACCAGCGGCAGGGTCGCCGCGGTGGCCAGCCTGCTGACGACCTGGGTCATGTCCGCGACGCCGTCCCTGCCCACGTAGTCCACGCAGACGTCGAGCAAGTGGGCGCCGTCGCGGGTCTGCGCCCGGGCGATCTGGACGCAATCATCGAACCGCCCGGCGATCATCGCGTCCCGGAAGGCCTTGGAGCCATTCGCGTTCGTGCGCTCGCCGATCGCCAGGAAGGCGGTGTCCTGTCGGAACGGGACATGCTGGTAGAGCGAGCTGACCCCGGGCTCGGGCCGGGGGCGGCGCCCGGCGGCCGGTCGGCCGGCCAGGGCGGCGGTGACCGCGGCCAGATGCTCGGGCGTGGTCCCGCAGCAGCCGCCGACCATGGCAAGCCCGTACTCGGTCACGAACGTCTCATGCGCGGCCGCTAGGTCGGCCGCGGTGACCGGGTAGTAGGCACCGTCGGCGGTGAGCTCGGGCAGGCCGGCATTGGGCATGCAGGACAGCGGCAGCCTGCAGTGCGCGGCCAGGTACCGCAGGTGCTCGCTCATCTCGGCGGGCCCGGTCGCGCAGTTGAGCCCGATCATGTCCACGCCCAGCGGCTCGAGGGCGGTCAGCGCCGCCCCGATCTCGCTGCCGAGCAGCATGGAGCCAGTGGTTTCGATCGTCACGTGCGCGATCAGCATGACGTCGGCACCGGCCGACGCGGCCATGGCTCGCTTCGCGCCGATGATCGCCGCCTTGGCCTGCAGCAGGTCCTGGCAGGTTTCCACGATCAGGGCGTCCGCCCCACCGTCGAGCAGGCCGGCTGCGTTGGCCTGGTAGGCCTCGCGCAGGTCGGCGAACGAGACGTGCCCGAGCGTGGGGAGCTTGGTGCCCGGCCCGAGCGAGCCGAGGACCCACCGCGGCCGTCCGTCGGTCGCCGCCGCGTCCGCCGACTGCCGCGCGAGCACCGCTCCGGCGCGGGACAGCTCGTAGACCCGGTCGGCGATGCCGTACTCGCCCAGGTTGCCGAGGTTGGCGCCGAAGGTGTTGGTAGTGATGCAGTCCACGCCCGCCGACAGGTACTCGTCGTGAATCGAGCGGACGATGTCGGGCCTGGTGACGTTCAGCACTTCGTTGCAGCCCTCGTGGCCGACGAAGTCATCCAGGCTCACCGGGCTCGCCTGGAGCATCGAGCCCATCGCGCCATCGGCGACAATCAGCCGGTCGGCGAGCGCGGCACGCAGCGGCGGCCGCTCCCCGGGCAGGGTCCGGCGCGGACCGGCGATGCGCGACATGATGCGTTCTATCCTAATGCCAGCGTCCCGCCCGTCCTTGCCGCGCCCCAGGATCATGCGGGCGCATCACCCGTCGCGACCGCCGCACGGCCTGCGTGTGCCGGCCGCTGCCGCGGCGGACGTAGGCTTGACGCGTTGGGGGGAATCCCCTCGTCGCGACCTGGTCGTGGAGGTGGCTTCAGATCGAGCTGTCGGAGCTCGTGCCGTCGGAGCTGACCGCGCCCGCGGTCATCGCGGCGTTCGAGGGATGGAACGATGCCGGGGAGGCGGCCAGCGCGGCCGTCGCGCACCTGAGTACCGCCTGGGCGACCAGCGCCATCGGTGAGATCGACCCCGAGGATTACTACGACTTCCAGGTCACCAGGCCGGTGCTGGAGGTGGCCGAGGGGCAGACTCGCCGTCTGTCCTGGCCGACCACGAAGCTGGCGCTGGCCCGGCCCGATGCGCTCGGTCGTGACCTGATCATGGTCCACGGCATCGAGCCGAACATGCGCTGGCGCGGCTTCTGCGCCGAGCTGGTCGGAGCGTTCACTGCACTCGGCGCGGAGATGGTGGTGCTGCTGGGCGCGCTGCTCGCCGACTCGCCGCACACCAGGCCGGTGCCTGTCAACGTCGCGGCCTCGGACGAGAAGCTGGCCGCCGAGCTGCAGATCGAGCCCGTGGATTACCAGGGGCCAACCGGGATAGTCGGCGTGCTGCAGGATGCCTGCACGACCGCCGGGATTCCCGCGGTGTCGCTGTGGGCCGCCGTGCCGCATTACGTCGCCCAGCCGCCAAGCCCGAAGGCAACGCTGGCACTGCTGCGCGGCGTCGAGGACATTCTCGACGCGCCGATGCCGCTCGGCGACCTCCCGGACGAGGCGCGCGCCTGGGAGCGTGGCGTCGACGAGCTAGCCGCGCAGGACAGCGAGGTTGCCGAGTACGTGCGCTCGCTCGAGGAAGCCAAGGACGCGACCGATCTGCCGGAGGCTAGCGGTGACGCTATCGCGCGCGAATTCGAGCGCTATCTGCGCCGGCGCGGTGAGCGCGGCGAGCACGGCGGTACCCGCTGACGAGTGCCGCGCCTGCTAGACGGGCGGCCAGGGAATCGCTGGCCATTCGTGCGCCGGTTCCGGGTGCACGCCGTGTCGCAGCAGCTTCTCGACCCTGATCATGGTCGCCCTGACCTCATCGGCGGTCAGCCACTCGCCCAGGACCGCGGTCAGCTCGCCGCTGCGCATGCAGGCGCGGAGCCGCTCCAGCGCGCCGATCGAGTCCGGGGTGAGCGGACTGCCGCGCCATTGCCACAGCACTGTCCGCAGCTTGTACTCCTCGGCGAAACAGACGCCATGGTCGCACCCGTACAGGTGCCCGCCGGGCGTCGGCAGCAGGTGGCCGATCTTCCGGTCCGCGTTGTTGATCACGGCGTCGAATACCGCCATGGCCCGCAGGCCCGCATGTGACCTGCTCCTGGCCAGGGCGAGCAGGTCGACGGAAGGATCGGGATCGATCCACAGCTGGCACATGCCCGGGCCGAACGGGCCGTCGCGGTACACCGTCGGCGGCACGATGTCCCAGCCGGACGCCCGCGACACGACGTAAGCCGCGAGCTCCCTGCCCGCGAGCGTGCCGTGCGGGAAGTCCCACAGCGGCCGCTCGCCGGCCACGGGCTTGTAGACGCAGGCGGCGTCGCGGCCGAGGTGGCTGATCGTGCAGTACAACGTGGCGTTCGAGGCCCCGACGAGCCGCCCGGCGACCTCTAGCTGCCCCGCGCTGAGTAGCTCGACGTCCGGGTCGTCGGCGACCGGTTCAGCCGCGGCCAATCCGGTGCCCGTTCTGCCGCGGGCAGACGTGGCCCGATGCCTCGAGCGGAAGGCCGCACAGGGGGCACGGCGGCCTGCCCTGGCGGACGATCGCCAGAGCCCTCTTGGCGAAGGCGCGCGCTGCGGCCGCGGTGATCGTGACCCGGAGTATGCCAGGTGAGTCGTCCGGCAGGTCCTCGGCCAGCGGCTCTAGCGGCTCGTCGCTGAGTTCCTGCGCTTCGATGATGACCCGTTGCTGCTCGCCGTCCCAGGCCAGAGCGATCGCGCCCACTCGGAAGTCCTCCATCAGTGGCTGCTCGAGCGGCGCGTCGTCGGTGAGCGAGTCCGGGGCTACCGCCGGGATGGCGGCGGCACCGCTGGTACGCCGCAGCACCTCGTCGAGCAGCTCGTCGAGGCGCTCAGCAAGCTGGCTGACCTGGCCTTTCTCCAGAGCCACGCTGGTCATCCGGCCCTGCCCGGTGGCCTGCAGGTAGAAGGTTCGCTCGCCGGGCTGGCCGACGGTCCCGGCGACGAACCGCTCGGGCGGGTCGTACGAAAAGACGGCCATGTTCCTATCCTCCCGCCCCGCCGCCGACCGGCGCATCGAACTGCCGCAGGGCCGCGGCCCGATCGGACGCTCGGTCTGATCCGGCCGATCCGTCCGCCTCCGCGCTGCCTGGCCGCGCGGCGCCGCGGTGCGCCGCGGCCTTCCGCGCCGCCTTCGCGAGCACGGCCACCGCGCCGCCTGTGTCGTTCATCCGCTCCACGAAGGGGCGCACCGGGGTGTACCTGATCACGCTCAGCGAGCACGGGTCCACCACGATCCGCTGGAACAAGTCGAGGTGCAGGCCCAGGCTATCGGCCAGCGCAGCCTTGATGACGTCCGCAT
>Ga0126369_10003502_pt1 | contig 11342 bp, 10 predicted proteins | sample PanSoiMetaPlot_1_FD_109646 | JGI IMG/M metagenome (GOLD analysis project Ga0126369, IMG submission 109646) | Tropical forest soil microbial communities from Panama - MetaG Plot_1 | ecosystem: Environmental > Terrestrial > Soil > Tropical forest > Bulk soil | place: Panama | collected 2016-02-17 | reverse complement strand
GCATATGTACCGCGTCATCGCCGCTCTGTTTCTTCTTCTCGCATCCGTTGCGTCGTCTTCCGCCCAGAACTTGTCCCCCTCCGCTTGGCAAGGTCAGCGGGGCTCGCTCCTGAAGGTTTTGGGGGCTGACCCTGCTACTGGAAATTTCACCGGGGTCTTCATCAACAGCCCTGGCGACCCATGTCCGGGTGTTCCTTATCAGCTGGTGGGACGAATTCGTGGCCCTCGGGTCGTATTCCAGACATCGAGAAACTGGACGTCGGATTGCCAAGTGACCACGGTCGGGTCCGGGCGCTTTGTCAGCCCGACGACCGTAGCGACAAGATGGGTCGCAACATACGCAGGTCCAAATGGCCGCCCGGTCAGGGTGCGAGGCACAGAGGTCTTCACGCGCATCTGAACGAGAACTCGGGCGGCTGGCGCTTTTGGCGAAATCGGGCGGTGGCGGGGGTGGTTGGCTCGGCTGTTAATGCCGGGCCAATTCTCCGCGTGTTGACGACTGCCCTCATGGGCGCAGATGCTTCTGCCGGAGTAATCGCCCTAGATGAAGGCACCTTCACCGAAGCCCACGAACTTGATCGCAAATGGCAAGTGCCGCAGGAGATGATTGGACGCCGATTGTCGCAGGAGGAAGCGAAGAGGTTGTTGGCGAAGTTCGGGTCTGCCTATTTCTTACCAAACATTTCTTTCCAGAGCGGTGGATCTTTAATCGTCCACTTATGAACTTTCGGGTCCGGAAACTTGAGACACCGAGGTCGTGTCTGATTGACGGGTTCTTGAACATATTGTGCGGCTTTGCTTTTGCGTTCGATCACAATCGTAGTCCTTGAGCAATTCAACTCAGTGATGTCGCCCGCCGCGACGACTTCGTCTGCGTTCCATTTCATTATACGTTGCTATGCAGGCAGTCTGTGACCGCCGTCACGTTTGGTCGAAAGACTTGGGAGGGCAATCTCAATCGAGCGGACCCCCACTATGGGTTGGGTAGTGAGGGTCCGGCGCTGCACCTTGCACCCCGTCCCGATGCAAGGTGAGCGCACCCCATCAACTCCCGGCCAATCACTTGTTCCTCAACGCCACAGATTAAATTGAGAGTGACCCTACAGAGGGCTAACAATCGAAGATGTCGGGGCTCACCAAATGAGCAAAGGCGAGCCCCGGCGCTGCACCTTGCCAAACGGTGCGCAAGGCAAGGGCTAGCGCACCACACCACTAGCAGCCGGGTCGATGGCGGGACTTGTTCGCCTACGCCAATCACTTGCTTTATGGGGCCAAGACGAATGTACCTACCCTGCACCTAGCCCTTGCCAAGTCATCGATTAAGTCATTGCACCACAAGGTCTATTTTATTTTGCCAGCCCTCGTTTAGGACCAGGATGACCCGACGCGTCTTTTGCCGCCGTCAGCGGCGACGCCAGCGCTCGACCTCTCCATCCCTCTAGGCCTAGCTAGGCCTAGCGCGCGATCAAGCCACGCGACGATCGCCGCGGTATCCATGAGGTCCGCGTATTTCTGCTCCATGTCGAACAGATTGGCTTCGTGCGCGGCGATTGACCTGTCGCCGACGCCGTCGCGCGCCACGATGGTTCGGAAATTGTGGCTCATGGCATCGACCACCGTCGCGCGCACGCAGCCTGAGGTCGTACAGCCCGCGACGATTACCGTGTCCACGCCATGCCGGCGCAGCAGGTCGGCATAGCCGGTGCTGAAGAATGCCGATGGTTGCGTCTTGCGCAGGATCGTCTCATTGGGCAACGGGGACAGCTCCGGCACGATCTGGCCTGCCGGCGCCGTCTCGGTCAGCATCGCCAACGCTGGAACCTTGCGCACGAAGACACAGTCGTCCTGTGCGCCCTCCCTGTAGACCACGCGCGAGAACGCGACCGGCAGCCCACGCCGTCGCGCCGCGGCCAATAGTGGGATCGTCCTGGCCACCGACTGGGCGATATTGCCCCCGCCGAAGATCGCGGGATCGACGAAGCCGTTGACGAAATCGACGATACACAAAGCTGGGCTGCGGCCGATCCCGACCGTTCCGCCGAATCCCTGGGAGCTGTAGATGTCGAGATCGTTCCTGCTCATCCCATGCTCTTGAAGCGTTCTATTGAATTTCCGCGGCGCGCCGCATGCTGCTGATCATCGACGACTTTAACATGTAGTTGTGCGCCTGCACCTTGTCAGCGGCAATCCGGCGCATGGCGGCGAGCGACTTGCGGCGGGTTTCGGGATCGCGCTCGCTAATGATCTGCTGGTTGCGGTGGGTGTGCTCCTGCACCGCCTCCACTGCGACGGTGCGGCGTTGGCGGTCGTAGCGATCGAGCAGCCGGTCATCGGTGCCTGCCCAGATGTCCTTGAACTTGTCGGCCAGGTTGAAAGCGTCCTGGATGCCACCGTTCATGCCCATGCCGCCCAGCGGATTGTTGATGTGCGCGGCATCGCCGGCAAGTACCACGCGGCCGTGCCGGAACCTTTTTGCGACGCGCTGATGCACCTGATAGATCGAACGATGCGCGATCTTGTAAGGCTCGGGACGCGGCACTACGCGATGCAGCACGCCCTGGAGCGATTCGTCGGAGAGCAGTTTTTCGCTGTCGGAATTTTCTGGCGCTGGCACCAACACGCGCCAGAGACCGGGTACCCGCAGCAGTACCAGCCATTCCAGCGGGTCGGCAATATAGTTGACATGGGCGATATCGGTCAGCGTTTCCTCGAACTTAAAATCGGTCGAGGCGATCAGGAACAACTCGGGATAGGTAAAGCCCTCGAACTCGACGCCGAGCGAGCGCCGCACTGCACTGCGCGCGCCGTCGGCAGCGATCAGATACCGCCCGGCAATCGACACGGGACCCGATGGCGTCTGAGCCGTCACGGTAACGCAGTCGCCGTCTTGCCGCACCGACGTGACCTCGTGACCGAAGCGGATGTCAGAGCCGGGAAGCTTGCGCAGCTCAGCCTCGAGGAAGCGCATCAGCTTCCATTGTTCACACTGCACGCGATAGGGATGGTTGGTATCGCCGGTGAGCAAGGATAGGTCGAATGTTGCGACCGGCCCGGTCTCGCGGTCTCGGAACTGCCAGGTCGGCGCTTTCAACCCGACCTCGATCATGCGCGGCACGATCTCAAATTCGTCCAGAAGGTCGAGCGTCGGTGGATGAAAGGTCGAGCCGCGCAGCTCCTTGACGAGCTCGTGCTCGGCCGCGAGCAGCACCGTCGGAATACCGCGGCGGCCGAGCGCAAGCGCAGCCGTGAGGCCGACCGGACCGGCGCCGACGACGATGATGCGGTTGTACTCATTTAACATCGATGACCTACTTCCGATGGGCAGCCAGATATAGCAACCTCGCCCATGGATCCCGAAGGGAGCAATCGGGCGATGAGAGATGTTCTCGGTTGGCGGTGCAAATTCGGTGTGCTCGGACCTTCGACGAATACCATTGTTCAGCCTGATTTCGAAACGATGCGGCCGGCCGGCGTCACTAACCATTACAGCCGGATTTTCACCCCCAACGCCCAGGCGGTCAGTAACGATACGTTTATGGCCGGCACCCAGGTGATCGGCGAGAACACACTCGACGCCGTTCGCAGCGTAATGACCTGCTCACCGGACTATCTGGTCATGGGCATGTCTGCGGTGACCTTTTACGGCGGCGGCAAGGGGGCCGATCGGTTCCAGGCCAAGATCGAGAAGGCCTCGGGGGTAGGCGTGAGCATCGGTTCGCACTCCTGCACCGCCGCAATGAAGACCTACGGCGGCATCAAGCGGATCGCCGTTCTATCGCCTTACTATCCGGTCGCCAACGAACAGGTCGCGCGATACTTCACCGATTCGGGATTCGAGGTCGTCCGCGACATCTGTCTTCAGTGCAAGAACTGGACGGCGATCGCCGAAGTCCCGCCGGAGCTGCTCCGCGGAAAGCTGATTGAGCTCAACGGCAACGGCCGGGATGTGGATGCGATCGTGCAGGTCGGCACCAATCTCAGCATGGTGCGCCTTGCCGCGGCGGCGGAAATGTGGCTCGGCAAGCCTGTCATCGCTATCAATACGGCGACGTATTGGCACGCGCTTCGCCAGAATAAGATCATGGACAAGATGTCAGGGCTTGGCCGCCTGCTTGAGGAATATTGAAGCTTGTCGATTCGAAGAGGCGTTTAGGCCCTTCGCGGCATGTGCCGGCCCGCTTCGCCGAGATACCACGAGGCGATCTGTTCGCGGGTCGGAAGCCAGACGTTCGATTGTCCTTTGATATATTCGATGAACTCGCGCAGCGCCGCAATCCGGTGCGGCTGACCGATGACGTGCGGATGCAGGCCCACGTTCATGATCCGCCCGCTGCGCGCGCCTTCGGCATAAAGTTGATCGAAACAAAGCCTAAGCATATCGACGCCGTCGCGCGTCGAAAGGCCACCGCGCGCGAACATGTTGAAGTCGTTGATGTCATTCGAATAGGGCACGCAGACGATCGGCCCGTGGACCGTGTCGATTAGATAGGGCTGATCGTCATTGAGGTAGTCGCAATAGGCGATCAAGCCGAACTCCTTGAGGAAAGCCGGAGTGTGCGCCGTGCCGCGGATCGCCGACGACAGCCAGGCCTTCGCTGGCTTGCCCACGACCTCGGCGTACTTGTCGAGCGTGCGACGAATGACGGCTCGTTCCTCATCCGGCTTGTGTGCGTAATATGTCAGTAGATCATTCTGCACCCAGTTGTGCGGCACCAACTCCCAGCCGCGCTCCTTCACTGCATCGATGATGCGGCGGCGCTCCTGCAGGATCATGCCGTTGCAGGTGCATGACGGCGCGATGCCGAGCGTGTCGAACGCGTCCATCAACCGCCAGATGCCCACGCGCTGGCCGTACTCGCGCCAGGTCCAGTTCGCAGTATCGAGCACGTCGCCTGGCAGAGCATGGGGAATGGTTGCAGGTCCGCCGGGAAACAGTGGCTCCTTCTGGCCGGGTCGAGACGGCTCCCAGTACTCGATATTGATGGTGAAGATCAGTGCCACATGCGCACCGTGCGGAAATTTCAGCGGCGCGCGGTCGGGCAGCGGCACGAAGGCATAGCTCGAAGGCTGCACCATCAGGCTTTCCTTTCCGCGCGGTCGAGACGCCAGGCAGTAACGCGCTGCAAGAGCTCTGGCGCGTCGAGCACAGCGATGGCGAGCAGAATAGCACCGGTAACGAGATCGTGGACGTGCGGCTCGACGCCAATCGCGCTCAGGCCGGAGCGCAAAATGCACAGCGTCAGTACGCCCGCAGCAATTCCGAGCGGACTGCCGCGGCCGCCGACGACGGACACACCGCCGACGATCGAGGCCGCGGCCGCCGTCGGCAGCACATCGGCGAGCGCCACTGGCGATGCCGCGCCCAGGCTGTAACTCAACAGCACGCCGGCCAAGGCAGCCGAGGCGCCCGAAGCCGCAAACACGCCGATGATCACTCGGTCGGTCTTGAGACCTGCGACCCGGCTCGCGCGGCGATCGCTGCCGGTGGCGATGATGTCGCGGCCGATGTGGGTGTAGGTCATCGCTAAGGCTGCTATGACAAAGACTGCCAATGCCGCAACGCTTCGCACCGAAACGAGACCCCCGATCGGCGCGTTGAGCCCGTGCGCCACTGCGATGTTCGGATAGCCGATGGTCTTGTTTTCGGTGAGCACGTAGGTGAGGCCCTGCAGTGTCAGCAGCCCGCCGAGCGTGACGCCGACCGAGCTCAGATGCAGCCGTGTCATGATCAGGCCTTGGATCACGCCGCTGACCACACCGGCGCCGACACCGAAGAGCACGCCAAGCCATGGGCTGGACGCGCCAGTTATCACCGCGATGCAGCCAGCAAGCCCGACGATTCCCGCGACCGAGAGGTCGAACTCGCGCACCAGCATGGACAGCCCAAGGCCAAGCGCGACGAGGCCGAAGGTGGCGAACAGCTGCATCACGCTGAACACGGTGCCAAGGCTAAAGAAATAACCCTCCCCCTGGTCCATCAGGGCGAGCACGATGACGACCGCGGCCATGATCGTGAAGGGCCGCTTGTTCGGCTCAATCAGCAATTTGGCCGCGAATTGCACGGCTAACGCCTCTCGCCGATGGTGTGCAGCATGATGACCAGCAGAACGATGATACCGGTGATCAGATACTGCAATTGCTGACTGAAACCGCGCAGCAACAGCACCACTTCGATGATCGCGATGACGGTCACGCCAACGAGAGTGCGCAGCACGGAACCAGAGCCGCCTTGGATGCTGGTGCCGCCGACCAATACCGCGGCAATGGCGATGTAGTCGTAGCCCGCACCGAGCTCCATGTCGCCCGAACCGTAACGTGCGGCGAGCAAGACGCCGGAAACCGCCGAGCAAGCGCCGGCGATGACATAGGCATATGTGATGGCGCTTGTCGTCCCGATGCCGGCGGCCGTGGCAGCGCGGAGGTTGCTGCCGACCATAGTCATCTCGCGGCCAATCCGCGTGTAGGACAGAATGATCTGGCCGATGACCACGGTTGCGAAGAAGTACAGCGCCTCGACCGGTACACCGGCGACGCGACCTTTGAACATCTGCAGGCCTTCGCCCGAGGGATAGATGCGCTGGCCGCCGGTGATCAGCGCCGCGCCACCGATCAGCAGCGAAAGCCCGGCGATGCTGACCAGGATTGGATTGGCGCGGATCGAACCGACCAGGAAGCCCTGCACCGCGGTGATGGCGACACCGAACAGGAGGGCAATCAAAAATGCAGCGAACACGCCAAACGACAAGCTGGCGAGGAAAATCAGCGCCGAGGCCGATACCGTTGCGCCCAGGCAAAGGGACATGATGTTGCCGGTCAGCGTGATGAAGGTCATGCCGACTGCGACGCAGCCAATGAGTGAGATGGCGTTGAGCAACGCGTTGATGCTCAGCGGTGAGATGAAGCCCGGCGTGCTCAGCGCGAAAGCCGCGATCGTTCCGCCGGCCACGACGCGGACGGCCAGCACCAGATGCCGCGCTCGCGCCCCGCGCAGACGGAATCGCGCGCGCGGCAAGACCTCGCTCATGCCGCGACCGGATGTGTGATGTCAGCCAGGATGCGATGCAAATCGGCCTGGCCACGCTGGTAGATCGCGACCTGCTGGCCCCGGTACATACTTATAATGACATCGGCCATGCCGAGCACCTCCTCGATGTCGGAGGAGGCCATGACCAGACAGTAGCCGCGCTCGCAGAATTGGCGGATCAGCCGGTAGATGTCGGCGCGCGCTCCGACATCGACGCCACGGGTCGGCTCGTTCATCAGCAGGACGCCCGGCTCGTCGCCGCCGATTGCGCGGCCGAATGCAACCTTCTGCTGGTTGCCGCCGCTCAGCTCGTCGGCCTGCGAACGCAGCCGCGCGCGGTCGACGCCGACCGTCGCGGCGAGCTTGGTGGCCGTGGCGCGTAAAGCCTGCCGGGCCAAAATGCCAAGCCGGCTGTGATCGCCAAGCCTGGTGGCGACCAGATTCTGGCCGACGTTCAGCCGAAGGAATATGCCCTCACCGGCGCGATCCTCGGAGATGAATTGCATCTTCGCACGCTGGGCCCTCCTCACCGAACGAAGCTGCACGGGCTGCCCGGCAATGCGCACCTCGCCAGTCGCGTCGAACGCGAGCCCGGCCAGCGCCCGCAACACTTCGGTGGCGCCGGACCCGACCTGGCCGGCGAGGCAGATCACCATGCCGCGCTGTGCTGTCAGATTGAAGTTCTGCATTACCGGCGGCACACAGAGATCCTTCACCTCCAACATCGGCGGTCCGGGTCGGCTCTCCCAGCGCGGATACATCTCGCGCAAACTGCGCCCGAGCATCATCTCCATCAGCTGTGCACGATCGATCTCTGCCGTCCGCCGCGTCCCAATCAGATCGCCGTTGCGCAAGACGGAGACGCTGTCGCAGATCTGGAACACCTCGCCGAGCCGGTGGGTGATGTAGATCACCGACTTGCCCTCGGCCTTGAGCGCGCGCAGCGCCGCAAAAATGCGCTCGATCTCGACGTCGGAAAGCGTCGCGGTCGGCTCATCCAGGATGAACACCCGCGCGTCGCGGGTCAGCATGCGCGCCAACTCCACGAGTTGCCGCCAGCCGATGCTCAATCGCGACACCGGCGTCTCCAGCGGCAGCTCCGCCAGCCCCACCTTCTCCAGCGCCGCCCGCGCCCGATCGCGCAGCTCCCTGCGCCGGTGAAACAGCGGCACCTCGCGGTTGCCGAGCCAGATGTTGTCGAGCACCGAAAGTGCCGGCGCGAGGCTGAGTTCCTGCGCGACCAGCGCGATGCCGAGCTCTTGCGCATGGTGAGGATCGGTGATTTCCGTCGGCGTGCCGTCAACCAATACGGCACCGGTGTCCGCGGCGTGCACGCCGGTGGTGATTTTGACCAGCGTGCTCTTGCCCGCGCCGTTCTCGCCACAGATCGCGCGGATCTCCTGCGCTTCGAGCGAAAGCGAGACGTTCTTGAGGACCTCGTTCGGACCGAACCGCTTGGTTAGCCCGTCAACAGCGAGTATTGGCATCTAAGCTCAATACGAGCAGCCGGCTTCGAACTGCGCCAGGTTGTCCTTGGTGATGCCGTGCACCGGTACGAGCTCGTATTTTTGCAGCTTCTGGCCGTTGAAGTAGCCCGCGATCTTCTTTGCCGCCACCTCAGCCTCTTCGGTCGGGATTTGCGTCGCGGTGGCGTATTGCTGACCCGACTTGATGTGCACCATGCCGTCCTTCATGCAGTTGCTGGCGACCACCACGATGCCGTTGCTGGCGACGCCGAGCTTTAGCCCCGCCGACTCCACCGCCTGGATCGAGCCGGTCGCCTGGTTGTCGGCCATTGCGAAGATGCCATCGACACCGCCGCGACCACTGAAGCGCACGAGCAGCTCTCCGGTGATTTTCTCGGTCATCGCCGTATTCCACCTGCCGTCTTCGTTGGCGACAAGCTCGACGCCTGGATGCTTGGCCAGCACTTCTTTGAACGCCGCCATACGCGTCTGGACGTTGAGCTGCTGGGCGGCGCCGGTGATGGCCACGACCTGAGCCTTCGTCTTGCCCTCTGCCTGCAGGCCTTTGACCATGCCCTCTGCAGCCAGACGTCCGAGCTCGGCGTGATCGGTCCCGATATACGAGATGAAGAGGTCCTCGTACTCCTTCTTCAGCGGAGTGACGATCAGCACCACCGGAATTCCCGCGGCCTTGGCTCGCGTCAGCGCCGGGATGATGGCCTGGTCGTTGACGTACACCACGGCGATGAGGTCGAACTTCTGCGCGATCGCATCGTCGACCTGCTGCGACTGCACGGCGGCGTCGTAGTTGGAGCTGAGATTTGTCACCTTCATGCCGGCCTGGGTCGCGAACTTGATGAAGGTCGAGGTCCAGGCGCCGATATAAGGATTGGTATTGGCGGTGCCGAGCAGCATCACGCGCTTGCCCTCCGCCGACGCAACGGCGGCGTGCCCCGTTACAACTGCGAGAAGAAGCGCACACAGACCCGCCAAGAATCGCATGGATGTCTCCCGTTCCAAAGCCAAGAACCGGAAATGTTAGCGTCAGTCGGGCAAGTGCACCAGGAGGCGATGCGACGCAGGATTGCCGAAAGATGCTTCTGCAAGCGACCGCGCGCAGGCGGTCAGCCGCTCGTGGCAACGGCCGAGCATTGCAACATCAGATCAATTTGGACGTAACCGGAAGTCCGAGCAGCACCTGACCGGCCACTTCGAAGTTGACGAACTGGGCCTGTACCTGCTGCGTCGCCGCGTGCACATCGCGCAGCCGCCGTTCGAACGGCTCGTTTTCGAAAATTGCCGTGCCGCCGGCGAAGTGATAGGCGGTCTCGGTCACCTCCTTGGCCTGGTGCCCGGCATGCACCGCGGCAAGCCGCAGCGCGGCACGCTGCTGCAAGGTGAAGCCCTCCCGCCGGCAGGCCGTCTCCCACATGTCGCCCAGCGCCTTCCTCAGGAAGGCGTGCGCCGACTGCCATTGCGCCTCGGCAACCGCCACCTTGGATTGAACCACCGGATTGTCGCGCAACGGCTTCGAGCCAAGCATCGGTACCTTGGTGCCGGCGATCTGGATAAACGCATCGAGCGTCGCGCGTGCGATTCCGAGCGCCACGCTGGCGAAGGCCGCGCCGTACATCTGATAGGTGGTGAACCGATAGAGCGGGCCGCTCTCGCGGCGGTCGGCCGCCGATTCCCGGGTGAAGGTGTAGCGCGCCGGCACGAAAAGATCCGTCACCGTGTAACTGTCGCTTCCAGTCCCTTTGAGGCCCATAACCTGCCAGACGTCGCGTATGGCAGCCTTGGTTTTCGGAAACAGCATGGTGCGGTCAGTCGGCTTGCCATCGGCACCAAGGCACGGCTTGCCTTCGGCATCCACCAGCGCCGAATGTCCGCCAAGCCACTGCGCATGGCGGCTGCCGCTCGCGTAGGACCAGGTCCCCGTCGCGCGGTAGCCGCCGTCGACTGCCGTCGCCCTGACCGTTGGCCCGAGCGGGCCCCAGGCGAGAACGGCATCTTTGCCGCCGAAAATCTCTTGGGCCACGGCAGGCTCGACGTAGGCCCCGGCGATCGAGCAGCCCGACGCCTGGGCAACGCACCAGGCGGTGCTGCCATCGGCTCTGGCGAGTTCCTCGATTGCAGCGATGAACGTCAGCGGGTCGATTTCGTCACCGCCGACGCTGCGCGGAAGCAGCATCTTGAACAGGCGCGCGTCATGCAACGCGGTCAGAAGCTTCGGCGTCAGGGCACATGCACGCTCGACCGCCGCCGCCTCCGCCTCGATCAACGCGCGCAACTGCCGCGCCCGCCGGACCGCATCCGGGGCTTGGTTCGTGGCGATCGACGCGTCGATGTTCATCACGCGATGTGGGAGTGGTGATTTGTCAGATACCACTCCGCGATCTCCTCGCGGGTGGCGAACCAAACATCATCGAACGACTTCGCATAGGCAATGAAATCGTGCAGCGCGCGGATGCGGAACGGCTGACCGATCACGTGGGGGTGCAGGCCGATGTTCATAAACCGGCCGCTGACCGCACTTTCGCGGTACAGCCAATCGAAGCCTTCCTTGAAGACAGCAAAAGCGCCGTTCACGTCCTGGCCCTGCCGCATGAACACCGTGAAGTCGTTGACCTCCGACGTATAAGGTATGGAAACGATCGTTCGGCCCGATCGCGTTTCGATCAGATAAGGCTGATCGTCATTAAGCAGATCGGTGGTGAAAATCAGGCCTTCCTCGGCGATCAGGTCGATGGTGTTAAGCGTGCAGCGCAGCGAGCTCGATAGCCAGCCTTTCGCCGGCTTGCCGCACACCTCCCTGTACACCCGCAGGGTCTCGCGGATCACCGCGCGTTCTT
>Ga0126369_10003500_pt1 | contig 11346 bp, 9 predicted proteins | sample PanSoiMetaPlot_1_FD_109646 | JGI IMG/M metagenome (GOLD analysis project Ga0126369, IMG submission 109646) | Tropical forest soil microbial communities from Panama - MetaG Plot_1 | ecosystem: Environmental > Terrestrial > Soil > Tropical forest > Bulk soil | place: Panama | collected 2016-02-17 | reverse complement strand
GTACCCGGTATTTTATTTTGCCGCACTTGTTCCTTGGATGTATTTCAACTACGCGCTGCAGAACGCGACGAATGTGGTCGTGGAAAATCAGCGGATGATTACGAAGGTCTATTTCCCGCGATTAGTGCTTCCGCTTTCCTCGGTGCTTTCCGGTTTGGTTGATTTTGCGATTGGATTTGCTGTGCTAGTCGGAGTGACCCTTTATTACGGAATCAAGCCTGCCGCGCCTGCGGCTCTGCTGCCCGCATTTCTTTTGCTGGCGATTCTCACCGCCCTGGGAGTTGGGCTTTGGCTTTCGGCGCTGAACGCGCTCTATCGTGACGTTCGCTATGTGATGCCATTTTTGTTGCAGTTCTGGATGTTTGCTTCGCCGGTGGCGTATCCGAGTTCGCTGGTGCCGGCGCGGTGGCGCTGGCTGTACGGACTGAATCCAATGGCGGGAGTGATCGACGGATTTCGTTGGGCGCTTACGGGGCATGGGCAGGCACCGACGGTCAGCCTGCTCGTTTCAAGCGTGGCTGTACTCGCGATTTTGTTTGGCGGACTAATTTTCTTCCAGCGCATGGAGGGAACGGTTGCAGACCGGGTCTAATAGCGGCTCTTCCCCGCGGGCAACCGATGCTCAGGTGCGCATACCGCAACTCGACGGTTTGCGGGGTATTGCGATTGGCATGATCCTCATCTGGCATTTCTTTTTGGTTCCTATAGTAATAGCGCCTCGCACCTTCCTGGCCTACGTCATGATCCCCACCAGATTGGCTTGGACGGGAGTGGATCTATTTTTCGTCCTATCGGGGTTTTTGATCGGAGGGATTCTCCTCGATGCGCGCGAAGCGTCAAACTACTTCTCCGTTTTTTACACGCGGCGTTTCTTTCGCATTGTTCCTGTGTATTTTCTCTGCTTCGGGGGCGTGTTTGTCCTAAGCATGCTTCTCGGTAGTCTGCCGGTGAGGAAATTCGATTGGGTTTTTGCCGACCACCTTCCCTGGCTGTCTTTTCCCTTTTTCTTTCAAAACTTCTGGATGGCCGCACGCAATACACTTGGTTCGTATGGCCTCGGCGCAACTTGGTCACTCACCGTGGAAGAACAGTTTTATCTGACTTTGCCGCTACTGGCTAAGAACCTGAATCGCCGCCGGTTTACGTTTGTGGTTGTCACTGGAATTGTCCTTGCTCCGGCCTTTCGGTTGCTCTTCTATGCGCTCTGGCCCACGCACAGCCTCTCCTGGTTTGTGATCATGCCTTGCCGGGCTGACGCATTGCTTTTGGGTGTCCTCGCTTCCATTGCCGTTCGAAATCTGGCTTGGAAGAATTGGCTTGTCGCGAAGAGGCGCCTGTTCCATCTTCTCGCGCCGATTCTTTTAGCCGTTCTCGCTTTTTTATCCGTAAAAGGGGCGAGTTTCTACACATTCCCGATGCTTTCCTTTGGAATGACATCGGTGGCAATCTCATTTGCGGCGTTACTGCTTTACGCGGTTTTGTTTCCAGAGAGTCTTGTGGGGCGCATTCTTTGCCTCGGCTGGCTCCGCTGGCTGGGCGCTATCGCCTACGGAACTTACTTGTTCCATGAATTCATTTACGGAGCGGTGTACTGGGCGTTTTTCGGCAGGCAGCCTCGCGTAGGGAGCTTGCCGGAATTCCTTGTGGCGCTTCTTGGCCTTGCGCTCTCATTGGTACTTTGCCGTCTGCTTTGGCTGAAATTCGAAAAGCCCCTGATCTCGATTGGACATCGTCGCCAGTACTCGCTGGAATCAACAGCGCCGCTCCTGCAGGAGGCAGCCGCTCGGCCATGAGCGCCACAGTGATTTGCGGAGAAGGACTGGGCAAGCGGTATCGGCGTGGGCTTGTGCAATCGAGCGGATTGCTGCGCGAATCGCTTGGGCGGGCGCTGAAGTCGCCGTTGCGCGCGATGCAAAAGCAGAAACTGGAGACGTTCTGGGCGTTGAAGGATGTTTCGTTGGAAGTCTGTGAAGGAGAAGTGCTGGGATTGATCGGGCGAAACGGAGCGGGGAAGACGACGCTGCTGAAGATTCTTTCGCGGATTACGCAGCCGACCACGGGTTGGGCGGAAATTCATGGGCGAGTCGGGAGCTTGCTGGAAGTCGGCACGGGATTTCACCCGGAATTGACCGGGCGGGAAAACACGTTTCTTTCCGGCGCGATTTTGGGAATGAGCAAAAGCGAAATCGCCAGGAAGTTCGATGAGATCGTGGCGTTTGCAGAGCTCGAGCAATTTATTGATACGCCGGTGAAGCACTATTCGAGCGGAATGTACGTGCGGTTGGCGTTTGCCGTGGCGGCTCATCTTGAACCTGAAATTCTGCTTGTGGATGAAGTGTTGGCAGTTGGCGATATCCGGTTTCAGAAGAAATGCCTCGGGAAGATGGGCGATGTAGCGCGTGCGGGCCGGACGGTCGTCCTTGTTACGCATCAGATGAATCAGATTCGCCGGCTGTGTCATCGCGTCATCTGGATTGATTCCGGCGCAGTCCGAAAAGTCGGTTTGACGGGAGAGGTTACCGGCGCGTACGAACTAGCAATGAGCTTAGGAGAGCGAGTGCCAAGAGACGGGACGCGTCCGGGCACTGAGAAAGCAAAATTCCGTTACTGGAACCTTGCATCTGGTACGGGAAAATCCTCGCACGCGCTGGACACGCTCGGGCCTGTCCGAGTTGGGTTCGAACTGGAAGTTGCGAAACGATTGACCCACGTTCATCAGGGCATAGCACTTTTTAACATTGACAGGCAATTGATCTGGGCATTCAGCGTCGACGATCTCACCTTAGAGCCGGGATTGTTTGAACTGACATACGAGTTCCCATACCTCCCCGTACGTCCTGGTACTTATTCTTGGCAGGTCAGTTTGTGGAATGATGAAGGGAACGTGGATTTATGGGATGCCATGCCAGAGATGCTCGTCACGACGGAAAATTTTCAACATTCCCGAGACGAGTGGAATGGATTCTTGAATGTTCCTTCCACCATGCAAATTCGGTCCTTGAAGGGGTAGGATGACCAATTCCAAAATCGTTTTCGATCAGCAACACTATGAAACACTAAACTCCGCCCGTAGCGAATCGGTAAAACATTTACTTCCGCCACTGATCAAAAGACTTGGTTTGCGGACAGTAATAGACATTGGCTGCGGCGTTGGACACTTTACTTCGTTGCTCCAAGAGATGGGTCTCGACGCGGTTGGAATTGATGGCAGGGAAAAGAACTTAGTCGAGGCGAAACGCCGCTATCCGAATCTGAAATTTCAGCTTGCCGATGCACAGGAACTTGATTCCCGTTCTATTGGGAGTGTCGATTTGGTTTTCTGTTTTGGCCTTATCTATCATCTAGAAAATCCCTTCCGCCTAATTCGCAGCATTGCGGCGATGAATCCGAAGCTTGCCCTGGTCGAAGGCATGGTATATCCAAGTAGCGAGCCAGTCCTGGTGCTTATGGATGAACCAGCACTTGACGATCAGGCGCTAAATTATCTGGCGTTCTATCCTTCCGAATCCTGCTTGGCCAAAATGCTCCGTGGCGCCGGCTTTGCCCACTGCTACCTGCCGAGTGAAATGCCCACCCATGAAAATTATGAGATTGGGAATACGGGTTTTCGCAAAAGGTCCCTGATAATAGCGTCGGGGACTGAAGTTGCCTCACCCGCGCTAGAGCCATTTCCTTTTCCAGTTTCGCCTTTTCGCCCGTGGAGGATGTTTCCACTCAAACTTCGGAAGGGTATAACCACTCGCTTTCGCGAGGCAGGCCGTCGCATTCTCAAAGGAGAAGCCGAAGTCGCAGATTGGGAGTAGTTATGAAGATGACGACGGTTTTCTTCGTTCCGCAGCCCTTCCGCGGTTAGATTGTCCGCCTTAGCTATAACTCAGATTTATCACCATTGGACGCCGGGATATAGGCTAGGAATGCGCTGGCCACGATAGGCAAATTGTCCGGTAATCAGCATCTTCCATACGATAGTTGCGCTGCTATCTTGCGTCACTTCGTAGATATCCCCTGCAGTTCCGGGACCGCCCGCAGATTCGCAAAATTCCACGTTTCCGTTTTTTAAGACGGCCGCGTTTCCACCAAAAAATGAGAAGGTTGGGGCTTTGGGATGAAATTTTAGTGTGGCCGTTTTGGCCATCTCGTCGAGTTGCAGCAACGGTACGGTGCTATAGCAGGCCGGCTGGCCCGTTGTCCCACACGGAGTCGGAAAGCCTCTATCATTTCCATTGTCGAATAGAATTAGAGAGAAATTTCCTGTCGTGTTGGTGGTGGTAAAGGAAGGACCATGCTGAGCATAGAACCAATCTATAGGGTCACTCCCGCCTATCAACGAGAAATCGCCCTGATATCCCAGTTTCCATATGGGTGGTCCAGAACCGTTTCCGTTCGTGTACGGTACTTTTACAAGCCAATTCTGATGGCGAATAGAAATAATCAAGTTACCGTCATCCGGCGAATAGATCACAGCGTTGGTGTGAGTCCAGTCCGGAAATCCCATCGGGCGTCTATTGGTGTCCAGAAAATCGAATTCGTTCCACAACCATACGGGCTTGTGATTTTGGTCCAAGTCAATTAACACATCGCCAGTTATCGCAGTTCCTGAGATTGTTTGTATCTGGCCCGCGATTACGATGAGATGTCCGTTGGGAAGCACCGCAAAATCATGATGAGTACCTATCACTTTAATGTTACATCCCGCGCAGGTAGCAGTGGCGAGCGCGTTGTTCAGGTCGGCTGCTTTCATTTCCCAGATCGTTGTTCCCGCCAGGTCCACTTCCCGCAAAACAGAATTCATCCCATCGGGTGAAACGCCGCTGAAATTCATCAAGAAGTGGCCATTTGGCAAGAGCTTAATAGGGTTCGCAAATATCCCTGGAAGCGCCGAGTCATATCCCCATAACATATTACCGGCTAGGTCCGAAACGGCTAAGGTAAGTTGAGTGGTTCCCCCGATCAAATCCAAGAGTTCCACGCCAGATTGAGGTGTTAATCCTGTGGTCGTAGTGACCGTGAGCGCGGGCAACTGGGCGGCAGGAATGTCACCTGTGGTAAAAGTCTGGTCCGCGTCCGCAAATTGTGCGTTGTCATCGAATTCAACAATGCCCCTCATGTGATACAAAGAGCTTGCCTTCATGCCCGCGACGAATAGACTGACTGTGCCGCCGCCTTGTGGTATTGGCTGCTGCCACGTCGTGAGCCCATAGTTCGTATCCAACCCGAACTGTACCGACACTTTTCCTTGTCCAGCGGGCGATATCGAATACTGCGCCACTTGAAGGTTCGCTGTTGGAGTAACCTGCCCCGGCACTACCACATGCACGATTGCGCTGGCGGCCTTGGTCATGTCTTTCTTGCTTGTAGCTGTTATGGTCTGAGTGCTGCTCTGCGAATCCGTGGGCGCCGTGTAGAGTCCATTTGCATCAATTGTTCCCGCCGTGGCTTTCCAAGTGACTCCACTGCTATCACCCGTTATTGCGGCACTGAATTGGGTGGTTTGTCCCGAAGCAACCGCCGCAGCCGCCGGGGTAACTGCCACAGTTAGATTTGGCGCCTGGTATGAACCACATCCTGCTAGAACACCGATCAAAAACACTAAGGCTATTAAGCGTACAAGATGCAAAAGCTGCGGTCTCATGGTTTGATTCCCAAGTTTTGAATTGGATTGCGGGCTGAGAGCGCTACTTTTAACACAATTGAATAGGAAAATCCCTTAAATAACTTTCCCAATTGGATCATATCGGGCGGTTACCTGGAGTTTACATACTTCAACTCATTGCAGACTTCCTTGGCTGCCTAATTCGCATGTTTCCATACCTCCGCTACCATGAGAAAATTTCCGGGTATGCTCACGATTTTTTCCACGCCGAAACCGTTTCGCGGTCATATCAACGTGATCCAGCGCAACGCGCTGCAAAGTTGGAAGCTGCTTCATCCCGGCGTGGAAGTGATTCTTTTTGGAGATGATGAAGGGGCGGCGGAAGTATGCCGCGAATTCGGGTTTCGTCACGAGCCGGAAGTGTTGCGCTCGCGGCTCGGCACCAAACGGCTGGACTCGATCTTCGGACGCGCACAGCAGATCGCGAAGTATGAAACGATTTGCTATTCCAATTGCGACATTGTACTGACGCAGGATTTCCTGGCGGCGCACCAGCGGCTGGCAGAGTGGAACCCGAATCATTTGATGGTAGGGCGGCGGCGCGACACGGACATTACAGAGCCAATCGATTTTTCCGATCCGGCGTGGCAGCAGCATGCGATGGAAATCGCCAGGCGCGACGGGTGCCTGCGCTTCTACCACAACGTTGACTATTTTCTTTTTCCGCGCGGGCTCTACAAAAACATTCCGGCGCTGGTGATCGGGCGCATCTGGTGGGACCACTGGCTAGTAGGCAAAGCTCGGGCACTGAACGCAGCCGTCGTGGACGTTTCATCTGTGTGTACGGTGATTCATCAGAACCACGACTACGGTTACCATCCCAAGGGGTTCGAAGGAGTGTGGAACGACGAAGATGCGAGGCGCAATTACGAATTGGCGAAAGCCGATTGTCGGCTTTGCACGATTGAGGATGCGCCATATCGGTTGACGGAAAAAGGCGTCGAAAAGAACGGAACGTATTGGGCGGCTCCTCTAAAGCGAAAAGTGCGGGCCGTGGTGACAAAGATGCGCACAGCCGTCAGATCGAAGATTTGGCATCCGCTCTTGGACGTCACACGCCCGTTGCGGCATTCGGTGGGACTCAAGAAGGATGCGCTTCCCGACGCATCGCGAAGCGACGAGCGCAAACATTGGATGGACCAGTGAAAGGCAAAACAATTTTGGTGACCGGCAGCAGCGGCCTGATCGGGTCGGAGGCGGTGGAGCACTTTGACCGGCAGGGCTATCAGGTCGTCGGTGTGGACAACAACATGCGGCGGGAATTTTTTGGCGCCGCGGGCGATACGATGTGGAATTTAAGTCGGTTGAAAGCTTCTGCGAAGAATTTTACGCATTTTGCGGTGGATATAAGGGATCGCGCCGCGCTGGATGAGCTGTTTCGTTCGCGTCGCTTCGATCTGATTGTTCATTGCGCGGCGCAGCCTTCGCACGACAAGGCGCGGGACATTCCCATTCTCGATTTCGAAGTGAACGCGATGGGTACGTTGAATCTGCTGGAAGCGACCCGACAGCATTGTCCCGAAGCTGTATTTTTGTTCATGAGCACAAATAAGGTTTATGGTGACGCACCGAACGAAGTTCCACTGAAGGAGCTGGAGACGCGCTGGGAATATGCGCGTGTGGAAGATTTTCATGGCATTTCGGAAAATTGCCGGATTGACCGGACATTGCATTCCTTGTTTGGCGCATCGAAGGCGGCGGCGGACCTGGTGGCGCAGGAATATGGACGTTACTTCAAAATGAATGTGGGAATTTTTCGTGGTGGCTGCCTGACGGGCCCATCGCATTCCGGCGTAGAGCTGCACGGATTTCTTTCATATCTGGTGAAATGTGTGGTGACAGGCACGCCGTACAAGGTTTTTGGATACAAGGGGAAGCAGGTTCGCGACAACATTCACAGCCATGACGTGGTGTGCGCGATAGAAGAATTTGCGGCGAATCCGCGGCCCGGCGAGGTATACAACATGGGCGGCGGACGCGAAAACAGCGTATCGATGCTCGAAGCGATCACACGGATTGAAGAGCTGACGGGGAAAAAGCTAAATTGGACGTACGTGGACGAAAATCGCCAGGGCGATCATATCTGCTACATTTCGGATTTAAGAAAATTCCGGTCACACTATCCCAATTGGCGGCTAACGAAATCGCTCAACACGACGCTCGAAGAAATTGTTGCCGCCACGCGGCCCGCCACAGCCCAAATGACGTCCAATGACGAACGCATCCACTGAAATACAGGTTGCACCTACAGTGTGCCCTGCTTGCGGCAAATCCGCGCTATCGGAACCAGTAGAGACCAGCGGTGCCCACTCTTTATTTGTTTGCATGGCCTGTGATCTCCACTTTTGGAATCCTAGGCATATGCCGGACGGCGACTGGTACGAGAAGATGTATGGTCTCCGTGACGCGGATATTCTTCCTCTTGAGCCGGGTCACCTCTGTTTCCTTTCCGATCCTGCTGCTCCCAAGTCGGGGCATCTGCTGGATGCCGGCTGCGGCACAGGAAACTTCCTTCTCGCGGCACAGAAAGCCGGCTTCCAAGTCACGGGCACGGAACTCGACCCTGGCGCCATTCGGTACATTCAATCCAAACTGCGGATTCGCGATGTCTTTCCTCTAACCATCGCTTCGTTTGCAGATTCATATCCGGATCGCAAGTTTTCCGCGGTCACGTTTTTCGAAGTTCTGGAGCACCAGGCAGACCCGATTGCGTTTCTCAAGGCGGTCAAGCGGTGCCTTCAATTTGGTGGATACATCGCGCTGAGCGTTCCCAACCGGAACCGCTGGTTGACGGCTCCAGACGTCCTCGACTACCCGCCCAATCATTTCCTCCGATGGAGCCCGCGTTCGCTCAAAAATTTTCTCGAAGCGCAGGGCTTCGAACTGTTAAACGTCCGGGAACAGCCGGTCAGCCTAGCTTACACGGTGCAGATGCTCAATTCGTATTTCAGAACTGGACTCTCGCGGCCCATTGCCGGCGCAGTTCAGCCGGAGTTCCGCGAAGTGATGCAGATGGCGCCGGAAGCCGCCGCCACCCTACTAGCCACAAAACCGACCACACGGCAGCGTCTGTTTGCAATTCTCAGCAAGATAAAACGTATGAGTTTGTATCCGATTGCCGTGTTCGTCTGGCCGTTAGTTCGTCTTGCGAACCGAAAAGGTTTGTATCTCTACGTGCTTGCTCGTTCGAAGAATTGAATGTTTCGAGAGGATTTCTGCCCTGTAGAATGTGCTACCGTAATTCGACAGATCCATGTTGACCCTATTTGCCACTGCCAAACCATTTCGCGACCACGCCGGTATCATCCAGAGAAATGCTATAAGAAGCTGGACGCGCTTGCATCCAAACGTGGAAGTTATTCTGTTTGGAGACGATGAAGGCGCAGCCGAAATCGCCCGCGAATTTGGTCTTCGACATGAACCGTACATCCAGCGTAACGAGTTTGGCACCAAGCGGCTGGATTATATGTTCGCGCGTGCCCAAGAGCTGGCCCGCAATGAATTGCTCTGCTACGCCAATTGCGACATTATTTTGTTTCCCGAAATATGCGATGCTATCTCGCGGGTTTCCTCAAAGCGTCCTCGCTTTCTGATGGTCGGTCGTCGATGGGATACAGACATCACCGAACCACTCGCTATAGGCGACCCGGAAGTGGATGCGCAGGTCCTACAGCTTGCTCATCGGACCGGCGTGCAGCGTGGCCCGGACGCTGTCGATTACTTCGCATTTCGTCGCGGATTGTATTCCCGCATGCCAGAGCTTGTGATCGGCCGCGTTTGGTGGGATCACTGGCTGGTTTGGAAGGCGTGGAAGGAAGGCGCCACCGTGGTTGATGTTTCGCCGCTTGTGACGGCCGTTCATCAGAACCACGGTTATGCCTATCATCCCGCGGGAGCAAAAGGTGTCTGGACGGACGAGCAAGCAAATCGAAATTGGAAAAATGCCGGAGGACGTTGGCATCTTTTCACAATTCAGGATGCCACCCACGTACTCGATGAAAACGGCATGCATCGAAACTGGAAAGCGCCCTTCGCCCCTTTGCATCGCTACCTTGCGCCGCACATCAATCCGTACTTGTTCAAAGTGCTGGATGTCACGCGGCCATTGCGCCACGCGTTAGGGTTGCGAAGCACGGCCTCTCGCCTTGGCAGCGACCACGCCGCGCAGCGAGGCGCCGAAAATACGCAAAGCTCCGGCCGGTCTCATTCATGAAGCGAGCCCTGATCACAGGGATCACCGGGCAAGACGGCTCGTACCTGGCCGAGCTGCTGCTTTCAAAAGGTTATGAAGTGCACGGGATAGTCCGGCGCGCCAGCACATTCAACACACATCGCATCGATCACATTTACCAGGATCCTAACGAACCAGGCGCAAAGCTCTTTCTGCACCATGGCGATCTTTTCAGCACCGAATGGATTTTCCACCTGATCCATACCATCGCGCCGGATGAGCTTTATCATCTCGCGGCGCAAAGCCACGTTCGAGTGAGCTTTGAAATTCCCGAATACACAGGAGAAGTTACAGGTCTGGGCACGATGCGATTGCTCGAAGCGGTGCGTCGTTGCGGCCAGAAGACTCGTTTTTATCAAGCATCCAGCTCGGAGATGTTTGGCTCTGCACCACCGCCGCAGGATGAAGCGACGGAATTTAGTCCTAGAAGCCCGTATGCGGCGGCCAAGGCGTATGCGCATTGGATGACGCGCATTTATCGCGAAGGTTATGGACTCTTTGCGGTCAATGGAATCCTTTTCAATCATGAAAGCCCTCGCCGTGGAGAGACTTTTCTCACGCGAAAAGTTACGCGAGCGATCGCCGCCATTCTCTCAGGGAAAGCCGAGTCGCTTTATCTCGGCAACCTGGAAGCGACGCGCGATTGGGGCTATGCACCTGAGTACGTCGAAGCTATTTGGAAGATGCTTCAACAAGACAAAGCGGACGACTTTGTGATCGGCACTGGCGTGGCGCACACCGTGCGGGAATTTGTGGAACGTGCTTTTGATTATGCGGGGCTCGATTGGAAACGCCACGTGAAGATATCCGGTCGCTATCAGCGACCACTGGAAGCAGACAACTTAGTGGCAAATCCGAGGAAGGCGCAGGAGAAACTGGGTTGGGCGCCAAAGGTTGAGTTTGCAGATTTGATTGCCATTCTTGTGGACGCCGATATGGAACTTGCGGGTCTCAAGTCGCGCGGCAAGGGAAGAGCGATCCTGCAGGAAAAACTGCCGAGCTGGAATCACTGGCAGAATTCCGTCGAACGCCTTTTGCAAGCGGAAAAGGGTCGAGCTGCGGAACACTGACTCTCTTCTTCTCGCTGAATCTGGCAGAATTGAAACGGCTCCGAACGCTAAAGTGCAAAATCGTTCGGCACGCTTCTGAGGGCAAGTTGTCGCGACCGTTTGTCAGCGTACTGATTGACACGTACAACCACGAAAAGTTTATCGAACAAGCTATTGTAAGCGTGCTTGAGCAGGACTTCGCCGCGGCGGATTACGAAATTCTCGTAGTCGATGACGGCTCGACTGATGGTTCTTCCGAAATCATCAAGAAATTTGCGCAGCGTGTGACGCATTTGCCGAAGAAGAACGGCGGGCAAGGTTCAGCTTTCAATTACGGAATTCCGCGGTGCCGCGGAGAGATTGTTGCTTTTCTCGATGCGGATGATTGGTGGGAGCCAAACAAGCTTTCTACG
>Ga0126369_10003498_pt1 | contig 11347 bp, 6 predicted proteins | sample PanSoiMetaPlot_1_FD_109646 | JGI IMG/M metagenome (GOLD analysis project Ga0126369, IMG submission 109646) | Tropical forest soil microbial communities from Panama - MetaG Plot_1 | ecosystem: Environmental > Terrestrial > Soil > Tropical forest > Bulk soil | place: Panama | collected 2016-02-17 | reverse complement strand
CTTCATCAAGCGTCCCGCGTCCGGTGGAAACACGTCGGCGTTTTTGCCGAGCGCGTATTCATTTAGGAAAGTTCCCTGGGCGGTGACTCGAGTATCCGGAGGAGGATCATCGTCGTGTTTCATCGATGTCACGACGTGGTGAACGACTTTGAAGCCCTTCATCGGCTTGGTTTCGATCGCCTGAATGTATCGGTCTTCAGTGAGACCTGCATCGACGTCGATATCAATCCAGCGGTCGGCCGCCTTCTCCGGGACGACGATATCTTTGGGTAGTTGCACGATGAGATCAGTCGTGATGTGCCACTTATCCTGGTCCTCGAATTGGCGGGGCGGCGGCATGTCGACGGGATTTCCTTTTTGCGCACCGGCATCGACCCACTTTACGAGAGTGGCGATCTCTTCCTCGGAGAGCGATCGATCGTTCTGGAAACGACGAATACCGACGTTCTTATCGATGTGCCAGGGAGGCATCTCGCGAGCGAGAACCTTCTCCTTGATCGCTTTGGCCCAGGGGCGTGCTTCCTCATAGGTGAGCAACGACATCGGCGCAAAGGTTCCGGGACGATGGCAGACTTGGCACTTATTCTGCAGAATAGGCGCGACGTCTTTCGTGAACGTGACCGGTTGGGCAGTCGATTGGGCAGCGGATACCGGACTCGCGATTCCCGCGATCAGTACAACCGATATCGGCAGGACGACACTCCAAATGGTCCTCATATCGAACCTCCTGGAAAACTCGGTGTGGTGCGAAATTTAATTCCCTCGATCGTAGATGCGCCCACTGACGCTGTCAATTATTTACAGGTTGTAAATGTTTCAGTACTGGGGGCAAGGGACTCCCCTCGTCGTGAGGAGGGGAATACTCAGCCCTCCCTACCGGCATAAATATAAATTGAACCAATAGGGCTTACCGGAGTAGATTCCGAATTATTAGATTCCACGTCCAGAATCAACACACACCGAACACAAGTTGTGCATTAGACCGTTCGTTAAGGAGTCGAGAGATGACCAAGACCGACATTGCGCGCCGAAAATTCATAGGAAGGATAGCTGCCTTGTTAGGCTACGCCGGACTTGCGCCATTGGAACTTTCAGCGCAGTCGCGCTCCCGGCAAACTGCAGCGGCAGCCAAATCCACGCTGGACAAAAAGATCGACTATGACAAGTTCGCAAAACTAGCCAACAACGAAAATCCTTATGGTCCATCGGAAGCTGTGATGAAAGCCATGAACGATGCGTGGCGATACGCAAACCGATATGCCTATCCGGACGGTGGAATCGTTGACGCGATTGCGGAACATCATGGCGTCAAACCGGAAAACGTTCTGTTGGGCTGCGGATCAAGCGAGATCTTGAAAATCGTCGATGATGCTTTCCTTCTCGACCACAAAGTTGTTATCGGTGTAGACCCGACATATGAAACGGTCTACCGTTACGCAACGAACAGTAGGGCGAAAGCCATAACGCTTCCACTGACGAACACGTATGACGTCGATATGAAGGCCATCATCCGGGCGGCCAAATTGAACGCCCGCGATGTCGGTTTCGTCTACATCTGTAATCCGAACAATCCGACTGGTCGTATCGTTTCGAAACAGGACATCAAGTTGCTTTTGGACAGCATCCCCCAGGACATTCCGGTTTTCATTGATGAGGCCTATCATCACTTCGTTGACGATCCCAATTACGAGCCTTCCACTAAGTATGTGACCGAGGGTCGGAAGGTGATCGTCGCTCGTACATTTTCAAAGATTGCTGCTTTGGCCGGCATGCGACTGGGCTATGCGGTAGCGCCGGAAGAACTCATAGGGATGCTGAGGCCGCTGGTTGTGAGCTACAACACGAACGCAGTCGTGAAGTATGGCGGTGTTGCCGCATTGAAGGACATGGCCTATCAAGCGAAGATGAAGCAACTCAACAAACAGTTGCGGGACAAGACGACGAATGAACTGAAGACCATGGGTTATCAGGTGATCCCGTCTCAAACAAATTTCTTCATGGTCAATGTGAAAAAGGACGTTACGCAAGTTGGAGACGAATTTCAGAAACGGGGTATTCTCGTCGGGCGGAAATTCCCTCCAATGAACGAGTGGCTTCGCGTTTCGGTCGGCACTGAGGACGAGATGGATCGGTTCATGAAGGCGTTCAAGGAGATCTTCTCGGGGCAGAAGACGGAGGTCAAATCAGGCGCGTAAACCCAACACTGTTTGCCTTCGCCGCGCTCGCTCTTACATCATTGTTCGCGGCCCAGAACGCGCCTTATGACTTGGTGCTTCGAAACGGCCGCATCGTGGATGGCACGGGCAGCGTCTGGTATGCCGCTGATGTCGGTGTCCGTGGAGACACCATAGTCCGAATTGCTCCGTCCATTCCTGAGCCCGCCACCCGCGTCATAGATGTCGGAGGCCAGGTGATTGCGCCTGGCTTCATTGATATTCACAGCCATGCACGGCGGGGAATTTTCGAAGTACCGACAGCGGACAATTACATCCGTCAGGGTGTGACGACCCTCATCGAAGGGCCGGATGGCGATTCGCCGGTGCCGCTTGCTCCATTTTTTGCAAAGCTGGAGGCGCTGCCAAAGTCGATCAATATCGGCTCCTTTATCGGTCAAGGCTCGGTGCGCGCGGCTGTCATAGGAAATGTAAACCGGCGCCCGACCAACGAGGAACTCGGCAAGATGAAGGCACTCGTCGAACAGGGTATGAAAGACGGTGCTTTCGGGCTGAGCTCCGGGTTGTTCTACGTTCCAGGAACTTTCACGCCTACGGAAGAGGTCATCGAGCTTGCGAAGGTCGCCGCGCAATTTGGCGGGATTTACATCTCTCACATGCGCGATGAGGCGGGCGGCGTCACCGCGAGCGTGAAGGAGACCATTAGAATCGGCGAACAGGGTGGTCTTCCGACTCAAGTAACTCACCATAAGATCATCGGATCGAGCAACTGGGGCCAGAGTACAGCGACTCTGCGGCTGATTGACGAGGCGCGTGCCCGCGGAGTAGATGCCACGATTGATCAATATCCTTACACGGCGTCGAGCACGAGCATCCAGTCAGCGTTGCTGCCTGCATGGGCACTCGAGGGCACTCGCGATGACCTGCGCAAACGCCTGAGCGATCCGCCAACTCGCGCCAAAATCAAAACGGAAAGCGTCCGCGCCTTACAGTTCGAGCGGGGTGGTGGTGATCCGAAGAATGTCGTTATTGCACGCTGTGACTGGGACACAGAACTCGCCGGCAAGAATCTAGCTGAGGTCACTCGCCAGCGACGGGGTCTGGAACCCACAGTCGAGAACGCGGCTGAGACTGCAATCTGGATCGCGGAACAGGGAGGCTGTTCGGCAATATTCCACGCCATCGACGAACAAGACCTCGAGCGTATTCTCCGGCATCCAGCGACGATGATTGGCTCCGACGGCGAGATCCCGGTTTTCGGGCGGGCCGCGCCGCACCCCCGTAGTTATGGCACGTTCGCTCGCGTCCTCGCCGTGTATGTGCGCGAGAAGAAGACGCTCACGCTCGAAGAGGCTATACGAAAAATGACATCGTTTCCGGCGCAGCGTCTCGGGCTGCTCGATCGCGGCCTGTTAAGGCCGGGGATGAGAGCGGACATAGTAGTCTTTGATCCAACACGAGTCCGTGACGCGGCGACGTTCGAGAAGCCGCATCAATATGCGGAAGGGTTCGCAGACGTGATTGTCAACGGTCAGGTTGTCTTCGAGCGGCAAGCCATGACATCGGCCCGGCCGGGAAAAGTGTTGTATCGGCAGCGGTGACGCTGTCGAATCGCGATAGGTTTTGGGGTCTGGTGTAATCCCCTCCTCGTGAGGAGGGGTGGCCGCGACAGCGGCCGGCGGGCGGAGCCAGCGCAAGTCCGATAGGGCGCAGCCATCAAGAATAAAGTCGTCGCTCACACCAGCTGACTTGTGAGCGACCACCCCGTCTGCGGCGCTAAGGTGGGCTTCGCCGAAATTTTCTTGATGCCGCAGCCACCCCTCCTCACGAGGAGGGGATTCGCTCAATTCACGCACAACGGCAGGAGTTTTTATGAAGTCCAAGCACATATTGCCTTCATTGCTGGCTATTCTCCTAACAAGCGCTGCGTTGCCGGCGCAAATCAAATCGCCGCAGGACTATCTGGGGTTCCGCGTTGGAGAAGACTACAAACTTGCCGATTGGCAGCAGATCACAGGCTATTTTTCCGAACTCGGAAAGAGTTCGAATCGCATGCGCGTCGATGTCATTGGCCAGAGTACGCTGAAGAAACCCTTTTTACGAGTCACGATCACATCACCCGAAAATCTAGCGAAGCTTGGTCGCTATGAGGAGATCACGCGGCGGCTGGCTGATCCGCGGGGACTCTCGCCGGAGGATGCCGAACGGCTGATTGGTGAAGGAAAATCCGTCATTGCGATCACATGCTCGATTCATGCTACTGAAGTCGCCGCCGCTCAGATGTCAATGGAACTGGCATACAACATGGCGACGAAGAATACCTCCGAAGTGAAGAACATTCTGGATAACGTGATCTTCATCCTCGTCCCTTCGCTGAATCCTGATGGGCTCGATATCGTGGTGAACTGGTACAAGAAAAATCTGAAAACGCCATTTGAAGGTGCGCCGGTCCCGGAGCTCTACCATCACTACGCGGGCCACGATAACAATCGCGACTGGTACATGTTCACCCAAGTCGAGACGCGGAACACGATCGATGGCGTATACAGGAAGTGGCATCCCCAGGTTCTTTATGATGTCCATCAGCGAGGGAACACAGGTGCGCGTTTGTTTGTGCCACCGTTCATGGATCCTTACGAGCCGAACATCGATCCCATTCTGATTCAGGGCGCTTCATTTATTGGTCAAGCCATGATGAATCGCCTCATCGGCGAGGGGAAGACCGGAATTACCACCAATGCGATATACGACGCGTGGTCCCCGGCGCGCGCGTATCAGCATTATCACGGCGCGGTGCGGGTCCTGAGCGAAGCTGCGAGTGTGCGGTATGCCTCGCCGATTAAGCAAAGCATGAGTGATCTGCGTCCCGACATCGGATACGATCCGCGATCCGTCAGTTGGAAGTTTCCTGCTGTGTGGCCCGGTGGTGAGTGGCATTTGCGCGATATCGTCGATTACGAACTCATCGCCGCTATGGGTGCACTCGAAAACATGGCCTTGTATCGGGACCACTGGTTGCGCAACTTCTATACGGTTCAAAAGCGCGCGATTTCGTGGAAGGCCGCGCCGTACGCTTTCGTGATTCCTCCCGACCAGCGCGATCCCGTCACCACAATAGAGATGTTGAACATCCTGCAATTCGGCGAAGTAGACGTCGAGCAGGCCCAGGCGTCATTTACCGAGGACGGTGTGCAGTATCCAAAGGGAAGCTATATCGTCCGTATGGCCCAGCCATTCGGCGCATTCGCCAAGACGTTGATGGAGAAACAGGTCTATCCGGATTTGAGAGAGTATCCCGGCGGGCCTCCGCAGCGGCCGTATGACGTCACTGCTCATACTCTACCGATGCAGATGGGCGTGAAGGTCATCACAGTGACCGCACCATTCGAGGCGGCTCTTGCGAAGGTGGATACGATCAAACCAGTGCCGGGCGCTGTTGAAAAAGCCGAGAACGGCGCTGCGAAGGCATATCTGCTCGAACACGAGAGCAATGCGTCGATGAAAGCGCTAAATCGCTTGATGAAAGAAAAGGCCGAAGTGTATTGGGCGGCAAAGCCGATCACCGTAAGAGGGAAGCTTTATCCGGCAGGAACCATGATCATTCCCGCGACCCCTGGAGTCGAATCCAAGCTCCAAGCCATCGCTCGCGACTCGGCGGTAAATTTTGTTGGATCGAGCGATCGCCTCAACATTCAGGCGTACAAGTTGAACCCTCCGCGGATTGGCATGTACAAGGGCTATGTCGCATCGATGGATGAAGGTTGGACCAGATTCATCCTTGAAAACTACGAGTTCCCGTTCGCAAGCATTCTCGATAAGGACGTTCGTGCGGGTAACCTGCGCTCGAAGTATGACGTCATCATTCTTCCCGGCGAATTGACTGAGACACAGATCATTCAGGGCCATCGTTCGGGAACCGTACCTTCGGAGTTCGCCGGAGGTATCGGTGAAACCGGTGTTCAGAACCTCCGTGAATTCCTGGATGAAGGCGGAACGCTCGTAGCGATGGATGCGGCAACGGAGTTCGCAGCAAAGCAATTCGGGCTTCCGGTAAAGAACGCGCTTCAAGGCGTTCGGCCGCAGGATTTCTACGTGCCAGGTTCACTGCTTAAAGTTGTTCTCGATACAGATAACCCGATCGCTTACGGAATGCCTCGCGAGACAGCGGCTTTCTTCGAAGAGAACGCCGCTTTTGAAGTCAACGGCAATGCGAAAGCAGTCGGAGTCTATCCACTCACGAACCCGCTCATGAGTGGTTGGATTCTTGGAGAAGAGAAATTGCACGGCAAGACAGCGATTGCAGATGTGCCCGTCGGTCGCGGGCGTGTCATTTTACTATCCATCCGGCCACAGTTCCGTGCTCAAGTGCGCGCCACATATAAGCTCCTGTTCAACTCCATCTACTACGGCCCTGCTTCGATGACCATATACGAAGGTCAAGGGGCAAGTAACAATTAAGCCCCGAGCGCTTGGTTCAATTCGTGTACTGTTCTGGCCAACGGTACCTTGCGTAATTGTCGTCCAGGCGATACTCCGCGGGTTGAGTTCCTAAAAGGGCGTCCGTAAAACCCCATCTTGAGACGCATGTGGAAAAGTCAGATAATTTTTGAACACAGTTTCCATAAAGGAGGTTAACGTGTTTGCTCGAATCGTTACGATGCGTCTGAAGCCGAACACCGGGGCTGAATTCACTCAAACGATGGAGAAGAAAATCCTCCCAATACTCCGGAAGCAGAAGGGATTTCGTGATGAAATGACCTTCCTGATGCCCGGTGGAACCGAAGCCGTAGGAATCAGCGTGTGGGATCAGAAGGAACAGGCGGAAGCCTATAACAGCAGCGCTTATCCCGAGGTGATGAGAGAACTGGCGAAAGTAGTCGATGGAACACCTCGTGTGCAGACATGCGAAGTCGCAAATTCCACCAGCCACAACATCGCCGCTCGTCCCGCAGCCTGATCTGAAAAATGAGGGGGGAGTGCCCCCCTCAGACCTTTATCGCACGCGTGAGCAAGTAATCTTGACGGACGAGGTTGTCGCGAAAATAGTCTCCGACGATTTTTTCGAACTCGCGCCGGAGCTCCGATAGGCGTGCCGGATCCGAAGCCCCCAAAGTTTCAATCACCCGAACCATCGGCCCAGCCGACCGTTCAACAAAGGTGCGATAGTGCGCCGCGCTTAAAGCGGGTACTAGCATGCAATCGCGATCGAACGCAATATCGCTGACCGCCTTCCCTAAACGCTCGCGAACCACGTTCGGATCGCCCCAGAGGGGTGGCGGCGCAACGCCCGGAGGCGGAGGCGGTGCATAGCGCCCGACTAGAGCAAACGTCCGGCCTAGGAACAGCTCAGGAGGCCATGTCGAAAACGCGATCGTGCCTCCCGGCTTCAGCACCCGGAGCATCTCGTTCAGAGCAACGTCTGGCCTTGGAGCGAACATGTGCCCGAACTGGCTCACAACTACATCAAACGCCGCATCCTCGTACGGGAGTCGTTCAGCGTCACCTTCACGCCAATCGATCTCGACATGGGCGAGCTGAGCGTTCTCACGCGCCCGTTCCAGCAATTGAGGCGTTAGGTCCAGCCCGCTGACTCTGGCGCCGGCCCGCGCCGCGGTAATCGCCACGACGCCGGTCCCGCAGGCAACGTCGAGCACACGCTGGCCGGCGACGATTTTGGCGTGCTTGATCAGCCGGGCGGCCGTGGGCGTCGTAAAAATTTCGACTGGTACGAAGTGGGCCCAGCCTTGCCTCTGAGCTTCTTTAAATTGTGTCAAGGGATCCATGATCAATACTCTCGCGAATTGTTGTTCATATGAATGTACGCCAATGAAAGTGGAATGAGGAAGATCTTATGCGAGTCAAGAAAAACAGAGCGGGAAAATCCGATGCAAAACAAAAACAACGAGCACGCCGTTCAACGAAGCCGCCGGAGTTGAAACAAAGTGCATTCGGCCAGCCGTCGAACGTGCTGGAGCACGCACTGCTGACCGGAGAGAGCCGCGGTTTGCTCGAGGACTATTTTGGTCCGGAAAATTACGAAGAGCTTCGAGACCTTTCTCGGGACGCAGCAACGCGGTCGGTTCGTGGCGGTCCTCGCGTTCTGATTCTTCCTGGCATCATGGGATCCACTCTAGGCAAGAAATTGTTGAACGCTGTTGAAGACGTCCTTTGGATTGACCCTGCCGAAATTGCCCTTGGCCATCTCACGTCATTGAAACTAGACAGCGCGTCATCAGCATTCCACGCGGTCGGAGTCGTCCTGTTTGCTTATCTAAAACTCAAGCTCCGTTTGAAGATTAGAGGTTTTGATGCGGATTTTTTTCCTTACGATTGGCGGCGGAGCCTGTCGGAGCTAGGAACAGCTTTGGCGCACGCTGTTAACGAGAATGCCTCTGAAGTCATGTTGGTCGCGCACAGTATGGGAGGATTGGTTGCGCGAGCGGCCCTTCCAAGCGCAGCCGGGAAGGTTAATCGATTGGTTATGCTCGGAACGCCGAATTATGGTTCATTTGCTCCGGTGCAGGTTTTTCGCGGAACATACGACGTCGTTCAGAAAATCGCAGCGCTGGATCTCCGCCACACTGCCGAACAGCTATCAGGCCAGGTGTTCAACACCTTTCCAGGCCTCTATGAAATGCTGCCTTCACCTGAAAAATTCACCGCCTTCGATCTGTATGAGACAGCCGCATGGCCACAGAAAGGACCTCAGCCTCGATCTGATCTGCTTGCAAAAGTAAGACCTGTGCTGGACAAGCTGGCCCCTGCGGATTCACGGTTTTTCCTCATTGCCGGGGTGAATCAGGACACCGTTACAGGATTGCGAATGAACGGCAGTGAATTCGCATACGAAATCTCTCCTGATGGAGATGGCACAGTACCCCTCGATTTCGCGCGGTTGACCAACATCCCGGAGAATCAGACTTATTACGTTGAAGAGGGGCATGGAAGTCTGCCGAACAATGGTGCCGTCGAAACCGCCGTGATCGATATCCTTTCCAAGTCCAGCACGGTAGCCTTGCCGACGCAGCGGCCGCCGACGAACCGGGCAAGGCGTATCGTATCGGAAGCGGAACTCCGGGAAATGGCAAAGCGCGCTCCCCGTGTAGGCCAGTTGGGTTCCGCCGACTATCGCCACTTGCTGGATGCCGTGGCAGCGCCGGCGCGAGCGGAGCAGGCGAATGTTGGCGTGGGATTGCCGTCTGCCCAGGTAGCGAATGAACTCGCAGGTTCGGACCAACAGCTCCATCAGTTGATAATCGGCAGACGACGTCAACGGCGGCTTGAACTGACTCTCGCTCGCGGAAGCATTACTGATGTTGACGCCCCCGCCTACGTTCTCGGGGTCTTCCGAAACGTTACTCCCAGCGGCGCCGCCAAGGCTATCGACCAGTGTCTCGACGGAGCTATTACCGATTTCACAGCGCGTCGCATGCTTAGCGGCGAAATGGGCTCCGTGTTTGTGGTTCCGGTCGGACGCAACCCGCTTCCTGCGGACATCATTCTGTTTGCCGGTCTGGGGCCGTTTGATCGCTTCAATGCAGACGTTCAACAACTCGTCGCCGAGAATATCATCCGCGTGCTGGCACGCAGCCGCGTCGATGAATTTGCAACGGTCCTGATCGGAGCTGGATCAGGGCAAAGCACATCCACGGTGTTGAAAAATCTCCTGACGGGCTTCGCGAGGGGCCTCGACGATGCCGATCCCAGGCACCGGTTCCGCAGCATTACGCTTTGCGAAAGCGATATAGGCCGTTTTACTGAAATGAAAAACGAACTCTATAGCCTGGCGGGAACGACTCTCTTTGCTGATATGGAGTTGGTCCTCGATGAGGTCGAGATACCGCCTTCTGCGATGCCCGCGCCTCGTGTTCTCCGGCAGGCCCAGGAGCCCATTTATGCGATCGTGGGCCAGGAAAGCCAGACCGACAGCCACCTGCAGTACCGCGTATCCATTCTGGGATCGGGAATGAAAGCCGCCGTCGTCAGCGCCTCGAGAGAAATTGACCAGCAAGAGCTCACAAGGGTGCTGAACAGATTCGACAAAGCGGTGGCGGGTGCAACGACATCGAAGGACGTGCAGTCATTCGGGCGAAAGTTTTCAGAGCTTGTTCTGCCGCCGGAGGTGTGTACCGTCCTCGCATCGCTGAAGGATCGGCACCTCGTCATTGTCCACGATGACTCGGCTGCGAGGATTCCCTGGGAGACTCTGACCATCGGGACGTGGACCGCGGCTGTGGAGGGCGGCATCAGCCGCCGGTACCTCGCCGATCACCTGCCTCTGGCGAACTGGTTGGAAGAACGCCGCGTGGAGCCCACGCTGAAGTTGTTGCTGATCATTAATCCATTGGGTGATCTCAGCGGCGCCGAAGACGAAGCAGATCGAATTGTGCACATGGCAGGAACAACCAACGGCATGGAGATTACACAATTGCGTCAGCAGCAAGCTTCCAAAGCCGCAATCCTCTCCGCTCTGAGGACGGGAAAGTATGACTGCATCCATTATGCCGGCCATGCGTTCTTCGATCCTTCGGAGCCGCGCCGTTCCGGGCTGATTTGCGCTGGTCGGCAGGTATTAAGCGGCGCAGATCTTGTCGGACTCCGCAATCTTCCTTTCATCATTTTCTTTAACGCGTGCGAGGCAGGCCGCATCCGAGGCCGTCAAGCTACGGCCGCTCGATCTCCAATTCGCCAGTTGAGAGAATCGGCAGGTGTGGCCGAAGCGCTCATGAGAGGCGGAGTTGCAAACTACTTGAGCACGTACTGGCCAGTGGGAGACAACGCGGCCGGATTGTTTGGTGCAACGTTCTATAAAGAGGTTCTCGCGGGCAAAACTATCGGAGGAGCAGTACTAAACGGCCGGAAAGCGGTACTCTCCACAGGCGATCGGGATTGGGCGGATTACATCCTATACGGCAATTTCGATTTCGTCCTGAAGCATGAATCGACCAACTGATGAGATGAGGCGGGGATTAGACGGGATTAGGCAGGATTAGGCGGATACCCCTCCTCACGAGGAGGGGAATAATTCATTTACACGGTCACAACGTTCACCAAAGGAGCGACTATGAAAACACAGCAGAAGACCAAGAAAGCCTGGACCGTTGCAGTTTATATGGCCGGCGACAACAATCTGGATCCCAACGCCTACCTTGACCTCAAAGAAATGAAACGAG
>Ga0126369_10003496_pt1 | contig 11347 bp, 14 predicted proteins | sample PanSoiMetaPlot_1_FD_109646 | JGI IMG/M metagenome (GOLD analysis project Ga0126369, IMG submission 109646) | Tropical forest soil microbial communities from Panama - MetaG Plot_1 | ecosystem: Environmental > Terrestrial > Soil > Tropical forest > Bulk soil | place: Panama | collected 2016-02-17 | reverse complement strand
CAGGTTGGCCACGTTCGCGCAAGCGATCAGCAAGACAAAGCCGATCGCCCCCAATAGCAAAAGTAGAAACGGCCGCAGGTCCGCACCCAACATAAATTGGAATGGCAGGAAGCTCATGCGCGTCTTCGCGCCCACATCTCCGGCAAACTCTTTGCGGAATTGCTCGGTCACAAGGTTCATCTGCGCATCGAGCTGCGATTGCGTCACTTCGGGCTTGCGCCGAGCAAGGACCTGAATGTTCTCGCCGCTGCCCGCCGTCTTCGCTACAAGGGCCAGTGGAACCCAAATGTCTACGGGGAGGCCAGGGTTTATATCTGAGTAGCTGCGGGGATCAAATCCGGCCGGCATCACGCCGATCACCGTGTAGGCTTCCCCATTGAGCAGCACTTTTTGACCAATTGCAGAGAGTTCGCCGGTGAACCGGCGTTTCCACAGCGCGTGACTCAGAATAGCGACGCGCTGGCCATCCCCTTGGTCCTCCTCGGGAAGAAACTCTCTGCCGACCGCAGGATGGACTCCGAGTACTCGGAAATAATCCGCTGACACAGGTGTTCCGCGAACATGCTCGGCGGCGTTCCCCGCCGCTAGATTGAAGCCAACATCCGTCCAGCCAGCGATTGGCTCAAAGACCTGTCCAAATTCGCGCAGACGCTGCAATTGTGTTGCGGTCAAGTCCATCTCGCCCGATTGTCCCTGGCTCACTTCGATGAGTTCAACGATGCGATCCGATTCAGGAAATGGCAGCGGGCGAAACAGCACTCCGTACACGACCGTAAATATCGCCGTGTTAGCGCCAATACCCAGAGCGAGGGTAAGTACGGCGACAGCAGTGAAGCCCGGAGATTTGCTCAGCGTGCGGAAGGCAAAACGGAGGTCTTGAAGCGTGCTCTCTACGAGAGGCAAGCTACGGCGTTCACGATAGCTTTCCTTGGTTTGCTCGACGCCGCCCAGCTTCATGAGCGCGTCGCGGCGCGCGGCTTCGGGCGTCATCCCTGCGCGAACATTGTCTGCGACGTGGAGCTCGAGATGGCTCTCCAGCTCCGCGGTAAGTTCCGCATCGCTCCCCCGCTTGCGCATCAAGCCGATGGCACGATGGAACCAAGTCCGCATTGCTTTCATACGACTACCTCCGCGAGTTCCCGGCGATAGAAGATTTCCAAAGCTGGCTCATGTAGATGGCTCCGTTGCGGACAGGAACTTCGCGAGGATTGTTTGGGCCTGTTGCCAATCCTGTGTTTCGCGTTCCAATTGCTTATGGCCGGCGCGGGTCAGTTTGTAGTATTTCGCTTTGCGATTGTTGTCCGACACGCCCCATTCGGATTCAATCGAGCCCTCTTGCTCCAGCTTCAGCAAAGCCGGGTACACCGTTCCGTAATTGAGCGAAAGCACTCCGCCGCTGATCTGTTCGATGCGCCGCGCGATGCCGTACCCGTGGAGCGGTCCGAGCGTCTCGAGCGTTTTCAAGATCATGAGGGCGAGAGTGCCCTGCCAAACGTCTGCCTTGTCGGTCATGCTTCTCCCCCAAAGATTCCTATGGGAAAGCAATAGAAGTATTGCGCCCTTCCTATGGGATGTCAATAGGAAATGCCGGCTCGCGTGCTGCTCGGGAGGAGTGCGCAGCGTAGGAATTCCTGGACAATGCACGACCTGTCGAGGGCTGGCCGCACGCCACCTTTCGCGCGGAACTCGTTTCCTTACGGCACGGCAGAGACACACTTAAAGCAAAATCTCTGCGCGGCAGAGTAGCTTGCGGCCTGCCCTCGTCGACTGGTTAAATCTCCAACTCCACAAATTCCACCTCAAACGGCTTGCGTTCCAGATCCAAGCGCGCAACGGTTACCGGCAACTGAAACCGCCGCGGGCCAGCGCTCCCCGGATTGATGTATAGCACACCGTCGCGTTCGGATTTTCCCGGCTGATGAGAGTGGCCGCTGACAACGACGTGGAAACCGGCGGCTGCAGGATTCAAATCGAGCGCGTGAACATCATGAAGAACATAAAGGAGAATCTTGCCGGCTTCCGCCACCGCCGTTTTAGGCAGCGTTCTGGCCCAATCGGCAGTATCGCCGTTGCCACACACGGCAAGGACGGGAGCGAGTTCCCGCAGCGCTGTGAGAATTTCCGGCTTGCCCACATCGCCCGCATGAAGAATCAGCTCCGAGCCGCGAAGTGCTTCGAGCGCCTGCGGCCGCAGCAGGCCGTGAGTGTCTGAGATCAGATCAATCTGCGTCGGCGGTGTTTGCACGGAGGAATTCTAATGCCTGGTTGCTTTGCAGCGGAAGGACCTGGAGGAGGCTGCGTAAGGCTTGTCCTGGCGAGTTGCTTCGGGTCAGTTAAGCCGAGGCTTTGTTGGGAAGCACGCGCCGCAAAGGCTTCGATCCGGGGATGGGGAACTGCATGTGCCAAAAGTTGGTTTCCGGAGAGAGGAATTCCACTCCGACATACTGCTTGCCGTCGCGAGCCCGGTGGATTGAAACCACGCGGCATTCCATCGATTGCGCCGTGTGATCGTTGACCAGAATCACCGTTTGTCCCACGACTACCATCTCTTCCAGTTGAAACAGAGCTCCATGGCGGTTGACCGATTGTGAGGCGGTGCGCGCGGAGAAGCGTTCGCCGGCGTCCGTCTTCCCATGGACTGTCAACGGGACGTTCAAAGCCACCCGCAATGTGCGGCGGCGCTCTTTGACACGAAAATGAAGCAGGGACATTTCTTGCGCCTCAAAATCTGATTTCAGAACCTTAGAGCTCTACCGCAGCTACCGGTCCAGTTTCATTCCGAAGGCACTCGCCTGCAGTAGCGTGTTAGCAGCGTGCTAAAACGGAAGCATAGCAACAGAGAGGTGACTAGCACGAATCTTGCCCACACAGCCCCATACTGCCCGTGGACTTCCCCGGTAACAATGGCGTAACAGTACCACAAAATGCCGATTGCCAACAGTACCCTGGTACTCCCCCATTTTTTTGAAGGCGCACGAGAGGGAAGCGATGCACCTCAGAAACGGACTTTCCTCGCAAGGTCTGTCGAATGGTTTTTCCGTAACCTATTGATTATCAAGAGCTTCTTGTTCTCAGCGAAAGGCCGATCGCGTCAAGAGTGTGAACAACGTTCGCACTTCGGTTGAGTAGTGATAAACCGCGCGCGTTCGTTGCAGTTCCGTTCCGTCTTGGTAGGCTTATTTGGGGGTCTTGGCTTCTTGCTCCCTCGGTGCGCTACCAAGGGCTTTTACCAGTTGGAGAGGATTCACCCGGGCACGCTCAACCGTTAGGCCCCAATGGAGGTGCGGACCGGTGACGCGGCCTGTGGCGCCGACTTTTCCGAGCACCTGGCCGGATTCCACTTGATCGCCAGGTTTCACAGCGATCTCGGAGAGGTGCCCGTAAAATGTGTAAATCCCCAGCCCATGGTCAACGACGACGGTATTGCCTGAAAAAAACAGCTCCTGGGCCAGAGCCACGCGCCCACTCTGGGTGGCGTGAATAGGAGTGCCGGTCAGCGCGGGGAAATCCACGCCGCCATGGGGCGATCCGGGCTGGCCATTCAGGACGCGGCGCTTGCCAAAATTGCTGCCGGTCGTCACGCCGTCGAGCGGTACGCGAAAATCGCCATCCCATAATTTTTCGGGCGTCACTTGGTCGAAGATGGCGCGCAATTTATCGCGTTCATCGTTCGCGCGCCGGATTTGCTCCGGGCTCGGCTCAACGAACTCTTTGCCGACTTGCAATCTCTCCGTGGCGAACTTCCCGGCGCGAATGGGGATTTGCAGCGTGCAGGCCGCTGGCTTCCCGCCCGTCGTTTGAACATGCACGAGCAGCGGATAAGTGCCCGGCGCTTTTTCCAGATCCACTCCAAGAATTGCCTCCCGCAGGTCGGTCGCTACGCTGGAGGAATCGGTGCCGGCGTGGGCTTGCCAGAACGGGACATTCTTGGTGCTCCACTCCGCGGCGACTTCCGCCAATGGTTTGCGGCTGCGCACTTCCAGAAGCAGCAGGCTGCCCTGGCTCGCAGAAGGTGGGCTCAATTTCAAAGTGACGCCGGGACCGCAGGTTTGCGAAACACGAGCTTTGGCCAGCTCTGGAAAGGGCAACAAGCCAGTGGCCAAACAGAGAACAGCTTTCAAAAGGCGCCGGACGGGAAACGCGCAGCGCAAATTTAGGCTCCCCGCTTTGGCCGCAGCATGTTTACACGAGATTCCACTTTTTCAAAATGTGCGCGGCCCAGCTTGGAACCATAAATTGCCTTTTCCGAGAGCAAGAACAAGTCGGGATTTTTCGCTTTCTCACGAATTTCATTCAAGAAGGGGCGAACCTTCGCGAACATGAAGTACAATTCGCCGCAGAACGCAGGTTCAAAGAATAACTTCTCGTTGATGAGGCCATTCAAAACAAACGTCGTGGCAATGCCCCAGTAACTCCCTACCTGACGCAGCCAGTTGTTTTCCTGCGAACCGAAATCCATGGCCACTTTCATGAAGTCATCGGCGCTTGCGGGCCAAAACGTCGTCAGCCACCACTGGCGCGCTTTGCGCATTTCGGGTTCGCGCCGGAGATTGTAGAGCTCCAGAACCAGCCGGGCTTGTTCGACGGTGGGCGTTTGAGCCATTTTTCCTCCAGAGATTTGCGTGGTGACATTCTACCTTCGGCAAGCGGGTTTAGGCTGCGAGATTGTGGACTCATCCGAGAGTGGCTGCGCGCAGTTTGAAACGCTGAATTTTCCCCGTGACGGTTTTGGGAAGCTCGCCGCAAAAACGAATTTCACGGGGAACCTTGTGAGAAACCAGGCGTGCTTTGACATGGCTGCGAATTTCCTCCGCCAGTTCGCCTGATCCTTCACAGCCCGCGCGCAAAGTGACGTGCGCGACGGCGTAAGTCAGACCGCGTGCATCCGTCGCGCCCACCACCGCGGCTTCCGCCACGTTTGGATGGCCGAGCAGCGCATTCTCTACTTCCACGGGTGAAACCCACATGCCGGCAACTTTCAACATGTCATCCGCGCGGCCACAGTAATGATAGTAGCCCTCGGAATCGCGCAGAAACTTGTCCCCGGTGACAACCCAGTCGCCGCGCTTCGTGCGCGCGGTCAGCTCGGGAATGTGCCAATACTCCGCCAGGGCGCTGGCGCCGCGCACCCACAGGTTCCCGATCTCGCCTAAGGGTGAGTCAGCACCGGCGTCATCCACAATCTTTGCGTCATAGCTAGGTACGGGAAGGCCGCAGCTTCCGGGTTTGCATTGGCCGGCCCGGGCAGAGATGAACATGTGTAGCATCTCCGTCGAGCCAATCCCGTCCAGAATTTCCTCGCCCGTCGCTCGTTTCCAACGATCGAAAACCTCCGCGGGCAGAGTTTCGCCGGCTGAAACGCATTGGCGGACTGATGAGAAATCGAGGGTTCGGCCGGCGGTTTCTGCCTCTCTGAGGAGGGCCGCATAAAAAGTGGGAACGGAGAAGAAAATCGTCGGCCGGTATTGGGAAACCAGTTCGATGACGTGCCCAGCCGTGGGGCGCTTGGGGTTCAAAAGTGTGCTCGCGCCACACGCTAGCGGAAAATACATGCCATTACCCAGCCCGTAGGCGAAAAAAAGCTTTGACGTCGAGAAAGTGACATCGTCCGAGCGTAATCCCAGAACTCCTTGCGCATAACTGCGGGTCGTCACAAGCATGTCGCCATGGCGATGTACCGCAGCTTTGGGAGTTCCACCGCTTCCGGAGGTATAAAGCATCAAGGCCGGATCACGAGAGGAAGCCTTCGATGGAGCGAAATTCCTGGACGCCGAAGCAATCCATTCGTCCCAAATGGCGCAGGACACGCCATGCGTTGCCACTTGTCCTTCCGTGACGATCACAATGGGCATTTGTGGGCGTTCGCTGGAGGCGGGCAGGAATGCTTCGAGCGCTTCCGAATGAACGATGGCGGCGCGCGGCTCGCTATCTTGAATGTAGTGAATGTAATCCGCTGACCGCGCAAAAGGATTCACCGGCACAGCCACCGCGCCAATCTTGGCCGCGCCAAAAAAAGAAGCGATGAATTCTGCGGAATCTGGAAGAACAATGAGCACGCGGTCGCCTCGTGCTACACCCAGATCGAGCAGCGCGTTTCCGGCACGATTTGTGAATTCAGACAGCTCTCCGTAGGTCACAGCCCGGGGTTCGCCAACGATGGCGGTCTTATCCGGATGCCGGGCGGCGGGAGCATCCACAAAATACGCGGCAACATTGAACTGCTCCGGAATTTCCGTAGGCAGAAATGGATCGGAAGAAATTGCGGTCATGTTAAGTTGTGGCCCGATGCCCTATTGAACCGACGCTTTTGCTCCGACGATGCGGATTTTGTACCATGCCGTTGCGGCAGGGTAGAGCGCGTCGTTGATTTCCGAATTCTTTTGGCCGCCGGGCTCAATGCTCGCGTTGATCGTGCCTTTGTTGATCAAGATAGCGGTGTTGTTCGCGCCGACATAAGTGGTTTCGTACTCGATATTGCTATAGGTATAGGACGCCGATCTGTTCTCTATGTTCACGACCCAGACCGCAGTGGTGCCAGTGCGATCCTTGCCCATCGTAGCGTGCTGGACCTTCAAGTCACGGACCGGATCGGCTGGGCCCGTTGGCTGAGCGGTCTGGGCTGCTACGAGGGCACCGGGCTTGGTTGATTTGGCTTTCGAGACAAACATGTAACCGCCAATGGCAAGCGCGAGCGCAACCACGCCAACGCCGGTCCACATGCCCATGGATGCCGATGACTTTGCTTCTTGAGATCCCTCGAACATACGCTCCCCCTCTCTCTGCCCCGGCAGTCCTTGCAGGACGTACTCGTTCACGTGACAGGAAAACAAAGGAGCCGTACTGCAAGTGAAAGTGGCGGTCGCGCCGGAGAGCTCCCCCGCCTCGGGGCGAGAGCCGCCTTAGAAATACCACCGATTCTCGTCGAAGTCCATCACCGGATACCACCGGGAGCGCGAGTTATCAAAATCGTGGTGGACGGACAGAATTACCCATACTCTGCAAATGACATCCGATTTATCGTTGCTGAAGCGGCACGCGCAGGCACCAAGGTCGCGGCACACGTACAAGCGGAGCGTGGAGCACGCGCGGCAATCGAAGCTTGTGTCGCCTCAATCGAACACGGATGGGTGGTGACTGATGAACACCTTGCGGTGGCCACTAGACCCACTGGGTGATATTGATGGCTTGAAGAAAATCAATTTCGTGATGAAAAGTGGTCACGTCTATCGCACTCCATGAATGGAAGCGGTCAGTGTCCAAACCAGGCTGTCCCTATGAGGTATATCGGCTGACTCCCGGTTGACCATGCAAACCGACGGTTGTCGAAGGCCTGGTTCCGCGCAGGTTCAATCCTCGCCGATGTCTTCTCTCCAGACTTCGGGGTGGGCTTTCACATAATTCGCAAGCAGATCGATGCATTCGCGGGAATGAAGGTCAATGACCTCGATGCCATTCTCGCGCAGCCAGGCGAGTCCGCCTTGAAAGCTTACGGACTCTCCCACCACGACCGTTCCGATTCCAAATTGACGGATCAAGCCGCTGCAATACCAGCAAGGCGCGAGGGTCGTGACCATGATTTTGTCGCGATAGGTTCGCTGGCGGCCGGCCCGGCGAAACGCATCGGTTTCCCCATGCGCCGAAGGGTCGCCTTCTTGCACCCTGCGATTGTGGCCCTTGCCGAGGAGTGTCCCATCGCCTGTGAACAGAGCAGCGCCGATGGGAATTCCTCCTTCGGCAAGGCCCGCGTGAGCTTCCGCGAGAGCGCTTTGCAGCATCTTGGCGTACTTTTCTCGATTTTTGACAGTGTCGGTACTCACCTAGGGAGTCCTCATCCTGGGATGGCTTTTCATTTTGACTCCTGAGCCAAGGGAAAAGCCCGCAAGAACACCAGGTGCGTTGGCCAAAAGAAAATCGCAATGCTTCCCGCGAGGATAATGACCAGGTGTGAGAAGGCTGGTCCCCACGCGCGGTGCAGCAGGGGATCTTGAAAGGCGTAGTTCATGTTGAGTTCGGGAGGCAGAAATCGCGAAAAGATAAGCACAACGGCTGTGATCGCTGTTTGCAAAGGCAGCGCGCGGCGATCATAGCCGAGGGCGAACAAAGCCCAAAGCAGCACAATCGGCAAAGCCATGTGGAAACACGAAAGCAGCCGCAGCCACAAGACGTAGCGCGTGTCCCACATATACTCGGTGCCGCCAAGGAGGTGGTGCCCGGTCACCATGCGCCAGCAGACGTCGAGAGTCCAAAGGACTCCGACAAGCGGAGACAGCAGCGCCTGGCTGGAAACCAGCAAGGAATTGCGGAACCATAACCCCAGGCACGCCACCACCACGCTGATGTCGCACAGATGCAGCATGTTTTGCCAGCCCCACGACCAGGCGTAAAGAGGGAACCAGATAAACACCCAGATGAGTGCGATCCAACGCGCGATGGCAAAAGATTTGGTTTCCTCGACCATGACCCTCCCGTGATGCCGAATGCGCCAAAGCGTACCACAGGCTCCAATATGGAGCTTGGAGAGTTCTGGCGATGGTCCGAGCATAGCCCGCTATGCCTGCAAGAGCCCAACAAGACAGGATTTCGGAACGCCTGCTGTGTTGGGTGCGAGAGCGCGAAGACGAGATGGTGGCGCTTTTGGCTGATTTGGTTGCTGTGCCGACGGAGAATCCACCGGGCCGCCATTATCACGAGTTTGCGGAACTCCTTAGAAACCGCGTCGAAGTGTTCGGCTTGCGATGCGAACGTCTAGAACCCTCCTCGAACCGCGGTACCGGAGATGCGCTCCCACCGTGCCTAACGGTCAGCTGCGGTGAGGGCGAACGAACCTTCTATTTTCACGGACATTACGACGTAGTGCCCGCGCAATCTGAAGAGCAATTCCAGCCCAACCGCAAAGAGAATTTTTTGTTCGGGCGCGGAGCCTGTGACATGAAGGGCGGAATCGTCTCGATGCTTTATGCGATTCTCGCGCTGAGAGAATGTCGCGTAGCGATGGATGGAACCGTCCGCCTAGTGCTGGTTCCGGATGAAGAAACCGGTGGTGCACGTGGTGCTGCAAAACTGGCGGAGGAGGGAATCCTCGGCAGAAATGGAGCCGCTATGCTCCTTGCAGAGCCGACCAGCGGGGTGGTGTGGAATGCCAACCGGGGCGCCATTTCGCTGCGCGTTCAGGTCGTGGGGAGGTCCGCGCACGTCGGTCTCCAGCACCAAGGTGAAAACGCATTCGAGCGCATGCACAGGGTCGTGGAGCGTCTTCAAGAGTTGAAACGTGAAGTGGAGCAGAGGACAACGAGCTCGAATATCGGCGCGGGCCAGTCGCGTAATTCCATCCTGATGCTCGGCGGGCAGAGCAGCGGCGGAACGAATTTCAACGTCGTGCCAGAAAACTGCTGGTTCACGATTGACCGTCGCATTAATCCCGAAGAAAACCTGGCGGAGGAAAAGGCCAGGCTCATCGATGTTCTCAAGAATTCTCAGCGCGAAGGGATTCGGCTTGAGTGGGAAATTCTGCAAGAAGGGAATTCGGCAGCAATCGACAAAGACGAAGCCACCGGACGGGCATTGGCTCAAGCTATCCAGGAAACCACAGGCAAGCCAGCCAGCTTTGAGCTGTGCCCGGGTTTGCTGGAAACGCGGTTTTATGCGGCGCAAGGGATCCCCAGTTACGCTTATGGTCCGGGGCTGCTTTCGGTTGCGCACGGGCCGAATGAATACGTGGATTTGCGCCGAGTCACTGAATGCGCGGCGATCTACGCTATCACTGCAGCGAAAACCTTCACAAAAACGTCGGCTAGCAGAGCCATTGACCTGCCCTTGGCTTATTGATAAAAGACGAAAGGACAGGTGTTCTTAAAAATAAACTAGCGCTAAGACCTTGCCTGGAAAGAGGTTACTTCGAACCGCAGCTTCTCTTGCGCATGCTACAGCGTCCTTGAGGTCCAGTTGTCCGGAAGTACTATTTGAGTTTTCCACAGACTGCCCGATGATTTCCAAGTATGCCGAATCTCTACTTCTGCCAGCCACACGCGAAAAACCAGGGCATGCTCCGAGCCGTTCTTTCGGTGAATGAGTGCGAAGCGGTCGTTAAGCACCATCCGGCGACATACGTGGGACAGGACTTTCCTCACCTTGGCAACGACCCAAAGGCCACCAGCGATTATGCGGTGATTCGGTTCCACCCTGAAGAATCGAAAGCTCCATGGCAGCCGGGGTATTATCGAGTGGATTCGGATCTCAATAAGCTGAACGAATCGCTGCTCGCGCTCTCCCGCTAGTTTCATCCAAGGCTTTCAAGTTCCAACCAAAACTTCAGAATTGACCTGGAAAATGCCGGCGGACACCGTATCGTGAGCCTCAGTTAGGAAGCCACTCCCGCAAGATCTCGCGCGAACCTGGGGGCACTTCGCCAAAACTCAGCCCCATGCCCAGGTTCGTCAATGAATACGCGACGATCGCGGAAGCTTCGAAAGATTGTGTTTCATTGAAGATCTTCACACGCACCGCCGTTCCACCGGGCAGCGGATTGATAGTATCCACGTAGCATCCCGTAGCGCTGATGTCGCTGACGCGCGCAGAAAGCTGCGAACCGTTGCTTTCTTCAAGAACCTCTGCGGCGGCAATGAAAGGGACTCGGGGGGAACGGCGGCGCTCTTGTTCCATGGGCTGGGACCTACCTTGGGTTTGGGATGGGAGCATTTTATACCCATTTCCCGCGGCCGCTAGCGACAAACTTGATCCTCTGCACCCTCTCAAACGTGCGCAGCCACCGTTATTGATAAGTAGAGAACACGGTAGTACTGCGGGTCTATCGACGGGCACGGGCTTTTTCGAAAAAATGTCCTCACATCAGAATCCAAAGTTCACCCTCGACGTGGTTGAACTAAGCAGCCCCCGGGTTCCTGGCGAGCTGATGTAAGGAGACCCAGGTGAAACACTTTATTTTGTTGAAGTTATCTGTCCTGTTTTTCGGCATAGCCGCTGCGCTAGTGCTTACACCCGTTTGTAAGGCCCAGGCCGAAATCAGCCCCGATCATTTCGACGGAACTGACTCTTGGGCCACGGCAGCTCAGTCGGTTCATGCGCAACCGCAAAAGCAGCCTGCTGCCAAGCCATCGCTCCAGGCAAAGAACCAGGAAGCAGGGCCAGGTTCCTCGTTCCGGCTTGCTGCGGCTCGGGAAGTTACAAAACCGGTTCGCCCGGTTCGCCATGACGCGGCCGCCATCGATCCTAAGCGCAAGCCGGCTACCCCCAATTCGCATAAGCCGTAATCCTTGCCCAGGAGGAGTCTCAGGCGAGCGTCAGGCAAGCTCCACTCTTTTCTACTTCGCCCGAGACTCCAGTGGCCTTG
>Ga0126369_10003495_pt1 | contig 11352 bp, 10 predicted proteins | sample PanSoiMetaPlot_1_FD_109646 | JGI IMG/M metagenome (GOLD analysis project Ga0126369, IMG submission 109646) | Tropical forest soil microbial communities from Panama - MetaG Plot_1 | ecosystem: Environmental > Terrestrial > Soil > Tropical forest > Bulk soil | place: Panama | collected 2016-02-17 | reverse complement strand
GCCGGCCACAAGTCAATTTCGACGGTAGGGTCTTGCCGGCCGATAACAGCGTCCTCGTGAGCAATCCGGCTCAGTTGGTCGGTGATTACACCAATCCGATCTTGAAACCTCAGGCGGCAGCAGTCGTGAAGAAGAAGGGTGAAATAGAGTTAGGCGGCATGGTCTCACCAACTCCGACTATACAGTGCTGGCCCGAACCGGTTCCCTACATTTTCAACGGCGTTGCCATGCAGATGCTCCAGCAGCCGGACAAGATCATTTTCCTTTATCCCAACGATCATCAAGTTCGCTACGTGCGCATGAATCAGGCCCATCGGGCGACATTGGAGCCATCCTGGTATGGCGATTCCGTCGGCCACTATGAAGGTGACGCGCTGGTGATCGATACCATCGGGGTCAAAATCGGGCCGTTCGCCATGGTTGACTTTTACGGTACGCCCTACACGAAGGCTCTGCACGTCGTAGAACGCTATCGGCTCGTCGATTACGAAGCAGCGAAAGAAGGATTGGAACGGGACGCAAGAGAGAATTTGCGCCCCGCAAGGGGCGCCGACGCAGGCTCGGCACCTGACTACAACTACAGGGGGAAGCACCTCCAACTCCAGTTCACCGTCGAAGATGACGGCGTCTTTACGATGCCCTGGTCGGCGACCATAACTTACAGGCGCGGCGCCGAGGCATGGAGGGAGGTTGTTTGTGCCGAGAACATGCTGGAATTGGCGTTAGCTGGAAGGGACGCGGCGGTTCCAACTGCGGACAAGCCGGACTTTTGAGAAAGCGTGGAAATCGGCCTTCCGCACGTCGTTCAATATGAGGATAATCGCGGGCGAGGTTCCAATCACCCCCAACGCGGGGGAATTGCCCGGCCGGAGGCCGCGTAGCATCTTATCGAAGCGGTCGGCTGATGACATAATCGGCATCCGCCGACGTCGATCTGGCCCCAAGGCGCGATCGGAATTGAGGTTTGCAAGGGAGGGTAGCATGTCGTTGCGTTTCGCCGCAGGTGCCGCAATTCTCGCAGTCATTGCCGCTCCGGGTACTCCAAGCGGTCAAGTTCTGATGGAGCGCAATGTTTCGGCCAAAATGGCCTTGACTATTGCGGAAACGGCGCTCGCCGAATGCGGCTCGCGAGTGTCGGTTGCCGTCGTCGATCGCGCCGGTCGTCTCCGCGTTTTTGTCCAGGGCGATGGGGCTGCGCCTCACAATCTCGAACTGGCCCGCCGCAAAGCCTACACGGCCAGGACTTACGGGCGGACATCCCTTGAATGGGCGCAGCGCACCGAGACCCAAGTTCCCGGCCAGCGGCAGCTTGCTGAAGTAATTCCACTCCAGGGCGGCGTTCCAATCAAAGTCGGCGAAGAGACTATCGGCGGCGTCGGCCTCAGCGGCGCTCCGAACGGCGGGCCTCAGGAAGAAGCCTGCGGGAAAGCAGGCATTGCCAAAGTGGTGGATCAATTGAAAGTAGATTGACGCCGCCAAAGGGTGAGGCTCGCTGGCCTACTCGGCCGACGCTCTCGACGCCAAGCTCGCGTCAAGTCGCAGGCTATCTGAGGTACGCCGGTCGTGGTTGCTCACGACCGACCTCAGCTCGAGCATCAGGTGTGCTTCAAGCTGTCCTGCGGGACGTCGGACGTGAGCGCTGCTCGCAGCCGTTCGGGATCCACCGCGATCTCGACACCGGCGCGCTCCTGCTGAAGCAGCATCACGGTACGGGAGTCGCGACCGCCCCATCCGCGCGTCAGCGCCTCTGTCATCTCGGCGAGCGTGAGATTGCACATTCGCATCGGCATGCCGAGTTCGCGGCCGAGCGCGTTGGCGAGGGCAACGTCCTTGTGAGCGAGCCTGAGCGCAAAGGCCGGCGGATCATACTTGCCGGGCAGGAATTGATCGATCAGGGCATCGAAAGTACGGCGTCGTCCAGCCGCCCCCTGACGAACCGCCTGCCACAGCGCGAGAGGCTCGACGCCGGCCTTCACCCCCATGGTGAAGGTTTCGGCGAGGGCACAGATGATCGCATAGCCCGACATGTTGTGGACGAGCTTGGCCACCGTCGCGCTGCCGATCGGCCCGATATAGGCGGCCCTATCGCCGATCGCGTCGAGTATTGCCTTGTAGCGGTTGAAGACGTTTTCATCCCCGCCGACCCAGATGGCGAGCTTGCGGGATGCCGCACCCGCGGGACCGCCGCTGACCGGTGCGTCCAGCACGTGAGCGTCCTTCTCCGCGAAGGCAGCGTGTATCGCCTTCACAACGCCCGGCGAATTGGTCGACAGGTCGAAATAGGCAGCGCCGGGCCGGATGCCGGCGATAAGCCCGTCGGGCCCAAGCGCGACCGCCTCGACGTCGGCCGGCTCCGGCAATGAGGAGAAGATCACGTCGGCCTGGCTCGCCAGCGCACGCGGGCTGTCGGCCCACATGGCACCGGCCTTGATATGATGGCTGGCCGTCTGTCTGTGGAGGTCGTGAACGACCAGCTTGAGGCCAGCCTTCTGCACGTTCGCTGCCATCCGGCCGCCCATTGTACCTAGTCCCACGAACCCCACGATCACGTTTTCCTTGGACATCCGCTCACCTTCATGCTGGTTTACTGAAAGGCACGCCTCGGGTGAAACCCGCATCGGCGCTAACATAAGAGCGGCAGCCGGGCCGTCTTTACCTCTCCCCGCCATGCGGGGAGAGGTCGGAATTTGCGTTCTCTTCGCGCAAATTCCGGGTGAGGGGCCTCTCCGCCGAGTCTGAGCTTGGGGCAAGGTCCTTTTGCCCGCCACGAGTCTGCCCTTGTGACGGCGCCCCATCACCCCGACCCTCTCTCCGCAAGCCGACCGGCGGGGAGAGGGAAAAGGGTGCCAGGCCGCCCTCATGTTCGCGCCAATGGGCGAAACCCTGAAGGCCATCGATTGAAGCATTGCGCCGTTGCGATATCTGTCCAAGGCGGTGGCGATTGATGCGTCACGACGCAGTTTTCATGATGAACGGATTGCCGCTGCCGGGACCGTTGTTAATCCATACGCTCTTGGTCTGGAGATAGCCTTCGATTGCCTCTGTGCCGTTCTCCCGGCCGAGGCCCGAAGCTTTGTAGCCGCCGAATGGCATCAGGAAGCTCACGGCCCGGTAGGTATTGACCCACACGGTGCCGGCCTTGATGCGTTTCGCCATCGTGTGGGCGCGCGTCACCGATTGCGTCCAGACGCCCGCGCCCAGGCCATAGGCGATGTCATTGGCGATGCGCACTGCATCGTCCTCGTCTTTGAACTTGATCACCGAGAGCACCGGTCCAAACACCTCCTCCTGGGCGATGCGCATCCGGTTGTCGACATCGATGAAGATGGTGGGTTTCACAAAATACCGGCCTCCTCCCTCCTCCTTCATTGCCGGCCCACCGCCCAGAACGCAGCGCGCGCCCTCGGCCTTGGCGATGTCGATGTAAGACAGGATTTTCTCATATTGCGGCGGTGTCGTAACCGGCCCAACCTGCGTCTCGAGCTTGCTCGGATCACCAAGCCTCGCCTGGCGTGCCACGGCGACGAGCTTTTCGACGAACACGTCGTGGGTTGTCTCCTGCACGAGGAGTCGGGACCCGGCGATGCAGGTCTGCCCGGTAGCTGCAAAGATGCCGGAGATTGCCCCGCTTACGGCGTCATCAAGGATACAATCATCAAACACGATGTTGGGCGACTTGCCGCCGAGCTCGAGCGAGACCTTCTTGAACGATCTCGACGCCAGCTCGTTGACGCGCGCACCCGTCGCGGTGCCGCCTGTAAAGGCAATCTTCGCCACTTTCGGATGAGTGACGAGCGCCTCGCCGGCGACGGCACCGTAGCCTGTGACAACATTAACGACGCCCGGCGGGATATCGGCCTCGGCGATGACGAGGCGCATGAACTCGAGCAGAGACGCCGACGTGTACTCCGATGGCTTCATCACGACCGTGCAGCCGGCGGCGAGCGCCGGGGCTAGCTTCCAGCCTGCGAGCATCAGGGGGGAATTCCAAGGTGTGATGAACGCACAGACGCCGACGGGCTCACGCAGAGTGTAGTTGAAGTGGTCGGGGCGATCGACCGGTACCACGGCTCCCTGAATTTTGTCGGCAAGTCCGCCGTAGTAGTAAAACCACTCCGGGAGGTATCTCGTCTGCGCGATCATCTCTGACATCAGCTTGCCGTTGTCGCGCACCTCGATCTGGGCGAGATACTCGGCGTGTCTCTCGATCAGCCCAGCAATGCGGCGCAACGCTTTGCCGCGTGCGGTTTGCGTCAGCGTCGACCAGGGGCCTGTCTCGAAGGCGTGGGCTGCGGCGTCCACCGCGATGTCAACGTCTACCTTGTCGCATTCCGGGATCAACGCCCAGGGGTCGCCCGTATAGGGGTCAACTGTCTGGAACGTCTTGCCGGAGGAGGCGTCCACCCATTTGCCACCAATGTAGGTCCGATATGTCTTTAACTCAGCGGGGCGATCGAGCATTGGCTTATCCTCTGCGTTCCTATTGCCTTCATCCATTTGCTTGCCCCTGGCGAGCAGCGAGGAACCCCCTCTTGTCGATAAAGCTATAGCCGTAACCCTTCTTCAAAAAGACGGTCGATTTCCGCAATCGGTCTGGGGCCTGCGGCGGCCAAGGTGCTATGGTTTCAATGAAATCGGGTACATTGATCGGCTGCAGCGAGATGCCGCACACTTTTGGGATGAGGCAGATCACGACATCATCGCGGTCGAAGGTTGGCATTGTCGGCGGCGGTATCGGGGGGCTCAGCGCCGCGCTCGCGCTGCTCAGGCGTGGCATCGATGTCGAGGTCTATGAGCAATCGCATCGCCTTAAGGAGATCGGCGCGGGCGTTCAGATCGGTTCAAACGGGACCCGCGTTCTATATGCGCTCGGACTTGAGGACGCACTGTCCCAGGTCCAGGTATTGCCGGCGCGGCGGGAAATCCGGCACTGGCGTACTGGCGAGACTTGGAACTGGTTCGAGCTTGGTGCGGCTTCGGTCGAGCGCTTTGGTACACCGCACCTCATGCTCCATCGCGGCGACCTCCTCGGCGTTCTGGCAGAGACCGTACAAGGACTGAAGGCGGATGCGGTGACGCCCGGCAAGAGGTGCGTCACGGTCGAGCAAACCGCGGACCACGCCGAAGTGCGGTTCGCGGACGGCGATGTGCGGACGTTTTCATTCGTTATTGGTGCCGATGGCATTCACTCCCAGGTGCGTGCCAGCCTCTTCGGCGCTGATCAGCCTGAATTCACCGGGTGCGTGGCATGGCGCGGCCTTGTGCCGATGGAGCGCCTGCCACCTCGCCTTGCACGCATGGTCGGCACGAATTGGCTCGGCCCGCATGGCCATGTGTTGCACTATCCCGTGCGGCGCGGCGAGATGATGAATTTCATCAGCATTGTCGAGCGCGATGATTGGCGTTCGGAGTCGTGGGCGATTGAAGGGACAAAAGCCGAGCTTGCCAACGATTTGCGTGACTGGCATGCCGACGTTCAGACCCTCATCGATGGGCTCGATGCGTGCTATAAGTGGGCGCTGATGGTCCGGAGCCCGATGATGCGGTGGTCGCAGGGACGTATCACGCTGCTGGGGGATGCTTGCCATCCGACGCTGCCATTCCTCGGTCAGGGTGCAGTGATGGCGATCGAGGATGCGTATGTCATTTCTGCCTGCATAGAGAAATACCTTGATGATCCGACGACGGCGCTTATCCGTTACGAAGACATAAGACGGGAGCGCACCGCTGCTGTTGTGCGCAAAGCGCACGAAAATCGCAGCCAAATTTTTAGCCCTGCGCTGGCCGACGAGGATGCGGTGGCGATTTCTGTGGCACGTGAGTGGCGACAAATCCGCCTCAGGGAGCGCATGGATTGGCTTTATGCCTACGACGCAACAGCCGTGAACATCTGAAGCAATCGAACTCGTACAAGACGAAACTTGACGTCAGGGATCGTTGCGCGCTTTCCCGCGTAGCCGGAAGCAAAGACGACTTCACAACAGCGCCACTGCGCAATTGCCGCAACGGGAGAAGTATTCCCGCTGCGGCGACCTGCTGCGGCGCACGCGTAGTCGCTCAAGAATGGCTCTGTCGAGCGACTTCTCAGTTTAATGAGATCGGGGGGGTGGCAATAGTCAAGGTTCACGTGCCTCGGCAAGCGCAAGCCATTCACGGGATCGCTGGCATCTCGGCGATGGCCTGCCCGTCCTTGCGTGGGTCGGACGCGCCGTAGTTCACACCCGCCTTGAAGTCCCGCATCACGGCTTGGCCGCCGCCCACGCCTTCCGAGAAATCGCCGACCACTTGCACCTCATGGCCCAGCTTGGCGAGCCCCTCTAAAACTGCGTCAGGCATGCGCGCCTCGACATAGAGATCGCACCCGGCAAAGCTCGCCTTGGAAAAGCGCGCGGCCTCCATGGCGGCCTGGATGTTCATGCCGTGGTCGACCACGTTCGACACGAATTGCGCGTGCGCCTGGGCCTGGTTGAAGCCGCCCATGATGCCGAATGCGATGCGCACGTCGCCCTTGGCCATCAGGGCCGGAATGATGGTGTGCAGCGGCCGTTTGCGCGGCGCCAGCACGTTGGGATGCTTGGGTTCGAGCGTGAACAGCGCGCCGCGATTGTGCAGCACGAAGCCGCCACCCTCAACCGCAATGCCGGAACCCCACAGCGAAAAATTGCTTTGAATGAGCGATACCATGTTGCCGTCACGATCGACCGTCGACAGATAGGTCGTATCCGAGCCCACGTAGGGCGGCGTGCCGGGCCCGACGTTGCAATTTGCCTTGGCCGGATCGATCAGGGCGGCGCGGCTGCGTCCGTAGGCGGGTGCGGTCATGCCCTTAGTCGGTACCTCGGTAAAGCGCGGGTCGCCTACATAGGTGATCATGTCCGCGTAGGCGAGCTTCTTCGCTTCGATCATCGCATGCAGGGTGGTGACGGTATTGTGCCCCCATTCGCCGAGCGGAAAGCTGCTCACGATGTTGAGCATCATCAGGGCGGCGATGCCCTGTTCGTTGGGCGGCATCTCGTAGACGGTCCAGCCGCGGTAGTCCGTCGAAATCGGATCGACCCACTCTGCGGCGAATTCCGCAAGATCGTCCGCCGCCATTGTGCCACCGAGCTTCATCGAGGTATCGAGAATGCGCTTTGCGAGCGCCCCATTGTAGAAGGCGTCCCGCCCCTCTTTGGCGATTTCCTCGAGCGCTCGGGCAAGATCGGGATTACGGAATATCTCGCCGACCGCGGGTGCGCGGAAGTCCGGCAAATAGACCCGGGCGGCCTCGTGATTGCGGTGCAGATAATCCGCCGTCGCGACCCAATCGTCGCCGAAAATCTCGGTGACTGGAAAGCCTGCTTTCGCATAGGCAATGGTTGGAGCCAGCACGTCGGCGAACGACTTCTTCCCGAACCGCGAGAGCAACGCATCCCAGCCCGCGACCGCGCCTGGAACCGTGACCGAATGGATTCCGCTCGAAGGCATCCATTGCTGACCCCTGCTATGGAGAAATTCCGGTGTCAGCCCTTTGGGCGCCCACCCGGAGGCATTGAGGCCGTAGACCTTGTTGCTCTTCGCCTCATACACGATGGCGAAGAGATCGCCCCCGATGCCGTCCATCATTGGGGCGACGAGGCCCATTGTGGCGTTTGCCGCAACTGCCGCGTCGATGGCGTTGCCGCCGCTCTCCAGAATCGCAGTGCCGGCGCGGGCAGCGATCGGCTGTTCCGCCGCCACGATCCCGTATTGGGAAATCACCATGGAGCGGGCCTGCGTCCTGTCCTCCGCTGCGAGCGACGTGATCGTGAGTACGTATGCGGACACTGCGAGACTTGCTGCGATCAACGAAACAATTCGCCATTGGCGCATGAGACATTTCCCCCGGTTTGGCGGCTTTTTCGGCCAGCCGCATTGAATGGACTCTACCTGATGCCTGATGGTTCATCCATCGCTTCGCGAGCCTCCCAAAGATCGTCTGCAGATCATAAAGCTGGTACATCCGGACGACGTGGAAGAGTTCTGGCGACGCTCGAGGCGAGACTCGACCGTCAATTCGAACCGCACCGCGACCGAGTTCCGGCTTCGGCAGGACACGGCGAGGTCCGCTGGGTGGAGACCCTGGGGCTTGCGTATTTCGAGGGCGCCGGGTGCGAACAACGGCCCGTGAGAGTCGTTGCCACCGTTGCGGACATACCGAACGCAAGCAGCGCGAGGCGGAACGAAGAGAGCGCGAGAAAAGGTGCATCTCCTCATGCGCGAGGTCAATCATCGCGCCAAGAACATGCTCAGCGTCGTGCACGCGATCGCTCGTCAGACCGCCACCAAAAATCCCGAAGATTTCATCGAGCGCTTCTGCGAACGCATCCAGGCGCCTTTCAGCGAGTCAAGACCTGCTCGTCAGGAACGAATGGGATGGGGTCGAGATCGAGGACGTGGTCCGCTGCGCAGCTCGCTCCCTTCGCCGACCTCATTGGTTCTCGTATCGCCGCGCAGCGCCCCAAGCTGCGCTTGAAGGCGGCTTCCGCAAGCCATCGGGCTCGTGCTCGCAAGCTCGCCACCAACGCGGGGAAATATCGGGCGCTCTCGATGGACACCGGTCGTGTCGATGTCTGCGGGGGAACCGTGGCGACACCTTCACTTGAGCTGGGTCGAACGCGATGGACCACCCGCATCCGTACCGAAGCGGCGCGGGATCGGCACCATCGTTATGGAAGCGATGGCGGAGCACAGCGTGGATGGTACGGTCGACCTTGGCTATGCGATCTCAGGAGTGACTTGACGCTTGACCCGCCCAGCAGCGAACGCGCTTGAACCACGGGAACGTCAGGAAATTTCCACCAAGGGGGAATCGGACTGTCGCCACGACGGGCAAAGTCGAGGTGCGAACAACAGCTTGAAGCCGGTGGTTATCAGGAACCGGTGCTCGCAATTGGCGACAGGACCATGCCTAAAGGAGTGATAAAGCCGTAAATAAAATAACAGCGCCAAACGCGTATAATATCAGTTCACAGTATGACCTCAGCGCCCACGAGTTGCGCGCGCAAGCCGTGAACTAAACCCGGAGTAATCACGCGATGATGCCGGTCTGCCTTGCAGGAGGGCTTCTGTGAGGCTATCGGCGATTTCGTTCCAGGCTTTGAGGCGCGTGCTTAGGTCGTGCTGCATCGCGTACGGCAGTGGATCATGCGTGCGCCGTGGCAGACGGTACTCGGGCTTTGAGCCATCGCCGAGCGGGTATCCATAAGCGTACGGCGCCACGCGATCGTCGGCAACACTCCGACGAGTATTCGAGCCCCGGTCATGCGCCGCTATGGAGTGCGCAGCGTGTGGCTTAAGCCCATGTGCCGGCCCGTAATCGAACGGCAGTGGCTCGTAACCAGGCCGTGGCGAGGTCACACCTACAGCCTGGCCAGAAGCTATCTCTGCGGTGAGCAGCACTGCCGGGGCGGCAGCCGCAATCCAAAGCGCGCGCATGACATCCTCTGTTCGATGTCCCCGGCCAAAGCCAACACTTAACTCGGTTTGGTGTTCCAGTCGAAGCGGGCACGATGTAGGCGGAGCGGTCCACCGGTGCTTTTGCCAAGGCGGATGCTGGCACCTCCAGACCAACTTGTCGCGTCCATGTGGAGGAAGTCGCGCTCGGCTTGCGTCGGGCGGCGTGAGCGCGGGATCAAAGTGTACGTTGTGTGCGTTGCTGTTACAGGAAACCACGGGGTTTTCGCGACGGAATGACGCCCAGGTCAATCCCTCACGCTTCGTGCGCGTGAAGCGACGCGAGAATCCGATCCCGTCGGAACCGATCGCTGCGGCTTGTTCGGATGAGGAGAGTTCCCGTCGGCGATCAAAATCTTGCAAGCGCCGCCGCGGCTTGATTCGCGACAGCGCGGTGGGTGTCCTCGGGATGCAGTGATGGGACTGTTTGGATGAGGCTGGAGTCAAGCATGGAAAATCTTACCTGGGTCATCATGGCAAGCGGAGTACTAGTGGGGGGGCTGACCATGATGTTCGGCTTTCGCAAGACCGACCAGAAAGCAATGGCGTTCGGTCAGATCGATGGCGCCCTGAAGCAGGATTGGACGCGGACCGGCAACATCGACTTCCAGGCCTCGGCCGTTGAAAGCCCATCTCCCCAGCCCCTCAGGCTTCTGGTCGAAGAAAAGAGAGTCGTCGAAAGTGCGGTGGGTCAGAATGTCATAGAATTACGTTGGCGGCTAGCAACCCTGGAAGAAGGCAAGGAACTCGTGGTGTGCTGGAATGGCAAGCAGAGCTGACCACGCTATTCGATGGACCCTTCGTTGCGATTGATTTGTTGGACGGGGCGGTGCTCCGCTTGATACTCGTCCCATCCCAGTATCTCCGGTAGGGCAGGAGCATTCTCCGGCAAGCGCTCGCCGCCGAGGCGCTCGCGGAACGCCCCGCGTCCTCGGCTCGGTGATCGCTTCTATATGCTGGCTTAGGTCGGCCGGCGACCGATGGGTATTGATGAGAGTGACACAAAAGCCGACAAGCGCATGCACTTGCCCGGCGAGGAAGTGTACGTTCTCAGTTAGCGAAGAAGAGGCGGACCGTGGTCTCGTTGCAAGCACTGGCGGCTGCACCGCCGGCTCAAGCAGCTCGCGGCCGGCTCTTTGCTTGGGAGCAGGTCGGGTCCGGTCTGAGATGATCGATGGCACTGGGGGCTTCTTGTCGGGCGTGCTTTTGCTGAGGGCGCACGACTACGATCGCTCGTTCGACGGCGGCGCGCATCGCGATTCCAGCCAGATATCCGAGCTGAACGGAGGTACCAGATATCACCGTGGTCAAGATGATTGACCAGAAATGGTCAGCTTGTGCAATTCCTCCTATCACTGAAAATACTACGGCGAAGGCGAGCGCTGGGAAAAGGATCAAAACCTTGTATCGCAGACCGAGTGCAATGCCTGCTAAAATGCTGATAATTCCAAGCTCAAGTGGCATTGGACTCCTCCAAAAGACGCCGCCCGGCTGATTTGCGTGCGACATTCGCGGGATTGTCGAAACAAGACCCGATCCCTCAGCTTGCCAAGGGAGCGAGGGTCACGTGCGGATATGACAGCGCCGAAGCGGATGCGAAGGCATAACACACGGCCGATCAGGCATTCCGTGGACCGAAAAATGGCTCTCAATTGAAATATTGGCGGAGTGCTGCAAGGCGGACATTACGACGCCACCCTGGCAGGATTGCGGTCCTTATAGAGTGTTGCAGGGCGGATACCCCGCTTGCATCGTGGTCGAATTCATCGAAAAGCAGGACGACAATTACTCCGCGGGCCGGCTGATTATTTCGACGGATGCCAGTGCCGGCTGCTGGCTTTTAGAGGCAAAGCGACAAGGCAGCTCTACCGCGATATG
>Ga0126369_10003494_pt1 | contig 11354 bp, 9 predicted proteins | sample PanSoiMetaPlot_1_FD_109646 | JGI IMG/M metagenome (GOLD analysis project Ga0126369, IMG submission 109646) | Tropical forest soil microbial communities from Panama - MetaG Plot_1 | ecosystem: Environmental > Terrestrial > Soil > Tropical forest > Bulk soil | place: Panama | collected 2016-02-17 | reverse complement strand
TGGGTGTCGAACTGCGACTGCCGCCGCCGTGCGCCGCTTGGACGGCCGGCATCATCGCGCTCGATCCAGGCGTGCACGTTGGCTTTGTGATTGCCGGTATTCTGAAGCTCGATGATCCAGACACCTGAAGGCGCCGGAGCCACCGAGCCGCCGCCCGGCGGGGGCGCCGTCACGGGGAAGAGCGGATCGTCGTAAGTCGGTCGAAGCGTGATGTCGACGTGCTTGTCGCCATTCTGAGTGTCGATCTGATGATCGACCCAGCCGACAATCAGTCCCGTGCCATTGGTGGTTGGTAATACGATGTTCTTGTGGTCGCCGAGTGAAACCGGTCCCAGCATCAGACCGGCAGGCGTCGTGATCCAGAAGTCGAGCGTCGCGTTTCCCGGGTACCAGATCTGCATGAAATTGAGCGTCGGATCGAACGGGTGGACGATCCAGTGCTGCGGCTGAGACCGCGCACCGACGTTGACTGCGAAGTGCGCGTGACAATCGGCTTCGAAGCCGTTGCCCGCTGAGACGACCACGGCGCGCCCGGGCTTCGCGAGATACCTGTCCATCGCGATCTCGATCGGCGCCGTTCCGTCATGCGGCCCCGCATAGCCGCCATAGCTGATGTTGACGACCGCATGCTTTCCGAGCTTGCGGGCACGCCTGAAGATGTACAGGACCGCATCCTGAATCCTTGGCGTCAGCGCGGACATCCCAATCGAGATGTCAGCCGGGGGAAGCTGCACGAAAATGATGTCGGCCTTCGGAGCAATGCCCTCGAAGCCCATCGCCGACTGACCATTGCCGGCAGCGATGCCCATCACGTGCGTTCCGTGGGACGCGAGCGCCCCCATCACCTGCGTCACGCGCGACGGGAGCGCGCTCATCATCGCGTCGTAGCTGACGCTTTTGTAGACGGCATCCTCGTCGGCGGCCCCGTTGGGGAGCAGGTGCGCTGCGATTGCGGCGTCGAGAGCCTGGACGGCGTCTGCCGGATTGTTCGATAGCTCCGCGCCATAGTTGAACTTCGACGGCTGGACCCAGTTGCCGCCTCGTGCCTCCGCGCCTGGCGTCTGGTCCCAGAGATAGACAACGCGCGATTGGTTCGTGCCTGGCTTGAGAAAATCAGGATGTGCGAAAGCGCAGCCGTCGTCGACGATGCCAACGACGATGCCGCTCCCGTCCACGGTAATGCCGTTGACCTGGCGCTGCGCGGGCATGTCGATGTCGCCGAACGATGCTCCCCAGAAGCTCGGTTGGATCATGGTGCCCAGGCTCATCCGCTTGATGAGACCCGGCCGGTCGGAATTCTTGCCGAGAGCGAGAAGCCTGTCTCGCAGCGACTGTGCATCGCCCGATGCGATTTCCTTGCCGAGGCTTATCCGCGCGGTGAGGCTGCGCAGCTGGTCGTTGTCTTCGGCTTCGTCGAGGTATGCGGACGGCACCAGGAGGCCGTGGTTCTGCAGATAGTCCTTGATTTCGGCAGTAAGCCTTTCGCTGAGCTCGAGATGCAGCGAAAGGTACTGCCGTTGCTTTTCGGGCGGGGCGTTGTCATCGAGCTCTGTGGCAGTGTCGATACCCGTGCGTTCGAGCAACTGGATCCGATCCTGGTTTTCGATGAGCGCGACAGCGAGCCTAAGGGATGGATCGAACGATCCGCCAGCGTCGTCCCATTCGGTGTCCTCCACCAGGACGAGCCCCGAGTAGTTGAACATCGCCTTGGGACGTGCATCTGATTTCCGGGCGCGGCGAGCCGCCCTGAACGACTCCAGCCAGCGAAGATACCGCGCTCTCCACGAAGGCGTCGCCATAGAGATCTCCCCTGAACCAAGCTACCAGTGTATACCCTGCGTCAGCTGCGCAAACGCCATCTGCTCCGCAGAGAGCGGTTGCGCCTCGCCCTCCTTCTTGCCCGCGGCCGCGGCGGAATCCGGGAACATGTTGTAGGCGGTATTGAGCAGAATCTGGGTGAGCTTCGGTGCGATCGCGTGGCAAACCGCGCCGAAGACGCCGAGTCTCGTGGCGATGCGTACGGGCTTGTAGACGATCGCCTGGACGACCAGCTCAGCCGCTTCCTCCGGCGAGAGCGTCGGCACGCTTTCGTACATCTTCGTCGGGGCGATCATCGGCGTGCGCACGAGCGGCATGTTGATCGTGGTGAAGCTGATGCCCTTGTCCAGAAACTCCGATGCGGCACAGGCGGAAAACGCGTCCATCGCCGACTTCGAGGCCACATAAGCGGAGAACCGTGGGGCGTTCGACAGCACGCCGATCGAGGAGATGTTGATGATGTGCCCGCGCTTCTGCTCGAGCATCTTCGGCAGGAAGCCCATCAGGAGTCGCAGCGCACCGAAATAGTTGAGCTGCATCGTCCGCTCGAAGTCGTGGAACCGGTCGAAGGAGTTGGCGATGCCGCGGCGTATCGAACGCCCCGCATTGTTGACGAGGTAGTCGCAGCTACCGTGGTTCTTGAGCACCTTTGCCACCAGCGCGTCGCAGGACGCCATGTCGGAGACGTCGCACGTATAAATCCAGGCTTTGCCACCCGCGGCTTCGATCTCTTTCTTCGTTTCGAGTAGCTTCTCCTCGCCACGCGCGACAAGCATCACCTTGGCGCCCGCGGAGGCGAGCTTCAGCGCGGTCGCCTTGCCGATGCCCGACGATGCTCCCGTCACCACGACGACCTTGTCGGTCACCTGCCCCGACAGGCTGCGATCGATGAACAGATCGGGGTCGAGATTGCGCTCCCAGTAGTCCCAGAGCTTCGCGGCGTAGGTCTCCAAATGCGGAACTTCGATGCCGGACCCCTTGAGCGCCTTCGCCGCCTCGCGGTTGTCATAACGGGTCGGCCAGTTGATGAACTGGAACACGTCCTTTGGAATGCCTAGATCCTTGAGCACGGCGCGAATCATCCGCTTGATCGGCGCGAGCGACCCGATGCCGTAGAGGATCGGCGCCGGGATGAATCCGAACATGCGGGCGTTGATGCGCATCGTCATCTGCGGAGCGTGAGCGGCCTTCGCGAAGATGTTGAGCACCTCGCCGATGCGATGTGGGGCCGGGTCTGTGAGATGGAAGCACTTGCGGTCGAGCCCTTTCTTGTGCGCGAGGTAGTCGAGCGCGTCGGCGACGAAATCGACCGGCACGATGTTGATCCGCCCGCCTTCGATGCCGATCGTCGGCACCCAGGCAGGCAGCATGTTGCGCATCTTCTGGATCAGCTTGAAGAAGTAATAGGGGCCGTCGATCTTGTCGATGTACCCGGTCTGCGAATGGCCAACGACCATGCCCGGTCGATAGACGCGCCACGGCCGCTTGCACTCCTTGCGCACCACGCCCTCGGAGAGATGCTTGGTCTTGAAGTAAGGGTGATCGAGCTCCTCGGCCTCCTCGAACATGTCCTCACGGAACGTGCCCTCGTAGAGGCCAGCGGCGGCGATCGAGCTGACATGGTGGAAACAGCCTGCGTGCACGGCTTCAGCGAACGCGACCGCGCGTCGCGTGCCCTCGACGTTGGCCGCTTCCTGCGCTTCGGCGCTCGCCGCGAGGTCATAGACCGCGGCGAGATGGAATACGTGCGCGACCTTACCCTTGAGCTTGGCGATCTCGGCATCTCCAACGCCCAGCAGCGGCTTGTCGAGATCGCCCGCGATGGCAATTAGCTGCGTTTCGCTGGCGCCCACTTCCTTGCGCAGCGCGATGAGTTTCTTCTGCGAGCTCTTGCGCACCAGAACGTAGATCGGGTCGCCTCGCTTGAGCAGATTGCCGATCAGAAAGCGGCCGATGAAACCCGTGCCACCGGTGACGAAGTAGGCCATCGCAATTTCCTCCTCGAGCGGCCCATTATACGGCGCGCATCGAGAGCGGCGGCCGGCAGCGGGTTTAGTATGATTGTTCTAGCGCATGCGCTTAGAATCGTCCCCTGATTGATCGCGCTTGAGGAGGAGAACGAAGATGCTCAAGAAAGCAAAGGCCGAGCTGGGCGCCCAACCGACCGATCCGACCAAAGGACTGGCGCAAGCCGTCCTCGACTCCTCACACCAGATCTGGCTCGCCGGCCTCGGTGCGTTCGCCAAGGCACAGGAGGGCGGCGCCAAGGTCTTCGAGACACTCGTCAAGCAAGGCGAGGGTCTCGAAGCCAAAACGCGCTCAGCGGCCACACAGACTGCGGAAGCAGCGCGGGACGCGGCGAAAGCCAAGGCGAAGGAGATGCAGGCGATCGCCGGCGGGACCTGGGACAAGCTCGAGGAGGTATTCGAGAAGCGCGTCGCGCGCGCCCTGGGCAGACTTGGTGTCTACTCCGCCGCCGACGTGCAGAAACTGACTGAGCGAGTCGACGAACTATCCGCGGCGGTGAACGCGCTGCTCAAGGCGCAGGGCCGCGCTGGCAAGCCAGCTGGTCGGACCAAGCTATCGGCCAAGCAGCGCTGACCGGCTCTGCGATTCCACCGGTTTAATCGCGATTCAGCCGCTCCACCTGTTTGATGTAGTTCTGCATAGCGTCGTCCTTGCTCGTACCTTTGAGCTTGGCCCATGCGTCGTACTTCGCCCCACCGACGAAGTCGAATCCGCCCGGCCGGTCTCCCTTGACGTCGCCCTCAGTCGCCTGCTTGTAGTACGAATAGAGCTTTAGCAGCGCGGCGTTGTCTGGGCGCTTTTTTGTCTGCTTCGCAGCCGCGGTGGCAGCTTCAAATTTCGCCTTCAGGTCCTTCGCTCCGGCAGCCATCGGGTCCTCCTTGTTTGAGATTCGCAGATCGCGCTGCGCCTGCTGCATCTATGCTACTTTAGCGCGACCCGCGAGCCGCCATCAACAACGGCCACCAATGTCCGAGAAAAAGCGCGAAAGCATGTCCAGCGTGGACGTCGCCTGGCTGCGCATGGACCGGCCGAGCAACCTGATGGTGATCTGCGGCGTGTTGGTCTTGCGGGAGCGGGTCGCCATCGCCCGGCTGCGTGCCACCATCAACAGGCGCTTCTTGCGCTTTCCGCGGTTTCGTCAGCGACCTGTCCCAACGGCCGGCGGCTATCAATGGCGGACTGACGAGCATTTCGATCTTGCACGGCACGTCAAGCGCATGGATCTCGCGCGCGGCGCTGGTGATGCAGAGCTCGAAGCCCTGGTGAGCAAGCTCGTCAGCACGCCGCTCGATCACCGCTATCCGCTGTGGGAGTTCCGTCTCGTCGCAAACTACAAACACGGCAGCGCGGTGATCCTGCGCATCCACCACTGTTACGCCGACGGAATTGCGCTCATCCAGGTGCTTCTGTCGATGACCGATGCCGATCGCGAGGGTGCGCTCTCCGAATCGGCGCTACCTCCGCCGGACAAGCGAGGCGACGGGGACGACGATCCCCTCGCGCAGTTGCTCGCGCCGTTGTCCGGCTTGCTCAAGATGGCTTCGAGCGCCGGCTCGACGCTGGTCGAAAAAGGCAGCGAGCTTTGGAGCGACCCTGCGAAAGCAGTCGCGCTGTTGCAGGGAGGTGGCGCGCTTGCGGGCGAGATCGCGAAGCTCGCGCTGATGAGCGAGGACTCGGCCACGCGCTTCAAGGGCTTGCCCGGCGTGGCCAAGCGCGTGGCGTGGGCCGAACCGATCGCGCTCGACGAAGTCAAGGCGGTCGGCAAGGCGCTCGGATGCTCGATCAACGATGTGCTGCTCTCGTCGGTGGCAGGAGCGCTGCGCGCTTACCTCGCGAGTCACGGAGACGACGTCGACGAGGTGATGATCCGCGCTCTCGTGCCCGTGAATCTTCGTCCGCCGGAAAAAGCTTATCGGCTCGGCAACAAGTTCGGACTCGTATTTCTCGATTTGCCCATCGGCATCGAGAATCCGGTTGCGCGACTCTACGCGGTGCGCGCCAACATGCGCTCGCTCAAAGGCTCCTATCAGCCCGTGATCGCCCTCGGCATTCTCGCCGCGATGGGCGCCGGGCCGCAGGCGCTGCAGGAGCAATTGCTGGCCATGCTTGCCAAGAACGCGACCGCGGTGATGACCAATGTTCCGGGTCCGCAGCAGCCGCTCTATTTCGCCGGCGCTAAGATCGACCGGCTCATGTTCTGGGTTCCGCAGTCGGGCAACATCGGCATGGGCGTGTCGATCATCACCTACGCGGGCGAAGTGCAGTTCGGGGTGATTACCGATCGGAGGCTGTGTCCCGATCCCGAGCGCGTGATCGAGCGCTTTGCGCCGGAGTTCGAGAAGCTGGTCCTTGCCACGCTGATGGCGCCGTGGCCGTGGGAGGAGGCGCCGGAAGCGGGCGAAATGGAACGGGTGGCTGTTGCGTGATGATCAAATTGACGAACAGGGAATCATGAACAGACGCGGTGCGGCGCTTGCATTGTTGCTTGGGCCGATTGCGTTCGGCCTCCGGTCGCTCGCCGCTAACGGCCAACAACCGGGCAAAGTGTATCGACTCGGTTACCTGAGCCAGCCCACTCGCGAATCCGTTGAGCCTGGACTCCAGGCATTCTTGCAAGCACTAAGGGAGCTCGGCTGGGTCGAGGGCCGGAACCTTGTCATCGAGTACCGCTGGGCCGATGGGAAAGTCGAACGACTGCCCGCTCTCGCGGTCGAGTTGGTCAAGCTCAACGTCGACGTGATCGTCGCACCGGCCGGGACAGCTGCGCTGGCAGCGAAGGATGCAACCAACAGCATCCCGATTGTAATGATGTTTCCGGCCTATCCCGTTGAAACAGGACTGGTTGCCAGCCTCAACCGACCGGGCGGAAACGTCACGGGTACCACTTACACGCCGAGCCCCGAGATTTTCCGCAAGCAGTTGCAAATTCTGAAGGAGGCTGTACCCCACGCTTCCCGCATCGCCATCTTGGGGAACCCCGTGGACCCGGGATGGGTGCTTCAAACCAGCGAGTTGGAATCTGCCGCGCACTCAATGAACGTCCACCTTCAACGCGTGGAGGCGCGAGGTCCGGAGGAGTTCGACAGCGCATTCGCCGCGATGGCACGCGGCCGGGCGGAAGCGCTTCTGATTGGCGGCAGCTCGACGTTCCTGGCGCACGGTGCAAGGCTCGCGGAGCTCTCACTCAAAAGTCGCCTACCGACGATGGATAATTTTCGCGAGATGGTCGATGCCGGTGGCCTGATAGCCTACGCAGTGAACATGAGAGACTTCACACCACGCGCCGCCGTGTACGTGGACAAGATTCTGAAGGGCGCTAAACCCGCCGATCTTCCGGTCGAGCAACCCACCAAGTTCGAGCTTGTCATCAACCTCAAGACCGCTAAGGCCCTCGGACTGACCATTCCACCGTCCGTGCTGCAGCGGGCGGATCGAGTGATTCAATGAGCTGTAAAGGACAGGCGACCTTGGCAACTTCGGGACTTTACGCGAGCTCCTCCTTCGCCAGTTCGACGTCCAGCCGCTCCATCGCATCTGCGGGCTTGCACTTGGCCGCTTGCTCGTAGATCTTCGTCGCCTCGTCGAGCTTGTCCTTGCCGTAGAGCAGGATGAGCCCGTTCGCGTACTCGATGCGGGCGATCGCGGAATCGCCGTTGAGCTTCAGCGCCTTCTGATAGTGCTCGAGCGCGGATTCCTTCTTCGCCCCGTACGTCATGCCGGCGACGAGCCCGCCGACCTTGTTGATGACCTCAGCCTGATACGCGCCATACGCCGTGTGCGCGTCGGCGTGCGACGGCGCGAGCTTGATCGCGGTGGTCAGCGCATCCTTGATCTTGCCGCCGAAGCCCTGCGCTAGCGCCTTGGCCACCGAGATCCCCTGACTGTAGCGGCCGAGCGCGTAAGCGTAGAGGTAGTGCGCGTTCGCGTCCTTCGGCGCCTTGGTACGGCGCTCGCTCGCCCATTCGGCCGCCTCCTCGAAGAGCGCGAGCTTGGCCTTCTCCTGCTTCTCGAGGTAGTTGGCGTAGATCGACTGCGCTTTGATCGCGGCGTTGATAGCCGCACCGCCGGCTTTGGAGGCGGTCTCGACCGCTTGCTCGAAGTTCCCCGCATGGTAGAGGCGCCACGCTTCGAGGGTCCCGGCGTCCTTGGGAAGAGGCTCGCAGTCGCCGCGATGCAGGCGAGCCCAGTGCTGCTTCAAGCTCGCACCATCGTAGACGTAGGCCTTGTCGGCGTACGGAAACTTCGCCCATTTCTTCGACATCGTTGTCCTCCCGGTCAGAGATACTCGGCGCTAAGCCGCTCGACCAAGGCACGCGCGTCACCGTGCAGGAACGGCGCAATCAGCGAGAGCACCTGATAGGCGGCGCGATCGAGGCTCACCGACTCCTCCGCGCGCTCGCCCGCGTTTATCTTCTGGTACGAAATCCAGTAGGTCGCGACGAGACCGACGTTTTCGGCGAGCGCCGCAATCTCGCGCTCCGTCGCTCGCATCGAGCCCGCCGCCACCAATCCGTGGCACAACTCTAACACGGTGCGCGTTCCGCGCCGCATGATGAGCGCGAAGCGCGAGGCGAGCTTCCGGTTGCGCGACACGATCTCGTCGAGGTCGCGGAAGAGAAAGCGGTGATCCCACATCGCTTCGAACAACACGTGCAGCATGAACCAGAGATCCTCTACCGAGCCAGTGCGATTGCTTGGCAGCACGAACACGCTTTCGAGCCGACGCTCGAAAGCTGCGAACAGCTCCCCGATGATCTCGTCCTTGTTACGGAAGTGATAGTAAAGATTGCCCGGGCTGATCTCCATTTCGTCGGCAATATCGGCCGTGGTGATGTTCGGCTCGCCGAAGCGGTTGAACAGCTCGAGCGCAGTTTCGATGATGCGCTCGCGCGTGCGGCGGGGGCGTTTGCGCTCCGCCATGGACGAGCCGTCCCTTCACCCCGTGGGCTTGGAGAGGGAAACCAGGCACGAGGCGAGCGCGTCGAGCGTGCGGTCGAGCGCGTGCGCCGCCGACTTCACGCTTGGCGGTTCGACGAATAGCGGGCGCGGATCCGTGAGCGCTGCCTGAATCGGACGATGCGTCTCGCTGAGCCGGTCGATGTGGAGTCGGACTCCATGGCGCGCCAGCAAAGGCTCGAGCGTGTCGCGCTGCGCGAGCAGCCGCGAGCGCGTGTTGCGGTACGCCATCCCGCACAGCCGCACGCGGTGGGTGTAGCTGAAGATATTGGCAAAGAACATGTCGGCATCCTCGCGGTCCGGCTCGAAGAGCAGGATGTCCGCGCGCGGATATTGCCGGTGATATTTCTCCATACCCACCTTCATGCGCGAATGGATGATGGCACGAAAGGTCTGCGCCAGGACCAGCGGCAGTCCCCCGTGTTCGATCTTCTCGATCGTCAGCCGCCCGCGTCGCGAGGCAGCCGTCGCGTCGAATGGCACCAGCGGATTGACACAGAGCAGGAGGTCGACGCCCTGGTCGAGCGCAACCGAAGCGTGCAGCGTTTTGTTGAGCGCGCCATCGACATATTGCTCTCCGTCGATCTCGATCGGCGGAAAGAGCCCGGGCAGCGCGGCCGAGGCGGCGATCGCCCTGTCGATCGGAACGTGATCAAAGCCCGTCTCACCGAAAGTAACCGCCGCACCCGTGTCGAGGTTCGTTGCGACCAGGAAGAGCTTGTGCCGCAATTGGCGAAAGTCGTTGGTGCGACCGCCGGTCGCGAACAGGCGTATGAGGAAGTCGTGAATGGCGCGCTGATCGAAAAGTCCCGTCGGCACGGCACGGCCAAGTGCTGCGAACGACGAAAGAGCGCCGTGGCGAAAAGGATGACTCAGGAACTCGAGGGCGGACAGAGCAAGGAGCCGCGGAAGCGATAGCGCGCGCCGGGAGAATTCGCGGACCGCCGGGCGGAGGAACAGCGCAGGAGAGAACGCCGCGCCACGGTCCTCGGCGATGAACAAGCGATACATCTGCGCCGGCGAAATCCCGTTCGCGAGTCCGGCGGCTACGAATCCGCCCGACGATACGCCGACGTAGACCCCCAACTCGTTGAGATCGATGCCGTCGAGCGATTCCGCCAGCGCGAGCAGCGCGCCTACTTCGTAGATCGCACCCAGCGGACCGCCCCCAGCGAGGGCGAGACCGATGCGCGGGTGGACGGCTCGCCGCTTCCGGAAACCCTCGGCGTTGCCTGGGCCCCGGAGCACGTGTCCGCCCGCCACCGGTCTCCTCGCGGTGAGGCTTTTTACGGAGTGGAGGTCGCGGCCCACCGTGGCCGCGATGGTACTACAACGGCGCGACGTTACGCCTTGCGCGCGGCGTGCTTCCCACGACGCACTTTACGCGTGCCATGACGCTTCACGGTCTTCGACTTTGTCGGGGCGGCAACCTTGAGCTTCGGCAGCGAGGCGACGGCCGTATCGACGAGTCCGTTGACTGCGGTGAGCGCGGTTTGGCGCGCCATGGTCAGTGCATTCGTCGCAACCGAGATCGACATGTCGATCTGCTTGCCGATGACGCCGGCCATGCGCTTTTCTATCGTAGAGCCTTCCTTGACCAGCGTGCGGAAAACGTCACCTGCGTCCTCGCGCGCCCAATCGCGCGCGACCCCTGCGGCGCCGAGTCCGGCGAGCCAAACCTGACGCGATGCGGCGAACGCCGTGTCGGCAAAGCGGCCCGCGTCGATCTTCTCTGCGGCTTGTTTCAGCATGTTCCTGCTCCTTTTCGTGAGAGTGAAACGAAGGCGACAATGCGCCAATCAGATTGCCACTCTACCGCTCAGCATTAGAGCAATCACACTAATCCTCGAATCAATCAGCGCCGATCCAGCGTCTGTGCCAGTGCGGTCGCGAGTTTCGTGGCGATCGCGTAGATCGACAGCTGGGGATTCGCACCGATGCTGGTGGGGAAGATCGAGCCGTCGAACACGAAGAGATTCTCGAGGTAGTGGTAGCGGCCGTTGGAATCGACCGCGGACCGCCGGGGGTCCGGGCCGAAGGGTGATCCGCCCATGACGTGGGCGCTGACGAAAGTCGCCGCCTGTGGCCCGGGCGCAAACGAACCGATCGCTTCGCTCGCTTGCGCCCAGTTTGCGTAGCTTCGTGCGGCGGGTCGCACGGGCATTACGGTCTTCGCGCCCGCCGCGAACTGGATCTCAGCCATCGTCGCGAGCGCTCGCCGCGCGCCATCCCAGAGATAATCGTTGAGCGGGTAGTCGAGCACCGGTGTGCCGTCGTCTCGCAATTCGACGGTGCCGCCCGGGCTCTCGCGATGAAATCCATCCCTCATGAGCGCGATCACGACCTGCATGTACGGCAAGTCGTGCATCCAGCCTGCGTGTGGTCGACCGTCACCTGGCAGAGTCGTCGCCGCGAGAATCGGATGAATCGGCGGCGCTTCGAGCTTGTATGCGATCGGGCCATCGGGAGCCGCCGACTCGAGGAAGTGATCGGAGTAGATCGTCTGCGGAGCGCCGGAGAAACCGTCGACGCGCTCCGGCATCAGCGCGGCC
>Ga0126369_10003492_pt1 | contig 11357 bp, 25 predicted proteins | sample PanSoiMetaPlot_1_FD_109646 | JGI IMG/M metagenome (GOLD analysis project Ga0126369, IMG submission 109646) | Tropical forest soil microbial communities from Panama - MetaG Plot_1 | ecosystem: Environmental > Terrestrial > Soil > Tropical forest > Bulk soil | place: Panama | collected 2016-02-17 | reverse complement strand
TGGGAGGCACAGGACATCAGCCGGGACAGTTACGCCCACTGGAGGCATGTCATCCTGGTTCTGGCGTGCCACCTGGCGATTCAGGAGAGGTTGACGAATGGACGAAGAGAATAAAACTCGTCGGGCGGATTGCCGGGGCAAGGCCAAGGTCGAACAGGCCGATGGTTGGTCTGGCAGCCGCTACCACCGCTTTTTGAAGCGTCAGAAGGTCAGGTTCGAGCGTCACAAGGCCAAACGGTGTCCAGAATGTCCGCCGACATACGGCAAATACGATGGCTATGAATCCTAGTGAATCTTTCGTGGCCGAAACGAACCGGAATATGCCGATCTTCGCCTACGTTGTTCCGGCTTCTTCAGATCGGTTCTTCGCAGGCATCCTGACCGGCGCAGCAGCTACGCTGGTCGGGTTCCTGCTGGGGCTGTTCTTGTTTTGAAAAGGGGCGAGGGAAGGAGGCGGAAGTGATCTTCATACGCGACGGGCCGGCTGGCCGCTCGAAGCCGACTGGCAAACCCCTCCAGTGCGTCCGGCAATGGCCAAGCGCAAAAGCAGCGGCTCTCCCGCAGTGGGGGCCGATTAAGGCTACCCGGCTGGGAGGGTGCCCGTTGCGGGGCCGCAACGTGAGCGGGGATTCCTCCCGAACCCATAAGGGAGTAAGCGGCTGGCGAGGCGAGTCCTCCGTGCCGTGAGCGCGACCGCAGGCCCCTTCCTTTCCTTTACAACATGCCCTCCCTGTCGCTACAATGGGGCATGATTGGCACCCCTCCCCATCGGATTTGGCAACGAATCGGGGCGCGATGCGGACCCAGGCACGACTGTCCGCCGCCCAAGAAAGTGCCTGCGCCCACCAAGAAGGACATCCGGCTTGCCGCCTATTACCTATGGGTTAAGGCCGGCAGGCCGGTCAACGACGGGGTGGAGCATTGGTTGGCGGCGGAACGCTACCTCCAGTGGCACGACGACCGGGGAATGTTCATTTCCTCGATCCTGCACTTTCAGGACCACGAATACGAGGGTCGAGTCTATCAGACCTTCACCGTGGCCGTGGGGGAGATCGTCTGGCGGCGGGGCCGGTGGGAGGAGAGGCTGGATAAAGTCAGCAAGCAGAAGGAAGTTGGTTTCTACTTCTACGGCCCTGGCTACCGGGACTACGAGTGTCGATTGGAGGTTTATCCCGCCGAGGAATTCGCCGGAGTTGATTGACAGGAGGCCGTGTTTTTTCGTACAATAACCTTGCTCTCAAAGGAGGAGAACATGACCGAGAAAGCCAAGAATCCGGTACAGGCCCAGGAGGACAAGCTGAAGGCGGCTCTCAAGGAGTTGGGCACCGGCAAGAACAAGGTGGCCGACGCCCTGCGGGAGCGCAAGATCAAGGGAGAGGTTGGCAGCGTAAACGATTGCCCCATCTCTCGCTTCGTCGCCAAGGTGTTCCGGGGCCGCTACCAGTCGTTGGAAGTGGACCACGACTTTATCCACGTCCAGTTCGCCAAGGGCGAAGTAACGGTGCCCACGCCCAAGGCCGTGGCGGCATTCATGAACGACTTCGACCAGGAGAAATATCCCGATCTGATTGCTAAATAAAAACCTAAAGGCCCCGTGGTGTAACGGACAGCACGGTTCGCTTCTAACGAACAAGTCCGGGTTCAATTCCTGGCGGGGCTATTTTCCGAAGGCTTGGGAGGGCGGGGCGCTCTCCAGAAGCGCAAGGGCGGCACCTTCATACCAACCGCCCGTCGCGCCAGCCGCCGGCTGGGGCGAATCAAGTAGTGCCCGACAAAACCACCGATCCGCTTGAGGCCGATCCGCTTGCGGATGTAGTTTTCGAGTTGAGTCAATTTGCATTCAACGCTGGTGGTGGAGAAAAACCAGATAAAGGCCATGAGCGGCAACGCGACGTACCACGGGGCGTAAAAAGGCAGCAGAAAGAAGGAGAGGATAACTCCCAGAACGAGGGACAGGTGGGCGGTTACGAGGGCGTAAAAAGCCAGCCACCAATACCACGGGGCGGGCACGAAGGGCGGGTCAACGATGAAGCGGGCCATGCTGAAGAAATGCTTCAAAGCCTCGTCTGAAGTCTTCTGGCCCAACTCCTCGTCCAGCTTGACGATGAACTCCTTGTGGCTATCACTGGATATGTATTTTTTTGCTAACGCCACAAATTTGGAAGCTTCGTCCTGAAAAGGCATAAATTTGCTCCTTTGCGATGCCCCTGCTTAATATTTATCAAACGTCAAGTGGAAATGGAAGACGAACATGCGAACCAGCGATGACAGCGGCGAGGCTTGTCCTTCGACGCTGGGTGAATATCGTGACCTGTGTGCCGCCCTGGGTGGTGCCGACAACCAGGCAGTGAAGTTTCTTGACGAGAAGATCGCTGAACAAGGCCGGGACGCTGAAGTTACGGCTCCCGACAGCCAGATGCGTTACCTGCTCTTTCCCATGCTCTTCGGAGGCAACTGATGGACCTGACCCCGTTCCAGCAGGTGTTGCAAGCCCACCCCTGGCTCAAGGAGTTTGAAACGACTTTACAACCTCTCTGCCCCGACTGTAAGGTGAAGGTAGGTGACAAGCACGAGCCGGGCTGCGACATCGCCCGCTGCTCCATCTGCGGCGACCAGCATATGTGTTGCAACTGCGAGGACGGTCAGCCGGACATCTGGATCGGGCTGATGTATCCGACCGAGTGCAAGCTGTGTTTGGAGAAGGGATTTTGGTGCTTTACGGCCATCCTGGTGGATGGCGACGAGTACCCCATCACCAGCCCGGAGATGCACCATTTGGCGATGCGGCTGCGGGACGAGAAGGGCTTCAAGATGCGCTTCCACATTCCCTGCGGGCGCGATGACCCCGGTGCTTCGCCCGACATAAATCGGGCTATGATGTTCACCCACCGAGATATATAATGTTCACAGGCCCCCGTGGTGTAACGGACAGCACGGCGCTTTCCTAAAGCTCAGGTCCGGGTTCAATTCCTGGCGGGGGTATTTATGTCGGCAGAACATCCGAGTGAGAGGCGAATAAAGCCCAACCACTTCTACACGCTGGCGTCCGCTGACGGGGAAATCATGTTGGGGAGCGAAACCCCCATCGTTGATTTCCCCGCCGTTGTTGAGGCGGTGGCGGACGAAGTGGGACACAACCTTTTTGACATTGCCGGCGCACTGCGAGAAAAATATGGACTTCGCCGCATTCAGGGAGCGAATTACTACAACCTGGATACCGGCTCCACGGAGGCACCAGACGACTCATGACGACACCGAACGAAGAATATGCACCCATGCTGGACCCGATCCACCAGGACCGGGTGGCAGCGATCTTCACTTACCGGGACGACACCTACGACTACATCGAGCGCGAGAATGAGTCGTGCGAGGTCGGCTTGGCCGACCGGCCCCTCCAAAGCATCATGGTGCCACGGGGCGGTACGGAGGCCGAGGTCCGGGAGGAAATCGAGGGGCTGCGGAAGGCATTTCGTAATCATGCTTCGGAGGATTACGAGGACCAGTACGGCCCGCCCAATGACGCTGTGAAGCAGTTGTTTGCCGACCGAGAGAAGTTTCTCACCGCCTCCGATGACGAAATATTCGTGGTTTTCCACGAGGACTGCCAACCCTGTGAGGTCGTGCAGAAGTCGTTGCCCGCCGACCGGGAGTGGCCACAGGGTTGGGGCGAGTTCAACGACGAGTGGAACGTCCTGGGCAATTGGTGCGAAGAGCCGGGCTTCAAGGAAGTCTGGGACCGCCGCAAGGTGCCGTTGAAGGAGGCCATCCGCCGGGTGGCCGAGATGAAGCCTCTTCCCGCCCCGGTGCCCCAACCTTTCGCCATCGACCCCAAATACAAGCAGCAAATAGATGAGTTGCTGCCCCGCCTGGCTCCTTATTCCGAGGAGACGGACGGGTATAACTTCGTTACCGGGCAGAAGCACCTGCGCCGCAACCTGGCGCAGTGGTACGCCCTCCTGGCCTCCAAGAAGCTGATGTTCCTGATTGGCGGCTACAAGCCGCCGTTTGTCAGCGTGGGCGGCGACGAGGGGCACTTTTATTTGTCTTTCCAGCAGTGCCAGTATGATGACTGGAATGGCTGGCACGCCTTTTTCAAACAACACGGTGAAATTCCCGACTGGACGGAACGGAGCTACGAGAAGTTTCCGGTCGCCCGGCTGGACTTTTCCGCCGACCCGGACTTCGCCCAGGCCGAACAGAAGGTCTACGAAGTTCGTCTGGAATATTACGACAGCCATGCGTCCGGTTTTTGAGCGAGGGACCATGTTGAAACGCAACTTGCCGGAGATGCGCAACTGTTTCTTCTGTCAACAGGACAAGCAGTGCATTCTGGTGCAAATTCCGCCGGCCACCATTGAAATGTTGAAATGGAAGCACGGCAGCGACCCGGTTATGATCGTGGTCATGGACGTGCTGCTGGGCAAAAGTTATTTCACCCGTTGCGACGAATGTGCATCCCGCAGTGATTGGGCCAAGGACATTGTGCAGCACATGATGGTCAAGTATCGCCTGGTCCGGCTGCGGCTGAAGGACGGATGGCACTGCCTTATTGACGAGGCCCACAACTACTGCGGGGCGTGTGCGGCAGGGAGTTCGTGATGCCGAGGGTGTCGGGGCAACCCGGCGTTATAGTTAGCCTTGCGGCTTAACGGAGGACCGTAGGATCGTTCCCTACCACGCCCATTATGAGCGGAAAATGCCCACACACTGGCAAAACGCAGTACGCCTCCGAGGAGGAGGCCGAGGACGGGCTTTATTTCATGCTCAAGAAAGTCCCTGGGTACACCGGCCAGCCCTATTTCTGCTTGTACTGTCACACCTGGCACCTGGGCCGGCGAAGCCCGCCCCGAAAGAAAAGGCGGAAGCGGACGTGAATAAAATCGCTCGACAAACGCCATGACGCAGTTGCAACAATTCGAGTTGTTGTTACAATGCTATCAGTCGGACCTAAACCGGCTGGAGGCGATCAAGGAGGCGGCTTGGTATTTCGCCCAGCTTCCCGGCCAGGATGACTTCGATGTTCAGGCCCCGGCCTTTCTTGAAGCCTGCGATCAGGAAGCCGTTCGTATTCGAGTCAATATGCGTGATCTCCGGTCGCTCATGGAGGAGATGAAGATGTATCAGGTGCGGTGTAATGGAAGCACGACGCTGGAGAATACCAGCCTGGGATCGCTCTTACAGGAGGCCGCTACGCAGTTTCAACATCTGCCCCCTAAGCAGAAACCCGCCCAGATTGAATTGTGGCAGGATGGGCGTTATGTTGCTAATCTTGTGTGGAACGGCACAAGCCTGGAAGTCCATTGGTGCGGCGACTAGGAGGGTCCAATGCGCACGAGTACGTTTTTTGATTGGTTGGCTGAAGTCATCCTGCTGGCCGTGTTTTGTGGGGCGGTGACGCTGGCGCACTACCTGGCCCCCAGCTTCGACGTGATCCACTCTATGTGGATTATGGCAGGCGTGTGGGCGGTTGTCGGTTTGCTTCGCTACCTCTACGGACAGGTGAATAAACCCCCACACAGCGGATGACCCAAACCGGAGATATTGGTGAGATGAAGGACTTCTTCACCAACCCCAAATACAGTTTCGTCCGCATCCTGATTTATGCTTCCATCATAATGGCGGTGTATTTCCTTTGTCTTCGACCCGCATGGTGAACCATGAACCAGGAAGCCCTCAACGAGTTGCCCAAGCCGAACGTGTTGATGTCTCGGCGCAAGAACTTTTGCACGATCAACTTCTACGACTTCAAGCCCACGCAAATGGAGGACTTCGACCAGCTTCCCCCAGACGTGAAGATCAGCGGCCAGTACGTTGATGTTCTGGAACTGGACAAGGAAGTGCAACGTATTCAGGATACCCGCCCGGACCTGAAGCCCAACGACCTTGTGCGGCTCGCCATTGTCAACATTATCCGCTCCAACGACCTGCCCCCGGCGGAAATGGAAGCGGTGGTTGCCAAGATGCTCAAGGAGGCGCAAAAATAAAAGGCCACGGATGACCAGGAGGTTCCGATGGCAAAGTCAAATTGGTGGGATCGGCTCGCCTTGCGGCCCTTCACGAACGAAGAGGTCAAGAAAATCCTCGTTGATGCGGGCATCGACCCGGACGCCAACACCTGGACCGAGGCCACGCTGCGGCGTGCGGAAGACCTGCTGGATGCTTTGGAAAATCAACGGAGGTCTGGGCGGCGGCGACGGAAGCGCTTGCCCTGCCTCTTGGCCTGGTAGGTGGCAATATGAACGATGAATTCCGGCGTGCTGCCGAGATCGAGGCCAACACCCCCATCACTGCCGGTCGGGATTTGCGGCCACTGGAACCCGACCCGATGGTGTGGGGCAAGCGGGACTTCCTGATCTTCGCTTGCATTGTGATATTCGGTATCGGTATCCCTGTTGGGGTCGCCGTGCTGATGCAGTTCTTGCAGTGAGGGAGCCATGTTGGAAGGTCCGATGCGACTTGTGGACGAGATCGGCTACCTGGCGAGCGCCCAACTGGTCGAGCGTCTGGGTTGGGAAGGCGTCGAGGAGTTGGTGCGGAACCTGTTAAAGCACCTTCCGCCTGACCAGATCGAGTGGGTGGACCTTGCGGACATCGAGCAACGCAAGCGCATGACCCCCCACGAAATCCTGCCCATTTACACGATCACCAACCACAACGGCGACCAAGTGATCGTGTGGCCGACCCGTGACCGGGGCCGCAATATTCTGGCCTTCGAGTTGCGGCACGAACGTCCTGAGTTGGAAGGCCAGATTCACTGGAACTGACATGAAGAAGAAGATCAGCAGGGAAAAAGCCAGGGAAATCATCGCCGGCCTGGAGGAAAAGGTCAAGACCGGCGAAGTTACCAAGCAGGTAGTTTCCGAACTGGCGTTCCCCAATAAGGGCAAGCCCTGCCGCCACAGCCCCAGGAATTGGGGCACCCTGGGCTGTATGCAGCACGACTACAAGCACGTTGTTGGTCGTTATTGCCGCCGCTGTCACGCCCAATGGTTCTTTGAGGACGACTGGCGCACGGATGAATGTCGCCAATACAAGGAGGCTGGCGATGCCGGAGAATCGGGGTTTTTACAAGAAGTATGAAGTTCGGCGCATCGACTTCAAGCCGGGGCGGGAGGACAGCCAGTATTTTGTGCTGGATGTGACTCACGATCCCTACGCCATTCCCGCCCTACAAGCCTACCGGGACGCCCTGCCGGAAGACTGGCACGCCCTTCGCAATGACCTGGACCGCCTCATCGCCGGCCAGCGTTTCAACCACGACACCGGCGAGTGGACCGACCACGCCGCCGAGCGTCTGCGTGAGTTCGAGGAGGCCCGCAAACCACAGGAGTAGGCAATGGACTGCCAGTGCAAGGTATGCAAGTCCGCTTGTCAGAAGCGGCCCGGCTGGTTTGCCCCCGGTGAGGTTGCCAAAGCCGCTGCCTTCAAGGGCATCAGCGTGGAAGAGTTCTTTGACAATTTCGTGGGCGTTGATTACTACGCTAACGGTGATGAATCCGTGTTTGTACTGGCTCCTGCAACCGAAAGGGCGCAGCCAGGCCAGGAGTACCCCTTCAACCCCCACGGCACCTGCGTCTTCTACCAGGACGGCCTCTGTACCATCCACCCCGTCAAGCCGAACGAGTGCCGCTTTTACGACCACACTACGGAAACTGAAGTCTGCATGGAAAACCGTGCTAAGATTACTCAGCAGTGGCGTGAGAATCGGCAGGAGATCGTGAAGCTGTTGGGGCGGGAGCCGGAGTTGCCGGTCCCGACCATGCTCGAAGCGATGGAGATGGTTCTGGAAGACCTGCACCATAAATTCGGAGGTTTCTGATGGGAGTCTGGGTGGTTGCTTTCAAAGGTTTGTTTCAGCCCTATAACCTCCTCGTCTTTGCCCGTGATGAGGAGGACGCCTGGGCGCTCGCCAAGGAATATATGGGCGACGGCATCCAGGTGGCCCGTGACAAGGGGTTTGTCTGGATCGGGGAGTTGCCGGCCCGGCGGGGTATCATTTGCAGCGACATGCACCACCATTACGGCCCCGGCGAGGCCACCGACGAGGAATTGGCGGCTGAGGCCGCTGCCTGGGACTCCCGCCAGAAGAAGCCGACCGACGCCGGCTACGAGCGGGTCCACCCACGGACGGGGGAGCCGTTGAAGAACATTCCCAAGCCGGAGGACTATAATAAAGGATAACCTGTCTAACCCCTGCGGGTGCGCCCGCCTCGTAGGAGCAAATAAGGGCATTTGATGTATCGTTGTCAGCAATGTGGAGCGGTGGTGCCGAAGGGCGTGTCCCGGCAGTTGATTGTAATTAAAAAGCCCTACCAGTTTCCCCAGCGGCGGGGCGTGAACAAGAAGATCGTCTACGAAAAGGGCAAAAAGTCGGTCAAGTGGTTTGACGACAAGGGCGGCTGGGGTGAGCAGATCGAGGCCGAGATCGCCGTCTGCCTCAAGTGCATGGCCGAGTATCGGGACCGGCAGAAGGCGGCGGGGAAGTTGGAATGAAAATCGGCGTCTTGTCCGTCTGGGACGAGGGCGGCAAGGTCTTGGGCGAACTTACCCGGTCCAATAAGCAGCGTTACTGCGACCGCCACGGCTATGACTTTATCGTGTGTGACGCCGGGGACCATGACCGGGACCGGGAACCCCACTGGTACAAGATCAAGGCGTTGCGCCAACACCTGCCCCACTACGACTGGATTTTCTACACCGACACCGACGCGATCATCATGAACCAGGCCGTTCGCCTGGAGAAGTTTCTTGACGATGACCACGACTTTGTGATAAGTTACGACGTGAACGGCCTTAACGTGGGCAACCTGTTCGTGCGCCACACGCCGTTGATGTTGAGCTACCTGAATGCCGCCTACAGCCAGACCCGCTACATCGGGTGGAAGAACCCGGAGCAGACGGCGATGGTCGCCACCCTGATCTTCGGGGGCGAATACCTGGAAAAGACCCGGATGGTCAACCAGAAGTTGTTCAACGCCTACGCCTATGAACACTACGGATGGCCGGTTAAGCCGTGGCCGGCGGGGCAGTACCAGGCTGGGGATTTCCTGATTCACTTGCCGGGCATTGTGCCGCCTGAAAAACGTCTGGGGTTGGTGCGTACATACTTAGCAGAGGCCGAAAACGGGGGGCGTTCGGATAACAGGAATCCGCCTGGGTCGCAACCAGGAAATAGGGGTGCAACTCCCCTACGCTCCACTCATGAAGACCGCTATTTACACGAGGCTTGATGGCACCCTAGTCGAAGTGGCCTACGACCCCGACGCCGCTTGTCGGCTGTGCGGGCTTCCGGTCGGGGAGGCTTCGATGGGCGGCACGGATGTTTGCCCCGCCTGCGACTGCGGCATGTTCCGAGATGGCACCCGCTGGACGTATCATGACCTGATGCGCATGTCGCCTGAGTACGTCCGCCAACGGGAGGAGCGCCATGCCCCTCAACTTGGAGAGCTTCCTGGTAGTTTCCTGGGTGCTGTCCCACGGGCTTCTGATCGGGACGTATGAGGAGGGGTCGTTCGAGGTCGAGGAGTATCATGTCCAATATAGCGGTTATTTCTACCGTTACCGCCTGTATTATGAGTACAGGCGTCTAACCTGGACGACGCCAGCCGGCGAAATTCGTCCTTGCACCCAGAAGACCCGTCTGCTGACGGGCATCACCAGTTATAGTGGGAGTGATTGCGGGGCCGTGGTGTAATGGGAACACGCTACCCTTGCACGGTAGAAATCCGGGTTCGACTCTCGGCGGCTCCATTATGTTGTGCTTGTATCTGGTCAACGAACATCCCTTCTTCATGCGGATGGCGGCGAACAGCATATTCATGCTGCGTCAGCACAACAAGACCATCCCCGTTCGCTTGTACTATATCGAGGACGCCCGGAAGGAAACTGCGCCCGGTGCCTTCCCAACGGTGTACTCGACCGACAGTTTCTTCGATCTGTGCCGCACCCATGATGTGGAAGTGGTCCGCCGGCCTGTGCGCACCCTGCCGGGTGATGAAGGTTTCTTCTTCGCGCAGCGGTGCCAGTGGGAGGAAGTGCCGGAGCAGGATGTTTTGTGCATCGACGGCGACACTTTTATATCAGGTGACGTGGCCGAACTTTTCAAGAAATATAACAGCGACCTGAACGCCTGCCCGAACAATTGGGTTTATGCCGCCGGTTTCAAGGACGAACTGCCCTTCACCCCCTTCAACAACGGCGTGGTCCTGTGGCGCAACGGCTGGTTGCAACGCTGGAGCCGGGAGTTGCCACACCTTTGTCGTGGCCTGCGCGACCGTACCCTGCGCCCCGCCTTGAGTACATTCCTCTATAATTTCCATGAGGGTTGCGCCCACCGGGAGGAGTTTTCGACATCCTTGCTGGTCGAGCGTCATGGTCTTAGCCACAGCTATTTCGACCCGAAGGACGTTCTCCTTCTGGGCACGGACATGGATTTCTTGAAAATACCGGACTCCATTATCGCGCACACCTATTCACAGAACTGGCGCAGGGCCTTGGCCTTGTTAAAGAAATATGACCGAAGGTTATACATTAAAGGTTTGGAGGTTACACGCCCAGGCGTCCAGGGTGATCCCGGCAGAGAAAACCCTGAACGGGGCGGCTAACCCCGCTGCCGTGAAGTGGTGCGGGCCTTATTCCACCGTGAACCGCCTGGGTTGGTGGCTATTCCCGCCGGTGAATGTTGACATCACCTGGCACGGCGACCGTTTCGAGCATGACCTCCTCCAACCTTACGATGATTGGGACTACCGGCTCCTGCACAGCCTGCTACGACCGGAGGATAATAGTGACACGAGCAAGTGGTGTCAGCCGACCGGCAGGACCAAGTTCACCTGGGCAGCGGTGGAGCCGAACGTCGTGCAGATTTGGTCGGGGCTTATATTCGAGACGCCGCCGGGCTGGTGTTTGCACATTCGCAGCCCCGTCAACGCCCCCAATCCTCGCCAGCTTATTCACGTCATGGAAGGCGTTCTCGAAACGGACTGGATGCAGTACGACATTTGGTTCAACGTCGTTTTCGACAAACCGGGCGAGAAGGTGTCGCTGCGCACGAACGGCTGGCCACCCCTGGCCCACATCATCCCCATGCGGCGCGAGACGGCGGAAGCCGAATGGAAACTGGAAGAGGAATATCTGAACCGCAATACTCCCGAAGGTGAGCGAGTTTTCTCATATTGGTTGCAATATAATGACAAGAAGTTCGGCCACGGGGGCAAGCAGGCGTTGACCAGGGACGGGCAACTGACTAAGGACAGCACGACGTACTTTCGGGAGCGACACCGCATACTAAAAGGGGGCATGGAGCCTGCGCCGGAAAATCCGGTTGACAATCAAACGGGACCGGCGTAAATAAGAGG
>Ga0126369_10003490_pt1 | contig 11363 bp, 11 predicted proteins | sample PanSoiMetaPlot_1_FD_109646 | JGI IMG/M metagenome (GOLD analysis project Ga0126369, IMG submission 109646) | Tropical forest soil microbial communities from Panama - MetaG Plot_1 | ecosystem: Environmental > Terrestrial > Soil > Tropical forest > Bulk soil | place: Panama | collected 2016-02-17 | reverse complement strand
TGTCTGCGGCCCGGCCGGGCTGATCCGGGCGGTGCGCGAGGCGGCGCGCGACTGGCCGAAGGGCAGTGTCCACTATGAGCTGTTCCGCGGCTCGGAGGCCGACATTGCGCCGCGCAGCACCGATCAGCCGTTCGAAATCAGGCTCGCGCGCGCCGGCAAGACGTTCACTGTGCCGGCCGACCGATCGATCCTTGAGGTGCTCAAGGAGAACGGCATCAAGGTCAAGACGCTCTGCACAGAGGGCGTTTGCGGGACCTGCCGGGTCGGGCTTCTCGGCGGCAAGGCCGACCATCGCGACGAGGTGTTGACCGACGCCCAGCGCGAGCGCCACATTCAGGTCTGCGTGTCGCGGGCCCTGCCGGGCGAGACGCTGATATTGGATCTATGAGCAACTGCAACGAGACGACCAACGAGCAGAGAGACCGGCCATGACCGTTGCCCTCAAGACCGCGCCTGGGACCGCATCGCACATCAAGCCGACGCAGCTCGTGAGCGGCACCTTCGTCAGCACCGATCTCAAGCGCACGCGGCGCATGTGCGAGGAGCTGCTTGGGCTCGAATGCGTGGAGGCGGAGCCCGGCCTGCTGCTCATTCGCGAGCGCGGGCATCAGCCGGGCGGGCCGCTCGCCGGCGCGCCCTACTGGGTGCTGGAAGCGCGCGAGGTGCCGACCATCGAGACGCCGCAGGAGATGCTCAACCACTGGGGCGTGTTCGTGTCGAGCCAGGCGGCGGTCGATGCTGCGTTCGAGAAGATCAACGCGCGGCAGCAGGACTTCGGCCTCGGCCGGGTGCAGAAGCCGCGCTTCCGCCACGGCTCGTACACCTTCTATTTCGTCGATGGCGATAGCAACTGGTGGGAGATCGAGTACCGCGAGCCAGAGCTGCTCTACACCACGCTGCGCGAGAAGGGCGATCAGCATTAAGTTTGTCGCCAGGACAAGAGCAGAAGGTTGATTGTCATGAATGGTCCGCTGGTCACGCCCGAGCTCCTCTCGCACGGCACCATCGAATGCAGCGATCTCGCGGCGACGCGCCGTTTCCTGACCGAGTTTCTCGGCGTCGACGTAGTGCGCCCGCTGGCGGAGGCGCAATATCTCTCGAAAGGCGGCCCCTGGTCGGTCGTCTGCGTCTGCGTGCCCGACTCGGAAGCCAAGGAGCAGGGGCCGCAGAATCGCTTCAAGCTGTCGGTGCCGCGTGCCGCCGATGTCGACGCCGCGCATGCGGCGGCGCTCGCGCAGCAGTCAACCTATGGCATCAGGAAGGTTGCCCCGGTCGAGGAGAAGGCCGGTATCCGCTCGTTCCAGCTGCAGGATCTCAACAAGCATTGGTGGGAGATCACCAATGTGACGCAAGCGCATTACGACGAGATGTTTGCGAGTGCGGCGAGAACCAACCTGTCACCGTCATCCTGAGGTGCGACCCCGGCTTCTTCAGCCGGGGGAGCCTCGAAGGATGATCGGCCCGGGCCGTCGCTCTTCGAGGCGCTCGCCATAGCGCGTTGAAGACGCGCGTAAACGCGCTTAAGGCTCGCGCGCCTCAGGGTGACGGATTACGAATGGTCGTGGCTCTGAAGGAGCTCAGGACCCGTTCTTGCGATTGGTCAGGCTTTCGGTGAGGATCTTGGTCGACTGCATCGCCGTCTGGCTCAGGCTCGCATAGCCCAATATATCGCGTGCCATGCGCTCGCCGTCATGCTGCAGCTGATCGCGCAGCATCTTCAGCTCGCTGATCAGCTCGTCGATTTCGTTCACCGAATTCATCGAGACCCGCTGCAGCAGCAGGCCGAGATTGTTGATCACCGTCTCGCTGTCGCCATTGGCAATTTGCCGCCGGGGCTCGGCAACATCGCGACTCACCAGCTCGCGGATGCCGCCCTCGACCTCGTCGCCGATCCGATCGAGGCCGTTCGCTCTACGCCCAAAAATACCCATGTTCCCTGTCCCCAAATCGTCCCCAAAGCCGCCGCCTGCTTTTCAGGCCCTTGCAACTGGCGCGCATAATGTGACGACTTCGCGGCTGGGAAAGGGCTCGAGCACGCAATATGTTACCGTTAACCGGTGAATCCCGGGGGTATCTGGCGGTATCTGGGCCTCTGCGGCTTGGGGGCAACTAAGTTCCTTCCGTCATCGCCTTCCCCGCGGGCGACTCCGGTCGGCGTGATTTCCCTCTCGCAATGATCAAGCAGCAAAAGCGCCTTGTGCCCTTGTGCCCAATTTGGGCACATGATGTTGCGACAATTCGTTGCCGCGCGCACCGAGCACCCGGATCAACCCGCGCTCCGAGCGGCGCTAGACGCCTGGTTCTCCGAAGTGCGGAGGGCACGGTGGAGAAACATGGCGGACGTGAAACGCCTCTATGCCACCGCGAGCATTGTTGGCGCTGACCGAGTTGTGTTCAACATCAAGGGTAACAGCTACCGGCTCGTTGTGGCGATCGATTTCGAGAAGGGTATCATTTGGATCAAGTGGATCGGCACGCACCGCGACTACGACCGCATCGATGTGAAACAGGTGAAGTATGAAGAATGACATCAAGCCGATCCGCACGAAGAAAGATTATGAGGCGGCGCTCGCCGAGGTGGAGCGGCTATGGGGGTCGAAACTGGGCACGCCCGACGGTGACCGGCTGGATGTGCTTGCGACTTTGATCGACGCCTACGAAAGCATCCATGATCCGATCGACCCACCCGATCCGGTCGAGGCGATCAAGTTCCGGATGGAACAGCAGGGGCTCACGCGAAAGGACCTCGAGCCGATGATTGGAACGCGGACGCGCGTAGCGGAAGTTCTCAATCGCAAACGCAACTTGTCCATCGGAATGATCAGGCGGCTGCACAAGGCGTTGGGTATTCCCGCGGAGGTGCTGATCCAGCCTACGCGCGGTCGCCGCGCCGCGTGAGCGGGAGCGCTGTCAATCTTATCCAATCTTGTCGTCCGCCCCTGCCGTCCGCAGCGGCTTCTCCTCGATCAGCACGAGCGCCACGAACGCGATCACGAAGCAGCCGGCCGCCACCAGGAACACACGGCGGAAGGCCTGCGCGGCTTCGGTGCTGGCCTCCGACAGTGCCCCGCCGAATGCGCCTGCTTCACCGGGCGCGAGCGAGGAGGTGACCGCCAGCACGATCACGCCCAGGAGCGCGACCAGCATGGTGGCGAAGAGATTACGCGAGAACGCCAGCGTGCCGACCGCGATGCCGAGCTGATGGCGCGCGACCGCGTTCTGGAGTGACACCATGCACAGCGACGGGACCGGCCCGAAGCCCGCGCCGATCAGGAACAAGAGCACCTGGAACGACAGCATGGTCATGCGGTCGGCCCACAGCGCCAACATTCCGACCGCCGCGATGGCGATCACCAGCATGACCATTGGCAGGATCTTGTAGTGGGTGACGCGACCGAGCACCTGGCCGCACAGCCCGGCGCTCGAATTGAGGCTCATCATCAGCACCATCAGGCTCAAACCTGCATTGGTCGGCGAGAGCCCGATCACGCTCTGCAGGTAGATCGGCAGGAAGATGTTCAGCCCGATGATCGCGGACCAGCCGAACGAGTTGGCGGTCACCGACCAGCGCACGATCGGCTCGGTCAGGATCGCGATCGGAATGAGCGGCTCGGGCGCGGTGAGCAGCCGCCACACGAAAGCGCTGCCGATGACAAGCGCCGCCACGAACAGCGCGAGCACCGGCGCAGAGAGCCACGGATAGGTCTTGCCACCGAGGTTGAGCGCGAGCATGAACGCGACGCTCGCGGTCACGATCAGGATCGCACCGATCACGTCGAGGCGATGCGACCGCTCGTTGCGCGGCAGCCGGCGCAGGATGGTGGAGGTGACCAAGAGCGCGCAGAGCCCAAGCGGGATGTTGAGCCAGAACAGCAGCGACCAGTGCAGCTCGTCGGCGATGAAGCCGCCGAGCGCGGGCCCGCAGGCGCCGGCGGTGGTGTAGACGATCGAGAAATAGGCGTAGTAGCGGCCGCGATCCTTCGGCGCCGCGGCATCGCCGAGCACGATCACCGAGACCGCCGAAAGGCCGGAGCCGCCTAGCCCCTGCAGCGCGCGGCCGAGGATCAGCACGAACATCGTGGGCGCCAGCGCGCATACGAGCGAGCCCGCCATGTGCAGCGCGATCGCGACGTAAAGGGCGAAGCGGCGACCATGGATGTCAGCGATCTTGCCGTAGAGCGGCATCGCGGCGGTGGCGGCGAGGAGATAGATGGTGATGAGCCAAGGCAATCCCCGCACGTCGCCGAAATCGTGCCCGATGGTCGGCAGCGCGCTCGCCAGGATGGTGTTGTCGATCGAGCCCATGAACAAGGGCAGCAGCACGCCGCAGACGATGAGCCGCGTTTCCTTGTGGCCGAGATAGGTCACCTGACCAGGTTCGATGCGGGCGTCCATTTGGTCAGGGTCGTTTCCGTTTTTGCTCCCGGTTCTCGGCCGGCCTTAGCGTTGTAGATCAGGGGCGGGCGTAGGGCCAGCGGCGACCGAGCATCGCCACCTTGCGAGTGGCGCATGCAAGTGTCAGTGATATGGCTCGGACCTATTCGGACATGTCGCCTCAAGACGAGCTTCGTTTGGTTACTCCCTTTGCGATCTCGCGGGCGCAGTCGATGAACAACTGAGCGACTGGACTGAGCGTTCGATTTTTTAAGGTGATGATGCCGATAGGTCGGCGCGTGGTCGGCAGATCGATGGGTAGGACTTTGAGGATCGTGCTTCCGGAGCCGAATCTTACGATCGAGCCCTGAACGATGCTGAGAAACCGACCGCTCGCCAGCAGAGCACTGCGCACAGGAGTAGTAGTGCTGAAGACCGTTGCGCGGGGAACGTCGAGCCCGGCGGCACGAAAGGCCTCAGCCGCAACTAGGCCATACAGACTATCCAAGGGGGGCAATACCCACTCCGCGTCCACCAACTCGGCTAGCTGGACTTTCCGCCGCCGCGCCCACGAGCTGCTGGCTCCGGCCACCACAACGAGCGGCTCGTCATAAAGCACTTCGGCATCCATAGACTCTTCGATCATCGGCGTGAACATGGGCGCAACCAGCAAGTCCACCTTTCGCTCCTGCAGGTTGCGATATGTCATGCTGGTCTCGCCGGCCGCTAGATGAAAGACCAGCCGCGGATAGCGGCGGGTCAAGCGCTCGATGACAGCGGGAAGGAAGCCCGTGGCAATTGCGATGGTGCTTCCGATTCGCAGCTCTCCGGTTGTCGGATCAGCGAGAAATTCGATGTGCCTTGCGGCTTGTTTCAACTCATCGAAGGCGATAACGCCACGATCCAGAAGGGCTTGCGCATAGATCGTGGGCTCGACGCCGCGCGGGTAACGATCGAGAAGGCGTACGCCGAGTGCGTGTTCCATGTCGGCGATCGTCTTCGAGATTGCGGGCTGGGACACGGAGAGTTCTGCAGCAGCCTTGCCCATGCTGCCGCACCGGGCCACGGTCAGCAGGACATGAATATCGTGCAGCTTCATGCGACGGCTCACGCGTTGCTCATCCCAGTCCATCGCGCCTGCCCATCAAGAAACGTTATGCCGACATCGCATAATTATATTAGTCATTTATGTGGAGAGCCGCCACACTGGACTTGGAATGCCCTGTCATTTTCCAACGCAGGAGCGGACCATGATCACCCAAGGGATTCTCAAACTAACACTGACGGTGCTGGCCGCCGTCGTATTGAACGCCAATAGCGCTACGGCTCAAACCTATCCCTCCAAACCGATCCGATTCATCGTGCCATTCCCGGCCGGCGGATCGACCGACGTCGGCGCGCGCCTCATCGCCGAGCAGCTGTCGCGCGCGCTCGGCCAACAGGTGCATGTTGAAAACAGATCGGGTGCAAACGCGACCATCGGTGTCGAGGCCGTAGCCAAGAGTATGCCCGACGGATACACCATCCTCATCACGACCGACGCCGTAATGACCAATCCTCACGTATTCGGTGCCAACATCGACCCCTCGAAAGACCTGGCGCCGATCGTTCAGCTGTCGCGTCAACCCATGGTCCTGGCGGCGCATCCCTCGCTCGGCGTCAATTCGCTCGCCGAACTGATCATCGTGGCAAAGCGGGAGCCAGGCTTGCGATACGGCACCGGCAGCGGAGTCGGATCGCCGCAGCACGTGGCGATGCAATGGTTTGCACGGATCGCCGGCATAACGCTCGAGCAGGTGCCGTACCGAGGCGGCGCACAGGCGATCAACGATCTCGTCGCCGGCCATGTGAAGCTCGGGTCACTTGGCTCGACCCCGCTGATACCTCACTACAAAGCCGGCAACCTGCGTCTGTTGGCGCAAACCACGCAGGCGCGTTCGCCGAGCTTGCCCGACGTGCCGACTTTCGAGGAGGCCGGATTCAAAGGTCTGGTCCTTGATCAATGGCTCGGCGTATTCGCCCCGGTCGGAACTCCGCCGGCGATCACCGCGCGCCTCAACACCGAGATGAACAGGGCGTTGGCCGATCCGGCGGTTCGGAAAGGCTTCCTGGACTCGGCGCAGGAGCCCGTTGGCGGCTCGGCTGATCAGTTCGCGCGTCTTGTCCGGGACGATTTCGTCAAATACGGGCGGCTGGTGAAAGAGCTGAACATCAAAGCTGACTAAGTGAATGCGGTCTCATGCCATTCTCGAACTATCTCTCCGAACAAATGGGATGGGCCACGCTGACGCCAGCTGGCCCATTCATCGCCGGGTCACATACCGAGCTGACCCTGGTCTACACGGCCGGGACCTTTGGCATCGACGATTCCGGCATGGTGAAAATCTCGTGGCGCACGACGTCCGACATGGGCAAGCCTCAGTTCGGTGATCCTGCGGCACCAAACTTCACGACTGTCGAGGCGAGTAACGGCGCCAAGCTCGATGTGTGGTTCGACCGACTGAATATCAGGCCGTTTGCCAACACGCTCCTCATTCGGGTTGGCCGTGGATGTCTGCGCGCTGGCGACGCCCTCACGGTGCGTTTCGGCGATCGCCGCAAGGGCTCACCAGGCCTGCGTTTGCAGACGAATTGCGATGAGCGATTCGAATTGCGGACTTACGTCGACGCTTTCGCCACCTATGAATTTGCCCAGCTGCCCGAGCAGCCCGCCTTTACGCTCGTGCCTGGCCCCGCTGCCCGATGGAACGCGATCTGGCCCTCGCTGGTCGTTGTGGGCGAGCCGTTTCGCCTCGCAATCGTGGCGGAGGATTTGTGGGGCAACCCAACCTCAGACGCAAATCAGCGTCTTGCCCTCGTGCCTTCTCGAGCGATTCGCGGATTGCCGGAAGGTGTGGCGTTTAAGAGGGGAGAAGGTCCAATCGTACTCGATCACCTCGTCGCGGAAACGCCGGGCGACGTGGAGCTCAGCGTAGTATGCGAGACCGGGGACGTGCTTGCACGCGCCAATCCCCTGCGGGTCGGCGAAGCGGCACTCCTGCGGCACTATTGGGGTGATCTGCATGGCCAGAGTGGTGAAACCATTGGCACCGGCTCCGCCGAGAGTTATTTCCGCTACGCACGCGACAAGGCGTTCATCGACATCGTCGGACATCAGGGCAACGACTTCCAGATCACCGACACGTTTTGGAAGGAGCTCAATCGCCTGACCGCAGCCTTCGATGCGCCAGGGCGCTTCATCTGTCTGCCCGGCTACGAGTGGTCGGGCAACACCGGCATGGGCGGTGACCGCAACGTGTTCTTCCGCCATGAAGGCCGGCCCATTCATCGCTCGTCACACGTTCTGCTCGATGGGCAATGCGAGGCAAACGCGGAATGTCCCACGGCGCATGACCTGTTCCGTGCCCTCGAGGGCGAAGACGCTGTAGTCATTGCGCATGTCGGCGGACGCTATGCCGATGTCAAGCTTGCTCATGATGGGCGCCTCGAACGCAGCGTCGAGGTGCATTCGACGTGGGGAACGTTCGAATGGCTGCTGCACGACGCATTCGAGAAGGGCTATCGCGTCGGCGTCGTGTGCCACAGCGACGATCACAAGGGGCGGCCCGGCGCGACCCGGCCGGGGGCCTCGACGTTCGGAGCCATCGGTGGGCTCACCTGCTACCTGATGCCGGAGCTCACGCGCGATGCGCTATTCGAGGCATTGCGCAAGAGGCGACACTACGGCACGACCGGCGCTCGCATCTTTCTCGACCTGCGCGGCTCGTTCGATCAGGCCGTGACCGCATTTTCCGAAGATCCGCAATTTGCGCCAGCGCGGGAGATGTCGGTACGCCACGCTCTCATGGGTGACATAATTCGCGCTGGCGGCGTACCGATGCGGCTTACGGCCGAGGCCATCGGCACGGCGCCGATCGAGCGGGTCGACATCCTGCACGGCGCGCAAGTTGTCCAGACGGCTCGTCCTTACGGCGCGTCCGATCTTGGGCGCCGGGTCCGTGTGCTGTGGCAAGGGGCCGAGTACCGCGGACGCGGACGCGAAATTTTTTGGCAGGGGCGGCTGACGTTGGCTGGCAATCGCTTTTCGCAGTTCGCGCCGGTCAATTTCCTTAATCCCGAGCGGCAGATCGTGGAGACTGCATCCGGCGTTGCGCTGGCGTGGACCTCGGTCACAACGGGCAATCTTGCCGGTGTTGATATCTGGCTCGACGAGGCGTGCCGCGGCACGCTGGATATTGAAACCAACGTCGTGTCAAAGGACGTCGACCTCGCATCGCTCGGTTGTGACCCGGTAGTGTTGGATGGCGGGGGTCTTGGTCGTCAGATCAGTGTTTATCTTCTGCCTGAGACTGATTGGAGCGCTCGCCTCGTGCTCGACCACACGGTGCGGTTCTCGGGGAGCGCGGACCTCCCAGTCTATCTGCGCGTGACCCAGGCTGACGGGCACCAGGCCTGGTCGAGCCCCATCTATCTCATCGCCTAGGGAAATTGCGCCGCGTTATCATCATCCGCTTCCGCAGCAGATCGTGCTAGAAATAGGAAGAGGTTCGTTCGCCGCCCGTTCCAACCTCACTGGGCGGGAGTCGGTCTATGAAGGGAGCAGGATCATGGCCCCGCATCGTCTGGCCTTTGTAGTGGTGCTTGTGTGCGTCAGCATTGCCGGCGCGCTGGCGCAGGATGTGCGGTTTCCGAGCCGCACCATTACGATCGTGGTCGCCAATGCGGCCGGTGGCGGCACCGATTATCTCGCGCGCCTGGTCGGCCAGAAGATGCAGGAGCGTTTGGGGCAATCGGTGATCATCGAGAACAAGCCGGGCGCGAACTCGATGCTGGCCGCGCAGGCCGTGATCCGCGCGGCGCCCGACGGCCACACGCTGCTGATGGGCTCGATCGGCATGCTCACCGTCAATCCGGCGGTGGTGGCGAATCTCAGTTACGACACCCAGCGCGACTTTGCGCCGATCTCGAATATCGCCCAGTTCCCGCTGATCCTGACCGTGAACGCCTCGGCGCCGATCAAGAGCGTGGCCGAGCTCGTCGCTTATGCCAAGGCCAACCCCGCCAAGGCCAATGCGGGCGCGTCGGGCCCGATCTTCCAGGTGGTGCAGAAGCTGTTCGAGCTGCGCACCGGCACCTCGTTCCAGTACGTTGCCTATCGGGCGAACTCGGAAGCCATGATCGCGCTCATGCGTGGCGACATCCTGATGTCGCTCTCCGATTCCGGCCCCGCCACCGGCCCGATCCAGGACGGGCGCGTGCGCCCGCTCGCGGTCACCTCGGCGAAGCGGCTGCCCTCATATCCCGATGTGCCCACCATGGCGGAAGCCGGCATCAAGGACATGGAGGTCGAGTTCTGGCAGGGCCTGGTTGCGCCGGCCGCGACGCCGAAGCCGATCATCAAGAAGCTCGAGGGCGAGCTGATCGAGATTGCGAAGCTTCCCGACGTGCGCGAGAAAATGATCGCGCACGAGGTATTTCCGGTCGGCTCGACCGCGGAGGACTATGCCGCGCTGATCGCGCGCGAGCTCAAGCAATGGGCGGAGGTGGCGAAGGCGGGGAATATCAAGATTCAGTAGCGTAGTGACTCAGTTGCTGTTTGTTGACTCTGTCACTGTCGTCCCCGCGAAGGCGGGGACCCATAGCCACCGCGCTTTCGAGTCTCACCCGCTGTGCCAAATCCGGCAAGACACAGCGTATGGGTCCCCGCCTTCGCGGGGACGACAGTCGAGAGGTTCGCGCCGGCTATTCCGGCTTGATGCCTGCGGATTTCACCACCTTGCCCCACTTCTCGACTTCGTCGGCGATGAACTTGCTGAAATCGGCGGCGCGGCCCGCGATCACCGTGCCACCGAGATTGGCGAGCTGCGCCTTGATCTTGGGATCGGCCATGCCCGCATTGATCTCCCTGTTCAGCGTCTCGATGACGGACGCAGGCGTATGGCGCGGTGCGGCGAGGCCATTCCAGGCGCTCGCCTCATAGCCCGGCACGAACTCGCCTATGGTCGGAACGTCAGGGAGGATCTCCGAGCGCGTCGCGGTGCTGACGGCCAGCGCGCGCAGCTTGCCGCTCCGCACATATTCGATCGAGGAGGGCACCGGATCGAATGTCACCTGCATACGCCCGCCGATGAGGTCGGTCAGCGCCGGTGGAGTGCCGCGATAGGACACGGCCACGAGATCGACGCCGGTCATGATCTTGAACAGCTCGCCGCAGACATGCTGGATGGAGCCGGGCCCGACAGTCGCCATGTTGATCTCGCCCGGATGGGCCTTGGCATAGGCGATGAACTCGGGAACGGTCTTCGCCGGGAATGCCGGATTGACCTCCATGACATTGGCGAACCGAATGAGGCCCGAGATCGGAGCGATGTCGCGCAGAAAATCGAACTTGAGATTGTCGTAGAGCGTCGCGTTGATCGCATTGGTGGTGACGGCGACCAGCAGCGTGTGGCCATCGGCCGGCGCGCGCGCGACTGTTTCCGTCGCAAGATTGTTTGCCGCGCCGGGCCGGTTCTCAACAATGAACGGCTGCCCCAGTCGCTCGGAGAGATATTGACCCATGAGGCGCGCCAGCAGGTCACTGGGTCCGCCCGGCGGAAACCCGGCGATGATGCGCACCGGCTGGCTCGGATAGGCCTGCGCGCGGGCAAGCGATGGTCGGGCGAGCAGCGCGGCAGCGCCTGCGGTCAGATGCAGAAATTGTCGACGTCGACGGTCCATGATGCTCTCCGCGTGTCCCGAGGGCCGGTCGGGCTTCCTGCCAGTTGAAAATCGAACTAACATCGAGGTCAATCCGGGGGCGCGCGACATAGTGCGCAATACGAGCGGAGGATTCATGCCTGACCGACGCTTGCTCGCCTTCATCGCGCTCACGCTTGGCCTCACAATCGCGGACGCGTCGGCCTGGGACGATTCCAAATATCCCGATCTGAAGGGCCAGTGGCGCCGCGTCGAGCCCGGCGATCCGACCCGCTTTGATCCCAGCAAGC
>Ga0126369_10003489_pt1 | contig 11364 bp, 11 predicted proteins | sample PanSoiMetaPlot_1_FD_109646 | JGI IMG/M metagenome (GOLD analysis project Ga0126369, IMG submission 109646) | Tropical forest soil microbial communities from Panama - MetaG Plot_1 | ecosystem: Environmental > Terrestrial > Soil > Tropical forest > Bulk soil | place: Panama | collected 2016-02-17 | reverse complement strand
GCAGGCGCAGGCGAAAGCGGCGGGCGACGAAGAGGCGATGTACTACGACGCCGACTACATTCGGGCGCTCGAGCATGGGCTCCCGCCGACCGCCGGCTGCGGCGTGGGCATCGACCGCCTAGTCATGCTCTTCACCAATAGCCCGTCGATCCGCGACGTCATTCTTTTCCCGCACCTGCGCCCGGAAGCGTGACCGAAAGCTCCGCCGCCTCCGTCGTACCGAATAACCTTTTCGGCGCTCCTAGATCCGCTCGAAAATCGCCGCGATTCCCTGACCGCCGCCGATGCACATCGTGACGAGGGCGTAGCGCTTGGCGGTCCGCTGCAGTTCGTAGATCGCTTTCACCGTCAATATGCATCCGGTCGCGCCGATCGGGTGGCCAAGCGCGACTGCGCCGCCGTTCGGGTTGACTTTCGCCGGATCCAGCCCGAGATCGCGCGTCACCGCCATCGCCTGTACTGCGAAAGCTTCGTTCGACTCGACGACGTCCATGTCCGCCGGTTTGAGGCCGGCTTTTTCGAACACGCGCTTGACAGCAGGAATGGGCCCTAGACCCATCACCTGCGGCTCGACCGCCGCGTGCGCATAAGCGACCAAGCGCGCCGTCGGCCTGAGACCGCGTTTTTGAGCGACGTCGGCTTCCATCATGACCACCGCCGCTGCGGCATCGTTGAGACCCGATGCGTTCCCCGCCGTCACCGTGCCGTCCTTCTTGAACGCTGGCCGGAGCTTCTGCAGGTCCTCGATCTTCGCGTCCTGGCGCACATGCTCGTCGACCGTGAACGTCGTCGGGCCTTTCTTGGTCTTTACCTCGATTGGAACGATCTGGCTCGCGAAATAGCCCTTCTCTATCGCATTCGCCGCTCGGACGTGACTTTCCAGCGCGAAGGCATCCTGTGCTTCACGCGCGATGCCGTACTTGGCGGCGATGTTCTCCGCGGTGACCCCCATGTGGCCGTGACCGAACGGGTCGTGCAAGGCGCCCACCATCGCATCGACCAAGCCGGTGTCGCCCATTCGCTGCCCCCAACGGGCGGCGGGCATGAAATATGCGGCGCGGCTCATCGACTCCGCGCCACCGCCGATCACGCAATCGGTGTCGCCGAGCAGGATGTGCTGGGCGGCCGACACGATCGCCTGCAGCCCGCTGCCGCACAGCCGGTTCACCGTGAGGCAAGGTGTGCCAACCGGCAGCCCGCCCTCGATCGCGGATACCCGGGACAAATACATATCGCGCGCTTCACCATGGATGACGCTCCCCATGACGACATGACCGACCTCGCCGGGATCCACCCGGGCACGCGCGACGGCCTCACGTATCGACGCCGCCCCGAGCGCGGTGGGCGCGATATCTTTCAGCGCGCCGCCGTAGTCGCCGATCGCCGTACGCACCCCGGATAGCACAACCACTGAACGTGACATGTCGTCCTCCTTCGGAGGTGGCGTGACCGCGCGCGGTCGCGCGCTTCGCTCCGGTCAAGTCTTGGACGGGGATTCGCCTTCCTCGGGCTTCGTCTCTTCCTTGACCGGTTGCTGCGCGGCGCCGGGAAAGCCCCCGAAGGGAAAGCCCGAGAACATCGTGCGTGTTTGATTCTGCAGCTGATTCTGCATCTGCTGAAACATCGTCTTGCTCTGCTCGACATAAGCCGTCATCAAGTTCTGCATCGCCGGCCCTTGAAAGGAAAAGAACTGCGACCACAGTTCTTGAGCTTTACTCGGATCGCCGTAAAGCTGGCGCGACTGATCCTGAATCGATTTCTGGATCTCGAGGAAGACCTTGATATTGCGCTCGAGATAGTTACCCATCATGCCCTGCATCGCGTTGCCGTAGAACCTGATGAACTGGGTGAGCACGTCGTGCGAGAACATCGGCGCCCCGGTCGACTCCTCTTCAATGATGATCTGCAGCAGGATCTGCCGCGTGAGATCCTCGGTCGTCTTGGCGTCGACCACCCGAAACTCCTCCTGTTTGAGGACCAGCTCCTTGACGTCGGCGAGCGTGATATACGACGACGTCTGGGTGTCGTACAGCCGTCGGTTTGGGTACTTTTTGATCAGTCGCGCCGCTTCTGCCATCGTGGGTCCTGTCGAGGTTGAGATACTGATTTCGTGAAAGGCGCGTTACGCCCAGTCGCCCGGGGTTGATCTAGGCCGGCACAGGGAGTATTTTGCACCTCGTTCGTCCAATCGTCCCACCCCGCAGTGAAAGGCCCGCCATGACACATCCCACCGACCAGTACGCCGCCTGGAACCAGACAGCATTCGACGCGGCGCTCAACTATGCGCGCGCAACCCTCTCGAGCGCCGAGCAACTGATGAAGCTGAACGTCGAGACGGCGCGCGCCACGCTCCAACAGGCAACGGCCGCGGCCCGCGAATTGTTGTCCGTGAAGGATCCGGAGCAGCTTATGACTATGCGCACGAAGCTTGCGCAGATCAACATGCAGCAGGCCGCGACGTACGCGCAGAGCATCTACGACATCGTGAGCGATACCCAGCGCCAGCTGGGGAGATTGTGGGAGGACCAGATCGCCCAGATGACGAAAAGCGTGACGGCCGAAACCGAGGGCATCGCCAAGGGCACGCCCGGTGCCGAATTCTCGTCTGCCGCGCTCAAGTCCACCCTCGCCGCGACCTCCGCGATGATGGAAAGCCTGAACCAGGCGACCCGTCAATTTGCCGAGCTGTCCGAGTCGACCATGAAGGCTGCTACAGCGCAGATGGTGAAAAGCGCCACCCACACATAAACGCGCCCCGACTCGGTGCAATCGGAAACCACGCAGGCGCAGCGTCTTTTTTCCAGCGGCTGCGCCCGATGGGGTCATTGCATGTGCTGTCCGCCGTTGATGGCGATATTCGCGCCGGTCACGAATGCCGCCTCGTCCGAACATAGATAGATGATCAGCCCGGCGATCTCCTCCGGCTTGCCCAGTCTGCCGACCGGGATCTGCGGAATGATCTTGGTGTCGAGGATTTCGCGCGGAATCGCCATCACCATCTTGGTGCCGATATAGCCTGGCGAGATGGTGTTCACGGTAACGCCCTTCTTCGCGACCTCGAGCGCGAGGGACTTGGTGAACCCGTGCATGCCAGCCTTTGCCGCCGCATAGTTCGTCTGGCCGAACGCGCCCTTCGACCCGTTCACTGAACTCACGTTGATGATGCGGCCCCAGCCGCGTTCGACCATCCCATCGCACACCGGCTTGGTCATGTTGAATACGCCGTCGAGATTCGTCTTCATCACCACATCCCAATCGGCCTTGGTCATCTTCTTGAACGTCATATCCCGCGTGATGCCCGCGTTGTTCACCAAGATTTCCACCGGGCCGACCTCGCCATGAATCCTGGCGATGCATTGCTGGCAAGAGTCGTAATCGGCGACGTCCACTGGATAGGCGTGGAACTTGTAACCCTTCTCCTTGTTGTCCGCGAGCCATTGCATCACGTTCCTGTTGCCCGGTGAATGGGTCACGACCACGCGGTAACCCGCGTCGTGCATCTTCGTGCTGATCGATTCGCCCAAACCGCCCATACCGCCGGTGATCACGGCGACTCTGTTAGCCGTATGAGTCATTTCAACCTCCGTTGCTTCCGCTCTCCACCCCCGTAGTTATTTTGGTAGCCATTATTGCACGCCCGCCAAGCCGACGCCGCATCCGGCTCGGCGCGCGCTGAGCGCGGTGCGCGCTCAGCCGCGAGCGTGATCGCCGCTACTCCATGTGCAGTCCGCCGTTGATCGAGATGTTCGCGCCGGTGATGTAACCGGCATCCTCCGACGCGAGGTAGCTCACGAGTCCCGCGATCTCCTCCGGCCGCGCGAGTCGGCCCATCGGAATGGCGTCGACGATACCCTTCAACACCTCCGCTTTGATCGACCGCACCATCTCGGTATCGACGTAGCCGGGTGAGATGGTATTCACGGTAACGCCCTTCTTGACCACCTCCTGCGCAAGCGCCTTAGTGAAGCCGTGCATGCCCGCCTTGGCGGCGGAGTAGTTCGTCTGGCCGAACTGGCCCTTCAGCGCGTTCACCGACGAGATGTTCACGATTCGCCCCCAGCCTCGCTCCATCATCCCTTCGATCACCTGGCGCGTGACGTTGAACACCGAATTGAGGTTGGTGTTGATCACCGCGTACCAATCGCTTGGCGACATGCGCTTGAAGACACCGTCGCGAGTGATCCCGGCGTTGTTGACGAGGACGTCGATTGGGCCATACGTGGCGCGGACGCGATACATCATTTCCGCACAGGATTCGTAATCCTCCACGTTGCCCTCGGCAGCGAAGACGCCATAGCCGTCGGCGCGCATCATGCTCAGCCACTCGTCCTGCCGCTCGTAACCCGGCAGACAGTTGGCCACTACCTTGGTGCCGTTGCCGGCGAGCCGCTTGCAAATCGCGGTCCCTATTCCTCCCATGCCTCCAGTGACGAAGGCGACTCTTGCGCTCATACTGCTCTCCCTCTCCCGACTGCTCGTGCCTTGGGCACGAGTCGCAACGGCCGCGAGGTCAACGCCCGCGGTCACCAACATCTTCCGCAATTCCCTAACACGCTACTGGAAACCACTAGGGTGAAGGTTCTCAGGATTTTCTTCATAACCCATCCCTCTCAACACTCTGACTCTGGGGATTCAAAAGGGGGCATCGCCCCCTTTTAACCCTTGCTAGCGTTCCACCGCCAAGGCAACACCCATGCCCCCCCCGATGCATAGGCTGGCGAGGCCGTGTTTGGCGTCGCGCTTGATCATTTCGTGAATCAATGTCACGAGAATGCGACACCCGGACGCGCCGATGGGGTGGCCGAGTGCGATCGCACCGCCATTGACGTTGATCTTCGAGGTGTCCCAGCCCATCTCCTTGTTGACTGCAATCGCCTGCGCGGCGAACGCTTCATTGATTTCCAGGAGATCGAGGTCCTTCGGCGTCCAGCCAGCCTTCGATAAGCACAGCTTCGAGGCCGGCACCGGGCCCATGCCCATCAACTTCGGATCGACGCCTGCCGACGAGTACGCCCTGACGCGTACCAGCGGCTTCAGGCCAAGACTCTTCGCTTTCTCGGCCGACATCATGACCACCGCTGCTGCGCCGTCGTTGATTCCCGAGGCGTTGCCGGCGGTCACCGTCCCCGCCTTGTCGAACGCCGGCCGCAGCGCCGCGAGCTTCTCGACAGTGGTGCCGTGCTTCGGGTACTCGTCGGTGTCGAACGCGATCGCCGGCCCCTTCTTCTGTGGGATCTCGAGCGCGATGATCTCGTCCTTGAACCGCCCGGACTTTTGCGCGGCCTCCGTCTTCTGCTGGCTCGCCGCAGCGAAGGCGTCCTGCTCTTCGCGCGAAACACCGAACTTCTTCGCGACGTTCTCCGCAGTGACGCCCATGTGGTATTGGTTGTAAGCGTCCCATAGGCCGTCGAGGATCATCGAGTCGACCACTTTCGCGTCGCCCATGCGGTAGCCCTCGCGGGCGCCTTGCAACAGATGCGGCGCGAGGGTCATGCTCTCCTGTCCGCCCGCGACCACGATCTCCGCGTCGCCGCTCTTGATCGCCTGCGCGGCAAGGTGGGTCGCCTTCAGTCCGGACCCGCACACCTTGTTAATCGTCATCGCCGGGACCATGTCCGGAATGCCGGCCTTGATCGCAGCTTGCCGCGCGCCGTTTTGCCCGATGCCGGCGGTGAGCACTTGGCCGAGAATCACTTCCGACACCTGCGCAGGACTAATCCCGCTCTTGGCCAGCAGGTGCCGAATCACGTGCGCGCCCAACTCCGTAGCCGGAACCTTGGAGAGCGCGCCGTTGAAGCTGCCGATCGCGGTGCGTCCGGCAGCGACGATTACTACGTCAGTCATGTCAACCTCCTACCATTTGTACCGAAACCCCTTGGACGTTCACACCACCCTGAATTTCACGTATCGGCCGGGCGCGTCTTCGATCGGCTTGTGCCGCGCGCCTCCGAGCTTCGTGGGCGCCGGTGCTTCGCCGCCCGCGAAGCGCGCCAGCCAGCGATCCCAATCGCTCCACCAACTCCCAGCCTGCTCGGCCGCAGCGCCAAGCCACTCGTCGGGGGATGCCGGCAGCGATTCGCTGACCCAGTGGCTGCGGCGATTCTTTGACGCCGGATTCACTACGCCCGCGATGTGTCCGCTCGCGCCGAGCACGAACCTAATCTCGCCTTTTAGCAATTGCGTCGAGACATACGAAGTCTTCCACGGAACAATGTGGTCCTCGCGCGTCGCGAGGATGTAACAGGGCGCTCGGACCCGATCCAAGTCGACCGGCACGCCGCATGTATTCGCGCGGCCGGATTGCCGGAGATTGTTCTCGAGATAGGTATTGCGCACATACCAGCAGTACCACGGACCCGGAAGGTTTGTGCTGTCGGAATTCCAGTAAAGGATGTCGAAGGGATCAGGCGACTTGCCCTTGAGATAGTTGTTGACGACGTACGACCAGACGAGGTCGTTCGGGCGTAGCGCGTTGAACACCGTTGCGAGATCGCGGCCGAGCTTCACCCCGCCCCGGCCGATCGTCGCTTCGGCGGCTGCGATGCTGGCTTCGTCGACGAACACCGCGATATCGCCGGTCTCGGAAAAGTCGAGCATCGTGGCGAGCAGCGTCACGCTTTCCACCCAGTCGTGGCCCTGCGCGGCGAGTATTGCGAGGGCGGTGCCCAGCATCGTGCCGCCGACGCAGAATCCGAGCGCATTGACTTTATCGGCCTTGGTGATGGCGCGCGCGACCTTGAGCGCCTTGATCACGCCGTCTCGCAGGTAGTCGTCCCACGTCAGATGACCGAACTCGGGCGTCACGTTGCGCCACGACACCATGAACACCGTGTTGCCCCCCTCGACCGCATAGCGGACGAACGAATTCTCGGGCGACAAATCGAGGATGTAGTACTTATTGATGCATGGCGGCACCATCACGAGCGGCCGTGCGCGCACCGCCTTGGTCGTCGGCGCGTACTGGATCAGCTGAATGATGTCGTTCTCGAAAACGACCGCGCCGGGGGTGATCGCCAAGTTGCGTCCGACTTCGAATGCCGCGTCGTCGGTCTGCGAAATTCGCCCCTTCTCGAAGTCGCCGATCAGGTTGCGAACCCCGCGCGCGAGCGTCTCACCGTTCGAGTCGATTGCTTGCTTCAGCGCCTCCGGGTTCGTCGCGGCGAAATTCGTCGGGCTGATCATATCCACGAACTGGCGCCCGAAAAATCGCAAGCGATGCTTGGTGCGGTGATCCACTTCCGCCGTCTCGACGAGATCGCTGATGAAGCGCGAGTTGAGCAGATAAGTCTGCTTCAGGTAATCGAAGTACGATTTGTCGCGCCACTCGACTGCAGCGAAGCGACGGTCCCCACGCTCCGACTCGATCACTGGTTGGTATTCGGAGCCGCCCTCGTGGGCGATGGTGTTCATCCAAAGTTGGACGAGCAGTCGGTGGTAATCGGCTTGCAGCTGGGTCACCCTAGGAGAACTCGCGGTCCAGGCGGCAAACTGCTTCGCGACATCGATTTCCGGGCAGGCCGCGAGCGCGGTCAGAAACCCTTGCATCAGGGCCGGTCCGGCCCCAGCGACTTGGTCGTGCGGCACTGAAGCAGATGCGGACACAGACGTAGCGATAGCTATTGGTTTTGCAGTATTGCATCGCACAAACCGCCAGTCAAGGAAACCGCCGGCAGTCGCCGCGTTCAGACGCGGTAGTAATCCCGGTACCACTCCACGAAGCGCCGCACACCTTCCTCGATCGAAGTCATCGGCTGAAAGCCGGTGGCGCGCTGAAGGTCGGAGATGTCTGCGGCCGTGGTCACGACGTCACCGGGCTGAAGCGGCAGGAGTTGGAGGTCGGCCTTACGGCCAAGACACTCTTCGAACATTCGGATGTAACGCAGCAGTTCGACCGGCCGATTGTTGCCGATGTTGTAGATCCGCCACGGTGCGGGACTCGCTGCAGCCGTCGCCGTCAGCGAAGCGTCACGGTGCGGTGGCGCACCCTCGAGGACGCGGACGACGCCGTCAATAACGTCGTCGATATAAGTGAAGTCACGGTCCATCGCGCCGTGGTTGAAAACCTTGATCGGGTCACCGGCAAGGATCGCGCGCACGAACAGGAACGGCGACATGTCGGGCCGTCCCCAAGGACCGTACACAGTGAAGAAGCGCAGCCCGGTGCAGGGAAGATTGAACAGGTGCGCGTACGCGTGCGCCATCAACTCGTTCGCTTTCTTGGTCGCGGCGTAAAGCGAAATCGGATGATCGACATTGTCGCGCTCGCTGAACGGCAAGCGCGTGTTGAGGCCGTAGACCGAACTCGACGACGCGAAGACGAGGTGCCCGACGCCCGAACGGCGGCATCCTTCCAGGACGTTCGCGAATCCGACTAGATTGGCATCGATGTACTTCTCCGGATGCTCGACGGAATACCGGACGCCGGCTTGCGCCGCAAGATGCGCCACGGTCTCGAATCGGTCGCTATCGAACAGCCGCGCCATCGCGGGGCGGTCGGCGACGTCGATGCGCTTGAAGGAAAACCCCGGCTGTCCGGTAAGTCGAGCCAGCCGCGCCTCTTTCAGCGCGACGTCGTAGTAGTCGTTGAGATTGTCGATACCGACCACTTCAGCGCCGCGCGCGAGCAATCGCTCGGCGAGCGCCGCGCCGATAAAGCCGGCGACTCCGGTGACCAGTAATTTCATCCTCTCGTCGCGCTCCTCGAACGAGTGCCCGATCAGTCACCGTGCACGAAGTAGCCGACTCCCCAGATTGTCGCGACGCCCAGTCCAATCAATAACGCCTGTTGGACCGTTGCGCCGAGCTCCGGCCGCTTGTGCAAGCCGGGAATGAGATCGGCGACCGCGACGTAAACCATGCTCGCACCAGCGAGCGCGAGCAACGTGTTGATCCACGCGCTGATAAGTTGCAGCGAGAAGTAGGCGAGGACCGCGCCGACGACCATCGCGAAACTGGACAGCAAGTTGAGGGCGAATGCCTGCCCTTTTTTGTAGCCGGAATGAAGCAGGATCAGGAAGTCCCCTACCTCCTGCGGGATTTCGTGCGCGATAACCGCCGTCGCGATCACCACTCCAAGCTCGGTGCTCTCCATGAACGCGGCGGCGATCAATACGCCATCGACAAAGTTGTGGAACGTGTCGCCGACGAGAATCATCAGCCCGCTCCGCCCGTGGTCATGCGGTTCCGTATGATGATCGTGCGCCTCACACGCTTCGACATGGCAATGGCGCCACAGCAACAGCTTTTCCAGCACGAAGAACCCGAGGATTCCTCCCAGCACCGTCGCCGCCACCGCGTGCACGCTTTCGCCGTGCTGGAATGCGTGCGGGAGCACTTCCAAGAACGCGGCGCCGAGCAGCGCCCCGATCGCGAAGCTGATGAGGATGTTGACCCAGTGTGCACGCGCGGCGAAAGCCACCACCGCAGCGGCAATCAGCGAAAGGACACCGCCGAGCACGCTCGCCACTGAGATATAGGCCAAGGTCATCATCAGTCGATCCAAATCACAGTTGCAAAGCGCCCAGTGACCCGTTCGCGGCGATACGAATAGAAGCGCTCGGAATCGGAGTACGTGCACCAGCCGCCGCCGCCGACCTCCTTGATGCCGGCAGCCGCCAGCCGCATGCGCGCGAGCTGATAGAGATCAGCGAAGTACCTCCCTTCGCTAGCTGAGCTGAATGCGGTCGCAGCACCAGTCATTGCCGGGATGAAGGCGTCGTATACGTCGGGCCCCACTTCGTAAGCTCTGGGGCCGATACCCGGTCCGAGCCACGCGACGATTTCGGCGGGGGAAACGCCCATCTGCGCGACGGTATTCTCGATCACGCCCGCCGACATGCCGCGCCAGCCTGCGTGAGCAAGGCCGACGACGCTGCCGTCGCGCGCGGCAAGCAGCACCGGCAAACAGTCGGCGGTGAGAGCCGCGCAGACGGTCCGGCGCGTGCGCGCGACTGCGCCATCGGCGCGCACCATCGGGCGCGCCGACTCGACATCGACGACTTCCGCTCCGTGCACTTGTTGGAGCCACAGGGGATCGGCGGGAAGATGGCTACGGAGGATTTCGCGATTGCGCTCGACGGTCGAAGGGTCGTCGCCAACACGCGTTGCGAGGTTCAGGGATGCAAACGGACCGCGACTCGCACCGCCGGCGCGCGTCGTCACGAACGCCTTCACGTTCGGCGGTGCTGACCAATCGGGAACAATCCACTCGCGCGGGAGCGCGCTCATCGACGGAGCATTTTGACGAGCGCATGCATATCGGCAGGCAGCGGCGACGACCACTCACAGGCATTTCCGGTCGCGGGGTGTACCAGCGCCAGGCGCGCCGCGTGCAGCGCCTGCCGCGGGAATTGAGTGAGTGCCGCTTCAGCGTCTGCGCGCAGGCGCTTCCCGTACGTGGGATCGCCTACAACCGGGTGACCGATGGCATGCATATGCAGGCGGATCTGATGGGTACGCCCGGTCTCCAAGCTAACTGCGAGCAGCGTCGCCTGGCGCAGCCGCTCGACAACTTGATACCGTGTCCGCGCCGGCTTGCCCCGCGCGGTGACCGCCATGCGGGTGCGCAGCCTTGGGTGCCGCCCGATCGGTGCGTCGACTTCACCAGCGCCGCCCACCGAGCCATGAACGACCGCAAAGTACTCGCGCTTAGCCGTTCGCGTCGCAATCTGACGAACGAGGTGGGTGTGCGCTTCCAGGCTCTTGGCGACCACCAGTAGGCCACTGGTGTCCTTGTCTAGGCGATGCACGATGCCCGACCGTGGTACCGCTGCCACTTGTGGCGCATGTGCCAGCAACGCGTTGGCCAGCGTTCCGTCGCGGTTGCCGGCTCCCGGATGGACGACGAGGCCGGCGCGCTTGTCGACGACGAGGAGGCTTTCGTCTTCGAACACGATGTCGAGCGGAATCGCCTGGCCACGGCAGAACTGCTCGGCCGCCACGCTAGCTGCAGTCAAGGCTATCCGCTCACCGCCCCGCACTTTGCGCTTTGCCTCCGCGCGCGCTGCGTCGACGGTAACGCGGCCGTCGCGCACCCACGCTGCCAGCCGACTGCGAGAGTGCTCAGGAAACATCCGCGCGAGCGCCTGATCGAGCCGCAGACCCGCGAGTTCAGAAGGGATGGACAGCTCGAACGGGGCGCTATAATCGCCGGCAGACAATTCGCCGCGACTCGTCGCGATGGAACACATGATCCGTAGTGTAGCGTTTGTGTTGGCCGTGCTGTTGGCGGGTTGCGGTTCGTCGGGCTCGAATAAGGACGACGAGACCGTCGGCTGGTCCGCACAGCGCCTCTACACCGAGGCGAAGGATGCGATGAACGACGGCAACTGGGAGACTGCCGTCAAATACTTCGAGAAACTCGAG
>Ga0126369_10003488_pt1 | contig 11364 bp, 8 predicted proteins | sample PanSoiMetaPlot_1_FD_109646 | JGI IMG/M metagenome (GOLD analysis project Ga0126369, IMG submission 109646) | Tropical forest soil microbial communities from Panama - MetaG Plot_1 | ecosystem: Environmental > Terrestrial > Soil > Tropical forest > Bulk soil | place: Panama | collected 2016-02-17 | reverse complement strand
GTGGGCCTTGAGCCGCTCCGCCGTAGGCTGGGTGATCAGGATGCGCCTCATAGGAAGGCTTGCGCCATTCTGATGGAGGATAGCGTTCTGAGCCTTTCCGCCTTCCGTTGGATCGTCGAAGACAACAACTTCTGCCGGAACCACTCGAAGGCGGAAGGCGGTGTTGGAGACTGCGTACATCGGAAACGATGACTGGCCGGTGGCGCGCGCGACGAGGCGGTCCTTATCCTTGCTGAAGGAAATGATGAAGCCCGGCATGAGTTCATCCTGGAGTTCGTAGTCACCGACGTAGGCGTCGAGGACCTTGGGATCGATCGTGACTTCCGGCTTATCACCGAGCGATGGCTTGTCAGGCGTAGGCTGCAAACGATCTTTCAGATAGATGTCAGCGATCTTGAACGAGAGCGCTGTTGGGCTCAGGTCCCCCGCGTTGGCGAGAACCACGACCGAGAAATGTTGGTCCGGAAATCGGAGGATATTAGTTCGATATGCGGCATCGCCGCCGGCGTGCTCGACCGTCCTGAGCCCACGGTATTTACCGATTCGAGGCCAGAAGCGTAGTCGATTTCCTTGCCGTTATTGAGTTTACCCTTCTCCTGCATCTGGGCCAGGAGCGCCGGGCCGCCGACCTCGCCGGTGTAGAAATTCTCGTCCCAACGCGCCAAGTCGCCAACCGCTGAAAACAGGCTCGAAGAACTCAACGCTACATACTGATATTTCCCGTCTGGTTGCCGCGCGTAGGAATAGGCTCGATCCTTGACGACGCCGCCGTAGTTATTCTGGAAGTGTGTGTGTGACATACCCAGAGGGTCGAAGATGCACTCCTTCGCAAACTCGGGCAGCGTCCTACCAGACACCTGCTTCACCACCATCGCGAGCAAGGTGTAGTCGCTGTTGCTATAGAGGTATCGATCGCCGGGCGCGAAGTTCAGCTCGGTTTGCCGAAACAGCAGGCGGGCGACATCACCGTCGGTGATCACGTCGTCAAGCCGCCATCCTGCGAGAATCAGAAGGTTCCACTGGTCCCGTACGCCACTCGTGTGATGAAGCAACTGGCGGATCGTGATCACCTTGCCGAAGTCATGTAACCTTGGAACGTATTTGCGAACGTCGTCGTCCAGGGATAACTTTCCATCTTGGGCGAGGAGGTGGATCGCGAAGGCGGTAAACTGTTTGGAGACCGAGGCCAAGTCAAACACGGTTGCCGGCGTGTTTGGCACGCCATACTCCAGATTGGCCGAGCCATAGCCTTTGCTGTAGATGATCTTGCCGTTCTCAATGACGGCAATGGAAGCTCCGGGTGAGTCCGGCCCAGCCCATTGAGCAAAAAGCTGATCGACGGCGTGCGCCATAGGTCCTTCGACGGGTGTAGTGGGGAGTGTGGCCTCCGTCTGAGCGAAGCACCGCAACAGCGGGCGCCACGATCCTAGCCAGCATCATGCTTCCCCCAATTGACGCGCCAACGTTGCACTAAGGACCGCAATCCGCAAGCGCGACTGTGGCAAATGCCCATGTCGGAAATTGGCACATTGCGTCGATCCCGGGATCGACCGACAGGGCTCCTATCGAAGGATAACCGGACATCCCGCGAAATCGGGAAGCAGCCTCCCATATGGCGTAGCGCAAGATCGCGGGCCGTCGCAGATTTACCGATTGGAGCGCGTGGCGGGCTGCGGCATCATAGGGGAACGGCGAACGAGTAGTGCCCATCTTCGTCGACCGTGGCGCGCCATTTAACTTCCTGAAGTGGAAATCGATTTCGAGATTTGTCCAAACAAGAATCCCGGACTAAAATTTCGTTTAGTCTGGGATTTAGTCTGGGGAAATTTTGACGTTTCATCCCAATGATCAGTCCAACGCGGCGCCGGCCGTCGCGTTCACCACTGTTCCGGTCAGCATGCGCGCGCGGTCGGAAGCGAGCATGACCGCTGCATTTGCCGTATCAAGAACAGTCGCGGGGACCTTCAGAAAGTTGGCGAGCGCGCTCTGCTCCATCGCCTGTTCCTTCGTGATGTTCAGCCTGCCAGCCAGAAAATCCATCGTGTCCTGAATGGTCCGGCTGTCGGTGTTGGCAACAGTCCGAAGGCACACCACGCGGACGCCGAATGGGCTGACCTCGAAGGCCAGATTTTCCGCGAGATTCTCGATCGCGCCGAATGCCGCGCCAATCGCGGTGGTGCCGGGCACGTGTGCGCGCGCCGGGCTGCCAGTCACGAAAATGATGACGCCGGAACGTTGATTGATCATATGGCGCGCCGCAGCGCGAGCAGTGACAAAGCGCGACTTTACGATAGTCGCCAGCGGCACCATGAACTCCTCGATCGGCAGCTCCACGGCCATCTTCGCGTTTCCGTAGTCTTTCGCGAGAGGCCCGGTGGCATCGAGGACGATGTCGATTTTGCCGGTCTGCTTCACGAGGCTGTCGATGTATTGGTTCACGGCAGCATCATCGAGGGCGTCAACCACCGCTGTTTGCGCCTGGCCCCCAGTCGCTGCAATTGACTCGGCCGCGGCTTCCAGGCTGGCCTTCGTCCGGCCAGCTAGAAAGACTCGGGCACCTTCGGCCGCAAACTCCTTGGCGACAGTTGCACCGATTGAGCCTCCAGCGCCGAACACGACAGCGTTCTTTTCCTGCAAAATTCCTGATTTCATGGGATTTCTCCGTTTGACTTGGTAGGCGCGGCCCATCCGCGCCTTTCGAGTTTGCACTTGGACGCTTGAGGCGTCCGGCGCCGGACATTTATCGCTAGGCATTCGCGTGAGGGCCGCGATGCCGGCGCATTCGCCTGAAGAGATTCCGAAATGGGCGAAAGCACTCGACACACCAGTGCTGTGGGAGCCGGAAGACTTAATCCTCGTCGCTGTCGGCCGCCGGGATGGGTGCGAGGTGCGGTTCCCAAAATGCCGCTGTCGTCGCCGGCCGAGGGCTTGCTACGTCACACGCTGCGAGCCGTTGCTCGAAGAAAAGCCGCTCCGTGGCATTGCGCGCTCTTGCAAGCGCCATTTGAAAATGTTCGCGGGCCCGCTTGCGATTATCGCGACGTAACTCAAGTTCGCCGAGGGTGGCGGGATAGAAGGGATAGCCGGCAAGCCGTTCAGGGTTGGAAATGGCGTCGATCGCTTCGAGGCCGCGCTCCGGCCCGTCGCGCTGCGAAATGGCGATGGCACGGCTGAGCGCAACGATCGGCGATGGATTGATCCCCATGAGTGCATCGTAGAGCGATATGATTTTGCTCCAGTCAGTATCCTCGACGCGCTGAGCCATTGCGTGGGCCGACGCAATGGCGGCTTCGATGTGATAGGCGGCGACTTCGTTGCCGGAAGCTGAAAGCTCTAGCAGCCGCGTGCCTTCGATCAGCCGCTTACGGTCCCAGAGCGCACGATCCTGATTGGACAACGCAATAAGGTTGCCGGAGGAATCCGTGCGCGCCGGCAGCCGTGCCGCCGTGAGCGTCATCAGGGCGGCCAGCGCATAGGTGGCCGGCGTTTTGCCGAGCGGGTGCTGGAGCAGGACGGCGGTGAGGCGGATCGCCTCGTTGCACAGCTCCGAGCGAACCGAGCGTTCGGGCGACGTGCCGTGATAGCCCTCGTTGAAGAGCAAATAGAGCGCCCGCTGGACAGCCGGCAATCGGTCTGAGAAGTCGGCCGGCACCCCCGTATCGAACAACCGCTTTGACTCTGCCAGCACTTTCTTGCCGCGCACGATGCGCTTTTCGATCGCCGCGTAGCCGCTCAAGGAGGCGTTAGCAATCTCATCGATGCTGAACCCGCACAGGATATTGAGGATGAGCGCCACTTGCGCCGGTTCGGACAAGTGCGGGTGGCAACAGGAGAACATCATCCGGAGCATGCTGTCCTGGATGGCACCGGCGGCAAGGACCTCGTCAACGACCGGGGCAACCGTCCATTCGCTCTCGAGCAGCCGTCCCAGTTCGGGCGCAAAGGTGTTCGCGGTGCGCTGGCGGCGCAAGATATCGAGCGCGCGATTGCGCGCTGTCGTCATCAGCCATGCCGACGGATTGTCAGGCACGCCGCGCATGGGCCAAACCTCCAACGCGCGGCGGAAGGCGTCCTGCACGACATCTTCCGCAAGCGCGAGATTGTGGGCGCCGAATATCCGCGTCAACGCGGAGATCATGCGTCCTGCCTCGTGCCGGAAGAGATGATCCTCAATGTCCATCTAGAATTTCATGATCGGACGGACCTCGACGGACCCGCCGTCCTCGAAGATTGGGCAGCCCCTGGCAAGGGCGACCGCCTGATCGATCGTTGCGGTCTCGACGAGCAGATAACCGTTGACCAAGTCCTTTGCCTCTGCGTACGGCCCATCATGGACGTCCTTGCCGTGGCCCCGGACCACCTTTCCGGAACGATCGAGCGGATTTCCGGGCTCCTTAATGACGCCTTTCTCGTTGAGTTCCTTGAACCAGGCCACCCATTTTTGAATGGACTCTTGCATCTGTTCAGGTGAGCGCGCCTGCAGGTTGCTTCCGCGGAAAAGAAATAGAAATTCGGACATTTCGCCTGCTCCTTGCGTTGCTTCGCACGGGTAGACGTTCGACCGGCGGTCCGGCGGACATTTTTCTGGCAGTCATGGCCTTCAACTTGGGATCGGCTTAAACCTTGCCAATTAGGCTGGGTACCGGTTCTGCCCAAAGGTCGTTCGACTGTCCTGCCATCTCAACTGCGGCCGACCTGCGCTCAGCCGAAGGCTGATGGCCGGAGGCTGACGGGGCGCGGCCCGAGCGCCGTCACTCGGAGCGCGCAAACCAGAGTTATTGGCCGGTTCGTGGTGCAGGGGGATCGATGCCTGCCCAGGCATCCGTGATGATGAGAAACTCGCCCTCCAGCTGGTCGAGGCCAAGCCTCAGCAGAAGGAGTTGAACGGCAGATAATTGTCCAGATCGGGGCCATGAAAGCTGCGCCTGTCGTAACAGGCACGCACCATGATCGCTCCCAGGCGCGATTTGCACCGCAACATCCCGCCGCATTCCCCATACGACCGCGGCCGGAGTAGTTACGTTTGGCGGGGGCAGAGGTGCCGTGCCCTCGTGATTGAATGCATTTGCCCCGTGCGGAAGGGAGGGGAATCTCATGTTGGGCAGGGCATCCGCAACGTTCAATGAGCAATCACGGGTAGTAACTAAACACTGGCCATCTTGGGCAGTCCCCACCACTGCCGTTGCCTTGGTCGCAGCGAGCGCACTGGCGGTCGAAGCGGAAACGCCGCAGATAATTTCCGTGGGCATTTTCTATGTGGGTCTGGTCCTCATAGGCTTCTGGTTTCCCAAGCCGAAGGCCGCGCTTGCGCTTGCAATGCTCGCGACGCCCTTAATCATCGTCGGATATTGGATAACGATTCCTGACGACACGCCGGCGTGGGAACCCTGGTTGAACCGCGCACTTACTATTGGCACTGTTTGGCTGACAGCGATTTTCGTGTGGCACATTCGTGTTCTTGAGCAGAAATTGCAGGTACAGATTGACATCGCCAACAGTCTGTCGCGGGAGATGAACCACCGCGTCGGCAACCACCTGCAGCTGGTAGCTTCATTTTTGAGGCTGCAAGCGGCGAGCAGCTGCAGCGAAGAGTCCCGTCGCGTACTCGAGCTTGCGGGCTCGCGTGTAATGGTGATCGGAAATATTCAACGATTGTTGTCGCACAACGCGTCTCGGCAGATGATTGACGCAAAATCCTTCATCACCGCGCTTGCCCAAGACGTGTGCTCAGCTTTACCGGACCCGGACAGGATTGGAATCGCCGTTCGGGCCGACTCCGCAGAACTCAACTCCGCCACAGCGACCGCACTCGGCGCCTTGCTGCTTGAGCTCATGAATAATGCGCTCAAGCACGCTTTCACCGAACGGATGAGGGGAACGCTGGTCGTGAGCTTCACTGCCTTGAACAATCAGTACATAGTGGAGTTGGAGGACGATGGTATTGGAATTGATCAGGCAAAGGCTTTTAACGGCTTTGGCACTCAGAATGTAACCGATCTTACACGCGTCATCGGAGGGTCGATAACGTGTCAGCCCGCACGCCAGTCGAGCCCGCGACCGGGCACCAAGTGGCGGGTGGTGATTCCCGCATGATCTTTCTTGATTTTTTGAGAGTTTCCGGCAGCTCTACTCACTCAGGAATTCCGCGCCGCTGACAGTCGACGTGCCAGATGATGGATTGGTGGGCATTTCAAGCCATGTAGCCGCCATCGATTGTCAAGACAGTGCCTACCGCGAATGAACTCATCTCGGAGCAGAGCCAAAGTACCGCTGCGGCGACTTCCTCGGGGCTGCCTATGTTTCCGCGCGGTGTCTGTTTGATTATTGCCTGAGCAATATCGCTGTCTCGTTTCATCCAACTCGCCACCGGCGGTGTGTCGATCCACCCCGGGCAGATCGCACAGATGCGAGGACCGTGGACGGCATGTTCCAGTGCAGCACTACGGGTGGATGCCCATGACCGCCTCGATCAAACACGTCTCCGGCGGTCGAAAGCGTTTGAGTGCAGTCCTGGCTGTGGCTTCGCGCCGGCTTGCAATCACAACTCGCGACCCCTGACGCGCAAACGCAGCTGCCGCCGCAAGCCCGATACCGCTACTGCCACCGGTCACGAGCGCAACCTTGCCCTGCATGTCCGGATAAATCGGCGTGCCGGAATTTTGGTGTCGGGCGCGGGTGGCCACAAAGTCTCCCCATCGCTAAGGTCAGCCGGGTTATCCTCCCCCAGGGAATTTACTAATGTTTACGCCGATCGACGGCGTCTGTTTTGCGTTCATTTCGTTCGCGCGTGAGAGGAAGCACACCCCTATACCGCTGGCCCGATCGGGACTGACCACACTCGGAATGTGCATCGATTCAGCCGCACTTCGTTCGCCTGAACTGGCGAATCCGGTGTATTGGCGGGCCGTAGTAGCTATGCGTTGGGCCGTATGCAGCTATGCTTTAACTCGGTTTGGCGATAGGGACGCTCTGCCGCCGAGGCGGTGAAAAAACACTAACGCCGAAGCTGCTGCAAAAAAAAATGCTTAGACAAATGCTGTTTGCGACAAAAATTGTAACCTTTGCCAAAAGATCAACAGCGGTGTACACTAAACAAAAACTATTTGTGCAATGCGACATATTTGCGCACGGGAGAAGCGACCATGATTCGAGCCCGAGCACTTGCCTCAGTGGGCATGGTAGCAATGAGTGTGGCGCTTGCGGGCGCGTTTTTCTTGCGCCCAACAGCGGTACCAGCTGAAAATTCCCCCTCTACGACCGCGACCGCTCCTCCGTCGACATTTGATCAACACTCCGTTTGGGGGACGTGGAAAGTATATTGCGACACCTGCCATTTTGGTCCGAGAGCACGGGCTAAAGTAAACCTGGAGAGCCTGGATCTCGCCAATCTCGATAGCAACGGCGCCCTTTGGGAGAAAGTATTGCGCAAGCTGCGTAGCCGCGAGATGCCGCCTCCCGGCATGCCACGGCCTGATGAAGCCACCTATGCGGCTCTCGTCAACGCGATCGAGAACGAACGCGATCGCCTGATTGATGCCAAGCCCAACCCCGGACGTCCTACGCTCCATCGCCTCAACCGGGCTGAATACGCCAATGCAATTCGCGATTTGCTGGCGCTTGATGTGGACGTTTCGGAGCTGTTGCCGAGCGACGACGCCGGCTATGGCTTCGACAACATCGGCGACGTGCTGACGGTATCTCCGGTGTTGCTCGAAAAATATCTTCTGGCGGCCGGCAAGATCAGCCGGGCGGCCGTGGGCGATATCACGATGCCTCCGGCTTATCAGACCTATGACGTTCCTCACGCGCTCAAGCAGGATGATCGTATGAGCGATGCCATGCCGGTCGGCTCGCGCGGTGGCACCCTGGTCAACCACTACTTCCCGGTGGACGGCGAATACGAGATTTCGGTGGGCCTGCAGCGGGGCCGGGCCGATGAGATTTTGGGTACCGGGCGTGAGCGCAAGCTCGATCTCAGGTTCGACGACGAAAGGCTTCAGTTGTTCACCATCCCGCCGACTGGTCGGAGGGCGAACATAAACACGGCGACGGGGAAAGTTGACCCGGAGGCCGGTCTCAAGGTCCACTTGCCCGTGAAGGCAGGCACCCACGCAATTGTTGCGACGTTCGAGAAGGATTCCGTGGTTCCCGAAGGCATCATCTTCAGGCCACGTGCTGATGCGATACAAGCCCATTTCGAAGGCGTGGGCAGCATTTCGATCTCCGGCCCCTTTAATGTGCAAGGGCCGGGCGCAACGCCGAGCCGCGACAAGATTTTCGTGTGCCGTCCATCGGCGCCGACCGAAGAACAGGCCTGCGCCGAAAAGCTTCTCACCAACCTCGCGCACCGCGCCTATCGCCGGCCTATCGCCGCCGACGATCTGCCGCAACTCATGGCTCTCTACAAACAGGGCGCCGGGACCGGCGGATTCGAGTCGGGCGTGCGATTGGCGTTGCAGAAGATCCTGGTGTCGCCCGAGTTCATTTTCCGCGCGGAACTCGATCCGGCGGATACGCCTCACGGGGTCGTACACCGGCTCAGCGACATCGAACTGGCGTCGCGCCTGTCCTTCTTCCTGTGGAGCAGCATTCCCGACGACGAACTGCTTGCCGTCGCCGAGCGCGGAGAACTCAGCGACCCGTCGATGTTGGAGCGTCAGGTCCAGCGCATGATGGCTGATCCGCGTTCGCAGGCCCTGGTGCAGAACTTCGTCGGCCAGTGGCTGTTCCTGCGCAACATTCCAAAGATGCAGCCCGACCTAACGGCCTTTACGTACTTCGATGACAATTTGCGCCGGGCGCTCGAAAAGGAAACCGAACTCCTGGTGGAGAGCACGCTGCACGAGGATCGTAGCATCGTCGATCTGTTGACGACGGATTACACCTTCGTCAATCAACGTTTGGCCGAGCATTACGGGATCGAGGGCGTTTACGGCAACGAGTTTCGCCGCGTGCCGGTGACCGATTCTAAGCGGTACGGGCTGCTCGGACATGCCAGTATCATGGCGGTGACCGCCTATCCCAACCGGACAGCGCCGACCATACGCGGCAAGTGGGTGCTGGAGCAACTGCTTGGCACGCCGCCACCGCCGCCGCCCCCCAATGTTCCGGCGTTGAAGATCGACGAGAACCAAAAAGTGCTGACGATGCGCCAGCGCATGGAAGAGCACAGGGTCAGCCCCCAATGTGCCGTCTGCCACCGGATCATGGATCCGATCGGCTTTGCGCTGGACAACTTTGACGGTCTTGGCAAGTGGCGCGATAGCGAAGGGGAAGAAGTGATCGATCCCTCCGGTGTTCTGCCCGACGGCACGCCGTTCGACGGGCCGGTGGGTTTGCGCGACATCTTGGTGAGCAAGAAGCGCGACGTGTTCGTGGAGAACTTTACCGAGCGGCTTCTCACCTATGCTTTGGGCCGCGGCACGGAAGAATACGACCAGCCCGTCGTTCGCAAGATTGCGCGCGAAGCTGCCGCCAAAAACCATCGATGGTCAGCCATCATTCTAGGCATCGTTAAGAGCAAACCGTTTCAGATGATTCAAACAAGAGGAGCTTGAGCAAATGGTTATCACCGGTAAGTCCGTTGACCGCCGTACATTCCTGCGCGGAACAGGTGCAGCCTTTGCCCTGCCGCTGCTGGACTCGATGACACCCGCCTTTGCCGCGGACAAGGCGCGGCCGATCCGCATGGGATTCGTCCAAGTCCCGAACGGGATCATGAACTTGAACAATGAGTTTGCACCGAAAGGCGCGGGCGGCCCACTTCAGGAATTGCCACGGATTCTCCAACCGCTCGCGGACTTCAAGGACCGTATGTTGGTGTTCTCTGGGCTCGACAACCAGCAAGCCGCGGGGCTCGGGTTCGAAGTGGCCGGCGATCATCCGCGTGCCTGCACTGCCTGGTTGACTGGAACTCATGCGAAGATGACCGCAGGTGCCGACCTGCACGCCGGCGTCTCGGTCGACCAGATCGCGGCGAAGGAATTCGGCAAAGAGACCCAGCTAGCCTCGCTTGAAGTCAGTTTGGAGTCGGCGGATGTGCTGGGCTCCTGCGAGGCCGCGTACAGCTGCGCGTACTACAATACGATCTCCTGGCGCGATGACACCACGCCGATGCCGATGGAGAGCCGCCCCCGCGCGCTGTTCGAGCGTTTGTTCGGCACCACGACCGATCCGAAGGCCCGTGCGATCCTGAGACAGGAAGACCGCAGCATCCTCGATGCCATCAACGAGGACGCGAAGCGGCTGCGCATAAAGCTCGGCGCACCCGACCGCGGCAAGATCGACCAGTATCTAGACGCGGTACGCGATGTCGAGCGGCGGATCCAGCGGGCAGAGGCGCAGAGCAAGGACCATGAGTTGCCAGAGATGGCCGGTCCCGCAGGTACCCCGTCGTCCTGGTCGGACTACTATAAATTGATGACAGATCTCATGGTTCTCGCCTGGCAGACTGACATGACACGCGTCTGCACATTCCAGATCGGCCACGAGATGAGCCTGCGCGCCTATCCCGAGCTCGGATTTGGCGACTCCCACCATTCCGTGACTCATCACCACGGCGAACAGGACAAGATCGCCAAGGTCATTCAGATCAACACCTTCCACATGAAGATGCTGTCCTACTACCTGGACAAGCTGCGCTCCACGCCGGACGGCGACGGCTCGCTGCTCGATCATTCGATGATCCTCTACGGGGCAGCGCTCAGCGACGCCAACCTGCACCTCTATACGGACTTGCCGATCATGCTGATCGCCGGCGGCGTCAACGGCATCAAGGGCGGACAGCATATCCGCTATCCCAACCGTACGCCGATGGCCAACGTGCTCCTCACGATGCTGGACAAGGCAGGTGTGCCCAACGTGACCAAGCTGGGCGACAGCACAGGGAAGGTCGAATTGGTGGCGTCCGCTCCAAGGTCGGCGGATGCATCACAGCAAAAGACGCTCTAACGCATCTATTCGCCAGGTGTGTCGCCGGGGTGAAACCCGGCGACACACCCTTAAGAGATGCAAGGCTTCAAAGCCGGAGTGACCGGGAAGGGCCCCGGGCAAGACGGATCGACACCAACACAAACTGCTCCAGGTTGGAGAACAACGATGAGCATTAGAGCTAAGATTCTGGCGAGTGCGCTGAGTCTGCCGCTTGTTGCGGGCGCCGCCCTTGCCGCCGATACTGGCAATCGATCACTGGTGAATGCGGCGAAGCAAGGGGACCGCGACGCCGTGCAGTCCCTGTTGAACGGTCCCGCGAAAGAAGAAGTCGCTGGCGCCGAAGGCGCAGCCGCGCTGATTGCGGCGGCCGCCCGCGGCGACGTGGCGATGACCGAGCTTCTCTTGCGCGCAGGCGCCGACCCGAAGGCCGCG
>Ga0126369_10003487_pt1 | contig 11365 bp, 8 predicted proteins | sample PanSoiMetaPlot_1_FD_109646 | JGI IMG/M metagenome (GOLD analysis project Ga0126369, IMG submission 109646) | Tropical forest soil microbial communities from Panama - MetaG Plot_1 | ecosystem: Environmental > Terrestrial > Soil > Tropical forest > Bulk soil | place: Panama | collected 2016-02-17 | reverse complement strand
TTCGCGAAATGCTCCGCCAGCCTGCCGCGGCAGGCCAGCCCGGTAGCAAGCAGCCGGACGCACGTTTCATCGCCCTGCTGCAAAAACTAGTGAAAAAGTACGCTTATCGCGCGCTTTCCGCGGATGACCTCCAGCACGAAGTGGAATCGGTCATGACTCCGGCCATGGACCTGGAAAACAGCCGCTCGATGGACTGGTTTTTTGACGATTGGGTCCGCGGAACAGGGATTCCGCACTATCGCGTCGAGTTTACGTCGCATCACGATGAAACCGGCTACTCCGTGCGCGGGAAACTCTTTCAGACTGGCGTCCCGAGATCGTTCCTAGCCAGCGTTCCACTCTACGCGACAAGCAGTAGCGGCCGCTCGTTTTTGGGAAACGTGATTGCCGGTGGCCCGGAAACCTCCTTCCGCTTTCATACTTCCGGCGCACCGCACAAAATCCTGATTGACCCGCAAATGACTTTACTGTGCACCGCGGAGTGAACGCTTCCCTCCACGGCAGAGACAGCCTACTTGAAGTGTTCAAAAAACAATTGTTTCTCGAGAAGCGGGCTGTTGAGGTTTAAAGCCGCTTTTCCCTTGTCGTCGAAGACGTATTCGTAGCCCAGAGGGTCAACGGGATCACTTTGTACCAACGCCGCCTGGTGTAGTTCGCTGACCCGCTTAGGACGCTGTCCAAAGCGCTTCTCGTACTCGTCCGAAAGTTGGTCCAGCTTTTTGCAATCCTCATGGACCCTGAGCAACAGCAAGTGTGTTTTTGCATTCTCTTTGATCTGCTTATCCGTGGTCGTCGTGTAAATGTCGTTCCACAGTTCAAAGGAGATTTCATAGGACTCTCCCTGCTCTGCAATTTTCGCCGCCATCGCTTTCATCCAGATCAGCGCTTTGGGATTCTTGCTGCCTTCGAGGAAGGCCGCCGCGGCCTTGTTGTAATCTTTCAGATCCATGTAGTAGATGAATCCCAAATCCTCGTAAAACCGCCAGTAGTCGGGATTCGCTTGGATGCCGCGCTCCATGAGCTGGACGGCCAAATCTGGCCTTCCCGCGCCGCCTGGCGCGCGCTGGCTGAGAAAAACTGCTCCAAAGTGGTAGGCCGGCAGCAGGTTCGGATCCAGCGTCGTTGTAATGTCCAGCAACGGCCACAGTTCCTCGAGGTTTGCGTCACCTCGCACGTGCTTGTTTCCGTAAAACTGCACCACGCGCGTCCAATAAAAATCGGCCATCAGCGGCGCGTATTCCAGGCTCACGGCCTTCAGCAGTGTGGGTGAACTCAAGAGGACATAATCTCGCTCTTCTTTCAACGCGGTGCGCTCCCTATCGAGGGAGTGCTGCAACTTCCAGATTCCGAAGAACCCTCCTTGCAGGATCACAAGCGCTAGAACAATGGTCTTTGCCGATTTCATTTCAGATTCCGCCTGGAAAACACCAGGACGGCGCCGGTCAGTACGATGGCGCAATAAACCGCGGCATACAAGGTATTCTGGGCGATCAATGTGCCCGGAACCGGCCGGCTGTGCGCGGCCATGGCCATGAGGTTGAAATTTTCGAAGTTTGGCAGCAGGTAAGAAAGCGTCTTGGTGAAGGCGGTCATCCCCGGGCTCATGACCGCAACCGGCAAATCCCGCAATTCCTGCACATATAAGCCGACGATGTAGATGCCTGCCGTAAACAAAATTGCCAGCAGCGGTGTTGTGAAGCAGGAGAACAGTAAAGCCAGTGCCACCACCAGCGCTAACTTCAGCCAGATGAAATACACCGCCACGAACACCGTGGCGTCGCCTCGCTCCAACGTGGGCTTGACGTAGACCAGCGCAAGAAAAAGACCCACTCCCATCGCCGCCGTGTTCACCGCCAGAGTCAGGATCAGCCCGCCAAACTTTCCCAATAGGAACTCCCATCGCCGTACTGGCTTCGCCAGCAGCGCGTACAGTGTGCGCTTGTCCATTTCCTTCGATACCAATCCAACGCCAATAAAAATGGCAATCAGCAAACCGATCAGAGAGATGGCGCTCAGCCCCAGCGTCGCGATAACTGTTTCTTCAATCCCAATCGAAATCTGCCCAGCGATAATCGAAGCCGCCATCATTACAAGAGCGAAAAACAAAAGGTTGTAGAGCACTCGATCGCGCACGGCCTCGCGAAACGTATTCAATGCCACCACGCCCATGCGCTTCATTTCCCACTCACCTCGACCGCGGCCGCTTGCGCGCGGTCCGCTTCCACAAGGTCCATGAAAAATTCTTCGAGCGTCGCTCGCACCGGCGCCACGGAGAGCACTCTCGCTCCCGACGCGCGCAACTGCTCGATCGCGCCATACAGTTCAGGCTCGGGCACTTGCAGCCGGTAGCGGTCGCCCGTGCGTGTGGCCTTGGACAGCAAAGCCGCCGTGGCTTGGCCCGCCAATTCGAAAAGAATCTCCATCCCTTGCGTTTTCAAGTCCACTAATTGCTCCGGAGCGCCCATTCCCCGCAACTTGCCCCCAACAATTACGCCGACGCGGTCGCACAACATCTCCGCATCACTCAAAATGTGCGTAGAAAACATCACCGTCTTTCCATCACGCTTTAATTCCAGAATGATGTCGCGCACTTCGCGCCGTCCCACAGGATCCAGTCCTGACATCGGCTCGTCTAGGATCACCAATTTCGGGTCATGCAGTATCGCCTGAGCCATTCCCACGCGCTGCAGCATTCCTTTCGAGTATTTGCGAAGCTGGATCTTCCCTGCCGTTTCCAACCCCACTTTCTTGAGCATTCGATGGATGCACTCTGTTCGGTCTGCAGCCGTCATGTCGTGTATGCGGGCGAAATAGTCGAGCAATTCCGCCGCAGTCAGGTAGTCGTAAAAGTAGGGCTGCTCCGGCAGATAACCAATGTCGCGGTGCATTTCGATGTCGCTGATGGGCTTTCCGAGGATGCGAGCGCTTCCCGCGGTCGGAAAAATCAGCCGCATCAGCAGCTTGATGGTGGTGGATTTGCCCGCGCCGTTTGGCCCGATGAAGCCGAAGATTTCGCCCTCCTCCACCTGCAGGTTCAATCCTTCGAGCGAAGTCCTCTTCTTCAGGTTCAGGAACCCATGCGGGTATTGCTTGGTCAAATTGTCCGTTTCGATGGCTGGTGAACTCATGCTTTCATTTTTGACAAGGAGCGATACAGCGTCAATCCTCTGTAAGACGAAATGTGCATGGAGTAAAAACAGACAGAGGAAACGCGAGAAAGGCTCTTCGCATCAGGAATCGCTGCGCGCCGTCCCGATTTGCACCAGTTCCGGCTGCGCCGCCGGTGGAGTCATCGGCATCGGCTTCAGCGTTTGCGGCGCGCGCCAATTGTCCAGCATTCCCACTTGCTGTACGCAGGAAACCGTGCACATTGGCGCGCAAAACTTTTCCGTATAAAACTCCCGGTGCCGCATCTCTGGCGTGTACTCGGCCAGCGGTATCCCCGGATACCCGCGTTGTTGTGAGCACCAGTGCACCAGCCCGTCCTCGCACACATACAAATACCGTGAGCCCGACCGGCACCGCCAGTTGTGCTCCTTCCCGCGCGCCACGTCGTGCTGAAAATCGTTGAATCGCGAGAACGAACGCTTGCTCAGCGTCATGATCTCTTCAAAGATTTCAATTTCGCGCGGCCCTAGCGGTTTCAGTTGCCCATTGTGGTCGTGAATGATTCCTACCGTGCTGGTCAGTCCCAGGTCTACAGCACGGTGCGCGATGCGCAGGGCGTCTTCCGGATCCTTCACGCCGCTCCCCAAAACCGAGTTGATGTTCACCTGGAAATACGCGTAATGCGCCAGCAGTTCGAGTTTTTGATCTAACGTCTTCAGGCTCTTCAGAGAGACTTCGTCCGGCTTCGTGTTGTCAATGCTGATTTGCAGGTGCTCAAGCCCCGCGCGGTTCAGCCTCTCAATGCGCTCCTGGTTCAGCAGGAATCCATTGGTGATCATCCCAGCGATCATTCCGCGCCGCCGGATGTGGCGGATGATGTCGTCCAGCTCCGGATGCAGCAGCGGCTCGCCCCCGCTGATGGTGATGATGGACGTCCCCATGTCCGCCAGAATGTCCAGCCGGTTCTTCATCTCTTCCAGCGACACGGGATTCGAGAAATCGTCGAATTCGTTGCAGTAGGTGCAAGCCAGGTTGCAGCGCCGCGTCGGGATGATGTGCACCAGGAAGGGATGCTCGGTGGAAACCAGCGCCTTGGCGATTGCGCGCACTTCACGCGCACGCGTGTGGAAGAAGCGCAGCGCGCGCCAGAACCACACCTTCAGCGAAGCGTGAGATTTTCCGAACCCATTCGGCATGAAACTAAGGAATCCCCCAGAGTGCTCATTATACACAACGCCGCCCACGCGGCTTTGCTTTGTGCCCTCAAATGCAGTGCGCTCGTGTTTGAGGGCTTCGTGGAATGTTTCAGTTTTGAGCTTCTGCTCCTCCCCACCCCCGGTTTTCTGTAAGTGCGCACTCTAAAGGACTTCATTGAGGGCGTTTTCGTAAGTGCGTATTCTGGCGAAACGTTACGGTCGGGTTACCGTGGGGGCTTTCTTTTCTCCTCCAAGCCAGGAAGACTGAGTGCTACATGGGCCGCGGATTCCTCGCAACTTCTTTCGGAACCGATGAATCTGCTTGCAACTGGCTGCAAAATCACTTCGTGCACTTTCATGGCCCGCTCAATCGCGGCCCTAGTGTAAACCATCGCGGCTTCCTCTCAGACAGCGGTTTACTTTAGATCGCTCGAAAAACGGACATTTCACGTACTAATCAACCGGACCTGTCATGTGCTAACGACAGAGGCATCGCTTGATAGTGCCCATGGTCCATGCGAAAATAAGCACTCGCGCTGGGAAATTGCCGGCGAGGAAAATCGCTGCACCTGCAAAGCTCCGGCGATATCGTCTAAGGGTTAGGACGTAGCCCTCTCAAGGCTAAAATCCGGGTTCGAATCCCGGTATCGCTGCCAAACTAGTCCTGCTTCCTCAGTTTTTCCCCTTACTTTTCCACAGCAATCAATTTCTTCCATCTTTTGCATCAGGTCTTTCAATTGACGCTCGCGTTGCCGGCGCGTTACCCTAAGGCTCGTCCGATGGCTGCTTCTGTCCCCAAGAGACCACGACTGAGTGCTCCTAATCCGAATATGAGGAGATTCTGATGGCTGCTTCCGCCACAAAACTTACCGCCGAACATGCGTCTGATTCCAACCCGAGGAAATTCATGTCCAACGAACTGCGAAATTTTCTCACTCTTTCTTACGATGAACTCGAGCAGTTGAATCTGAACGCCAAGGAGCAGCGCAAGAACCGCGTGCCGGTCCACAAAGTCCAGGAAGAGCGCCTCAAGTATTTGACAGACGAAAAGCGCATCAAGGCGGTCACGGTTTTGTTCAGCGACCTGGAAGGCCGTCTTCACATGCTCGACTACGACAAAAAATTCCTTATCAAGAGCTGGGACAATCTCACGTTTGACGGCTCCTCGATTCGCGGGTTCACTGCGCAGCGCGAGAGCGATCTTCGCCTGGCCATGGACTGGCCCTCGTTTTATTGGGCGCCTTCCGACGTGTTCGGCTCGGGGAAAGTTCTGGTTTTCGGCCACGTGATTGACAAGGACGGCACGCCCTACACGGCGGACATCCGCGGCGTTTTGAAGGGCTATGCGGACGGCCTCCACGAGAAAAAGGGCTACACGCTCAACGCTGCCAACGAAATCGAAGGCTTCCTATTCGCCGGGCCCGACGCCGAACGCCGCTATCACGAAACCGGAAGATTCGAATACGTCAACACGGGCGGCTACTATCACTCGCTTCCCGGCGACCCTCTGCGCTCTTTCATTGACACCACCGCCGAAGTGCAGCGCGCCATGGCCTTCCAAAACGAAAAAGATCACCCGGAAGTTGCTCCCTCGCAATTCGAAATCAACTATAACTACGGGGAATGTGTGCAAGCCGCCGACCAGATTCAGCTTTATAAACTCGTTTGCCGTCAAGTGGCTACGAATATGGGCTTCACGGCAAGCTTCCTTCCTAAACCGATTGTCGGCGTCAACGGTAGCGGTATGCACACCAACGTTTCGGTTAGCAAAGATGACAAGAACCTTTTCTGGGATCCCGAGGGAGAAGAAAAACTCAGCAAATTCGGCTGGGATTTTGTCGACCGCATCCTCACGCACGGCAACGACATTTGCCTGCTCATCAACTCCAGCGTGAACGCGTACCGCCGGCTCGACCCGCACTTCGAAGCGCCCAATCAGCTCAACGCTTCGCCGACCAACCGCGGGGCCATGGTGCGCATCCCCATCGGCAACGATCGCAGCATGCGGACCGAAGTGCGCGCCGTGGCCCCCGATTCGAATCCCTACATGGTGATGTACTCAATCTTTAAGACCGGGTTGGACGGCGAGACCGCCAAGATCAAGGATTTGCGCTCAGCCAAGCGTTTTCTGCCGGACAACATTTACACGGCCATCGAGAATTTCGAGAAGGCCGAGTGGACCACCACGCTTCTTGGCGCTGACGTGAAGGCGCGCTACGGCGAACTGAAGCGCACCGCCGCCGACCGCTGCCCGCGCGCGCTCGGTACCATCGTCAAGGCGCAGGAAGTTCAGTTCCATCACGAGGTTTACAACCAGTTCCTCTGGAACATGTTCTAACCGCAGCTAAGCTTTGGCGTGAATTAAGCGGCTCTGCCGGCCAAGCGGCGATCCGGTTCATCGCCAAATTTTGATCCGAGGACCACTGCGGCATAACGTGCAAAGAAGAGTGGGAGCCCGTCATTCCCGGGCCGATCATGGCCGGCCCATTTCCCAAATGAACCATCGCAGGCGTCTTGTGAAGCTCCGACTTGTCAACTAGAACAACGCATTCCATCGATGCGCCAACTTCGTGAGAGACTGGACATAGCCCAGCAAATCCCAAATTGGGAGCTGCTTACCTGCATCCATGCCTGACGAAAAAACCAGCACAGACGTTGAAGCTCGAGCTAGTCAAAAACCGCAACCCGTTGCCATCTGCACGCGATGTGGAGCCGTCTCGTACTCCACAGAGATGATCAGTGGCCAATGCGCTCAGGTCACCGTCGGCAAACGCTGCACCGGAGTAATTGGCAGTGCAGCAAACAAAATCGATTGGGAGATGTGCATGACTTGTCAGGGCACGGGCCAAAACGGCAAGCTCCCCTGCGGGCAATGCGACGGAGCGGGCTGGCTCTATATCCGCAACCGCAAGCGATAAGCGGCAAGCCGCGGTTCACGACCTCACATTTAAACAGAGCCGCAATCGGCAACGGCCAGATCAAAGCATATACATCAGAGCTTATTGATTTAAATCGAATGAATAATGCTATGATGCGGCTCGCTTTCGGAGAATTCCCATGCTCGCTCGCCGGCTTTCCGTTTTGTTTTTCAGTTTCGCTGCGATCACGTTGACTCTGGACCCCGGCACTACACTTGGACAAACAGCTCCCCCCGATGGCATTGTCCACGTGGATATCACTCCCTTGCACCAAATCAATGCTTTCGATCCAGACTCGGCGCTGGGCAGCTCGCTTGACGTTCTCTCGCGCCGCGACATTGACCGCGTCCACACGCCGCATATCGTTCAGGAATCACTTTCCGCCGGCTGGGGCCCCATCACTTACCGGAACAACAGCGAACTGCGCATGGCTGCTTGGCATTGGAACGCCAACGGCTCCTGGAGCGACGCCGCGCATCAAAGCGGCTACTTTACCGGCAGCACCGAACTGAAAGCCCCGATTCGCTACATCCTCTCCTACGCTTTGCCGCACCGCGGCTTCGCCACGAGTGGCGACCGCCCGGTGCAAGGGCCGAATCTGCTGTATTGGAAGAGCAATCCTTACCTCACCAGCAAATTCACGGGCGAATCGGATGCGCTTCACCCGCAGTGGGTCATCGTGGATCTACAGTCGGAGAAACAAGTCAATGCCGCGCGCATCCAGTGGGAATCTCCGTTCGCCAAGACCTACCAAGTTGAGTACTGGAGCGGTACGGACGCTCTCGATTTCGACAAGGGACCGAACGGCGAATGGAAGATTTTCATCGCGGCCAAAATTCAAAACGCGCAGGGCGGTACACAAATTCTCAAGCTGGCAGATTCTGCGGTTTCAACGCGTTACGTCCGCATCCTGATGTCGGAATCCTCGAACACTTGCGATGAGCACAACGCCGGCGACGTGCGCAACTGTGTCGGCTACGCCATCCAACAAATCGAGCTCGGTAGCACGGATGCAGGCGGCAAATTCGCCCAGGCGCCGAGAGATTCCGCAGAACGGGCGATAGCTTACACGGCTTCCTCGATCGATCCTTGGCATTCAGCGGAAGACGTACGCGAAGGCGGCGACTATCAACACACCGGTTTTGATCTATTCTTCACCAGCGGCCTCACCAATAATCTTCCCGCGATGATTCCCGTGACCATGCTCTACGGCAATCCCGAAGATGCGGCCGCGCAAATCTCCTACATCGAAAAACGCGGCTTTCCCATCAGTTATGTCGAAATGGGCGAAGAGCCCGACGGCAAGCACGCCATGCCGGAAGATTACGCTGCGCTTTACATCCAATGGGCCAATGCAATTCACAAGGTCGATCCAAAGGTGAAACTGGGCGGGCCGATTTTTGAAGGCGTGAACAAGGACATTACGCTGTGGCCCGATTCAAAGGGCCGCATCTCCTGGATGGGCCGGTTTGTGGCCTATTTAAGAGACCACAACCATCTTTCCGATTTGGCCTTCGTTTCTTTCGAGCACTATCCGTTCGAACCGTGCGCTCTCACCTGGAAGGATTTATATCGCGAGCCGCAACTCATGAAGGGAATTATGCAAATCTGGCGCGAGGACGGCGTGCCAAAGGAGGTTCCGCTCATGGTGACGGAAAACCATCTTTCCTGGCAGCTCACTGGCCCCATGACCACCATTTTTGCCGCGCTGTGGCTCGCCGATAACGTCGGCTCGTTTTTCGAAGGCGGCGGCGCGGCGTTTTACCACTCGCCGATTCAACCGCAGGGCGTCAACAACACCTGCCTCGGCTGGTCTTCCTGGTCGAATTTCGTTTCCAACGAAAATTACGAAATCAAGGGATATACCTCGCCGTACTACGCGGCCCGGTTGATCAATCTCGAATGGGCACAGCACCACTCGGGCGTTCATCAAATGTTTCCATCCTCTACAGACATCAAAGACTCTGACGGAAACCTAATTGTCACCACTTACGCGCTGCATCGCCCGGACGGTAACTGGTCCCTGATGCTCGTCAACCGCGACGAGAATCATGCACACACCGTGCGCGTCGCTTTTGAGAATGCGAAGGAAAAGCGGTTTTTCTCCGGAAGTGTTTCCTGGGTTAGTTTCGGATCCGACCAATACGTTTGGATCAACGACGGCCCAAACAGCCATCCCGACCCCAATCTTCCCCCGGCCGCCACAACTATCGAGGCCGGCGCGCAGACCATCTTCTCGCTGCCCAAGGCTTCCGTCACTGTCCTCCGCGGGCGCCTAGCAAACTAGCCGAGCTCGTGGGCCGTTCTTTTCCGGACTGACAGGGGTGCAAACAATGGGAACCAAAACGTACTAGAATTCGTATACCTCAGGGTAAGACGGACGGTTGCGCCTATTCGTCAATTTAGGTGCAGCCGGGGCTTCCCCGTTGTCGCTGATGGAGGTAGACGGATCATGAATCGCATTAAGAATTCTGCACTGGGGTGGATAGCTGGAACGATTAGTTTTGTAATTATCTCACTGGCGGGCTCTATCCCGGCCCGGGCGCAGGGCGAGAAGCGCGCGGTATTCAGCGAGCGCGACTTCCATTGGCAGGGGCATCTGAAGGCCGGGCAGACGCTGGAAGTCATCAATCGAAACGGAGAGATTGCAGCCAGCACCGCTTCCGGGGATGAGGTGCGAGCTTCGGGCACGTGGAGAGACGGCGATAACGACCGCGAACCGTTTGTTGAGGTCGTCGAATATCCGGATGGCGTGACCATTTGCGCGGTTTACGCGAGGGACAAAGCACCAGGTCGCTGCCATCGCGGCGGCGTCTCCTCCGAGTCCACGGGGGGATGGTGGCATGGGAACCGCGCGAAGATTAACTTTGATGTCCAAGTGCCCCGGGGCGTGCGCTTCAACGCGTTGACCACCAATGGGAACGTGGTGGGCCATAATCTGGCGAGTGTGGTGGAAGCGGCCACCACGAATGGCAACGTGGATGTTTCGACCAGCGAGTGGGCCTCCGCGTCCACCACAAATGGCGGAATCCATGTGTCCATGGGCAACGCGAAGTGGAGTGGCGAGTTGAAGGAGAGGACCACGAACGGCAGCGTAGATGTGACGTTGCCCGCCGGGGCAGAATTCACGCTGGATGCGAGTACGACGAATGGCGGAATCAACACCGATTTCCCCATTACCATGCAGGGGAGTTTCAACTCGAAGAGGCTCTCCGGGACTGTGGGAGCGGGCGGCCGGGAATTAAGAGTCGCAACAACCAATGGCGGAATCAAGCTGATGAAGAGCTAAGGAGAAGAAGCAGCGACAGCCTAACAATCAAAGCCCGTAAGGGTGGACCTTTGGTGGAACCCTTGTCGTCTGGGGTCGCGGCAGTTGCCTCTCATAGCTCGCGAAAACCGTGACAACAAAGGAGGAATTCCATAGGCCACCACCAATGATATGCCTCGTTTCTGCGGGGAAGAGGGAAATCCTGGTTATGCCTTGTTGTAGGGAATCGACAAACTTGGCGCAGGGCCAGGTAGAGATCGGCACTTTTCATTTTGGAGTGCGGCGGTGAGGTTCTGCTTGAGATTCTCCTACTTAGGGCCTGGGGACTCTCGGCGAGCAGTGATGCCTTTGGACTCGGTGACGGTGAGGGTGGCGTCGGCGGGGATGGCGGAGAGGCGGTCGAGTTGGCCGCTGGGCCAGCGAATTTCGATGGAATCAGCCTTGTCGCGCTGGCCAAGACCAAATGTCAGGACAAGTTCACTCGCGGAAAGATAACTCGAGCCGCTGCGCAGCATTTCGGTTTGCGTATCGCCGCCGGCAGTGAGCTTTACGATTGCGCCGATGCCATCGCGATTGGATTTTGTGCCAATCAGCTTGATGCGCAGGCTGTGATTCGTTGCGGCGGCGCCTTGGGCTTCGTTACGAAACAAAAACGCCGGCCCGCCGTTGGTGGAGAGAAGTAAATCGAGGCGGCCGTCGTTGTTGATGTCCGCGTAGGCCGCTCCTCGTCCCACGCGCGGAGCCGCAAAGGCCGCGCCCATCGCGTTCGTCACTTCCTCGAACCTCCCTTTGCCAACGTTGCGGAAAAGATGCGGCGGCATGGCGTATTTCACGTTGGCCTGGACGCGCTGGATGTCCGCGTCAATGTGGCCGTT
>Ga0126369_10003486_pt1 | contig 11365 bp, 7 predicted proteins | sample PanSoiMetaPlot_1_FD_109646 | JGI IMG/M metagenome (GOLD analysis project Ga0126369, IMG submission 109646) | Tropical forest soil microbial communities from Panama - MetaG Plot_1 | ecosystem: Environmental > Terrestrial > Soil > Tropical forest > Bulk soil | place: Panama | collected 2016-02-17 | reverse complement strand
CGCATGATGTTCGTGTTGATGAGCCCGGGGCACACGACCGAGACGCCGATGGGCGCACCGGTCGCCTCGAATTCCTTGAACATCGACTCCGACAGCGCCACGACGCCGTGCTTGGTGACGTCGTAGACCGACATGAAGGGCGCCGTGGAGAGCCCGGCCATCGACGCCGTGTTCACGATGTGGCCCTCGTCGCCGCCTGCCAGCATGCGCGGGACGAACGCGCGCACGCCGTGGATCACGCCCCAGAGGTTCACGCCGATGACCCACTGCCAGTCGGCCAGCGAGTGCTCGTGCACGGCGCCGATCACGGCGACTCCCGCGTTGTTGCAGACGACGTGCGCCGCGCCGAACGCGGCGTAGGTCTCGCGGGCGAGTCGCTCGACGTCGTCGCCCTGCGACACGTCGACGCGCACCGCCAGCACGGCCGGCGCCTTCGCGCGCACCACCGCGGCCGCGGCGTCGAGCGCTGCGGGCTCGACGTCGGCCATGACGACCTTCATGCCCTCGGCCGCGAACCGCTCGGCGAGCGCGAGCCCGATCCCGCTCGCGGCGCCCGTCACTACCGCCACCCGGTCCCGAAAACTCTCCACGGCCGGTATCTTACCTCCTACGACCTTGGTCCAGTGGACCTCGTGCGGCGATTGCCATATTCACGAACTTTCGGCGGTGCTCCGGTATATTGCGGCACGGGATTCGCCACCGGATCACGACCAGCGCCGAGCGCGACGAAATCGTCGACGAACCTGAAGGTGATGCGTGCGCGCGGATCAAGGAGGATTCGAGATGAAGAAACTGCTGACGGCTGTCCTGGTCGTCGCGCTGCCGGCCTGGCTCGCGCCCGTCGCGGAGGCTCAGACGCCGGGTGAGGTCTTTCGCAAGGTCGCGCCGTCGGTCGTGGTGATACGCGCCAAGGGGCGTGACATCAGCCTGAGCGGTCAGTCGCGATTCGCCGAGACCGGCTCGGGCGTGCTGATCTCGCAAGACGGCAAGGTGATGACGGCGGCCCACGTCGTCCACGCGATGGACGAGATCAGCGTCGAGTTCCTCGGCGGTGAGACCGTGAAAGCCAAAGTGGTCGCCTCGGAGCCGGCCGCCGATCTCTCGCTGCTCCAGCTCGAGCGCGTACCGACGGGCGCCAAGTCGTCGCCCCTGGCCGATTCCGACAAGATCCAGGTGGGCGACCCGGTCATCATCGTCGGCGCGCCGTATGGGCTCAGCTACTCGTTGAGCAACGGCCTGATCAGCGCGCGCTGGAAGCCCAACACGGTCTACAAGACGATGCCGCTCGCCGAGTTCTTCCAGACCACGGCGACGATCAACACGGGCAACTCCGGCGGGCCCATGTTCAACTCGAACGGCGAGGTCATCGGCATCGTCAGCCACAACATCTCCAAGAGCGGCGGCAGCGAGGGGCTCGGCTTCGTGGTGACCATCAACACCGCGAAGAAGCTCTTGCTCGAGAAGAAGTCCTTCTGGGCAGGTCTCGAGGGGCAGCTGCTCACCGACGAGCAGGCCGACATCTTGAATCTTCCCCCCGGCGCGACGGGATACGTCATCAAGACCGTGGCCAAGGACTCGCCGGCCGAACAGCTCGGACTGCGCGGCGCCACGATGATGGTCAACTTGGGCGGCGATCAGGTTCCGCTCGGCGGAGACATCTTGCTCACCGTGGAGGGGATCAAGGCCGAGGCGGCCAATCTTGCGAAGATCCGCGACAGCCTCGCGAGCAAGCAGCCAGGCAGCCCGTACAAGGTCACCGTGCTGCGAGCCGGCAAGGTGCTCGAGCTGACCGGGCGGGTGCAATGAAGCAAACCCATCGCAGGGTCGGCGCCGTCGCAGTGGCCGCGGTCGCGGCGATGCTTCTGGCCGGCGGTTGCGCCGGCCGGCCGGGCGCAAGCTCCGCGGGCGACGCGGGCTCGGTGGGCGGCGAGCTGCCGCCGCCGGTGCGCGAGATCTTGCCCAACGGCCTCAGGCTGATCGTGCAGGATCATCGCGCCGCCGATATCGTCGCGGTCTACCTCTACGTGGGCGTCGGCGTCCGCTACGAGCGCCCGGACCAGCTCGGCTACTCGCACTTCCAGGAGCACATGCTGTTCAAGGGCACGGACAAATGGGGGCCGGGCTACATCGATCGCACGGTCGAGGGCGTCGGCGGACGCACGAACGCGACGACCTCGTTCGACTTCACGGACTTCTACATCATGGTCCCGACCGAATCGATGGAGACGGCGATGCAAACGCTCGCCGACATGGCCTTCCGCTCGACCTTCGATGCCAGCGAGGTCGCGCGCGAGCGCGAGGTCATCTTCGAAGAGGCCAACATCGAGACCGACAACCCCAAGACCGCGATCGTCCGGCAGCTCTACGGCATGGTCTTCGCCGACAATCCCTACGGCTATCCGGTGCTCGGGACGCGTCCCACGATGAGCGCCGCGACCAGCGCGATCCTCAAGGCGTACAACAAGCACTACTACACGCCCGAGAACATGGTCCTCGTCGTCGCCGGTCCGGTCGACGCGAAAGCCGTGCGCGCGATGGTCGACCGCATCTGGGGCGTGATCCCGGCCACGGGCTACAAGCCCGTGCTGGCGCCGGTGCCCCGCCGGCTGACCGGGATCGCCCGCAAGTCGGTCGAGCGCCCCGAGCAGCAGGCGAGGCTCGCGATGGGCTGGCTGGGGCCGCCGACGAACGATTTCACCGGCGACGCCGTGGATCTGCTCACGACGATCCTGGCGGGCGCCGAAAGCTCGCGGCTGGCGATTCGCTTGCGCGACAAGGAGCGCCTCGTGTCGTCGATCACCATGAACTACTCGGCCCAGATGGGCGGTGGCATCGTGAGCCTGCGGGCCGAGCTCGAGGCGAAAGATCTCGAGCGCGTCGAGCAGATCGTGCTCGAGGAGATCGCGCGCATGCAGGCCGACGGCCCGACGGAAGAGGAGCGGCAGCTGGCGGTGATCCGCGCCGAATCGCAGCACGCGTTCGACACCGAGACCGCCGACGGGCTCGCCAACGCCTACGCCATCGCCGAGACCACGTGGACGCTCGACTCCGAGCTGGGCTACGTGGACCGGCTCGGCAAGATCACCCGCGAGCAGATCCGCGACGCGGCTCGCCGCTACCTCTCGCGCACCGACTTCGCGCGGATCTCGTTCCAGCCCAAGCCATGAGCCCGCGCCGGCTCGCTGCCTCGCTGCTGCTCGCGCTGATCCTCGCCGGCTCGCTCGCGCCGCCGCGTCCCGCGTCCGCCGCGGAGGGCGCGGTCACACGCACGAAGCTCGGCAACGGCATGATCGTGCTCGTGCGGGAGAACGCCACGGCGCCGATCGTGGCCATCTCGCTGATGGTCCGCATGGGCACGCGCTGGGAGACGCGCCAGAACGCCGGCGCTTCCAACTTCCTGCAGCTCATGGTCGTGCGCGGCACGACGTCGCTCGACGGCACGCAGATCGCCAGCGCCGCCGATCGCATGGGCGGGAGCATCGACGCCTACGCCGACGCCGACTATGCCGAGATCCCCGCGACCGCGCTGTCCCGTTACTGGGGCGAGATGCTCGACCTGGTCGCCGACGTCGCGCTTCGGCCGTCGATTCCGGAGGACACGGCCAGGGCCGTGCGCGACTTCCTTGCGCGGCAGATCCGCAACCGCGCCGAGAAGCCGTACGACGCGGCGTTCGATGCCCTCATGGCCCGGACCTACGGCGACAACCCGTATGCGTGGGACCCGATGGGGCTGAAAGAGAGCCTCGAACGTCTCGATCGCGCGACGCTCCTGGCGCACTATCGGCGCTTCTACGTGCCGGGCGCGATGGTGCTGGCAGTGAGTGGCAAGGTGAAAACCGCGGACGTCGTCGCCAGGGCCGAGCGGCTTTTCGGCGCGCTGCAAGCGGGGCCCGTGCCAGCGCCCAACGCGACGCCGCCGCCCGCGCCGGCATCCGACCGGGCGGTGCTGAGGGTGCCGGGGGCTCAGGCGCAGATCCTCATGGGTGGGCTCGCGCCGTCACTGACCGATCCTGACCTGGCGCCGATGAAAGTCGTGAGCACCGTGCTCGGCGGGGGACTCGCCAGCCGCTTCTTCTCCGAGCTCCGCGACAAGCAGGGGCTCGCGTACACCACCGCCGCGCGCGAGCCGATGCGCGTCACGACGGGCTACTTCCTGGCGATGCTCGGAACGGCGCCCGCCAACAAGGAAAAGGCCGAGGCGGCACTTCGCGAGCAGCTCGAGCGCATCCAGCGCGAGGCGGTCTCCGACGAGGAGCTACGGGTCGCGAAGGCCTATCTGCTCGGGAGCCTCGCGATGGACCGGCGCACCAACGCGCGTCAGGCTTGGTACATGGCGTCGCTCGAGGTGGCGGGCGTCGGTCACGAGTTCCTGGATCGCTACGTGGCGCAGGTCAAAGCGGTGACGAAGGCTGACGTGCAGCGCGCAGCTCAGCGGTATCTGGCGACCGTGCGCACCGTGGTCGCCGAGCCAGCCCCGTAAAAGGGGACCGCTCAGCTCACTCGGCTCGAGGCGGGACTTTGATCCAGGCTTCGCCGCAGCTCGAGACGCTCGGGTAGTACGCCTTCGTGCTCGGGCAGTAGTACCAGTACGACTCCGGCGGAGCCGAACCCTGTGCCGGCGCATCGCTGTAGATCGGTGCCGGCTGGACCATGACCTGCGGCTGGTAGTAATAGGGCCCGGGGTAGTAGCCACCCCAGCCCCAGCCCCACCAGGGGCCCCAGCAGCATCCAGGCCCGACGACCACGACCCCGTGGCCGTGGAATCCGCCGCCGTGGCCGTGACCATTCCATCCGCCATGGCGAACCCCGCCGCCCCCGCCGTGGACCCAGGCGAAGCCCGGCGTGGTCGAGACCAACAAAGCCACGATCATCAGAAGCGCGACGACCGCTGTCTTTTTCATGGCGAACACCACCATCAACCAGCGTAGACCTGGGACGTATATAGTGTCAATCCCTCAGGGATATTAGGAGGTTTCCGGTAATTCCGGCTGGCTCCCCGACCCCTGAGCCTCAGAACGTGAAGGGGATGGGCATGGGCGGCCGCCCGAACGGCCGTCCCGCCTTCACCGTCAACGCCGGGATGAGCTTCTTCGTTCCGCTGCGCTTGTTGTTCCGGGTGTCGACGAACTCGACTGGGCCGTCGACGAGGTCGAAGACGGCGACGTCTGCCGGCGCGCCGATCCGCAGGGTGCCGAGCCCGGGTACGCGGCCGATGATTTTCGCGGGCTCGACCGTCGCTTTCGCCACGACGTCTTCCAGGGGCATTCCGAGATTGAGGAACTTCGACATGACGTTGGGCAGGGTGGGGTAGCCCGGCGTGTTGATGCTGACCGCGTGGATGTCGCTCGAGATGGTGTCGGGGACCGCGCCCTGCTGCATGGCCGGCTCGCAGACCGTGTAGTCGAAGCTCCCCCCGCCGTGCCCGACATCGAAGATGACCCCGCGCTGCTTGGCCGCTCTCGCCGCGCCGAGCAGCTGGCCGTTCTGCACGATGTTGTTGCCCGCGCCGCTGTAGGCGTGCGTCAGGATGTCGCCGGCGCGCAGGAGATCGAGGAGATCCGAGATCGAGCCCGGCGCCGCCCCGATGTGGCACATGACGGGCACGCCCTTGCCGACCAGCTCCGCGGCCCGGATCGCGCGGCGCAGCGGCTCGAGCCCGTTCTGCCCGACCACCGAGTCCGTGATGCGCACCTTCACGCCGAGCGCGATGTCGGGATTCTCGGCGATCGCCTTCGCGCAGCCGTCCACGTTCGCGTAGTCGATGTTGAGCATCTCGCCCGGCGCCAGTCCGCCGGCCAGTCCAATCGACGCGATGTGGACGAACGCGAAGATGCGGGTCCGCGCCTGCGGGATCGCAAAGTGGCGGACCGCGCCGAACGTGTGCCACCCGGCGTCGCCCGCCGACACGGCGGTGGTGACGGCGGTGATCCCGACGAGCTCGTCAGCCGGCAGCCCGAGGCCCAGATGCGGGACGAGATGCGTGTGCAGGTCGACGAGGCCCGGCGTGACCAGCTTGCCAGCCGCGTCGATGCGCTGCGTCGCTCGCGCGGCGGGAATGCTCGACTCGATCGCGGCGATCTGACCGAGCTTGATCCCGAGGTCGCGCTTGCCGCGGAGCTTCTGGCTCGGATCGAGCACCTCGCCGTTCGCGATCACGAGATCGTACTTGAGCCCGGGATCCTTTGGATCGAAGCCATGCGGCGTGGGCGCGCCGGCCTGCGCCAGCAGGAGCGGCGCCGACCTGCTGTCGGCGGAGGGCGGCGCTGCGAGAGTGGCGCCGGCGGCGGCGGCCGACGTCGACACGATGAAGTCGCGTCGCGAGACTCCCATGACGTGGTCTCCTCGTCCGGGTCCTACGGTCAGGTGAGCTTCTCATCGTGGCGCCGCGGGCGCGCCTTGGCCGCAGCGATGCTACGCGGGCGGCTGGCCGACGTCAACCGCGTCGTGAGCAGTCCGTGGCAACTTCCCTGAAAAGATTCAGGAATCAGGAACGAGATTCGCGCACTGGGCCTGACCCGGTGCGCGGTCCCGAGTATGACTGCTCGTCGACTCGCGCCGAGCGCGCGTGCCGTCTAGCTCTGACTGTTACCGAGGGCGGGGTCGCTGACGCTGTCGCGGCCGTTCTCGAGATGGCCGGCTAGTCGCCTGAGAAAGCCTGGATCCGTGGTGGCCACGACCGAGAGGTCGTACCAGCCGAAGCTCTTCTTGAGGTGCCACCGCTGACGGTCGCTCTCGCCGGGGCGCAGCGAGCGCGTGACCGCGTGGTCGTGGCCGTACGCGTTGGAGACCGTGACCCGGCTCGGCGCCGTGCCGAGGTTGGTGATCGTCAGGACGATCGTGTCGTCGTCTGCGTCGTAGCGCGACTCGACGCGGAGATTGGTCTTCGCGGTGGGGGACACGGAGCCGCGGAACGCGCGCAGGAATCCATTCGGGCCGAAGGCCGAAAGATCGTACGTGCCCTGCGCCGCCGGCCATGAGTCGAAGAGCGACTTGCCGGGCTCGACGGTGTAGGTCCGTGGAAGGTCCGCGCTGTTGCCGGACAGCACCTGGAAGCACGCGCCGGCCTTGCCGGTGTTGGCGAAGTCGATGCGGAAAGTGCCGAGCGTGAAGTCTGTGGTGCCCTCCGCGTCCAGCTCGTAGGGGAGCGCACGCGCGGGCCTGAGCCCGGGCTCTTGGGACGGCATCGTCTGCTGGGTCGGGGGAACCGGAACGAAGTCAGGGTGCTTGCTGTGATCAGGTGGCTCGTAGGCCGCGGTGTCCGGCAGCCGGACCCGGCGGGCGTCGGCCTCCTTGAAATCGAACGCGGTGGTGAGATCGCCGCAAATCGCGCGACGCCACCCGGTGATGTTGCTCTCGATCAGGTCGGGGCGGCCCTGAGCGAAGCGCCGCTCGATGAAGCGGATGAGCGATGTGTGGTCGAACAGCTCCGAGCACACCCAGCCGCCCTTGCTCCAGGGCGAGATCACGATCATCGGCACGCGGACGCCCAGGCCATAGGGCCCGGTCGGATTTCCCGGACTTCCGGCGAAGATCTCGATGCGCGCGTCGACAGTCGACTGGCCCCGTCCCTGGAAAGGCGGCGTCGGCGGGACCAGGTGGTCGAAGAAGCCGTCGTTCTCGTCGTAGGTGAGGAACAGGACGGTCTTGCTCCACACGTCTGCATTCGACGTCAGCGCGTCGAGCACCTGGGAGACGTACCACGCGCCGTAATTCGGCGGCCAGTTGCCGTGCTCCGTGAACGCCTCCGGCGCCACGATCCACGACACCTGCGGCAGCCGGTCACGGCGCACGTCGTCACGCAGCTCGGTGAACAGCGCCTCGAACGGGGTGCCGGGCACGCCGATGTTGGTGCCTCGCCGCGCCTTCTCGTAGAGCGGCTCGCCCGGCTTGGCGTTCTGGTATTGATGGAAGTAGAGGAGCGCGTTGTCTCCGAAGTTTCCGATGTAGGCGTCGTCGGTGAAGCCCCAGGATCCGGCGGCGTCCAGCCCGATGCCGATGTCCTGATAGATCTTCCAGGACACTCCGTTGCGCTCGAGTCGCTCCGGATAGGTCGACCAGTCGTAGCCCGCCTCCGCGTTGTTGATGACCGGCCCGCCGCCCTGGCCGTCGTTGCCGACCCAGCCCGTCCACATGTGATAGCGGTTGGGATCGGTCGCGCCGAGAAAGGAGCAGTGATACGCATCGCAGATCGTGAACGCGTCGGCAAGCGAGTAGAAGAACGGAATGTCGTCCCGTGTGTAGAACGCCATCGTGCTCCGCCCCTTGGTGCGGATCCACTGATCGTACCGGCCGTTGTTCCAGGCCGCGTGCGTGTCCGACCAGCCGTGTGGCGTGTCCTCGAGAAACGCCAGGCCGAAGTCGGCGACGGTGGGATGGAACGGCAGCAGGAAGCCCGCGCCGTCCGGCTGAAACCATACGGGCTGCCCTGACGGCAAGGTCATCGGTCGCGGGTCGCCGAAGCCGCGCACGCCGCGCAGCGTGCCGAAGTAGTGATCGAAGGCGCGGTTCTCCTGCATCAGGATGACGATGTGCTCGACGTCGCGGATGGTGCCGGTGCGGTTGTGCGCCGGGATCGCCAGCGCCTGTTCGATGCTCTGGGGGAAGGCCGCGGCGGCCGCGGCGCTGCTCAGAAACCGGAGGAAGGTTCGGCGGTTCGTGGTCAGCATGAATCCACACCTCCTGGAAATGGTTGAGAAGCGCCTCGGGCTGGGAGCTCACGATCGCGGGGATTCTGGACGAGCACGATGTCAGCGGGATTACGGCCCGCGCTCGTATCCAATACGTCTGCGAGGCGCAGCCGTTACGGCTGTGCGCGCCACGCCGCCGGCGACGACACGCTGTCGCCACATTCCGGTAGCCGGTTCTTAACGCGATTTCTGCACGCCTCGCCCGCGACAATGGCGTCGTGGCGCGCCGCGTGTGCCTCGTGACCGAGACGTACCCGCCGGAGATCAACGGCGTCGCGTCGACGCTCGCGCGCCTGGCGTCCGGGCTCCGCGCGCGCGGTCACGTCGTCTCGCTCGTGCGCCCGCGCCAGCCGACCGTCGACGGTGTCGGTGTCCCGCCCGAGCCGGGAACCTTGCTCGTGAGCGGCATGCGTCTACCCGGCTACGCGGGGCTGCGGATGGGCTTTCCGGCGGGCGGCGCGCTGCGCGCTGTGTGGAGCCGTAGTCGTCCAGACGCGGTGTACGTCGCGACGGAAGGGCTCTTGGGCTGGTCGGCGCTGCGCGCCGCCGCCGCGCTCGACATCCCCGCGTACACCGGCTTTCACACCAACTTCGATCGCTACGTGTCGCACTACGGAGCTGGCTGGCTCCGGCGCCCGATCGCCGCGTATCTCCGCCGGTTTCACAACGCGAGCGCTGGAACGTTCGTGTCGACGGAGCGCCTGCGTGCCGAGCTCGGCGCCGCCGGCTTCGAGCGGCTCTCGGTGCTGGGCCGCGGCGTCGACCACGGCCACTTCGATCCGGTGCGCCGCTCGACGGCGCTGCGCGCGGAGTGGGGGGCCGGGGAAGATGACCTGGTCGTCCTCTACGTCGGGCGACTCGCGGCCGAGAAGAACGTGGAGCTTGCCATCCGGGCGTACCGCGCCATGCAGCAGCTGAGCCGCACGATGCGCTTCGTGGTGGTCGGCGACGGTCCGCTCGGCACCGCGCTCGCGAGCGCGCACCCGGATCTCGTGTTCCGCGGCTTCCGCACCGGCGACGATCTCGCCGCGCACTACGCCTCCGCCGACGTCTTTCTGTTCCCGAGCGAGACCGAGACGTTCGGCAACGTCACGCTCGAGGCGATGGCGAGCGGCCTGGCCGTGGTCGCCTACGACTACGCCGCGGCCCACGTGCACGTCGAGCCCAGCGTGACCGGCATGCTTGCCCCGCCGGGCGACGCGTGCGGATTCGTTGCTGCGGCGACCGCGCTGGCGCGCGCGCCTGAGTTGCTGGCGCCGATGCGCCGGCGGGCCCGCGCGGCGATGGAGGCCGTTGACTGGACGCGCGTGGTCGCGCGCTTCGAGCAGCTCCTGCTGGGTGACGCGCATCGAGAGGAGGACGAAGGTGCCCAACATCGCGCTCTGGATCGTTCTCGGGCTGTGCGGCGTCGTGGTCGCGGCGTTCGCGGCGCGGAGAGCCATGAGCTGGCTCTTCACCCTGCGCGCCCGAGCGCTGACGCCGTCGCTGCTCCGCATCCTCTCCCGGTGGGTGAGGACGCACTCGTACTCCGACACAGAGTTCTTCCAGGCTGACGGCGCCGGCGGGTCGCTGATCGAGCGACGCCAGGCCGGGCTCGAGCGGCTTGCGCTATTCTTCCGCGCCCGCTATCCCGACGCGACCGCCTGGGGCGAGCGGCTGCGCGAGAGCTTCTCGGATCTGCGCTTCACCGACGCCAACCGTGTGCCCTTCCCGTTCGCCCGCTACATGCACGAGCACTTCAACCTGGCGTCGGTCGTCACCGCGTCCGACGGGCCGCGGCTCCAGCATCTGGACGGGCACTGGACGCTCGACGTGAGCGGCTCCTACGGCGTCAACGTGGCCGGGGTGGCTCGCTACAAGGAGTGGATGGCGCGCGGGCTCGAGCGCACGCAGGACCTCGGGCTCGTGCTGGGCCCGCTCCATCCGGTCATCGCCGACAACATCGCGCGGCTCAAGGCCGTCTCGCAGCTCGACGAGGTGTCGTTCCACATGAGCGGCACCGAGGCGGTCATGGCCGCGGTGCGCCTCGCGCGCTTCAACACGGGCCGCAAGCTGATCGTCTGCTTCTCCGGCGCCTATCACGGATGGTGGGACGGCGTGCAGCCCGGGCTCGGCAGCGAGCGGCCGGTGGACGACTGCCTGACGCTCAAGGACATGCACGCCGCCTCGCTCGACGTGATCCGGCGGCGGCGGCGCGAGATTGCCGGCGTGCTCGTCAACCCGATCCAGTCGTTCCACCCGAACGCGCCGCCGCCCAACGACGCGGTGCTGCTCACGAGCGGCGCCCGCAAAACCGTCGACGAGTCGGTCGCGTATCGCGCATGGCTCCGAGAGCTGCGCGCCGTGTGCCGCGAGGCCGGCGTGCCGCTGATCTTCGACGAGGTCTACACCGGATTCCGCCTGGCGCCCGGCGGCGCGCAGGAGTATTTCGGCGTGCGCGCCGACATGGTCGTGTACGGCAAGACGGTCGCGGGCGGAATGCCGATCGGGGTCGTGTGCGGCACGAAGGCGCTGATGCGCCGGTTCGATCCCGAGCATCCGATGCGTCTGGCCTACGTGGTCGGCACGTTCTCCGCGCACCCCGTCGTGATGGGCGCGATGAACGAGTTCCTCCGCTGGGCCACCGCACCCGCGACGATGGCCCAGTACGCGGACATGAACGGACGGTGCGCGAGCTG
>Ga0126369_10003485_pt1 | contig 11365 bp, 10 predicted proteins | sample PanSoiMetaPlot_1_FD_109646 | JGI IMG/M metagenome (GOLD analysis project Ga0126369, IMG submission 109646) | Tropical forest soil microbial communities from Panama - MetaG Plot_1 | ecosystem: Environmental > Terrestrial > Soil > Tropical forest > Bulk soil | place: Panama | collected 2016-02-17 | reverse complement strand
AGCCTGCGTTGGACTAGTGCCGCCGATTTGAAGTTCCTACTTCGGTCGCGGCAAGCGCGTTCAGGAACTTCAAATCGAAAGCGGCACTAGAACCATAATTTGCCAGTGCCCCTTTGCTTCCGAAGTTCATGTCAGGGGTGCTGCGACGCATCACGAACTTCGGAAGCAGGGCACTAACTCCTTACCGGGCAATGCGACCTCGCCGCGCCGCGTGGTGCCGACTACATTGGAATAGGAGGTCACTGAGTCGCGCCATGCCGATCCGCCAGCTCGATCCCGCCACCATCAACCGCATCGCCGCCGGCGAAGTGGTCGAGCGTCCGGCGAGCGTGGTCAAGGAACTCGTCGAAAACGCGCTCGATGCCGGCGCAACGCGCATCGACGTCATTACGGACGGCGGCGGGCGCCGGCGAATCGCGGTCACCGACGACGGCACCGGAATGAGTCGCGAGGATCTAGCGCTCGCAGTCGAGCGCCATGCGACGTCGAAGCTTCCGCATGATGACCTGATGTCGATCCAAACGTTGGGGTTCCGCGGCGAGGCGCTCCCATCGATCGGCGCGGTGGCGCGGCTTGCGATCACCACGCGTTGCGCGGGCGCAGCGCATGCCTGGACGCTCGCGGTCGAGGCCGGTGCCAAATCCGAGATCAAGCCTGCGGCGCTGGCAGAAGGCACCCGCGTCGAGGTGCGCGATCTCTTCTACGCGACGCCGGCCCGACTGAAGTTTCTCAAGACCGACCGGACCGAGGCGGAAGCCATCCGCGAAGTGGTGCGCCGGCTTGCGATGAGCAGGTCCGATGTCGCGTTCACGCTTGCAGGCGAAGAGCGCGCGCCGGTGACCTGGGCGGCGGCCCTGCCCGGCGCACCGGGCCGGCTGGCGCGCCTGGGCGACGTGCTCGGAGGGGAGTTTCGCGCCAACGCGGTCGAGGTTCATGGTGGCCGCGAGGGCCTTGCCATCGAGGGCTATGCCGGCCTGCCGACCTTCAGCCGCGCCAACGCGCTCGGGCAATACCTGTTCGTAAACGGACGTCCGGTGCGCGACAAGCTCCTCGTGGGCGCCGTGCGTGGTGCCTATGCCGACCACCTGCCGCGTGATCGCCACCCGGTCGTCGCGCTGTTCGTCACGCTCGATGCGCGCGAAGTCGACGTCAACGTTCACCCCGCCAAGACCGAGGTGCGGTTTCGCGACCCTGGCTTGGTGCGCAGTCTGATCGTGCGCTCGCTGCAGGACGCCCTGTCGCGTGAAAGCCAGCGCGCGGCCTCGACCGGCGGCATTGCGACCATCGCCGCGTTCCGCGCGGGTGGCCCGCGAAGACGCACGGCAGAGCGACCTTGGGACTGGCGCCGGTCGGCGGCGCGGCCGCCGTTGTCGCCGATGACGACCGCGGCGCTCGCCAATATCGTCGAGGGGTTCGCCGAACCAGCACAGGCGACCTTCGACGTTGGCGCCCCGTCCGCCGACGCACGGGCCAATATCCCGGAGCCCGCGCGTGACCTGCTCGACCGGCCGCTTGGGGCCGCGCGCGCACAAGTGCATGAAACCTACATTGTGGCGCAGACCCGCGAGGGTATCGTCATTGTCGATCAGCACGCAGCCCACGAGCGGCTGGTCTACGAGCGCTTGAAGGAAGCGCTCGAGCGCAGCGGCGTCGCGCGCCAGATTCTGCTGATCCCGGAAATCGTCGACCTCGACGAGGCCGACGTCGAGCGCCTGGCGGCGCGGACCGAGGAACTCGCCCGCTATGGCCTCGTCCTCGAGTCGTTTGGACCCGGGGCCATAGCGGTGCGCGAGACGCCGGCGCCGCTCGGTGAGATCGATGCAGGCGCGCTTGTTCGCGATCTCGCCGAGCACATGGCGGAGTGGGATGAGGCGCTGCCACTCGAGCGCCGCTTGATGCATGTCGCGGCAACGATGGCGTGCCATGGCTCGGTGCGCGCCGGCCGCCGGCTGCGGCCGGAGGAGATGAACGCACTCCTGCGCGAGATGGAAGCGACGCCGAATTCCGGCCAGTGCAATCACGGGCGCCCAACTTACGTCGAGCTCAAGCTGACGGACATCGAGCGCCTGTTCGGAAGGCGGTGATCGTCGCTGCGCGCCCCCACAGCCCAAAGGGGCCATTGCGCTCGGCAATGGGCGCGGGTTCAATGGCAGCCGCGTGGGAGGACGCAGCATGAAACACCATTCCGTCGTTACAACACGCCGGCAGCTGCTCGGTGGTGCCGGCGCGGCCGCCATTCTTCTGAGCTCAGGAGCCCGTGCGCAGAGCACCTGGCCTGATCGTCCCGTCCGGATCATCGCCCCGTTCCCGGCCGGCGGCGCAGTCGACGTGTTGGTGCGCATTCTCGCCGAGCAGCTGCAGAACAAACTCGGCCAATCCTTCGTCGTCGAAAATCGGTCGGGCGCCGGCGGCAATATCGGCATCGCGACGGTGGCGACGAGTCCACCGGACGGCGCCACAATCGGCGCGGCAACCGTTGGGCAGTTCTCGATCAACCAATATCTCTACGAGCGCATGCCTTTCGACGCCGACCGCGACATCGTGCCGGTCACGCTGACGTGGGAATATCCGAACGTGTTCGTCGTCGCCTCGGATCACGTGCCGGCAAAGACGCTGCCGGAATTCATCGCCTGGGCCAAGGAGCGCGGAAAGATCACCTATGGCAGCCCAGGTGTCGGCACCACGCCGCATTTGTCGGCATCGCTGTTTTCATTGCGCACCGGCATCAGCGCCACCCACGTGCCATTCCGTGGCGCGGCGCAGACCATACCCGCGATGCTCGCCGGCGACGTCACCTACGCGCTCGACAATCTCGCCTCCTACATCGCCATGATCGAGTCGGGAAAGATGCGGGCGCTGGCGGTGACAACGGCCGAGCGCTGGCCGACCTTGCCTACGGTTCCGACCATGGCCGAAGCCGGGCAACCCGATTTCGTGGTGACGTCTTGGGGTGCCTTCGTGGTGCCGGCTGGCACGCCTCGCATTGCGATCGACCGCTTATCAGCAACCATACGCGAGATTGCCGCCGATACTGCGGTGCAGCAGCGCTTCCTGAAGGCGGGCGCGCGCTGCGTGGCCAGCACACCCGAAGAGGCGAGGGCGCGCGGGCTCGCCGAACGGCCGATGTGGAAGGAGATGGTACTGATATCGGGTGCGAAACCGGAATGAGGACTGTCAGAACAAGCCGTCCAATCTGATCGAATATCCGACCCCAACGACATAGTCCGGTGCGTTGTGGTTGAGCCCAAACCCGACATGGACATCGATTTGCTGTGTGGGTGTCACGCGATAGACCGCGCCGGAATTGAAAAGTTGGCTGGCGCCGCGCCGCGCCGGAAAGTCTCCGACATACTCGACGAAGACATCGGCGCGCTGGCTCAGCGACCTCTCGATCACGAAAGTGGTCTCCTCGGTGACCTTGCTGACGGGATCGGCAGGCAAGAAGAACGTCGTCACCATGCCGCTGATGCCCCAGCCGCCCCCGAGTTCGCGCGACCAAGGAAATTGCAGATAGGGTTGTGCACCGGGCCCGGCGATGCGCGCCGCTCCGGTCGGTAAGCCAATGCCGGTCGTCACCGACAGATTGACGTCACCCGGTAGCGGGGCGAGCTGCCATTTCACGGCCGGCGCCACGTTGCCGAAGCCGGAGGCGTCATCGCCGCGTATCGCGCCGAAATAGGTGGGGAGGTCAACCAGAATCTCCAGACAGGGCGCGACGCCCACCCGTAACCTGCTGTTGGTGCCGTCGACGCTCTGCGCGCCACCTCGCCCACTCAGATTGACGCCGTTCTCGCTTTGTAGACTGCCGGTCGGGACGACAAAGCTGGAATTGGTAACGTCAGGTCGGTCCGTGGCGATGGCCGGGCCGCTCGGCGCGCAAGTGTCAGCACGCGCCTCTTGGCTGTCGGGACCCATGAAAGCGAGCAAGCTGGCCGCGAATGCAGCCAGTGAGGAATTTGACATGCAGGCTTGATCCGAATCGCCGCGGATTTATTCCTGCCGAGGTAGCGCAGCCGATTGCCGCAATCCAACGGCGCCAATGCCGTAGCGCCGTCGCAGAAGAGCATGCCGCAAAGGGATGCGAATGTTAGAATCGGACCACTAGGTCTGCGGCTTGCTGTGGAGAAAAGTCAGCTCGGTGTCGTCGTATCCGCGTCTTTCGATCTCCTCGAAGCCTTCCGGCGCGGTGAAGCCGGCATCGGTCGCCTCCTCGACCACGACCAGGGCCTCGGGCGTGAGCCAGCGGCCGGCATTGGCGGATAACAGGGCGCGTTCGGCGAGCCCTCGGCCGTAGGGCGGATCGAGGAGCGCCAGCGAGAATGGCTGGAGGGGATGCGCCGCGCCGAGTCTGGTGGCGTCACGGCGAAAGATGCGGCTCACACCGCCCAGACCGAGCGCCTCGACGTTCTGCCGTATCAGCGCGCGCGCTTCAGCCCCATCGTCCATGAAAAGGGTGAACGCGGCGCCGCGCGAGAGTGCCTCGAGGCCCAGAGCGCCGGTGCCGGCAAACAGATCGAGCACGCGGGCGTTGGTGACAGGGTCGCCGTAGGCATGCGTGAGAATATTGAACAGGGTCTCGCGCAAGCGGTCGGATGTCGGCCGGATGGCCGCCGATTTCGGCCCGACAAGCGTGCGCCCGCGCAGCCTGCCGCCAACGATGCGCATTCAGCGGCCCTTCGGCCGCGAGGGTCGCGGACCGCCGGACCGGTCGCGGCGTCGCGGCCGGCGGTGCTTTGGTTTCGGCGGAGGCTCCGGCTCTGCGGCGATCGGCGTGCCGAAGCGTTCGACGAGAATGCGCCGGCCGCGACGATCGCGCAGCAGACCAGCGCGTTTGCCTGATGGTTGTGTGGCCGCGGGCCTTTGGTCCCTGCGCGAGCCATGAAACGTCCGCTTGCCCGATGCATCGTAGTCGCGCCAGGCATTTCCCGATCGCTGCTGCCTCGATTTGGATGATGGTTCGTGCCCGCGAGGTTCAAACTTGCCTCCTCGCTTCTTGAACTCGCGCCGGTCGTCACGCCGGGGAGCTTGACGCTCATCCCTTTCCCGTGGGGGGGTCGGCGCGGTGCTTCGAGCAGGCCCCGACCGACGCTCACTCCGTTTCGGCTGTGCACCCTCGCCATCACTTCCTCCAAGCGGAGATGCGCTAAGGATCGGCGCGGAAAAATCGCACCCCGCGCGTCGGGCGACGCGCTCGCCCAGCTGCTCGCGCAAAATTCGCGTAGTCACCTCTTCAACGGCGGCCTCCGGTAGCTCTGCGAGCTGGAATGGCCCGAACGAAACCCTGATCAACCGGTTCACCTGGAGGCCGAGCGCGCCGAGCACGTTGCGAACCTCGCGATTCTTGCCTTCGCGAATGGCAAAAGTGAGCCATACATTGGCGCCCTGCATCCGATCGAGTGTCGCCTCGATCGCCCCGTAATGGATGCCGTCGACTGTCAATCCCGAACGCAGGCGATCCAGCTGATCTTGCGTGACCGAGCCGTGCGCCCGCACACGATAGCGTCGCAGCCACCCGGTTTCCGGCAGTTCGAGCACGCGGGCCAGCCCGCCGTCGTTGGTGAGCAGCAATAGCCCTTCGGTGCCGATGTCGAGGCGGCCGACGGTCAGGAGGCGCGGCAGATGTCGCGGGAGGGCGTCGAAGATCGTCGGCCGCCCTTGCGGATCGTCGGTGGTCGTCACGAGGCCGACCGGTTTGTGGTAGAGAAAAAGGCGGGTACGCTCGCGCGCGGGCAAGGGTTTGCCGTCGACGCTGATGCTGTCGGTGGTGGTGACGTTGAGGGCAGGCGAGGCGATGACCTGGCCATTGACGCTCACACGCCCCGCGGCAATCCACGCCTCGGCATCGCGCCGCGAACAGAGCCCTGCGCGCGCCATCACCTTCGCGATGCGCTCGGAGCCCCTCGGCGATGGTGGCGGGGACGCAAATTCCGGCCGCGGCAGCGAGGTCTTGAGCTTCTTACCCCGCAGCCACGGCCGCGGCTTGCGTCCGCCATATGGGATTTTGTCGTTGTCGCGCTTGTCGGCCATGGCGGAATTCGTTGATAAGGATTGGCCTGATAGCAGACTTTGTTGGCAATAACGAGCATGCAAGCCTCTTTCATGGACCTGGCAATCGCGGAGGCCCGCTCCTCGCAGGCGGCCGGCGAGGTCCCCATCGGCTGCGTCGTCGTGCGCGATGGCGGCGTGATCGCGCGAGCAAGCAATCGGACCTTGCGGGACAAGGATCCGACGGCGCACGCGGAAATCCTCGCCATTCGCCAAGCGTCGGCCGCCATCGGCTCAGAGCGACTGGTCGATTGCGATCTCTATGTGACGCTCGAGCCGTGTACCATGTGCGCGGGTGCCATATCCTTCGCCCGCCTTCGTCGGCTCTATTACGGCGCGACGGATTCGAAGGGCGGCGCGGTGGAGAGCGGCGTGCGATTTTTTGCTGCGCCGACGTGCCACCACAGGCCTGAGGTGTACGGCGGGATCGCCGAGGTCGAGACTGCGGCGTTGCTCAGGGATTTTTTCCGAGAGCTGCGGTGAAAAATACTCGGCTGATGCGCTCGCGGCGAAATCAAATTCGCACAAGCTCACTGTCTCTGCCTTTGCTGAGGCCGTGACGACATGCAATCCATGTCGTCCGCAATGACTACGCCAGAGCAGCCACCAGCGCGCCGACCTTTTCCCTTACCTCCGCCTTGACCGGCTCGGATGCGCGCAGAATTGCGCTCGCTTGCAGGAAATCGAGGCTGCGGAAGATCCCGACATTTGGGCGGATCAGAATATCCGGCACCCCATGTTTGAGCTTCTCGGCTGTGATCGTGTGTACCATCACCTGTATGGCGATGTTGACGCTTTCCCATGCGTTCGGCACGTCGCGGCCGGCGACGGGCTCTCCGGTGACGTCGACCGCGATGGTGAGATAGTCGTGGTCGCGCCAAAGATCGAAGGGAAGCGGGTTGGTGGCGCCCCCATCGACGAGCACCTGATCGCCGATGACCACAGGTCCGACCAGCCCGGGTATCGCCATCGATGCCCCGATCGCGCGTTTGAGCGGGCCGTTTGCGAGAGCGACCGCGCAGCGACGATACAGGTCTGACGCCACCACGGTCAGCGGAATCAGCAGCTTGCCGAAGTCGTCGGGAACGATCGCGGGCAAGAACTGCTCGCAGAATTTCTCCGCGTCGACTACCGCAGGGCCGTTGATGCCGCTGGTGACGAGATCGACGAGGCCGCCGCTGCGCGAAGCGAGCAATCGTCTGAACACTTCGTTTCTGTCATGGGCGAGGCCGAGCACGTAGCGGCGGATGTCCTTGCCTGACATCCCTGCGGCGTAGGCGGAACCGACGAGTGCGCCGGCCGATGCGCCGGCAATGACGACCGGCTCGATTCCCAACTCGTCGAGGGCTTCGAGCACGGGAATATGCGCGAGGCCGCGCGCTCCGCCGGCGCCGAGTGCGAGGGCAATCGGTTTCATCGTGCCCCCGCGTCGAGGGCGAACGACCAGGCCTTGGCGGCGAGCGGCCGCACCATCTCGGCCCTCGATGCGGCGTGCTCACTTGTGGCGGTGCCGTCGCGGACGCGGCCGACAATGCCTTGGAGAATCGCGGCCAGTCGGAAGAAATTATATGCGAGATAGGTTGGCAGATGCGGGCGGGGATCGTGCCCGGTACGCCTCACGTAGGAAGCGACGTAATCGGCCACCGATGGAATCCCGAGCACGGCGAGATCGCAGCCGAGCAATGAGCCGACACCGGTGCCCTCGTCCGGCGGCATATGCCATTGCATCAAATGATACGTGAAGTCCGCCAATGGATCGCCGAGGGTTGACAGTTCCCAATCGAGTACAGCGAGAATGGTGGGCGAGTCGGCAGCAATAATCATGTTGTCGAGCCGATAGTCGCCATGTACGACCCGCGCGGGCGCGGCGGGTGGAAGATGCGCGGGCAGCCAAGCGATCAGTCGCTCCATCTCTTCGATCTCTTCGGTTTGCGACGCGCGATATTGCTTGGACCAGCGTTCGACCTGCCGCGCGACATAGTTCTCGGCGCGGCCGAAATCCGCAAGGCCGATTGTCGCGGGATCGAATGAGTGCAGCTGGGCGAGCCTCATGTTCATCGCGTCGTAAACGCGCGCCCTTTCAGTCGTATTCGCCCCCGGCAATTGCGGGTCCCAAAATACGCGGCCCTCGACATGGGCCATGAGGTAGAACGCGGTGCCAACGACGGCCTCGTCGGCGCAATAGAGAATGGGCTCGGCGACCGGAAAACCGTGCGCGTGGAGAGCGCTGATGACACGGAACTCGCGATCGACGGCGTGCGCGGACGGCAGCAGCTTGCCTGGCGGCTTTCGCCGCAGAACGTATCGGCGCGACGCGGTTTCCAGCAAATATGTCGGGTTCGACTGCCCGCCCTTGAACTGCTTCGCCTCGAGCGGCGGGACGAAGCCGTGAACCTTCGCCGCGAGATAGGCTTCAAGCCGGAGAACGTCGAAGCGCAGCGGCTCCGCCACGTTCTTGGTTCCGGAAAACGCTATCTGTCGATCGATCGTGGCCATTGGATGCGCTTGCTCCGTCGATCGAGGTGGCGTCAGCCGGCTCGGAAGTACTCCAACAACGCCTTGGCCGTCGCCTGCGGATTCTCTTCGCACAAAAAGTGGCCGGAATCGATCGGGAAACCGCGCACGTCATCGGCCCATTGGCGCCAGACATCCAGCGGCGTGTTCTCGCTTGGAATGCCGGCGGCGCCCCAAATGGCGAGCAGCGGGCAACCGATCTTCTTGCCGGCTTTGCGATCCGTCTCATCGAAAGCCAAATCGGTGGTGCGGCCGGCGCGGTAGTCTTCGCAGGTCGCGTGGATGCGGAGCGGATCGGAAAAGAACGCGTGATAGTGCGCGAGCGCGCGCGGATCGAACGCGGAGAGATCCTTGCTCTTGGTCCAGCTCGCCATCTTCCAATCGAGAAAGGCCACGGGATCGCGGCCGATGACCGATTCGGGAAACGGTGCCGGCAGCGCCAGGAAGGTCCAGTGCCAGACCTTGAACGCGAGCGTGCGATCCATGTTGTGCCACATGGCGTAGGTCGGAACGATGTCGAGCACTGCGAGTTGCTCGAGCCGGCCGGGATGATCAAGCGCGAGGCGATAGGCGACGCGTCCGCCGCGATCGTGACCGGCCAGGCGAAAGCGCGCGAAGCCGAGGCGCTCCATCATTTCGATCATGGCGTTCGCCATCGCGCGCTTGGTGTAGGGCGCGTGGTCCTCGCCCGATTCCGGCACCGCCGACCAACCGTAACCGGGCAAGTCGGCGATCACGAGGGTGAAATGTGGCGCCAGCAGCGGGGCGACCTTGTGCCACATGACGTTGCTCTCGGCGTAGCCGTGCAACAACAGCAGCGGCGGCCCCTTGCCGCCGACGCGGGCGAAGATCTGGCCGGCCGAGGTGTCGACCCATTGGGAGGCGAAGCCGACGTAGAGATCGGCGAGTTCTGACATGACGGGAAATCTAACCAGTCTTGTTCTCGCGCGCGATGGCGCGATAGCCGATGTCGCTGCGGCAGAACCCCTCGGGCCAGTGAATGCGCGCGATCGCCGCGTAGGCGTCGGTCCGGGCGTCGGTGACGGCCTTGCCGAGCGCCGAGACGCCGAGCACGCGACCACCGTCGGCCAGGATGCGGCCGCTGTCGGCCTTGGTTCCGGCGTGAAAGATGACGACGTTCTCCACCTTGGCGGCGTCTTCGAGGCCGCCGATGACCGAGCCCTTGGCATAGGCGCCGGGATAACCCTTCGCCGCCATCACCACAGTCAAGGCGGCGTCGGCATACCATCGCAAATCGAAATTCTTTAGCACGCCGTCGCGCGCAGCGAGCAGCGCCGGCACCAGATCGGACATCAGCCGCAGCATCAGCACTTGGCATTCGGGATCGCCGAAGCGCACATTGTATTCGATGAGCTTCGGTCCCGCGGCGGTGATCATCAGCCCGGCATAGAGCACACCCTTGTACGGTGCGCCCATCGCTTTCATGGCGCGCAGCGTCGGCACCACGATGTCATCGACGGCGCGGCGTGAGATCTCATCGGTCATCACTGGCGCCGGCGAATAGGCGCCCATGCCGCCGGTGTTCGGTCCCTTGTCGCCGTCATAAGCGCGCTTGTGATCCTGGGCGGAGGCGAGCGGGATTGCGCTTTCGCCGTCGCACAGCGCGAAGAAGGACGCTTCCTCACCGGCGAGAAACTCCTCGATCACGAGTTCGGCGCCGGCCGCGCCCAATCCGCCGCCGAGGATCATATCGATCGCGGCTTCGGCCTCGTCGAGCGTCTCGGCAACGACAACGCCCTTGCCGGCGGCAAGTCCATCGGCCTTGATCACGATCGGTGCGCCCTTGGCCCGCGCATAGGACTTTGCAGCATCGGCGGCAGTGAATCGCTCGTAGGCGGCGGTCGGAATATCATTGGCTCGGCACAGATCCTTGGTGAACCCCTTGGAGCCTTCGAGCCGCGCTGCGGATTTGCTCGGGCCGAAGGCCTTGATGCCGGCGGCCTCCAGGTCGTCGACGATGCCCGCGACGAGCGGCCCTTCTGGTCCGACCACGACGAAGTCGACTCGGCTCTGTTTGCAGAAATCGATGACGGCGGCGTGATCGGAAGAATCGAGGGTGACGCACTCGGCCTCCTGAGCGATACCGGCGTTGCCGGGCGCGCAGAAGAGGCGGTCGACCAGCGGGCTCGCCGCCATTTTCCAGGCCAGCGCATGCTCGCGACCGCCGGAGCCGAGGAGGAGTATGTTCATGCAGATCCTGGTGTCCGACGCCGTATCCTTTGCGGTACCCGCCAAATCTGCCGCACGGGGATGCGCCGCCTAAGGGCGCCGGGTGGTGTAGCATGCAACAAGACGATCGCAAGCGATTCGCTTTTGCAGACGCATGAGAAGCGAGGTGTGGATGGCGCTAGAGCCGCGCGTCAATGTTCCGGAATGGACCGTTTCCGAGCTGTCGGCGGCCCTGCGCAGGACCGTTGAAGACAACTACGCTTACGTGCGCGTCCGCGGCGAAATCTCAGGCTTTCGTGGCGTGCATTCCTCCGGCCATGTCTATTTCGCCCTCAAGGACGAGAGCGCGCGCATCGATGCCGTGGTGTGGCGCAGCGCTTACGGCCGCATGCGCATCAAGCCGACGGAGGGCCTCGAGGTGGTCGCAACCGGCCGCCTCACCACTTACCCTGGTCGCTCCACCTACCAGATCATGATCGAGAGTCTCGAGCCTGCCGGGCTCGGCGCGCTCATGGCGCTGCTCGAGGAGCGAAAGAAGAAGCTCGCCGCCGAAGGCCTGTTCGACGAGGCGCGCAAGCAACTGTTGCCCTATCTGCCGGAGGTGATCGGGGTCGTT
>Ga0126369_10003484_pt1 | contig 11367 bp, 9 predicted proteins | sample PanSoiMetaPlot_1_FD_109646 | JGI IMG/M metagenome (GOLD analysis project Ga0126369, IMG submission 109646) | Tropical forest soil microbial communities from Panama - MetaG Plot_1 | ecosystem: Environmental > Terrestrial > Soil > Tropical forest > Bulk soil | place: Panama | collected 2016-02-17 | reverse complement strand
TTGTGCCCCACCTCCAGCACGATCGAGTCCAGCGCCCCGGCGATCACTCGCGCCGTCACCGGGTCCACCGGCCGCGACGGCGGCCGACCCGCCCCGTACTCGATCACGTCCACCACCGGCGTCGCCACGCTCATCCCCTCATCTCCCCGACCCGGATCAGCAGGTCGCCCGTGGTGAGCACCTCCGCGCTCGCGCCCGGCGGCACGACCGCCGTGGAGTCCGCCTGCAGCAGGATGGCGGGACCCTCCACCCTGGCGCCGACGGGCAGCCGCGGGCGCTCGTAGAAGGCAGTCTCGAAGGACCGGAGGCCGCCGTCCTCGAAGTGGACCGCGGCCGTGCCGGCGGCTGCCTCCGCCAGGCTGCCGCCCGCTGGCGGGGGCACGTCCGGGATCTTGGGCAGCCGGCCCGTGGCGATGACCCGGACGTTGACGAGCTCGATCGGGTTGCCGGGGAACGCGTGGCCGTACTCCTCCTCGTGCCTGCGGTGGAAGTCGTCCCAGAAGCGCCGGAGGCCGTCGGCGGTGAGCGGCCCGGCGGGCAATGGCACGCGCAGCTCGTAGCCCTGCCCGACGTAGCGGCAGTCCGCGGCGTGGTCCAGGCCGATGCTGTCGGCAGGGACGCGGTCGCGAGCCAGCTGCGCGCGGGCCTCGGCGTCGAGGCGAACGATGTCGGCGTTGAGGCGGTCGATGTCGGCGCCGGCGTCGAGCATGAACTCGTTCTGGATCAGGTCGTACTTGAGGTCGGTCGTGAGCAGGCCCATCGCGGAGGTGATCCCGGGGTACATGGGCACGATCACCTCGGGAACGCCCAGCGAGCGCGCCACGTCCGCGGCGTGCAGCGGCCCCGCCCCACCGAAGGCGACGAGAGCGAACTCGCGAGGATCGTGGCCCTTCTGGATGGTTCGGGACCGGATGGCATTGGCCATGTTGTGGTTGACGACCGTGAGCACGCCGGCAGCCGCGTCGAGCGCGCTCAGCCCCAGCGACCTGCCCAGGCCCTCGATCGCCTGCAGGGCGAGGTCGCGCCGGACCGTCATCGCGCCGCCGAGGAAGTGGTCGGGGCGCAGCCGGCCCAGCACCATGTTGGCGTCGGTCACGGTCGGCTCGGTGCCGCCCTGGCCGTAGCAGGCCGGACCCGGCCGGGCGCCGGCGCTCCGCGGCCCGACCCGGAACGCACCTCCGGGGTCCACATACGCGACGCTCCCACCGCCGGCGCCGACGGTGTGGACATCGATCATCGGGATCAGGACCGGGTAGCCGGCGACGAACGTATCCCGTGCCGTGGCCTCCGTGATGCCGCCCGGCGTCACGATGCCGATGTCGGCGCTGGTCCCACCCATGTCGAAGGTGACGACCCGGGATCGGCGGCTGGCGCCGGCCACGCGGGCCCCCGCCAGCACCCCCGCAGCCGGGCCGCTCAGCAGCAGCGTGGCCGGGTACCTGGCGGCGAACTCGCTGGTCGCCGCGCCGCCGTTCGACCGCATCAGTCGGAGCTCGGCCTTCATGCCGGCCCGGCCCATCCGCTCGACGAGCCGGTCGATGTAGCGGCGGACGTTCAGCCCGACGAAGCCGTTGATCGCCGCGGTCGTGAACCGTTCGTACTCCCGGAACTGCGGGAACAGGCTCGAGGAGGTGGTGACGAACGCGTCCGGGCAGACCTCCTCGACGATCGACCGCGCCCGCTCCTCGTGCTCGGGGTTGCGGTAGCTGTTCAGAAAGCCGATCACGATGGACTCCACGCCGGCCTCGCTCAGCTCACGGGCGACGTTCGCGACTTCGTCCTCGGCCAGCGGCGTGATCACCTCGCCCGCGGCGCCCAAGCGCTCGGTGACGACCTTGCGATGACGCCGGCGGATGAGGGCGCGGTCCTGCCACGGCACCTCCATCTGGATCGAGTAGTGGAGCGGCCGCTGGTGGCGCGCGATGTGCAGCACGTCGCGGAAGCCGCGCGTCGTGATCATGCCGGCGGTCGCGCCGTCGTGCTGGAGCAGCGAGTTGGTCGCGATGGTGGTGCCGTGGACGAGGAAGTCGACGTCGGCAGAGCCGGAGTCCACCGACCGCAGGCCCTCGATCAGGCCCTCCGACGGGTCGTCGGGCGTGCTCGGCACCTTGTGGATCGACACCGCGCGCGACTCGGTGTCGACGACGATGACGTCCGTGAACGTCCCGCCGACGTCGACCCCGGCCAGCCTCACCGCAGCGCCCCCGCGTAGATCGGGGCCAGGCTGCCGGGGCAGGCCACCAGCTCCTTCGGCTCCGGGTCCTTGTACGCCGCCACCTTCGAGGTGGTGATGCCGTAGCCGTGCAGCGCCTCGACCAGCTTGACCGCGCAGGCCACACCGTCCAGGACGGGCACGCCCAGCTGGTCCTGCATCCACTTGTCGAGCGGGCCAAGGCCCGCGCAGCCGAGCAGGATGGCCTCCGCGCCCTCGTCGGCGATGGCGCTCCGTGCCTCCTCCACCATCATCCGCCTGGTCCGCTCGATGTCGGCCTCGATCTCGAGCACGGTCAGCGGCGTGCAGCGGATGGACGCACAGCGCAGCTCCATGCCGTTGCGGTGGACGAGCTCCTCGAGCAGCGGCTTGACCCGCGGCAGCACCGTGACGACCGACCACTTGTACGCGACCAGGCTGGCCAGGTGGAACGCGGCCTCCGCGATCCCGACCACCGGCACGCTGGACACCTCGCGGCAGGCCGCCAGCGCCGGGTCTCCGAAGCAGGCGATGACGTACGCGTCGTAGCGGCCCTGAGTGCCGGCGACCACATCGAGCGTGTGGTAGGCGGCCAGCACCTCGTCGGCAGCACCCTCGATCGAGCGCGGGCCGGACGCGGGCTGGACACAGTCGATCTCGGTCGCCGGCGCTGCGGCCGCGCGGGCCACGTGTCCGATCTCGTCGGTCATAGCCTGCGTGGTGTTGGGGTTGACGACCAGGACTCGCATGTCACACCTCCTATCGCAGCGAGCGGGCAACCAGCCGCGCCACCACCAGGCCGGCAAGCACCAGCACGCAGGCGGCCATGATCGCGATGTCGACGGCGCGCAGCCGGACGTCCCTGAAGAGGACACGCGGCCGCCCGGTCTCCTCGGGCAGGTTGAGGCCGCGCAGCTCCATCGCCATGGCGACGTCCTGGCTGCGCCTGATGGCGCCCAGACCCAGCGGCACCGCTGTGGTCACGACGCCCGGGAAGAACCGCAGGGGGTTGAACGACGACAGTGCGTTCGAGCCGCGGGCCTTGAGCGCCCGCTGGATCACGATGAACTCCTCCTGGATGAGCGGGTACAGGCGGATCGCGAAGGCGAACAGGAAAGCGACCTTGTACGGCAGCCCCCAGCGGTACATGGACATGCCCCACTGAAACGGCTCGGTCGTCATCGCGAACAGCGTGAACGCCAGGCCCATCGTGCCCAACCGGAAGCCGAGCTCGAGGCCCGTGTAGAGGCCGGCGATGGATACGCCGACCTCCACCCGGCCCAGCTGCACGGACCAGAAGTACGGCGCCCCCTCGATGAGGAAGGTGTGGACGAGCGTGATCGCGACCATGATCGGCAGCATCAGCAGGAGGAACGGGTAGTACTCGACCGGTGAGATGCCCGCGAGCGCCCAGATCGCCGCGATCAGCAGGAAGAACAGGATCCACGGCTGCGGCACGAGGAAGCTGATCAGCAGGTAGGAGACGACGAAGATCAGCTTGGTGCGGGGGTCCAGGCGGTGCAGGAAGGAATCCTGACCGCTGAACTGGTAGAGCGGCCTCATTCGCAGGCCGCCCGCAGCGCGCCGGCCGCGAACCGGGCCACCGCCTCGTCGAGGGTCAGCGGCCGCGGCTCGAGCCCCAGCCGGTTGCCGAGCGCCGTCACCGGCGGCGGCTTGACGAACGTGCGCCGCAGCAGCTCCTCGTCGCGAAAGACCTGCTCCGGGGTGCCGAACGCGATCAGCTCACCCTGGCAGAGCGCCGCGACGAGGTCGCAGTGGGCCGCCACCAGGTTCATCGCGTGCGTGATGACCACGACCGTCTGGTCGGACTCGCGCGCCAGGTCGCGGAGCAACGCCATGATGGCGTGCGACTCGTGCACGTCCTGGCCGGTGGTCGGCTCGTCGATGACCAGCACCGGCGGACGCATCACCGCGATCGCTGCGATGGCCAGCCGCTGGCGGCCGCCCTTCGACAGCCGGAACGGGTGCAGGTCGCGTACGTCCCAGAGGTCCAGCGCACGGAGGACGCGCTCGGCCGACTCACGGGCTTCGTCGCCGCCCATGCCGAGGTTGAGCGGGCCGAACATCACGTCGTCCAGCACCGGGTCCTTGAAGATCTGGTGGTCGGGGTTCTGGAAGACGTAGCCGACGGCGGCCGCCCGGTGGCGGACAGACATGCGCTGCACGTCGCGGCCCGACACCTCGACCGTGCCCCGCGTCGGCCGCAGGTGCCCGCTGACGCAGCGTGCCAGCGTGGTCTTGCCGCTGCCGTTCTGGCCCACGATCGCGGCGACGCTGCCGGCCGGGAGCACCAGGTCGACGCCCTTCAGCGCCTCGGTGCGCCTGGGCGGCGGGTACGTGTAGGCGAGGCCGCTGACGCGCAGCCGCGGCGGGTCCATGGCCGCGCCGGGCGCCGCGGCCGGGGGCGCCGCGGCCTCGGGAGCGGCCTGCGCCGGAGCGACCGTCGTGCTCGCCAGCGACGCGGCCGCGCCCTCCACGTCCGGGGGGAGCGGCGGCACCGGGACGCCGCCGCGCCGCAGGCGTGCGCCGAGCTCGACCAGCTGGGGCAGCGGCACCATCGCCGCCGCGAACACATCCAGGTGACGGTGCAGCTCGTCGCGCGGTGCGTCCAGCTCGACGGTGCCGTGGTCGATCAGCACGACCCGGTCCACCAGGGCCCAGATCTCCTCCAGCTTCCCCTCGACCAGCAGGATGGTGTGGCCGCTCTCCGACAGGTCGCGGATCCCTGCCAGCACCTCCGACGCGCCGATCGGGTCGAGCTGCGACGTCGGGTCGTCGAGGATGAAGAGGTCGGGCCGCGGAGCGTAGTTGGCCGCGAGGACGAGGCGCTGCTTCTCGCCGCCGCTCAGGTCATACGTAATGCGGTCGCGCAGGTGCGGGATGCGGAAGAAGTCGAGCGCGCGCGCGAGGCCCGCGCCGATCTCCTCGCGCGTCCATGCCCGGTTCTCCATGCCCCACGCCACCTCGTCGGCCACGATGAGGTTGAACAATTGGTTCTCCGGATCCTGGGTGACCGTGCCGATACGGGCGGCAATCCGAGCCAGTGTCGATTGCCGCGTCTCCTCGCCGAGGACCTGCACTCGTCCCGTCAGCTCGCCCGAGACGAAATGCGGGATGACCCCGGCGCAGATGTGGAGCAGCGTCGACTTGCCACAACCCGTGGGGCCGACCACCGCCACCACCTCGCCCTCCCCGACCCGGAGGTTGACGTCGTGCAGCAGCGGCGGCTGGCCGGGAAAGGCGAAGCCGACGCCCTCCAGCGTGATGGCCTCCACCAGGACCGCTGGGACTAGTCCCTCACCTTGTCGCCGGAGCTGGCTGTGCTGCGGTACCAGACGAACAGCAGGGCGGCCACGACGAGCAGGATCACGATCACGACGGCGCGCACGCCGTTGTTGGTCATGTCGAACAGGCCGAATGCCTTGGGCAGGACGCCCGCCACGCCGCCGAGGTACAGCAGCAGCACCCCGATGACTCCCACGACCACGGCGCTGACCGCCGCCCAGATGTATTGCTTGTTCACGTCCGCCTTCCTCCCCTTCGCCTAGCGCGCGAAGACGCCGGAGCGCCTGACCGCGCGGTAGAACGCGTAGCCCATCGGCCCGCCGATGAACGTCGCCATGAGCCACTGCCAGAAGAACAGCACCACGTTCACGTTGAAGGACAGCTTCAGGACGAGGATGTTGAGCCCGACCAGCTGAACGATGCTCGTCGCCAGGTCCGCGAGGCTGACGTAGAGGCAGAACATCCAGATGTTGATGTCGCTGTTGCGCTGGAACCAGGCGCGGAACAGGAACGCCTCGATGAGCAGGCAGGTCATGTTCAGGAAGAAGAACGACCAGGCCAGCGGGTGTGTCGCGCTCAGCACCGCGATGATCGGGTTGAAGTTGGCGACGATCAGGGCGCCGGTGCCGCCGAAGTAGATCGCCGCGGTCGGCCACCACACCTCGGCGAACGTGTGGCCGAGGGGCACCCCGAGCCCTCCGGTCCAGATCTGGTCGATCCGCTCCGTGATCTGCATGTTGGCCGAGAAGGCCACCGCCAGCAGGAGCGAACCGACGAGCGTCCTGGTGTCGCCTCTGAAGAACGGACCTCGGGCGAGACGCTCCTCGACGGTGAGCGCCGCTGTGGTCCCCTGTGCACCTACGGCCATCGCCGCACCTCCTCCTCTCACTCGGGCGCGTGGGATGGAGCCATGACAGCATCGGACCGCGGCGCCGTCCATGGCGTCGGGCACAAGGCCGGCGCGGGTGGTTTTGGACTAGTGTCCAATCAGGCGCAGGTCGACCGCGGCGTCGAGCACGCGGACCGCCAGCTCCAGGGTCAGGCGGTCCTCCGCGCGGCGCAGATCGAGGCCGGTCAGCTCCCGCAGCCGGCCCAGGCGATAGTCCACGGTGTGGGGATGGACGCGCAGCCGGGCGGCCGCGGCCTTCAGCGAGGAGCCCGAATCGAGGTACGTCCGAAACGTGTCGAGGAGCCCGGCGTCGGTCCGGCGATCGTGATCGATGACCGGCTGGAGGGTGCGCAGGCAGAGCTCCACCACCTCGGGGCCCGATGCCGCTCGCATGATCAGACGGTACGCGCCCAGGCTGCGAACAGCGAAGACGCGGTCCTGGCTGCCCAGACGCTCCCGCAGCGCGATTGCCAGCCGGGTCTCCTCGTATGCGCTGGCCAGCTCGGACACGGCCGGCACGTCGTCCTCGACCGCGTAGGCCGCTCGCCACTCGGGGGCCAGGCGCTCGAGCCGGGCCGCCGCGCCCTCCAGGGCCCGCAGCGTCTGGTCGTCGTCACCCACGGGTGCGCCGGTCCGCGCCTGGATCGCCACCACGTTGTCGCCGCGCAGCGTGACCATCAGCGGCCGGTGCTGGCCGTCCAGCGCCTCCTGCGTCACCGCCAGGAACGCACGCAGGACGCGGACGGCCGCCTCCTGCAGCCGCTCACCCACGGGGTGGACCATGCCAACGACCAGTCGGAATGGCGGCTGGGCCTGTGGCAGCCACGCAAGTGCGTCGGGCAGCTCGCCGGCCAGGAGCCGGTCGAGGAGGTGCCCGCGGCGGCTGATCTCGCCCTCCTGGACCGCCCGCTCACGGAGCAGCTGAGCCGCCGCGATCAGCGCGGCCGAGTCGGTTGCGGCCTGGTCGACGCCGTCGAGCTCGCGGCCGGGCGCCTCAACCAGCACAAAGCCCAGCGTCTCGGGCCCGGCGGACACGGGGCACACCAGCAGGCCCCCGGCGGCGGTGCGGAGGTGCTGCTGGCCGCGCGTGCGCGCGGCCAGACCGAGCGTCGCCTGGAGCCGGTCCCAGGCGACGAGGCCGAGCTCACGGACGGACTCGGCGGCGGTCGCCGTGTCGGAGGCGCGCACCCGGTAGAGGGAGTCGGCGATCACGACGGAGCCGCGGACGATCGCCGCCAGCCGCGTCGCCAGCGCGGACAGCGGCAGATCGTCGCGCACGATGCCTGCCAGCGAGTCCTGCACATGGAGGCGCCGCTCGAGCTGGTCGCGCTGGAGCCGGATCTCATGGTTCAGCGTCTCCAGCCGCAGTCGGGACTCGTGCTCCGCCGCGTAGAGCCGAGCGTTGACGATCGCGATCGCCGCGGCCTGGGCGAGCGCATCGAGCAGCTGCAGGTCGAACGGCTGGAACACCGCCGGCCGGTACAGGTTCTCGACCACCATCGCGCCCAGGGCCTCGCCCTTGTAGATGAGCGGCGCGCTGATCGCGCTCTGCGGATAGTCGGTGCCGCCGCTGGCCTCACTGAAGATCATGAGGTTGCTCGTCTCGGCGCCCTTCATCGCCGTCACGACCGCTGACCGGTTCGTGTACACACTCGCCCGCCGATGGGAGAAGGCGTGACCCGACAGGCCTTCGCCGGGTTTGACCATCAGGTCGTAGACGCGCGGACCGAAGCCGACCGCATGGTTGACGACGAGCAGGCGGCGCTCGTGGTCGTAGAGGAACAGGATGCCGGCTTCCGCCGCGGGGATGACCTGGATCGCGCCCTCGAGGATGCGCTGGATGATGTCCGGCAGGTCGAGCTCAGCCGTGAGCGAGCGGCTGACCTCGATCAGTGTCACCAGCCGATCGAGCTCCGCCCGGACTGCCGCCGTCCCCCGGTTCACGTGGCCCCCTGCGTCAAACCATATCCGCGACACCCCGGGTGTCAAGCGAACGGGACCTCCCGCCGCCCATAGCGTCCGCCGCTGGGGACTTGGCAACGGCCTCCGGCGGTCGCAGACTGGCGAAATGGAGCTCACCAGGGAGCAGGCGGTGTGGATCTACGAGCGCATGCGGCTGATCCGCTCGTTCGAGGAGCGCGTCGCCAGGCTGTTTGCCGATGGTCGGATTCCGGGCTTCGTCCACCTGTACGCCGGCGAGGAGGCGGTCGCGGTCGGCGTCTGCGCCCACCTCGGCGACCGTGACTACATCACGTCTACCCATCGAGGCCACGGCCACTGCATCGCGAAGGGCGTGCCGGTGAACGAGATGATGGCCGAACTCTTCGGCCGGGCGACGGGGTCCTGCAAGGGCAAGGGCGGATCGATGCACATCGCGGACGTCTCACGCGGCATGCTCGGCGCCAACGGCATCGTCGGAGGTGGCCCGCCCCTCGCCGCCGGTGCCGCCCTGACGGCCAGGACGCTGGGCACGGGCGGGGTGGCCGGGTGCTTTTTCGGGGACGGTGCAGCCGAGCAGGGCACCACGCACGAAGCGATGAACCTCGCGGCCATCTGGAACTTGCCCGTGGTCTTCGTGTGCGAGAACAACCAGTTCGCCGAATCCACCCCGGTCACGTACCACTGCGCGGCCACGAGCAACGCGGACCGCGCGGCCTCCTACAACATCCCCGGCGTCCTGCTGGACGGCTACGACGTCCTCGCCATGTACGAGGCGGCCGGCGAGGCCGTGGCGCGGGCGCGCCGCGGTGAGGGGCCCAGCCTCCTCGAGGCCAAGACGTGGCGCTACTTCGGGCACTTCGAGGGGGACCAGGTCACATACCGAACCGCCGAGCAGTCGGCCGCGTACCGGGAGCACGACCCGCTGGCCCTGTTCGCGAAGCAGGCGACCGAGCGTGGCCTGCTCTCCCGGGCCGATCTCGACCGCATCGACCAGGATGCCGAGCGGCAGGTCGACGAGGCCGTCGAGTTCGCGGATCGGAGTCCTCTGCCGGCGCCCGAGGACAGCCTGTCCGACGTGTACGTCGCCTATCGCTGAGAAGGAGAAATCCGATGGCCGTTGCGGTGCGCAGCCTGACCTTCGGCCAGGCGATCAACGAGGCGCTGCGCCTGGAGATGGAACGGGACCCGTCCGTCGTCCTGATGGGCGAGGACGTCGCCGGCGGCGCGACGGTTCCCGGCTTCGAGCAGGAGGATGCCTGGGGTGGCGTCCTCGGCGTCACCAAGGGACTGGTTCAGCAGTTCGGCAGGCAGCGCGTCCTGGACACGCCGATCTCGGAGTCCGGGTTCATCGGCGCGGCCGTGGGTGCCGCGGCCACCGGGCTGCGCCCCGTGGCCGAGCTGATGTTCGTGGACTTCTTCGGCGTCTGCATGGACCAGATCTTCAACCAGGGCGCCAAGCTCCGCTACATGTTCGGCGGCAAGGCCAGGGTGCCCATGGTCATCAGGACGATGATCGGCGCAGGCTTCCGCGCGGCCGGCCAGCACTCGGGCTGCCACTACTCCGTGTTCACGCACATGCCAGGGCTGAAGTGTGTGGTCCCCTCCACGCCGGCCGACGCGAAGGGCCTGCTCGCGGCTTCCATCCGGGACGACGACCCTGTCATCTTCTTCGAGCACAAGATGCTGTACGACCTGACGGGCGAGGTGCCCGAGGATGAGCTCGTGATCCCGCTCGGCCAGGCGGACATCAAGCGGTCGGGCGACACGGCGACCGTCGTCGCGATCGGCCGGATGGTGCACCTGGCACTGGAGGCCGCGGATCTGCTGTCCGCCGACGGTATCTCCCTCGAGGTCGTGGACCCGCGGACGCTGTCGCCGCTGGACGACGACACGATCCTGTCCTCGGTTCGGCGGACCCGGCGCGTCGTCGTGGTGGACGAGGACAACCCCCGCTGCTCGATGGCCACCGACATCGTGGCCATGGTTGCCTCCCAGGCGTTCGACGACCTGGACGCACCACCCCAGATCGTGACCGCCCCTCACACGCCGGTGCCGTTCTCGCCGCCGCTCGAGGACTTCTACGTTCCCAGCGTCGAACGAGTCGTGCAGGCCGTGCGCGCCACCCTGTGAGGCTGCCGTGCTGACCGAGGTCCGCATGCCGAAGCTCGGCATGAAGATGAAGAACGGGAAGGTCAAGCGCTGGCTGGTCGCCGAGGGCGGTGCGGTGGAGAAGGGGCAGCAGCTCTTCGAGCTGACGACCGACAAGGTCAACGCGGTCATCGAGGCACCTGCGTCCGGCGTGCTGGGACGCGTGGTGGCGGCCGCAGGAGCCGATCTGCCGGTGGGCGCGCTGCTGGCGCTGGTGGGCGCGCCCGGGGATACGTTCCCGCCGGCCGAGGATCTGGGCGCAGCGGCGGTCGCCGGACCTGCCCCGCAGGCCCGAGCGCCGGCTCCGGTCGGTGGCGGGCCGGGTCCGGCCGCGCCGGCGGCGGAGACGACTGCGTCCCCGGCCGCACGCCGCGTGGCTCGCGAGCTCGGCATCGACATCGCCCTGGTGCCCCCATCGGCGCCCGGCAAGCGGGTCACGACCGACGACGTGGAGGCCTACGCGGCGGCCGCCGAGCCGCCGGCCGAGTCGGGCGAGCGTGTGCCCTTCGAGGGCGTGCGCCGGGTGGTAGCGGAGCACCTGCACGGCAGCCTTCAGAGCATGGCCCAGGTCACCATCACGCGCGAAGCGGACGCCAGCGGGCTCGTGGCGAGGCGGTCGCGGCTCGATGCGGGCTTCGAGGCGGCCTCCGGTGTCCACCTCTCGTATACAGACCTCCTGATCCACGACGTGGCCCGGCTGCTCGTCGACCACCGGCGGCTCAACGCCTACCTCGACGGAGACTCGATCTTCGTCCCGGAGGCGGTGCACATGGGTTTCGCGGTCGCCCTCGAGGACGGCCTGATCGTGCCCGTGATCCGGGACGCGCACCGCAGGTCGCTGGTCGAGATCGCGCGCGACCGGAGCGAGCTCGCGGAGCGGGCGGTCGCCGGC
>Ga0126369_10003483_pt1 | contig 11369 bp, 10 predicted proteins | sample PanSoiMetaPlot_1_FD_109646 | JGI IMG/M metagenome (GOLD analysis project Ga0126369, IMG submission 109646) | Tropical forest soil microbial communities from Panama - MetaG Plot_1 | ecosystem: Environmental > Terrestrial > Soil > Tropical forest > Bulk soil | place: Panama | collected 2016-02-17 | reverse complement strand
GGATTTCCGCGGACCGGACATCGGCGACTTCGTCTTCCATTGCCACATCCTCGGACATGAGGACGCGGGCATGATGGCGATCGAGCGCGTGGTCGCGCAGCCTCAGAAGACGACGTCGGCGAAATAGTGCCGACCGTGCAGCGATCTTACCTCTCCCCGCTTGCGGGGAGAGGTCGCAGCCGACGGCCGAAGGCCTTCGGAGTTCTCTAGAACGCTCGGCGCTTGCGCCGAGCTATGACGAAGTGAGGTCGGGTGAGGGGGACTCTCCGAAATCGAGAACACGCGATGTGCGCCACTGCGCAACGCGGTGCAATTTGAGAGCCCCCTCACCCCACCCCTCTCCCCGCAAGCGGGGAGAGGGAGCGCACGTTCCGCGCGCGCCTCGTAGCCCGTATGCGATAGTTCTGCCGCAAGCGGGGAGAGGTTGGCTCGCGATAGTTGCGTGCCCTCGGAGGGGAGAGGCCACGGACATGTCCCGCAACCGAATGATTCGCTTTCACCTGGCAGCATTCGTCGCACTGCTATTGCCAACCCTCGCCGGCACCACGCCCGCCGCGGCGCAGGCCGCCCAGCTTCCTGAGCGACCTGAGCAGCACCAGCATCCGATGGATATGAACGTTCCCAGTGGCGTCACCGACAAGTGCGGACCGACGTACACCTATGACGAAGGACCACGCGGACCCAGTCACTGGGCGGGTGTTTGCAATACCGGTCAAATGCAAACGCCCATCGACATATCAGCGCCGGAGAAAGTTTCGCTCGCGCTGCTTCCAAAGCTCCTGTTCAACTACCAGCCAGCTGAGCTGGACATGGTGAATGACTGCAACAACTACCAGCTCAAGCTCAGGTTCCCGCCAAACAAGTGGCTTAAAGTCAAAAGAAAGTCGTGGCGCCTGAGCGAGGTCCGTTTTCGCGAGCCGGGCGAGACGGCGGTCGATGGCAAGCGTCCGCCGATGGCGCTGCAACTCGTCCACCTGTCCCCAGAGGCAAATTTTCTGATCGTGGAAGTTCCAGTGGCGGTCGGCGAAGAAAATCCGACCATCAAAACACTATGGGAGCACATCCCGTATCCGGGCAAAGAGATCAAAGCCGCGTCGATAAAAATCAACGTCATGGATCTGATCCCCGCCGATCACGGGTTCTATCGGTTCCCTGGATCGTTGACGGCTCCCATCTGCAACGAGCCCGTGCAGTGGTATCTGATGAAAAATCCGATCGAGATGTCACAGGCCCAGATCAACCAATACCGGAAGTACTATCACGACACAGCGAGGCCGCTTCAGCCGCTGAACAACCGTCCGCTGGTCGAGAGCCAGTGAGGCTTGGACCCCTGATTATCTGTTGAAGACATCATGCGCATGCCGCGACGCCTTTCGTTTGTGCTGCTGCTTAGCCTGTGCGCCATCCCGCCGATCGTCTTTCCCGTGCATGCCGCGGAGATGGACGCGGCGAACCCGGACATGTCCGACCAGGACAAACGACAAAAAGCGGTGGTGCTTTTTGGCCAGGGCAGGCGCCTGGACGCGCTGCCGCTGCTCGAGGATCTCGCGCAAAAGAACCCGCAGGACGCCGAATTGCTGGTGGATCTCGCGGCCTCTCTCATCGACCACGCGGCCACGCTCACCGATCAGGACGCGGCGGCAAAAGAGCGCTTTCGCGCGACGGACCTGGTCCAGAGGGCTTGGGACTTGGGGAACACGAGTCCGCTGGCAGAGAACCTGCGGCAGCTGTTGCGAGGCCTGCCCGCAAACGGCGCGATCAGGTTCTCTGATAACCCGGTGGTCGAGCAAGTCATGATCGCCGGCGAGGCGGCGTTCGCGCGACGCGATTTCGACGAAGCGCTCACCGTTTACGCAAAGGCGATGGAGCTCGAGCCCACGAATTATTCTGCCTCTCTCTTTACAGCCAACACCTACGACCGAAAGAACGACTTCGCTCGCGCCAGCCTTTGGTACGAGCGCACAATGCGTCTCGACCCCGATGTTGAGACCGCCTTCCGCTATTACGCCGACATGCTTGCGAAGCAGGGCGATATGGCCAAGGCGCGAGACATGCTCATTCACGCCGCCGTCGCCGAACCCTATAACAAGATCGTCTGGCGGGAGATTCGCGCGTGGGCGCTGATCAACAACACGGCCTTCAACCTGGTGTATCTGCCGATCCCGCTGGTCGCGAAGGAGTCCATCCAGACCGCTGCTTCCGGGCAACCCCCGCAGCTCGTCTCCGCATGGCGGGCCTACCACGCGGTGATCGCGGACTGGCGAAAGGGCGGCAAGTTCGCAAAGCAGTTTCCGCAGGAGCCATATCGGCACTCGCTCCCGGAAGAATCCGAGGCCCTGACTGCGGCTGCAAAAGTCCTGCAAACGCTCAGGCAAGACCAGAAGAGCGCTGAATGGGTCACAGGCAGTACGGTTGCCGCTCTGCTGCTCAAGCTGGACGACGCCGGTCTCATCGAGCCCTACGTGCTGTTCAGTCTCGGAGACGATGGCATCGTCCGCGACTACAAAGCGTATCGCGCGGCGAACCGCAGCAAGCTCCAGGAGTACATGGACAAATTCGTCATGCCGCCCGCTCCGGCCGGTCAATAACCAAGCAAATCTAAATCAAACTCACTGAAGGGGTTGCCGATGCGCTGTGTCTGGCATGTGCTCTCAACATGCCAGCGTCTCGCAAAGGGCCGGAACTTCTCCGCTGCAGAGATGATTGGCTCGGCAAGGCTGCGTCGCGGTTCGCGGCGCGTCGACAATATGGAGCCGAGCATGCGAGTTCTGACACTCTCCCTGGCCACCGTGGCGCTTGTGCTGGCGGGGCATTTCTTTGTCGCGCCCGCTGGCGCGCAGGCCCCCTCATCTTCGCCGTCGCAGGCCCCGTCATCTTCACCGCCTTCGCCGTCCGCGAACGTTTCCGATCAGAAGCTGGATGCGACCGCCGCCGCGATGCAACGCGTGGTCACCCTCAAGGCTGATTATCAGCAGAAGTTTAACGCTGCGCCGGAGGCGGATCGGGAGGGCATCGCCGCAGAGGCCGGCGATGCCATGAAGAAGGCGGTCACCGATCAAGGGCTGTCGGTCGAAGAATATTCTTCGATCCTCACGGTGGCGCAAAACGATCCGGACGTGCGCGAGAAGATCCTGCAGCGCCTCCGCTCGAAGGAGAAGGGGGGCGAATAGCGCGGTACCCGGCGCGCCATCCTCGGCGCGCAAGCGTCCCTTTGCTAACACATCGCATCTGGGGGAGGTGCGTGCGCGCGTCGACGCCGAGGTGCTTTCGATGACGAGGCCGCAAAGCGCAGTCGTAATCTGCGCTGGAAAAAGTGCCCGTTGCGGGTTCGTGCGAGCGCAATTCCAAGCCGCAATTCCGAGGCGCAATTTCAAGACGTAATTTCAAGGCGTAATTTCAAGGCTTGGATTTCTGCACATCACCGACGGCCAGGCAGGGAGTCCGGGGATTACGGTGGCAGTGCACTCTTCTGAAGCGAATTGAGTGCGCTCTCACTGCAATCCCGCAATCCCGTTATCCCCTGTAGTCACGTAATCCGGACCGTAATCCCCAGCGGGATCTCCGACAGAAGGCTCAGGCGCCGGCAATCTCGCGCCGACCCTTGTCTGTCTGGACTAACGCGACTTGCCGTCGCTACACTGACGAACTTGGACGGCTGGTTCCGGAGCCGCACGGACCCGCGAGTGGGGGAGATCGGACATGACGCTTAGAGCCACGCTTCGATCGGCGATTGTTGCTTTGGGACTGGTGTTTGTGAGCCAGGCCGGGTCGGCGTTCGCCGTCACTTTCAAATTCGCTTTCCAGGGCGACCTCAAATCGCTCGACCCCTATTCGCTGAATGAGACCTTCACCCATGGCGTGCTCGGCAACGTCTACGAGGGACTGACCAAGCGCGACAAGGATCTGAAAATCATTCCAGGGCTCGCCGAGCGATGGGAGATCTTGGAGCCCACCCGTTGGCGTTTTTATTTGCGCAAGGGCGTCAAATTCCATGACGGCGAAGACTTCACCGCCGATGACGTGGTTTTCTCGGCTGATCGCGCGCGCGGACCATCGTCGGACGTGAAGACCCGGCTTCCGGCCGATGCCAAGGTCGTGAAGGTCGACGACTATACGGTCGACGTCGTGCTGTCCGGCCCCAATCCAATCCTCGATGCCGAATGGGACACTTGGTACATCCTGTCGAAAAAATGGGCTGAAGCACACGGTTCAACGACGGCTCAGCCGCAGGCGGGCCAACAGATGAACTATGCGGCGCTGCATGCGAATGGCACCGGGCCCTTCATCATTACCGAGCACCAAGCGGGCGTCCGCACCGTCTTCAAGCGCAACCCAAACTGGTGGGGCAAGTTGGAGAGCAATTTCGACGAAGTGATCTTCACCACGATCTCCAACGACGCGACCCGGGTTGCCGCCTTGTTATCCGGCGATGTCGACTGGGCGGACCCCATCCCCTTGCAGGACATCCAACGCGTCAATGCGACCGGCGCCGCGAAGGTCCTGCAGGGACCGGAGCTGCGAACCATTTTCCTCGGTTTCGATCAGTATCGACCCGAGCTGCTTTATTCGAACATCAAGGGCAAGAATCCGTTCAAGGATGTGCGGGTGCGTCAAGCGTTCTATCTTGCCATCGACGAGAATGCGATCGCGGCCAAGGTCATGCGCGGGGCGGCAACCCCCTCGGCCTTGATGATCTCTCCCTCGCTGTTTCCCCTTGCGAAGGACTTCGTCCGTCCCGCGTATGATGCCGAAAAATCGAAACAGCTGCTCTCCGAAGCGGGCTATCCCCAGGGCTTCCAGGTGACGATGGATTGTCCGAACGATCGCTACGTCAACGACGAGGCGATATGCCAGGCGATCGTCGCCATGCTCTCCCGCGTCAACATCAAGATCGATTTGCTGGCACAGCCGAAGGCCAAGTATTTCGCCAAGATTCTCGTGTCGGGCGGGTACGATTCCTCGTTCTATCTGCTCGGCTGGACGCCCAACTCGCTCGATTCGTGGAATATTCTCGCGAACATGTATCGCTGCCGCGATGAAAAGGGCGTCGGCGGCAACAACAATGTCGGGAATTATTGCGAGCCGAAAATGGAAGAGCTGACCAAGCAGGTCTTGGTCGAAACCGACACCGTCAAGCGCAATCAGCTGATCAAAGAGGCGTATGAACTCGGTCAGGTTCGCGATTGGGCATATGTACCGTTGCACCAACAGGCTCTGGCTTGGGGCGTATCCAACAAGGTCAAGGTGGTCCAGCGTCCGGACAATCAGATCCTGTTCTACTGGTTTAGAAAGGAAGAGTAGGGGCGTGCGGGCAACAGGGCGGCGATGGCGATCGGTCCGTCCGTTGCCGCCTCTGAAAGCAGATCCCGTTGGATTGGAACCATGATCGGCGGACCATCGAATTTGCGTAAATGCGCAGGGGGGAGGGAACGCTTAAAACAACGCTCCGAGCGAGACGAGTGCGGGGGAGGGAACCCTCAAACAGCGACGGAGCCAGATGAGACTCAAATCTAGATGCGATGGCCCAGCGATGAAGCTTGAGGGATGGTTCAAATCCGACGGGATCTGGGGTAGCGAATGTCAAATCCGCTCCACTAGCCCGCTCTGAAGGTTCGAACGGAATGCTCGCCTTCATCATTCGCCGCGTCATTCAGGCGTTGCTGGTCCTGATCGTGGTGGCCTTGTTGGCCTTCACGCTGTTCCGCTTTGTCGGCGATCCCATCAACCAGATGGTCGGCATCGAGACGAGCGCCGGGGAGCGCGAGCTTCTGCGCGCGCAATTGGGGCTCAATGACCCTGTCCTGATCCAGTTCACGCGCTTCGTCTGGAACGCCGCCCATTTCGACTTTGGCGCGTCCTACCAGTTCAAGCGGCCGGTCATCGAGCTGATCGGCGAACGGTTTTCCGCGACGATCGAGCTGTCCGTGGTGTCAGCACTGTTTTCCCTGGTGTTCGGCATCCCGATGGGCGTCTACACGGCCCTGCATCGGAATGCGTGGCTCTCGCGCTTTTTTCTGACGGTTTCTCTCGTCGGCATCTCACTGCCGACCTTCTTGATCGGCATCCTGTTGATTTTCGCGTTCGCCGTCTCGGTCAATTGGCTGCCTTCCTTTGGGCGCGGCGATGTCGTCAACATTGGATTTTGGACAACGGGACTACTCACCTGGTCCGGTGTGAAAGCCATCATCCTGCCGGCGGTGACGCTTGGGCTGTTTCAGATGGCGTTGATCATGCGGCTGGTGCGGTCGGAAATGATCGAGGTGCTGCGGACCGACTACATCAAGTTCGCGCGCGCCCGCGGTCTTCCTGACCGCAACGTGTATTTCGGTCATGCGCTCAAGAATACGCTCGTCCCGGTGATGACGATTGCCGGCTTGCAGCTCGGCTCCATCATTGCCTTCGCCATCATCACGGAAACCGTGTTTCAATGGCCGGGCATGGGCTTGTTGTTTCTCAAGGCGGTGCAGAATGCCGATATCCCGATCATGTCGGCGTATCTGCTTCTGGTCGCCCTGATCTTCTTGAGCATCAATCTCGTCGTTGATCTCCTGTACGTCATTGTAGATCCGCGCATTCGGATCGATGCGCGCGCAGCCTGAGGCGATGAGCACAGCGCAAGACTCCAAATCGGAACACCGTGCTCAGCCACGCGGCATTTTTCGCCTGCTTGACAACGATATCGCGTTCTCGTTCTGGCAGTCGAAAGTGACGGTGCTGGCGGCCCTGGTGACGCTTCTCATTGTGCTCGGCGCGCTGTTGGCGCCGTGGATCGCCCCGCACGATCCGTTCGATCTCAAGACCTTGAGCCTGCTCGACGCGCATACGCCTCCGGCGTGGGTCAGGGACGGCGATCTGCGATTCCTGCTCGGGACAGATGACCAGGGCCGCGACGTATTTTCTACGATCCTCTATGGCCTGCGGCTCTCGCTGGCGGTGGGACTGATGTCGGTCGCGTTTGCGGCGGTGCTCGGCATCGCGCTCGGGCTCGTCGCCGGTTACGCCGGCGGGGCCATCGACGCGCTCATCATGCGCGCGGCGGACGTGCAACTGACGTTCCCGGCTATTCTGATCGCGTTGCTCATCGACGGCACCGCGCATGCGCTATTTGGCCAATACCGCGATGAAAGCACGACGATCTGGGTGCTGGTGCTGTCGATCGGGTTGTCGTTCTGGGTGCAATATGCGCGCACGGTCCGCGGATCGACCTTGGTGGAGCGGAACAAGGACTACGTGCTCGCGGCGCGGCTGATTGGCATCGGGCCAGTCGCCATCCTGGTGCGCCACATCCTGCCGAACGTTATCGGCCCGGTATTGGTCATCGTCACCATCAACCTGGCGCTGGCCATCATTCTCGAGGCGACATTGTCGTTCCTGGGCGTCGGGCTTTCGCCGACCGAGCCTTCGCTCGGAACCATGATTCGCATCGGCAACAATTTTTTGTTCGCCGGCGAATGGTGGATCGCCATTTTTCCCGGCATCACGCTGGCTGCGCTCGCCCTGTCGGTCAACCTCCTCGGCGACTGGCTGCGTGACGCGCTCAACCCGAAGCTCCGATGACCCAACCGGTCCTCAGCGTCCGCCAGCTTCGCGTCGAGTTTTCGCTTCGCCGTGGCGCGCTCGTCGCGGTGAACGGCGTCTCCTTTGAGATTGCACGTGGCGAAGTGCTCGGCCTGGTCGGGGAGTCGGGAGCGGGAAAATCGTTGACCGCAAGCGCGATCATTGGGCTGCTGGAACCGCCGGGTCGCATCGCCGGCGGCGAGATCTGGCTCAATGGGCAACGGATTGATCGCCTGGCGCCGGAGGCGATGCGGGCCATTCGCGGAAAACGCATCGGCATGATTTTTCAAGACCCGCTGACCAGCCTCAACCCGCTCTATCCCGTAGGCAGGCAGTTGGTCGAGACGATCGAGACCCACACACATCTCCGCGGCGCAGATGCGCGCCGCCGCGCGATTGCCTTGCTGGCAGAGACTGGCCTGCCGGCGGCGCAAGAGCGCATCGATCACTATCCGCACCAGTTCTCCGGTGGCATGCGCCAGCGCGTTGTCGTCGCCCTCGCGCTCGCAGCCGATCCTGATGTCATCATTGCCGACGAGCCGACGACAGCGCTCGACGTCTCGGTCCAGGCGCAGATCATTGCGCTGTTGAAGCGTCTGTGTCGCGACCGTGGCACCGCGATCATGCTCATCACGCACGACATGGGCGTGATCGCCGAAGCCGCCGATCGGGTCGCGGTGATGTATGCCGGACGCGTCGTCGAGATCGGAGGCGTGCGCGACGTGATCAAGCAGCCGCTGCATCCCTATTCGGCGGGCCTGATGGGGTCGATCCCCACCCTCGATTCCGATCTGGAACGTCTCGTCCAGATTTCCGGCAGCATGCCGCGCCTGACATCGATCCCATCGGGATGTCCATTTCACCCGCGCTGCCCACGCGCTTTTGAGCCCTGCTCAAGCGCGCGGCCGCAGCTGGCGCGACGCGATCAGTCCTTGGTCGCGTGCTGGCTTTACGAGGACGTGTCGGCCGGAGCAGCGCGATGACAGGCTCGCCGCTCGTCCAAGTGCCGTTCGTCCAAGTCAGCAATATCAGCCGCGTTTTCGATGTGTCGCGGCCGTGGCTGGAGCGGCTGACCCAGCGCTTGCCGCGGCAATTTCTGGTGGCGGCTGCGAACATATCCTTCTCCATCGATCGTCGTGAAACGTTCGGGCTTGTCGGCGAGTCTGGCTCCGGCAAATCGACGATTGCCCGCATGGTCGTCGGCCTGATCGCGCCGAGCGGCGGCGACGTGGTCATCGATGGAACATCGATGACCGACCGCGCGCATCTTGCACGCCGTCAGAAAGTGCGGCAACGCATCCAGATGGTCTTTCAGGATCCTTACTCCAGTCTCAACCCGCGCTGGCGGGCTTTCGACATCATCGCCGAGCCGATCCGTGCATTCCGTCTCTGCGACAGCACGACGGCGATAACGGCACGCGTCGGTGAGCTCCTGCACCTGGTCGGGCTGGATCAGGCAGACGGCCGCAAGTTCCCGCACGAATTTTCCGGCGGGCAGCGCCAGCGGATCGCCATCGCGCGGGCGCTGTCATCGCAGCCGGAGTTCATCGTCTGCGACGAGCCGACCTCTGCGCTCGACGTCTCGGTGCAGGCGCAAGTCCTCAACTTGATGCGCGACCTCCAGGATCGCTTCGGGCTGACCTATCTCCTGATCAGCCACAACCTCGCCGTCGTGCGCCATATGGCGAGCCGCGTGGGCGTGATGTATCTCGGCCGCATCGTCGAGATCGCCCCGTCGAAAGAGCTGTTCCGCAATCCGCGTCATCCTTACACGCGCATGCTGCTGGAAGCGGTGCCGCGTCTCGACCCCGACCGACGGCATCGGGAGCCGATCGAGGGCGAAATACCGAACCCGTTGGACCCGCCGAAAGGCTGCTCGTTTCATCCACGTTGTCCGCATGCGAACGAGCGATGCCGGCTCGAGGAGCCGCGCTTGGCCAAGGCCGATTTATCCGCGGTGTCGTGCCATGCGGTGGAGGAGCGGCGAATTTGAGCCGGCCGGCGGTCGCGATCTTTCCGCCTGACGGATCTGGAAGGATCGGCGATGCCGCAAAGTGATGCGAATGTTAGAATCGGACCACTGGCCCGTGAACCCGAAACCTCTTTGCAGGCACTAAGCCAGTGAGGTTCTTAGCACCAGGGGGTAGCGAGCAGAGGGGCGATTTTGCCAACTCTACGCACTCCAGCAAAGCAGAGCGCACAAGCGCCGACGCGCGGTCGCGTCAACATCCAAAGCAGAGCTTCTCAGACATGGCGAACTCAGTTTTATGCTTCCTCTGTCGGTCCTGCCTTATGATGTGTTGCCTGACGACGGTACAGGCCGCGCCGTTGGAACGCATTGCCTTTCCGTATCAGAACGCAGCGGATCTGCGCGGCTTTCTCAACGTGCTGGCGGCTTTCCGCGCGGCGTGTCTGGCGCAGCCTGTCACGCGTGATCTGCCTGCCAAACTCGTCCCCGAGGGCTATCAGGTGGTCACTCGCGCCGTCCATTTGTGGGGGAGGGAAGACGGATCTGGTCCGTCACTTCCCGATGCGGCCATTCTGTCGAAAACCGGACGGGAGGACAGCGATCTCGCCGATGGTTATTGGTTATCCCATCATCGATTTCATGCTTCCGACCACCAAGGCTCCCGAGGGAGGCTGCAGCGTCCGGTGGAAGCGACGTTGGGTCCAGGATTACCCCGACGCCCCCGGGCAACTCGTGCTCAATATGACCGCGTTGCTTCCGGCGCGCCTATCCTTTTATCTCAAGGCGACGCTGATCTCGAAGCCAGATGATTTTTTTGCCGTCGCCGATCGCTACAGCGATCTCACGTCATGGCAAACAGAGTGCAACAAAACCAAACGATGCCGTTTCGATGTGATTGCGGGCTTCGACAAGGAGGGCATCGACATGACGATTGCGTCTCGGGGCGAGGTGGGGAAATAGAGCGGGCAGGGAATTAGTTGCGTAGCCCGGGTGGGGCGAAGCCCGGGACAGCTCCAGGCGCGGCAGGCTTTCGACGAAATTTCGCAGCCGCCCCCCGTGGTTCCGCTCCGCTCCACCCAGCCTACGGGACTGTGAACCCTTTCCGGACACAAAAGCCATAGTTCCTGTCACTCCACCCCTGGCCGATTTTGCTAAAGTCCTTCCATGAAGAAGCTGACTTACAGGGAAGGCGACCTCTTTGTTCTGCCGCTGCAAGATCGCGGTTACGCCGTTGGTTTGGTGGCAAGGTCTGGTCCTCGTGGCCGAGTGCTGTTCGGATATTTCTTCGGCCCACGCTACGCTGAGGTGCCCAAGCTCGCTGATTTGACGAAGCTCTTGCCTGCAGACGCGATCCTACTCAGTCGCTTCGGAGATCTCAGCTTAATGGAGGGTGCGTGGCCGGTTCTTGGCCAGATGCCGGGATGGGACCGCGCTACCTGGAGGATGCCGCCCTTCGTCCGTCACGATCCCCTTACTGGTCGCAAAACCCAAATCATCTACAGCGACGCTGATCCGAATGTCGAAGTCGGCGAGATGAAGCTTGCCCCCGACGCTGACATCGAACCCAAAGACGGGATGGCAGGGGCCGGCGCTGTCGAGATCAAGATGACGAAGCTGCTGGGCGCCAGGATGCGCTAGTAGTCGCAATGTACATGAAAGTTGCGTAGCCCGGGTGGCAAAGCGCGTTTACGCGCGTCTTCCACGCGCTATGGCGAAACCCGGGACAGCTCCACGCGCACTGTGGGCTTTCGACGAAATCGCAGCCGCCCTCCGGGTTCCGCTGCGCTCCACCCGGGCTACAGGCTGCGTGTGCCGCGCGATCAGCGCGTCGCGCGCCGGCGCG
>Ga0126369_10003482_pt1 | contig 11369 bp, 9 predicted proteins | sample PanSoiMetaPlot_1_FD_109646 | JGI IMG/M metagenome (GOLD analysis project Ga0126369, IMG submission 109646) | Tropical forest soil microbial communities from Panama - MetaG Plot_1 | ecosystem: Environmental > Terrestrial > Soil > Tropical forest > Bulk soil | place: Panama | collected 2016-02-17 | reverse complement strand
GATAGGAATTGAGAATTGAGAATTAAACATTAGTCGGATCTGCACTGGTTCAATCTGACTAATGCTCGATTCGCCAATTCCGAATTCTTATCCGCGCAGAAATACTATTTTGGAGCTTCCCCTACATCGAACGCGTTAGGATCGAGGCTTTGCGCCAGAGATGACTAGAACAACGCCGGCGGCGAGGATCACTCCCCCGGCGACTGGAGAAATGGGAATGGTCTTCTGTCGGTGAGTCGTCGCCTCGACCGGACCGATATCGAGGACTTTTTCCGTTTTTGTATAAGTGATTCCTTGAGACACAAGAAGGAATACGCCAATGATAATGAGGACGATGCCAAGAAGAGTCATCGGTTTCATGCCCATCAAGCTGCACGCGCCGGGCCAAACGTGAATTGAGTCTTCTTGCGGCTGCTCACTCCTTGTACAATTTTCGGAAACTTCAATCCGGTCGCTATCCATAGGAGGAGAAATGTTCCGTCTGAAGACGCAAATCGTGTTGGCACTTTTTGGAGTCGCTACCGTGAGCGCGCTGCTGGCCGCCTCGCAACAACGTGGCGAACGTGGGCAACGCGGCGCGCAAGAAGGGCCACCACCTGTAACGGGCCTCACAGTGACTGGAGAAGTACAAAACTTCGTACCGGTCACCGACGCGATGCTGCGGAAACCTGATCCGGGCGATTGGCTGATGATTCGTCGTGACTATTCCGCATCGGACTATTCGCCTCTCAACCAGATCACGAAAGACAACGTCAAGGACCTGCAGCTTGTCTGGAAACATCCGATGAACGAAGGTGGAACGAATCAGCCCGCGCCGATTGTCCACAACGGGGTCATCTATCTCGCAAACACGGGCGGCATCATGCAGGCGATTGAAGGCACGACCGGGAAAGTCATTTGGGAAAATCATCTCGGTGGAAATATCGCAATGCGCGGTATTTCCATTTATCAGGACAAGCTCTACCTCGCCAGTGGCAATCGCATCATTGCCCTCGACGCGCGAAACGGCCAGATTGTGTGGAATACGGAAATCGGGCAGGGCTACAGCAACTCGAGTGGTCCGCTGGTGGTCAATGGAAAAGTCATTGAAGGATTGGGAGGCTGCGGGCGCTACCAGGAAGAAAAATGTTTCATGAGCGCCTATGACGCAGAGACCGGCAAGCAGCTCTGGCGGTTTTACACCATAGCAACGACCGGAAACAAAGGCGCCGAAACCTGGGGTAATCTGCCCGATCGGAATCGCGCGGGCGGCGAGATGTGGATCACAGGGAGCTACGATCCTATTCTCAATTTGACCTTCTGGGGGACGGCTCAGGCCAAGCCCTGGATGACGCTGACACGAGGCACCGAAGGCGACGCTCTTTATTCCAGTTCGACCATCGCCGTCAATCCCGACGACGGGAAACTGAAGTGGTATTTCCAGCATGCGCCCGGTGAGGCGCTGGATCTCGATATCGTATTCGAGCGTGTTCTCGTTGATGTCGGCGGCCAGAATCTACTCTTCACGATCGGAAAAGACGGCATCTTGTGGAAGCTCGACCGCCGGACTGGAAAGTACCTCGGTCACAAAGAAACTGTCTTTCAAAATGTCTGGACGAAGTTCGATCCTGTGACAGGAAAACCTACCTACCGCGACGATATTCTTCACGAGGCTCCCGGAAAAGCCGTGGATTCATGTCCGACGAGCGCCGGTGGTCACAATTGGCCGGCCACAAGCTACAACCCGCCGGCCGGCCTCCTCATCGCTCCACTGGTTCAAGCATGTCAAGTGATGGTGCCGCAGGCGCTGAACCTCGAAGGCCCCGGCAACCCCGGCGGTGCGAACCGGTCATTTTATGAAATGCCTGGAAGCGACGGTAATCTTGGGAAGCTTGCCGCTTACGACGTAAACACGCTGCGAGAAGTCTGGTCCATCCAGCAGAGGGCGTCGTTCCTGACCGCTGTCGTATCAACAGCCGGCGGAGTCGCGTTCGTAGGAGACCGGAATCAGATGTTCAGAGCGATAGATGTGAAGACCGGCAAGGTGCTCTGGGAAACCAAACTCGCGACGGCCGTTCAGGGCTTTCCCGTGTCGTTCAGCGTCGGGGGTAAGCAGTACATCGGTGTGACTACTGGAAAGGGTGGAGGCAGTCCGTGGGGAGTTCCGAATGTGGTCACTCCTGAAATCAATCCACCGAACGATGGATATGCGCTTCACGTGTTCGCTCTGCCGGACAAAAAATAGTTCCTAATCCGAAAGAATCCGGCAACAGCTATGAAACGAGTGGATCCCTCGGATAGGAATTGGGAATTCGGAATTGAGCATTGGTCAGATCTGACCAATGTTCAATTCTCAATGCTCAATTCCTAATCCGAAAGAATCGGGCAACGGCTATGATGCTCACTGATTTGGGAACACGATATTGACACCGCGCTTCTGGTTTTCTTTCTGCGTTGCGTCCACGTTGACATCGAAGATCGGAATCTTTGAAGCCGTATCCGAATCAAACACCCACAACGTTGTTCCCACTAGCGCATAACCAGGAGCATCGATGCGCCTTCCATCTTTCAAAATCAGCGTGATGGACGGTGGCTTCTGCCCAGGCGCAGCGGTCGGAGGCGCCTGACCTCCTCTGGCCGCAAGCTCCGCTTGGAGCTGTTGTACTTCGTCTGTGAGCTGTTGCACTTGATTTCGTAGATCATCCGTAGTCTGGTAACGGTTGGTCGTCATTGTCTGGTCTGGTGTTATATAGGTCGGCGCTGAATAAATCGGCTGTGAGTAGAACGGCACGACAGGAGCATAGGAATAGAAAGGAAAACCGAAACCGAAGAACGGTGAAATAAAAACCGATGATCCAAACGGCCTGACATGGCCAAAGCCCAATCCGAAACCCCCACGGAAAGCAGGTCCGACTACAACACCTGAATGGAAACCCGGCCTAAATGCCGGGTTAACAAACCCTCTCGGTGCAAAGCCAGGATGGACGCCGAAACCAGGTCTCACCATTGGTGCGGCGCCATGGAATCCACCACCATGGAATCCGCCGCCGCGAAATCCACCGCCGCCATGAAATCCACCTCCACCAAATCCGCCTCCACCGTGGAATCCACCACCACCGCCGCGTTGGGCCTCCGCGGTTGCAGCCATCAGGATTATCGCCAGGAAAATAGTTAAGAATTTCATACGAGACCTCGCACGATTTCACTCTCAGCAAGACTGGCTGTCACTGTGTACGCGGTCGCTAATCGGGTCTCGTCCAGCTTGCCGTAATTTCAATTTTATCAAGTATCCGTATATGAATTCTTGCGATACCCAGGTGGGCGATTGTAAAACCTGCAACAGTAGCGGCGTTGGATGCCAATTCAAGATAAAATCCGACTCGCATCACAACGGCCGACAGGTGGGTCAGGCCTGCAGCGTTCAACAATGGCTGCATTGATTGAAAAGTTGATGGAGGGCTCTACAAATGAAATCTATCTCGCTCGCTATTATTCTTGCCTTGAGCAGTATTGCTGTCTGGGCTCAGGGAACGTCTCAAATCCAAGGGGTCGTAAAAGACACATCCGGCGCTGTGATAGGAGGCGCTGAAGTAAAAGCCACACAGACCGAGACAGGTGTATCGCGCACTGTTGTAAGCACTGAAGATGGCGTCTACGTTTTTCCAAATCTGGCGATTGGCCCGTATCGTCTCGAAGCTTCAAAACCTGGCTTCTCGACGTACGTTCAGAGCGGCATCGTGTTGCAAGTCGCCTCGTCTCAAACGGTAGACATTACTCTGAATGTCGGAGAGGTCGCTCAGCAGGTTCAAGTGGAAGCGAACACGTCGCTCGTTGAGCTGCAGACGACGAGCGTCGGATCTGTAATCGAAAACACGCGAATCCTTGAATTACCTTTGAATGGTCGGAATCCAGTTGAACTGATTCAACTTGTCGGAGCCGCCGTACCTGCCGGGCAAGCCGGAACGGCGGGCATGCCGGGCGGCCGATTCATTTCGATTGGTGGAGGTTTGTTGTCTGGTGTTTCTTACGTTTTGGATGGAACTCTCTACAACAACCCGTTCGACTCTCTGAACCTGCCTTTTCCATTTCCGGATGCGCTGCAGGAATTCAAGGTGGAAACCAGTTCCTTGACCGCACAGAACGGCCTGCATTCCGCCGGGACTGTGAGTGCCGTCGTGAAGTCTGGGACAAATGCGTTCCACGGTGATGCTTTCGAGTTCTTCCGTAACGGCAAGATGAATGCGCGAAACGCCAACGCGGCAAGGCGGGATTCGCTCAAGCGTAACCAGTTCGGAGGCACACTCGGGGGACCCATTATTCAGAACAAACTGTTTTTCTTTGCCGGTTACCAGGGAACGCGTACGCGATCCGATCCGGCGGACATGACGAGTTTCGTTCCCACTACTCGCATGCTCTCCGGCGACTTCAGTGGTTGCGGTTTCCCTCAACTAAAGGACGCAAATGGAGCTCTGTATCCAAACAATCAGATTCCGGTAGCCGACTTCAGCCCACAAGCATTGGAGATCGTGAAGAAACTGCCGGCAGCGCAAGGTCCGTGTGGTGAGACGAAGTTTGGACCCGTGCAAAAAATCAACGAATACCAGGTGCTGGGGAGGACGGATTACCAAATCAATAACGAGCACTCGCTGTTTGTGCGATACATGGCCACCGCGTATCTACTGCCGCCGGCTGTTCGTTTCTCGCAAAACATTCTGGACACCACAGGCGGCGGTCTCGACGATTTGGCACAGGCCGCCACTGTCGGGCACACGTACTTGTTCTCGCCGAACACGATAAATGCGTTCCGCATCGCAGCAAATCGCGTTGCAGTTCACCGATTCAACGACGACTACTTCTCCGGATGCGACATTGGCGTAAAGGTCTATTGCTTTGTGCCCCATCAAACAGTAGTTACCGTCAGTGGTGGCCCGACGATCGGTGTTGGTACAGCCATTGAGGCCGGCTTTGTTCCGATGTATTACACGGTATCGGATGACGTGAACCTGGTACGTGGCTCGCATCAATTCTCATTCGGCTATTCCGGTTTCAAGTACCAGCACAGCCAGAAGGCGAACGTGTTTTCATCAATCGCATTTGGTTTTAATGGCACCGCCTCCGGGGCGGGAATGTCGGACTTCCTGCTGGGCCGTCTCGGAACTTTAACGCAAGGTGTGCCGAATACGACATTCACGTACAAGTGGTATCACGGGCTCTATGCGCAAGACAGCTGGAAGGTAACACCTCGGTTGACGCTTAACGGGGGACTCCGTTGGGAGCCGTTCCTGCCTCAAGGTTTCACGAACGGCGCGGTCTTCAACTTCAGCTGGGATCGATTCACCCAGGGTATTCACAGCACCGTCTTCAAAAAGGCACCCGCCGGACTTCTGTATGCAGGCGATCCCGGTTTTACGGGCAAGACGGGCGTGGACAATCGATATATGCAGTTTGCCCCACGTGCAGGCCTGGCGTTCGATCCGAAAGGAGACGGCAAGACTTCGATTCGAGCGTCGTTCGGAATGTTCTACGACTTTCCCAACATTATGATTGCCTCCACACCGACAACAGCACCGCCGTTCGGCAACACAGTGCAACCTCCGGGTCCACTAAACTTCGCGGATCCGTATTCCACAGTCGCAGGCGGCAACCCGTTCCCGGGAACATTCGGTCCGGATGCGCCGTTTGTCCAATTTGGTTCGTATATGGCGATGGAGCCGAATGCGAAAGGCACGACCGTCTATTCATGGAATCTGAGTATTCAGCGACAGTTCGGCAACGAATGGCTGTTTTCGACCACTTACATGGGGAATGAAACGGCTCATCTTTGGGGAACTCAGCAGCTCAATCCCGCTGTCATCGTTCCTTGTGCGGGGGGAGCCGCGCTGACGACGTGCAATACAACCAACAATACGAATCAGCGACGGCTGGCTTCCTTGTTGAACCCGCAAGAAGGACAATACCTCGGATACGTCGATCAATTCACTTCCGGCGGTACCGCAAGCTACAACGCGTTGCTCCTATCGACGCAAAAACGGATGAGTCATGGTGTGAGCTTCAACGCCAATTACACCTGGTCGCACTGCATCAGCGATATCTATGCCGGCTCAAACGTCGGCGGCGTCGGCGCTGGGTATCTTGATCCGACTAACCGTCACTTCGATCGGGCCAATTGCCAAACACCTACACTCGACCCGAACTCCGCGAATTCTCTCGACCGGAGGCACATCGCGAACATCAGTGCCGTTCTGGCCTCGCCTAACTTCGCCGACCGCACTTTGAATATGCTTGCCGCGAACTGGCGGTTGTCGACGAGTTATCGCGTATTGTCGGGCGCTTTCATGACTGCGACTACCGGTGTCGACCGCCAATTGTCCGGCGCGGTTGGCGGTACTCAGCGGGCCGACCGGCTGCTTGTCAATCCGCTTTGTGAAAACCCGAATCCAGGGTGCTGGTTCAATCCAGCTGCATTTACGCAGCCCGTCTTCGGCACGCTCGGCAATGCAGGGCGGGCCACTCTTCCTGGCCCCGGCTTTTGGGGGATCGATGCGGCTTTGTCGCGAATCTTCCGGCTTCAGGAGAATATGAGCGTCGAGGCGCGTGTTGAGGCCTTTAACCTGACAAATAGCTACCGTGCGGGAATTCCCATTACGGCAATCAACAATCCGAACTTCGGAAAAATCCTGACGGCGCAGGATCCGAGAATCATGCAACTGGCGTTGAAGTTCGTCTTTTAGCGAGGGGAGAAAAACACAGAGACACAAAGACACAGAGGCACAAAGGTGCGCGCCTTTGTGCCTCTGTGTCTTTGTGTCTCTGTGTTTTTCCGTACTCGTTCAGATTTGAGTGAAGTACGTTCTAAATTTTCTTCGCCAGGTAAGAATACCGTGACAGTCGCCGCTCTACGGACAGTGTGTGGACGCATGCCAGGAACCGCTGCAAACCATCGAAGTTTTGCGCGCCTTCCATAGCCAGCAGGGTTTCCCGATGTTGCGCGCGCGCATCGAACCATCGCTTTGAGACGTCGGCGGCTCTGTCGGTCAAATCGCTAACGCTGCGCAAATCGAAACCGGCGTCGCGCAAGAGCCGCTCATTCTCACCTGGAGGGACAAACAAGTAAAATCCGATCGAGCTCCGCGTTGCCAACTCTTCATGCGAGATGAGTCCCGCAATCACCATCGCGTCGGTAAACAGAGCCTGGCCTCCCGGCCGAAGGACGCGGTGCCACTCGCGAAGCACGGCAAGACGCGGCTTGATGTGACACATGGCATCATTCGAGACGATCGCATCGAAGCTCCCTGAGCTGAATGGAAGAGGTCCTCCCGCATCGACGTTATGGAAATCGACACGATCGGCCACTCCACGGGCTTCCGCCAACGCACCGCCGTTGCGCACTCCGTTCTCGTTGATGTCAATACCGGTTATGTGGCAGCCGCGCTTAAGCGCGAGGTATATCGCTGGCCCGCCGGAACCGCTGCCCACTTCTAAAACGTGAGAGCGATTTGTGACCTCGAGTTGGTCTGCAAAGTTGAGCCACTCTTCCGCAGTCATCCAGCTGCTCTGACCGATGTCTTCCCCATAGGTTTGTTTCCGGACAGCCGCTTCTGCGCTATTTGCAAAGTGCGTATACGCGTTGTCATAAAGGTCGACTGAATGGTCCGGCAAAATAACACCTCGCCGTCAAAGCTCTTGCCCGGCCAGTAAGCACCGTAAGTATTGAATGACCTCAGGTTAGTCGAGACAGCGCCGATTATGGTTTCGTCAAAAGCCATTGTCAAACGTGCATACCGCGCTCGGTTTGGATATGCTCGAATACGGTCGAATCATCATGTCTGTTCTAGTGAACAAGGCGAAGCGTGATCATGTAAAAGCAGCTGATGAGATATCGCATTCGCTCGTCAAGTCCCCTCACCTCATTGTCGTGCTGATACTGACGATCGCAGGTGTGTTGCTTCTTGCCGTGCCGGTGGCCGACGATCCCACGCGGATCGCGATTGTTCGAGGGAAACGTGCTCAGGAGCTTGTCGACCAATTGCGAGCGTCTTTATCCATTGAAGGCGACGTAGATGTAGTCGTCGTCCCCTATCACCCCCTGGTGTTTTCTGTTGAGCCGACGGATAGAACCAAGAAGCGATTCCTGCTTTCAATGGAACTCGGGTTTCTTCAGATGCTTAACGATGATGAATTGCGCGCCTCACTGGCGCACGAATTGGGCCACGTTTGGATCTATACGCATCACCCGTATCTACAGACGGAGCGACTGGCGAACGAGATCGGAATGCGCAGCGTGACGCGTGAGGCGTTAGAGAACGTATACACAAAGCTATGGAACTATGAAGGTACAACTGGCGTACCAATAGAGCAATTGTTGGGGCCGGCACCGGGTGAGTCTTTGCAACGTCCGGCCGGGACGGGTTACTGATTGCGTTGCGGCGACGCTCTCACAGCACGCCTTTTGTAATATGCTCGATTAAAGAGTTCCAGAAAGACCATCATGAAAGAGGACAAGTCAAGTTTGTCGCTATTCGATGGTGCAACTTCGCACGCACACAGGCGCTCAAGAACTTGGACCAAGGCGGCATGCTTTCTGCTTTTGGCGCTTCTGATGATGTACGCTTGTACGCGGGATCGGTCGCCGCAGAAAACATCCAGAGAACTACCCCGTGCGGAGTATCAGCGGGAGCAAACCACAACGCCATCCCCTCCGCAGCCCAGAGAGTTGCCCGAGCCCTCGCCTACCGCGACACAATCGCTGGAAGGCAGCGGGAAGATGGTATGGGCAAAGGGGTTCGCGGGCCAGTTGATTGCAGGGTTGGACGGAGCGTTGTATGAACCTTATCGTGCGGTCACGATCGAACGCGTCCAACGTATCATCAAGGAACGCGGGCTTTACGCTGGTCCGATAAATGGAATTCTCGATACGCCCACAATGAAAGCGATCTACACATTCCAGGAAGCTACTCACATTCTGCAGGTCTGCGGTGTGCCGACTCCTCGCACTCGGAAGATGCTTGAGCAGGGTTCACACACGGATCTGAATTCTTGATTGGCGTCCGGAAGGTCACTTCACCTGGAATCCCTCGCGAGGGTCGAACCGTTTGCCATCCGCTCTTGTTGCCTCAGCCCAGGCGGTGGCAGGCGATCCGTACTTCATGGGGTGACCGGTGATTTTAAGCTTGGTGCCTGCTGTGAAATCGCTTGGACGGATGCCGGCGCGTTGCAGCGTACTTGGACCTTCGGCTTCGAATCCCCACGTTGTTACTGAGCCGTCCTTGTTCTTCACATCTACCAGCAGCCAAGAGTGAGGGTTCGTGTATTGGAACTGTTTGACGACACCTTCAACTGTAATGGTTTTCTCCTTCTCGAACATGGCACCGGAATGATGAGCTAGTAACGGGATAGCCAGTACGGCTAGAGCGCCAATACTCAGTAACGCGGTGAATCTGGTTTTGATCATCGACTTTCTCCTCGCTTGTTCTCATTCTTCGTGAAGGTGAAACCGCGAAACTGTGTCGCGCCTTCTTTAGTCTGATAGACAGCGTTGTTCTCATTTTCCCCGCAGTTCCAGTAACGGATACGCAGATTCTTTTCCGGATCGTCCAGCTTCACATACGACTGCCTCGTGAACCACGGTTCCTGAAGCGATGGCGGATCGTACACCCAGACGTCGGCGCGAAGTGTTTTGTCGTCGACCTTCTGCCAGATCTCTACAGTTTCCACCTGGTCCGTGTAGTCCGGCTGAGATCGTTGATAGATTCCCGCCTTCAACTGATTGGTGTGAATGACGAGTTTCTGCCCGTCCCAGAATCCAATCGAGTCGCCGTCATAGAGGGGGTACCGGTCTGCTTCCGGCAAGTGGTCGCGGCCATCCGTGTAGATTCGTCGGATGTCATTGACCATTTCATTGATGAGCAACGTCTGCTTCGGCGTGACGACGAATTCACGTAGAAAAGGCTCTGTAAGCCAACGAGGGTGGCCCGGCGGAGAACAAGTAGAAATCGGGTCCCATTCGATGCCGCGTTTCGCGTCTTCGACCCGTTTCAGCATCTTGGCATGGAATTCCGGAGTCAGCTTAGCTGTAGGCAAGCCGTCAGGCGGTTGATCGGGATCGAAGGCAAAACCAGGAACGGGAGCACGAGTGTAGACGCCACTCCAATCGGGGAGATTGCTCGAGGCGAGGCTCTGCCCGCCCTTCGTTTTTTCTCGCAGCGACTGATAAAGCTGCCATGCAGTCTTTTGTTGACGACCGAGCTCGATCATCTGTTCTTTAGTGCGTTCCGGCTCCTGAGCGCTGCTGGTCGCAGAAGGCGCTGTTCCGGCGTTGTTGCAAGCCGACAGTAGCGCTGCCAGGGCCAGAGAGAGTGCTGCGATTCGAGCCGTCTTCGTGCTGTGTGTCATCGGAATCCTCCCCGCATGCGCAGCATACTGCAGATAGCGTCCGTCAAAAACAGTCATTCACACCTTCTTCCGCGCCGTCAGTGTGGTCGCGGGAATTCGAACGCGATACAGCGGCCGGTTGGTCTCATCTTTTAAGATGAATACTCCCCCTACTGTTGGCAGCGCGGTTTGACCACCTTGAAACGTAAGAGAGGGACACTCGACAGTGCCGGAATTCATCATTCCTCCGATTACTGCCTGGTATGTGCCTGACTGGAACTCCGCCGGCGGCCGGAGAAACAACGTCATGTTCATTGTTACCATGTCACCCCCGTCTACAAAACGTGCTTCAGCTTTCACCAATGCACCGTCGCGTAGTCCGTAGAGGCCGTCGAGCTTCAACGGCAGTACGACGTACTTATCACCATCGATGCGCTCGAAGCGTTCATCGGTATTCATGCAGCCAACCAGGAACATCAGTGGGAATAGGAAAAGTATGTCTCTCATGCGAGTCATATCAGTCTGGCGTGCTACTCTACGGCCATGTCGATCCTGAAGTTTCTCGGACTGAATATAGACCAGACCCGGCGGGAGACTGCAACTGCGGAAACAGAAACAGTACGTAAAATTGTGCAGAAACTCGAACAACTCCCCGAGCAGCAAGCGCGTTACATAGCGGCGTTTGCATATCTGCTTAGCCGCGCCGCGCGAGCTGACCTGCAGATTGGTGCGGACGAGACCGCGGTGATGGAGCGCATTATCATGGAACAAGGTGGTCTGCCAGAGGAATTGGCTGTCGTGGTCGTACAAATGGCGAAGACGCAAAACCAGCTCTTCGGCGGCACAGAGAATTACCTCGTTACGCGGGAATTCGAACGTATCGCAAACCGGGAACAGAAGCTTGCCCTTCTCGAATGTCTCTTCGCAGTTACGGCGGCTGACGAAAATATCTCGACCGAGGAAGACAATGTCATCAGTCAAATCTCGAGCGAATTGAGACTGTCACACGACGACTACAT
>Ga0126369_10003481_pt1 | contig 11371 bp, 15 predicted proteins | sample PanSoiMetaPlot_1_FD_109646 | JGI IMG/M metagenome (GOLD analysis project Ga0126369, IMG submission 109646) | Tropical forest soil microbial communities from Panama - MetaG Plot_1 | ecosystem: Environmental > Terrestrial > Soil > Tropical forest > Bulk soil | place: Panama | collected 2016-02-17 | reverse complement strand
CTTTAGGCCAATGGCGTAGGAACTCCGGTGGTAGCGCTTAACGACGTTGCGTTTGCGGCGAATCCAGTCCCAGTTATCGGGAGTGGTTCCGGGCATGCTAAAGGCAAACAACGGATGGCCGTGGAGCCGAATGTCAATGGCGACCGTGGCCCCGCGGCTTTCAGCGGCCGTTTTGAGCGCAACGCCCAGTTCCCAAGCCACGGCGGCGTTGAACTCTCTGAATTGCAGGCGCTTCTCCTGCAGTGCGATCTTTTCCAAATCGTTTTCGACCATCGAGTGCCAGCCTTCCCAGAGAGAACCGGGGCGGCCATCTTAGCGCGAATCAGTCGCAACCAGACGGGTGAAGAAGCTGAACCAGCTGAAATGGCGTTAGGTTTTCCCGAGGCCGGTTTGTTACGATGCGTTTCCAATGAATCCCGGCACGGAGATAAAAGAGCGGTTGGAATATGCTGAAGCGCAGAACCATGCCGAAGGCAAGCAGGAATCGCATCTGGAGAAGCGCGAAAGCGGTCTAAAAAGCAAGCTTTCGTCGCGCCAAGTGGCGATGATCGGGCTCGGCTGCACCATTGGAACGGGGCTTTTTCTTGGAAGTGCAATTAGCGTGAAGCTGGCCGGGCCGGCAGTGATTCTAAGTTTTCTGGCGGGAGCGTCGATTGCGCTTACCGTGATGTGGGCGCTGGCGGAAATGGCAGTGGAGCATCCCGCGCCGGGGTCATTTGGCTTGTACGCGGAGCTGTACCTGCATCCGTGGGCGGGTTTTGCGGTGCGCTATACCTACTGGCTCACTCTGGTGATGGTTGTGGGCCTGGAGGTGGTGGCGGGGGCGATTTATTGCGCCTTCTGGTTTCCGCATGTGCCCGCTCCCTTATGGATCGCGATCTTTTCGATCGCGTTGGTCGTAATCAACACGCTAAGCATCGAGGATTTTGCGTCGATCGAATATTGGTTTGCGATGATCAAGGTGGTCACGATTCTGGCATTCCTGGTTTTGGGTGCGATGGTGCTGCTGGGAATTGGTTTTCCACGCATCGGTCCGGGGAATTTCACCTCGCATGGCGGATTCATGCCGGGCGGATGGAAAGGCGTTGCTCTGGGCGTGGTGATGGCGATCTTTAGCTATTTGGGTTTGGAGATCGTTGGTACTACGGCGGGAGAAGCGGCTGATCCGAAACGGGCGGTACCGCGGGCGCTGCGGCGGACGCTGGGATGGCTGGCGGTGTTCTATCTGGGCGGATTGACGCTGGTCGTGGGAATCGTGCCATGGACGGAGATTGGGTTGGGGGAGAGCCCGTTTGTGAGGGTGTTCGAACGGGTGGGGATTCCTGCGGCGAGCCATATTATGAATTTTGTGGTGCTGTCGGCGGCGCTTTCCAGCGCTCTGGCGAATTTGTATTTTTGCGCGCGGCTGCTGTTTTCGCTGGCGCGCGGTGGATTTGCTCCGGCCACCCTCGGGAAGTTAAGCAAGCGGGGGATGCCGGTGGCGGCGGTGCTGGCTTCGAGCATCGGCTTGGTCCTTTCCCTGGTGCTCGCGCACTTCTTTAAGGAAACGGCATTTGTGTTCCTGGTAGGAGTAGCCTTTTTTGGCGGGCCATTCATTTGGCTTATGACATTAGCCACGCACATTGCGTTTAGAAGACAGGTCAGAGAGGAAAAGCGCGAGATCGTTGCAATCGCGCCTCTTGGCATCTGGACGAGCTATCTCGGAATTTTGGCGCTGTTGGCGGTGCTAGCTTCCACCTGGTGGATACCCGACTTTCACATAGCACTGCTTGCTGGGCCACCTTGGTTGGCCTTCCTAACGGTGTGTTACTTTATCTGGAGAAAATTCCAGCCGCGTGCCAAAGCAGGCTGAAGCGGCTTTTTGGTGAACCGGTTGGACGAACTGCTCAAATGGCGCCGGGAATTTCCGATCCTGGAGCATACCACCTATCTGATCAGCAATTCGCTCGGGGCAATGCCGCGCGGCGTGCGCGACAGCATGAACTCCTACGCCGATGCGTGGGCCAAACGGGGGGTGCGCGCTTGGGAAGAGGGTTGGTGGGAGCTGGCCAGAAGCGTTGCGGGCCAGATTGCTCCGCTGATTGGAGCGGGCGCGGGCGAGATTTCGCTGCACCAGAATGTGACCACGACTCAGGCGGTGATTGCTTCCTGCTTCGACTGGCGCGGTCCTCGCAATAAAGTAGTAATGACAGACCTGGAATTCCCTTCGGTGCAATATTTCTATCACGAGCAGCGGCGGCATGGGGCCTCTGTGGCAATGGTGCCAAGCGGGAACGCGGTGCGATTCGATTTGGATGCGTTTTTAGCAGCGATTGACGAGACTACGTTGCTGGTGCCGATTTCGCTGGTGTTGTTTCGCAGCTCATTCATCGTTAATGCCAGGGCCATCATCGAGAAGGCGCATCGCGTGGGTGCGCATGTGGTGCTGGACGTATTTCAGGCCACCGGCACCATCCCGGTCGACGTGCGCGCGCTCGGAGCGGATTTCGCTGTCGGTGGCGTGCTGAAATGGCTGTGTGGCGGACCCGGTGTAGCGTATCTGTATGCGCGAGAGGATTTCGGGCGAGCGCTGCAACCTTCATTTACCGGTTGGCTAGCTCACCGCCGGCCGTTTGCCTTTGAAGCGGGGGCGATTGATGCGCGCGACGATGCCTATCGTTTCCTAAACGGAACACCCCATGTTCCGGCGCTGTACGCTTGCCAGCCAGGTCTAGCCATCTTGAACGAGATTGGCGCGAAGGCGATTCGCGAGAAATCGGTTCGGATGACCACACGAGTTCTGCAAGGCGCAAAGGCGCGCGGCTGGCGCGTGAATACGGCGGAAAATCCGGCCGAACGCGCAGGAACGATTTCACTGGACTGCCCCCACGCGATGGAGGTGTGCCAGGAATTGCTGGCCCGCGAGATTCTGATAGATTATCGTCCACAAGCGGGAATCCGCATTTCGCCGCACTTTTATAACCGCGAGGAAGAATGCGACTTCGCCCTTTCGCAGATCGACGACATTCTCGAGACTCGCGCATGGGCCAAGCACACGCCGGCGGTCACAATCGCAGAGCGGGCCTAAACCGGTGACCGCGCCGGCTAGCGATTCGAGCGGGGCAGCGGTAAAGCTCTCCATCATCGTTCCGTCCTACAACGAGGAGTTGCGGCTGCCCGCTTCGCTCGACCGGATTGCGGCGTATGTGGGAGCGTCCGCGCGGCAGACGGAAGTCCTCGTGGTTGACGATGGCTCCCTCGACCAGACGGCTCGAGTAGCCGCCGCGTATGCGGATCGCATTGCAAATCTGCGGGTGCTGCAGAATGGCGTGAACCGGGGCAAGGGCTACAGCGTGCGGCACGGAATGCTCGAAGCGAAAGGGGAAGTCGTTCTCTTCACTGACGCTGACTTGTCCGCGCCGATTGAAGAGGCTGACAAACTGCTGGCGGCAATCGGACAGTACGACCTCGCCATCGGCTCGCGGGCAATGGATCGCAGCTTGATCAAGGTGCACGAGTCCGCTTTTCGAGAGTTTGCAGGCATCGTTTTCAACAAGATTGTGCGCGTCGTGCTGCGGCTGCCGTTTGTGGACACGCAATGCGGATTTAAGGCGTTCCGGCGGGAACGCTGCCGGATCATTTTTGAGCAGCAGCGAATTGAGCGGTTTGGATTTGATCCGGAGCTGTTGTATTTGGCGCGGCATCACGGGTTGCGGTCAGTGGAAATTCCGGTACGGTGGTCGCATTCGCCGGCCACCAAGATCAACATGCTGCGAGACAGCATCCAGATGTTTGTGGACGTTTTTACCATCCGCTGGAATGCGCTGCGTGGCTGCTACCCCAAGAAAAAGTGAGTGTCCCGGCCGTTACTTTGTATCATAAAGTACTTGACAATGGCAGTTTTTGCTGGCAGGCTTTTCCCATGTCAGCGCCCGAACCTATCCGTTCCGCTCCTGTTCGGCCGATTCCGATCGATGCCCGAGCGGCCGACCATCTGCGCTACATCCGTGAAACAATGCAGAGCGCCGGTGAGTTTACGGCGGTGCCCGGCTGGGGCGGAATTGCCATGGGCACGACAGCGCTAGCCGCGGCAGTATTTGCCTCCCGCCAGCATACCCCCGAGCGCTGGCTATCGATTTGGCTCTTAGAGGCGTTTGTCGCCGTGGCGATTGCCATGCCTGCGGCCGCTACCAAGGCGCATCGAGCGAATGCCAAGCTGTTATCGGGACCCGGGCGAAAATTTCTATTGAGTTTTACTCCGCCGATTCTGGTTGGCGGACTGCTGACCTTCGCCTTGTCGCGAGCCGGTTTGCACGCGTTGCTGCCGGGGGTTTGGCTGCTGCTGTACGGGACCGCAATTGTGACCGGAGGCGCGTTTTCGGTGCGAGCCGTGCCGATCATGGGGCTTTGCCTCATGCTCCTCGGTTCGGCGGCGCTGTTTGTACCGCTGGCCATAGGGGATTTGTTTATGGCCTTCGGCTTCGGGTTCGTGCAGATTGGATTCGGGATTTGGATTGTGCAGCGGCACGGAGGGTGAGCGGGTTTGCCATGAGCAAGTCATCCACAATTCGGCACGAACATACGGCACGGGAGCGGTCCGCTTCCGTAGGTCCCTTGAAGGATCATAAGCGCGAAGCGGTATCAGCCGACCTGGACCGCCTGATCCACGAGCGGATCCGGCTGGGAATTGTGAGCGCGCTGGCAGTAAACCGCTCGCTGACGTTCAATGAGCTGAAGGCTTTGCTCAAGACCACTGACGGCAATCTGAGCGTACATGCGCGCAAGCTGGAGGAGGCGGATTACATTCTCTGCGAGAAATCGTTTGACGGTCGCTTGCCGAAAACGGAGTACCGGTTGACCACGGCGGGCCGGAAGGCGCTGGAGCGTTATTTGAATCATATGGAGGCGCTGATTCGCGCGACGCGCGAGGCGTAAAATTTTTTCCCTGTGTACTTTGTAGTACAAAGTAATTTATAGATGTGACGGTCCCCGCGGCGGAGAAGGAAATGAATATGGCGGTCCAACAGGTCATTTTGCAGCATATCCTCAACGCGCCTCGGGCTAAGCCCGAAGCGTCCATTCACGTGGCCATCATCACCGATGGCAACGGCCGCTGGGCGACCTCGCGGGGCCTGCCGCGGTCGGCCGGACATCGGGCCGGTGCGGAGGCCAGCCGCGCGATCATCGAGGCCGCGCCCGATTTGGGCGTTCATACGCTCACCCTGTTTGCGCTTTCGTCAGCAAACTGGAAAAGGCCGGCTTCGGAAGTGAATTCCATTCTTCGCTTGCTGCACGAATACCTGATGACGGAGACCACGCATTGCGTGGAAAAAGGCGTGCGCATCAGCGTGTTGGGAAGACGCGACCGGATTCCCGTGACGCTGCGACAGGCAATCATTGATGCCGAAGCAGCGACGGCTGGTGGAAACGAGTTGCACCTGCGGCTGGCCATCGATTATTCGGCGCGCGAGGCGATCTATCGGGCGGCATGCAAATACTACAAGGTGACGGAGCTTTCGCCGGAGTCGTTTGGCACGGTATTGTCGGAGGTCATGCGCGGCGGCGATACGGACGTGGACTTGCTGATCCGCACAGGCGGCGAGCAGCGGCTTTCCGACTTTCTCTTATGGGAGTGCGCGTTCGCCGAGTTTGTATTTCTTGAAAAGCGCTGGCCGGACTTCACGGTGGCAGACCTGCGGGCTGCGCTCGAAGAGTTTTCCCGGCGGGAACGCACACGCGGTTCATTGCCGCAGGATATCGCCGCCCAGAGTTTTTGATCTAAACCATTTCATTACAGCTACTTATCGCCCCATGACCGGATGACAGCCGGTGCCTGACACTTGCGCCCATCGCGTCGTCTATACCTCGAGGAGCCGCGAATGGGAACGATGGGACTTGCGCTGCCCTGGGAAGCTAGAATCACCAGGAAGCGCTGGCAAAGGGGGCGAGTGGATTCAGCGGAAACCACCACGGGAGTTTCCTCAGCCGCACGGCAAGTGTCTGCCGATGACTCCGCCCTAGCCGCCGCCTGCCAAGCGGGCGATCTGGGCGCGTTCGAACGGCTTTATCAGCTGCATGGTTCGCGCATGAAATCCATGGCGCGGAACCTGCTCGGCACGACCAGCGACGCCGAAGACGCGGTGCAGGACACGTTTTTGAAAATTCAGCGCGCCATAGCAACATTTCGCGGCCAATCGAGTTTTGCTACCTGGTCTTTTCGCATCCTGATCAATACCTGCTATGACCTGCGGCGCAGCCGCATGCGGAAGAAAGAGGTTTCGCAGCATGAGCCGGACGACGCCGAAGCAGCGCCGCGGCCGGAACCGCGCGCTCCGGGCGCGCACCCCTCGCTTCGACTGGCACTGGAGCGCGCCGTCGCGCAGTTGACGCGGCAACAGCGCGAAGTCTTTCTCATGTATGAAGTGGAAGGGATGCGGCACTCGGAGATTGCTGGGGTGCTGGAAATCAGCGAGACCGCTTCAAAGAATACCTTGTTTCAGGCGAAGAAAAATTTGCGCCAGATCCTGGAAGCGCCGCGCAGTAGTGCTGCCGAGGCTGGATAACCGCCATGAACATCACCTGCAACGATCGCGAGCGAATTTTTCTGGATGGCACAGCGGACGAGTGGGCGGCATTGGAAGTTCATGCTGCGAACTGTGCTGCATGCTCGGACGAAGTGGCCGCGTGGAAGAATCTTTCCTTCGCCGCTTCTGAAATGCATGAGGAATGGAATTCGCCCGCACTGTGGCCGCGCATTGAGCGGGCGCTCGCCGAGCAGTCGGCGTCGAGCAAAGCGTCGTGGTGGGAACGTCTGCTGGGGAGCTGGCATGTCAGTTGGCTAGGGTGGCAGACGGCTGCGGCGGCGCTGCTCTTGCTTGCCCTGACTGGTTCGGCCCTTTGGTTCGTGGCCAGACCAGGCGGCAGCAGAATTCCGCCAGATGAGGCTTTGCTGAAGAACAGCACGGTACGCGAAGTGGAAAAAGCGGAATCGGCTTACCAGCAGGCGATCGACAAGCTCGATGCGCAAGCCCGTCCGCAGCTGGAAAAAGCTTCTACGCCCTTAACGGCCAGCTATCGCGAGAAACTGCAGGTGCTCGATAGCGCCATCGCTGATTTGAAAATGCAGGCGGGCATCAATCCCGCCAACGGCCACCTGCGCCGCCAGCTGCTCGCGATGTACCAGGAAAAGCAGGAAACGCTCGAAGAGATTTTGGAGGCAAAACAACAGTGAGTCACCAAGCCCAGTACTTTTCCCGGTTCGCCGCGCCGTGCCGCGCCGTTTTCCTTATCGCCGCGGCATTGCCGATGCCGGTCGCGCCGATCTTTGCAAACAGCTCGGCGCAGAATGAGGTCACGCGCGATTTTCAGAAAACCGTGACCCTCAGCGGTAATCAGGGCCTGAGCCTCGACCACCGGTTCGGCAAAGTGACGATCCGCGGCGAAAGTGGGCGCGAGGCCAAAATTTCCGCGACCATCCGGGTGCAGGATTCGAATGCCAGCGAGGCGCAGGAATTTGTCGGGAAAATCCAGATCGAGGTCAAAGAAGAAGGCGACGGCGTGCACATCCGCACGATTTATCCAGAGAGCCGCGTGCCTCACATCCGCATTGGCGGCCACTCGTCGTTTTCCGTGGATTACGACATTGCCATGCCGGCGGAAGCTCCGCTATGGATGCGCAATGCGTTTGGCAATGCGGAAATCAGCGGAGTGCGCGGATGGGCGCAGCTTGAGAACTCGAACGGCGCACTTCTGGTACGAGATGCGGGCGGGGCGAAACTCGTCAATGCCTTTGGCAAAATCGAGCTCACGAATGCAGCCGGCAACTGCAGCATCACCAATAACAATGGCGCAGTGAACGTCACCAATGTGAAAGGAACGCTCGAGCTCCGCAACCGGTTTGGGGAAATCGTGGTGGCTCAAGTCGGCGGTCCTGCGACGATCTCCGGCGGGAATGGCCGTGTTTCGCTGGCACAGGCGGGCGGGAACTCCAGCGTGAGCAACTCTTTTGGCGAAGTGGTGGTGCGAGACATCGCCGGGAATGTAAGCGTCACCAACAGCAACGGCCGCATTGATGTGGCTGAAGTATCCGGGAATGCCAACCTGACAACCAGTTTCGGCGCAGTGGAAGCGACGCGCGTGGGCGGAACCCTAAACATCAGGGACAGCAACGGTTCGGTTCACGTCACGGAAGCGCAGGGATTTGTCTCCGTGAACTCGAGCTTCGGCACGGTAAAAGGCAGCCAGCTTTCCAAGGGCGCGAACCTGGTGACCGGTAACGGCTCGATCGAGCTCGGTAACGTACAAGGCGAGGTTTACCTAAAGACGTCGTTCGGTTCAATCTACGCAGAGAACATCAAGGGCAAGTTCACGGCGCAAGATTCAAACGGGTCGGTTACGGCGAAAAACATCGAAGGCGACGCCAGTGTGACCACCTCGTTTTCCGGCGTCTCGCTAGATGGGGTCGGCGGGAAAATTGCCGTGGAAAATCAGAATGGCGCCGTCGAGGTAGCTCTATCGGGGTCCAGCTGCAAAGACGTCAGCATCCGCACATCGTTCTCGCATATCGGTATCCGGTTGCCAGCGAATGCGGGCTATCGCATCAAAGCCAAGACCTCGTTTGGACGAATCAATTCGCAGCTGCCGATAACGGCTAGCGGCGCAATGGGCGGCGATTCGCTGGAAGGCACGATCGGCAATGGCGGCTGCACGCTGGACCTGACCAACTCCAACGGCAACATTGATATTTCGAAGGGGCAGTAAGCGGGCGATGCGGCCCGGGATTACTTTTTATTCCGTGCTAAGGAAAACGCCTTGCGGATAACCCGCGTGGCCGTAGGCGTCAGTGCAAAATTGTCGAGCTCGCTTTCGCCAGCCCAGGCGACGTCGGTAACATCGCCGCCCGCGGCCGGCTCGCCGGAAACTCGCTCACAAAGATAGTCTGCGATCACAAAGTGAAAGCGGGGCCGGCGCCGTTCTTCTAGAGTTGTCCAGGTCTCGTCCGCGCCGCGGCCAAAATTGATGCGTTCAAATACTTCAATTAAATCCAAAACGCGCACAACCAGGCCGGTTTCTTCGCGCAACTCGCGTTCCGTGCCTTCCACGAGCGTTTCGCCCAGCTCCAGCGTGCCTCCGGGAATGGACCATTGTCCAAGAAGCGGTTCACTGCCCCGGCGAATCAGCAGCGCGCGACCGTCCTCGATCACCACGCCACCTACGCCGACGATCGGTTTTTCCGGATATTCCCGCCAGGAGCTCATCGAGCGCCTTCCTCAATAGATATTTCTGCCGCGTTACATACGAGAGCGGTCAGCGGTACGAACCAGTTGATTTTTTGAGCCGCGGTATATAATACGACGGTCGGGCGGTCGCGATTCTCTGGTTCCGCCCCGCGAATTTTTGTTCGGAGGATCGTGCCGTGATTCGCTGCCCCGATTGTGGCGCTGAAATAGACGTGGATGAGGATGAAGTGGAAGAGGGCGAAATCCTGAGCTGCCCGGAGTGCGAATCCGAGCTCGAAGTCACGCAGACGCACCCCGTTCACCTGAATCCGATTTCCGATGATCTTGACGAGGAAGAAGAGGAAGGTGACGAAGACGAAGTCGAGGAAGAGGATGAAGAAGAAGACGACTTCGACGAGGAAGAGGAAGAAGAAGAGGAAGAGTAACCTCGAAGCAGGGGCAAAACCGGAATTTCTGGCCTACATCCATCAGGTGTTCAGGAGGCATCTAAGGTAGGGCAACGCTTTTATATTCCCATTTGCCACACTATGCCGCTTAACGGTTCTCGCATTCTGGTGCTCAGCGCAGCGCTCATAGCTTCGCGTGGTTTTGTGTGTGCTCAACAGCCCGATGCGCCCGCGCAGCCGGCGCCAAAACCGCAAGCGGGCGCGACAGAGTCTTCTTCCAAGCAGCCACAAAAAAAGGCCGGCCATGCAGACGATTTTCTGATCCGCGGTACGGTGTTCGCAGCGGACGGTTTGGCCCTGCCCGGAGCCGAATTGCGCATCCGGCGCGCTTCGGAAAAAAAGTTCAAATGGAACGACGCAACGAATTCTCGCGGGGAGTTCGCAGTCCGGGTAAAGATGGGCGCAGATTATGAAGTTGTAGTTCGCGCGAAAGGCTATCAGGCGGAGTCGCAGGCAGTGAATGCCGCGACCGGAGAACGCTTCAAGGATCTTGTTTTTCGCATGAAGAATCAGACGGGGAAGAAATCATGAACAACCTCCGGACTACCCAGGTCCTGGTATTCGGTTGTTTAATGGCACTTCTGGCGTTTGCTCTTAACGCGCAAAATCCCAAGCACGATGCACAGCTGAAGACCGTGCGCGGGGTTGTGGTGGACAAGTCGGAAAACCCGGTTTCAGCCAGCGTGGTGTTTCTAAAGAACGTGCGGACCAACCAGGTAAAAAGCTACATTGCGGACAACCAGGGAAACTTTCGTTTCAGCGGTCTCGATCCGAATTCCGACTATGAGTTGCACGCGGAAAAGGACGGTGCGAAATCACAGACCCGCAGCGTATCGAGCTTTGATACGCGTATGGATATTGTCTTGAACCTGAAACTTGCGCCCAAGAAAAGTTGACCGTCCGCTTGTCGTCCACCCGCTGGTTGCCCGGGTAATATCCTTAATGCGCCGACCGCCGGCGCCGGCTTATCCGCTTGCATCGACCCGCCGCTTTGCCGCACCATACGTCGAACACACCAGGCAAAAAAATCCGGGAGATTTGCTGGTTTGACCTGAAACTTCCGCGCGCGCCGGATTGCGGCGAGGTATGGAAAGCTGGACATGGACGCACGCTCGGCGATTCTAAACCTGCTCGAGGAGGCATTTGCGCGAAAGGCCTGGCATGGGCCGAATCTGTGGCAATCGCTCAAAGGGGTCACGGCCGAGCAGGCCGCTTGGAGGCCGGCTCCAGGCAGGCACAATATCTGGGAAGAGATGCTTCATGCCGCATATTGGAAATACGTGGTTCGCCGCAAACTGGAAGGCAGTAAGCGGGGCCGCTTCGTGCTGGCGGGCAGCAATTTCTTTCCCCGGCCGGAGGCAGGCAAGCTGAGTGAAGCTGCGTGGAAGGCGGATAAGGAGATCCTGCGTCGCGAGCACAACGCGCTCCGGCAAACCATTACCACCTCCGTGCGCGAACCGATTTCGCCGAAGCTCGGCACGGTGCTTTGGGGCATCGCGTTCCATGACATCTACCACGCCGGGCAAATTCACCTATTGCGCCGCCTGATGGAAGGTAGGGGCAGCTCAGGCCGGGTCTGATGCGCGCTGGCGTAGCGCGGTGGTGGTTCCTACGAGGGAGCCCGCTTGTTCCTGGAAGAGGCGGATAGCAGCGATGCCCGCGGCCCCGGCGCGGAAGCATTCAGGTGCATTCTGTAAAGTGATCCCG
>Ga0126369_10003479_pt1 | contig 11375 bp, 13 predicted proteins | sample PanSoiMetaPlot_1_FD_109646 | JGI IMG/M metagenome (GOLD analysis project Ga0126369, IMG submission 109646) | Tropical forest soil microbial communities from Panama - MetaG Plot_1 | ecosystem: Environmental > Terrestrial > Soil > Tropical forest > Bulk soil | place: Panama | collected 2016-02-17 | reverse complement strand
TTCGGGAATGAAGCTCGACAGCAGATTCAGCAGGGTCGTCTTGCCTGCGCCGGTCCCCCCAGAAATCAGCACATTCAATCGTCCTTTGACAATCGCGTTCATCACCCTGGCCAGGTCCGCGGTCAGGGTGCCGAGCCGCGTCAGATCGTCCATCGAGAGCAGCTCGACGGCAAAACGGCGGATCGACAGTGATGGACCGTCGAGCGCCAGGGGCGGGATCACCGCGTTGACGCGCGAACCGTCTTTGAGGCGGGCGTCCACCATGGGCGATGATTCGTCGATCCGGCGTCCCACCGCTGACACGATTCGATCGATGATGTTGATGAGGTGCGCGTCATTGTTGAATCGCACATCGGTAAGCTCCAGCTTGCCACGGCGCTCGACGTACACCTGACTCGAACCGTTAACGAGAATGTCGGAAACAGTCTTGTCACAGAGCAGCGGCTCCAGTGGGCCCAGCCCGAGCACCTCGTCCTCGATGCGTTTGACCACGGTTTGACGCGACGAGACGGCCAGCGGCGCCTGCTCTTCGACCAGCAAACGCTCGCAGATATCGCGGATCTGGCTGCGTGCCTCGCGCTCGGGCAGGCTGCTGATCAGCGACAGGTCCATGACTTTGAGCAGGCGCTGGTACACCAGCTCCTTACATTCCTTTTCCGCAGGAGTAAGTGGCCGCATGCGATCGTCGAGGTCGCTTACCGTGTCCGCTTGGCGTGTCAGCGCCTTGGCTTGAATGGACTTCAGAGTTGCGTTCATGTTGAGCTCGCCTTGCGAAGACCAGAAAGGGTACGCGCCAGAAGGCCGCGCTGTTCTACGGCGGCGACACCTCCTAACCTGAGTTGCAGGGTCAGGACTGCACGCGTAATGGCGGCGTTCTGCGCAGCCATGAGCAACGGCGTGCCCGTGTTCACGCACTCGGATACCGTGCGAAAGTCATTCGGCACCAGGAACACCTCCCCGCACGCGAGCGTGGTACGAATATCCTCCACGGTTATCCCGCTTTTCTTGTCGTAGCGGTTGACCACTACGAGTAAGCGATCCTTGCTCACACCAAGGTCATTGCGCATGCAGGTGATCAGGCGCGTTGCGTCCCGCAGTGTCGCCAATGACTGCTGCACGACCAGCATAATGTTCTGCGCGCGTTCGAGTACCAATGCAGCTACAGCGTCGATGCGCCGCGGCAGGTCCACCACCAGGTGGTCGTTGCAGCGCACCGCGACGTCCAGTAACCGGCGTAAGTGATCGACGCTGATCGGTTGGGTCGGCAGGGCATCTTCCGCGGCGTTGCCAAGCACCTTCAGACCACTGGCGTGCTGCACCACGTAGCCCTTTAACGCGACCTCGTCGAGCCGGTCGAGATTTTCCAGTGCCTGGAGCATGCCGCGTTTCGGGAACAGATCGAAGTAAACCGGGATTGCGCCAAACTGCAGGTCGAGGTCCATCAGGGTAACGTTGCGATGCGACACCGCGACTAGCGCGTGCGCGACGTTGCAGGCCAGCAAGGTTGCGCCGCATCCGCCCTTGGCATTCATGCACGCGATCAGCGAGCCTTCGCCACGCGCTCCCGCCACACGGCGGTCGCGCTCGATGCGCTTGAGCGCGGCGATCAGATCTTCCTCCACGAGCGGCAGCGGCAGCAAATCCCTGGCACCGGCCTGCATCGCCAGGCGCATGACCGTCGTGCCGTTGGTATCCCCGACCACGATCAGCGGCGGCCGACGGTCGGCGGCACGTGCGGCAAGCGATTCCAATTCCGCATGCGAAGTCTCCCCCAGATGCAGAATCAGGGCTTCAGGGAGCGCAGTAACCTCATGCAGGGGATCGACGTGACCATTGACGGTGAGCTTGCGCTGCAGCCGCAGGCCCGAAAATTTGCGCAGAATGGCCTCGAGACTATCGAGGGTCTCCTTGCGCCGCGAAACCAACAGAACGTTTAGTCTGATATCCATGCTCGTGTCCGGTGGAATCACAACTCAGCAAGGCGTAACGGCGCCCACAGGCGGAACGCCGAGGCTCTCGCGCGGGATGGTGGTGGTGAAGCCGTTCATCGGAATCGACGCCACCAGAGTCGGGATCAGCATCGTTTGCGTGAAACCGACGATGCTGACGCTCACGTAGCGGATCAGTGCATAGTTGGCGGGCAACGCAGGACTACCAATCGGATTGCCGTTTATGTCGAGGTACTGGAGCTGCACGTTGGCCGTCGTCAGCCCGGCCACGACCGCGCTGCTGCCGCTTCCGGAATCAAATACGGCCACACTGGCGAACTTCGTATCACCTACCGGACACACGGCCGCCATGCGTGCGCCGCGCCGCGTGGCCTCGGTCAGCATATTCGCGACGAACAGTGCACGGCCCACTTCGATCACGCCAAACACCACCATCATGAGTACGGTTCCAATGATGGCGAACTCCACGGTCGTCAACCCGGCCTGCAGGCGTTGGCGCGTCATAGCCCCCTCATCACAATTGTCGCCGTAAGTGGAAAACTGAAGGAGATCGGGCTGCCAATCCCAAAGGTGGGCAACGTGGCGCCAAAGAGAGGTTGATAAGCATAAACGGCGGATACGGATACATGCGTGGTGTCAACGGCAGTCACCGTTACATTGGCGGCCGCCAGTCCGGGAAGAATCGCGCCGCCCGAGCCGCTGATGGTTCCGGTGACCACGAGATTCTGAGTTTGCGTGCGGACTTGCGGCGTGATCGCCACGACCCCGGTAGTTCCTCCAAGCGCGTTGGACGCGAGAAAGCGGGTCGCATCGCGGACCGACTTCGTGAGCGTGTCGTACTGGCTTAGCAGGCGTCCGACCTCGGCGGTCGCAACCAGCAGCAGCAGTAGTACCGGTAGCGCAATCGCCAGTTCCAGAGCGGCCGTGCCAGCCTGCCGCGCGCGATCAATGGGCTGCCGCATCTTCATGAATCCCCGCTGGTCGGGTCGTGGTACAGCTGGATGATGTGCGGCGCCGGACCGGTCGCAGGCGCGGGGCCGGGCGTGCCATTGACCTCGCAGTTCTGGATGAACTGCCCGATGACATAGTCGTCGGTGCCCTTCTGATAGGGCTCCTGCATCAGGAAGAAACATGCAAACCCAAGCAAGGGGACCGTGCTCGATCCATTGGAATTGCCATTGCAAGCGCCAACCGGCACCGCAAGAATTCGCCGACCCGGCGTTCCGTTCCCTCCAGGGGGCAGCGCGTTGTCGAAGTTCTGTGCCGACATTCTCTGCTGGTAGTTGTTACTGCCCTGGTCGTAGTTGAACACCGTGCCGATGTTGCTGGGCGTGATCTGCGTAGATCCGGAGAAAATCGTGAAGTCGCCATTGCCATTGTCGGTCACCGTCAGCTTCGGAGTGGGCTGTGTGGTGATGACATCCGGGGGGTACTGGGATTGGGTCCCCCCCATCGGACCGGCGTAATCGCCGAAACGCGTGTCGAGACCTTGCACGGTGGGACCGGTCGCATTGCCCGTCTCTGTCTGGATACTGTCGCCCTGAGTCAGGCAGCCGGCATAACCGCCCGCAAGGTTCTGCCTCACGATGTTGGCCCCGGTGCCTCCGAGCTGAATGAGCTGGAAGTTTCCGGGACCGACCGCCGAGCTCCCGCCGGGGGTAGCCTGCTTGAGCACCACCGGCTGATCAGGGGTATAGCCCCACAAGCCATTCGGGTTCTGGGGAGGCCCCTGGGTCGGATCGCCGCAGACCATCATGGGCGCCAGGTTGCATGCGTTGTTGATGGAGGGGCTTGGGCCCGCCACGGCCGTGGCACTCACGGTCAATTGATTGATTCCGGCGATCGCGACGAACCAGGTCGGCCGTGTGAAGCCGGCCGCGAGCACGCGCACATAGGGGCCGTTTGGTGCACCGGGAACGAACGGTGCGACGGTCGTTGAATATTGCACGGTTACCGAAACGGTTCCGCCACCGTTGGCGTACGCGGCTGCGAGTTCCTGATCGCCGCTGGAGTTCGCGTTGGCTCCGAACGCGGCCAGTGCTTCCGTCGTTGCGAGTATGGTGCTGCCGGTGCCATCGATCATCTTCGCGGCGGCGAGCGCCGCGGCGTCAGCGGCGTTTTGCAGGCGCGACTTGTTGAGGGTGGCGTGGCCGACGTCCAGCGCCAGCCCGACCATGAGCAACAGCGCAAGCATGGAGACAACGATGAACACCATGGCAGCGCCCCGCTGGTAGCGGTGAGCCGCGGTGGAACAGCTACGCACGGGCGCCATCGTTTCAGCCTCCGCCGCCACCGCCACTACCCCCGACTTCAAAGAAAATGGGACGCGACACCGGCTGCTCGGATTTCGGCACATCCTTGTGGTATTGATCGATGGCCGATTTCATCCGCTGACCATCTGCGCCCGCTGGAGCGAGTGCAGCTGGATTCCCCGCGGTCGCCGGATCGAGGGTCTGCGCCTGAACCATGTTCGCGGCCGATGAACCAAGCTGCGAATCGAAATACGGGGTTTCAGTTTCGCATCCGGCACCCAGCGCCGCGGCGGCGATAGCGAAAACACAGGACATTTTTTTCATTGGGCATCTCCTCGCTGGCTAACGAGCGGGTGGCGGGGTTGTGGAGGGCGTACCGGCCGGGGACGCCGCACCTGGCGGCGGAGAACCTTCGAGACGGCCACGCAGGTAGAAGTCCACGTTCGAAGGATCGATCTGGCCGTCGGTCGGCAGGTGCACGTCACTCGGCTTGATCGGCTTGGCCAGTGTCGGAGTGACGAAGATGACCAGCTCGGTCTGTCCCTTTTGGAAGCTCGAGCTGCGGAACAGCTGTCCGAGCACTGGAATGTCCCCCAACCCGGGGAATTTGGTGACGGCGTTGTTCATGTTTTCGTTCATGAGACCTGCGATGCCTATGGTTTGCCCATCCGACAGCTCCACGGTCGACAGAGCCCGCCGCTCGCTCAGGGCTGGTACAGCAAATACCTTTGAAGAGGTAATCGGCGAGACCACCAGGGAATTCGTGGCAACGAGCTGACTCACGCTGACATTGAGCTTCAGGTTGATGCGCCCGCTCTCAAGAATCAGCGGCTGAAAGATGAGCTTGACGCCGAAGTCCTTATATTCGATGCCGATCGTGCCGTTCTGCTCGGGCACGGGGATCGGAAAGCTACCGCCCGACAGGAACTGTGCTTCCTGCCCATTCAATGTGGTGACAGTGGGCTCGGCCAGAATCCGCGCCAGACCGTGTTGCAAAGCCGCATCAACTACCAGCTGACCGACGAAGTTGCCATGGATCAGCCCACCGAATAGTCCCTGTGCACCGATACTGGGGACACCGGGCACGAACTGCGAGAACACCGGCCCCATGGGAGAGCCACCGGAGCGGGTGAAGTCTCCCTGGGTGAGAACCGTGTTGCCGTCGGCTGTAAGCGCCGGAGGGAAAGTGGCGCCGCCGTTCACACCGCCGATCACCGTGCCGTGACTGTTGTTCGTCGCGTTGAATTGCGCGTTCAACGACTTCAGGGCGCTACGCTGCACTTCGGCCACTCTGACCTGCAACATGACCTCCTGCGCTCCCCCGACCGTCATCAGGTTGATGACTTCTCCCGCCTTCTTGTCTTCTGTGCCGCCGCCACTGCTCTCCTCCTTGAACATGATCTTTTCCTTGGCGGTCGCGGCCTGCTGCAGAAAGCCGCGCGCCATCTGTAGCGCCGCATCCATCTTGATCACGCTGGTCACCTGACCGGACATAACCAGATTTCGCTGTGCGCTGGCGACCTGGATCTTCTCGCCCGGTAGCGTGGATGCGAGCAGCTTGTGCAGGGTGTCGAGATCGTGGGTGACGGAAACTGAAATGGCGGAGATCAGTTGGTCGTTGCGGTCCCACAGCAGGACGTTGGTGGCTCCGAGATCCTTGCCCAGAATGTAGAGCTCGCCGCTGCCGATGATCAGCACGTCGGCAATATCGGGATTACCGATAGAAACGCGCTTTGCCGGCGTCGACAGCGTTACCACACGACTCTTGTAGATGGTGACTGTCAGGCTGGTGTTGCGCTCAGCGTGCACGGTTCCCTGCTCGGGCGCTTCCTGTGCCTGCGCCGTTGCCACAGGGCTGAAGCCGAGGAGCAGGCCAAATGTGACTCCGCACAGCTGCACTGAGACTCGGATACCAGTACGCATGAGGTGTTCCTTGATCGCCCGCATAGGTTCAATCACGTGGCCGACTCCGAGGTATGGACGTTGGTGCCCCGAATGATCGTGATGCCGTTGTTGGAGGGCCGGGGCTCGGTCGTACGCACTTTTCTGGAGGCAGGCTTGGATGGCGCGACCTCGGCAACCACTTCAGTGTCGTCCGACACACTCTTGTCCAGCGGGTTGCGCAGGGTCAGCTGAATTTTGCCCTCTTCGCGTGCCTTGACGAGGATCTCGGCCTGCTTCGGGGTCATTTCCAGCGTCACGGCCCGCACGACCACGGGCTGGTCTTTGTCCTGCGAAGCGCTCTGATCGACCGCCAACACATTGAGATCGTGTAGAACGGTGCGGGTCACGGCCCGCTGGTTGGACTCCAGGTGCGCCGCAACCACATCGACGTGATTGCTCGGCATGAGGAAACCCGCAACGCCGATGACGTCATCGACGCGCACGGTGACCGCGCGCATGTCGGGTTTCACGATCGCGGCCAGCGTGCTGCCGGCCTGCCGGTCCGCAAAGCGCTCCTTCAGCAGGATCTCGCCCGAGATGATCTTCTGCAGAGCGATCAGCCCGACGACGTCCTCGGGTCGCTGGTAGTGATTGCCTACCTGGGCGCTGCGCGGCAGGGCGATTGTCCCCAGATGCCGCGCTTCGACTTTCGTGCCGAACGGGATCTCCATGGCCGCCACCACGACCTGCTCCGACGCGTCGGTGGATGCCGAGGCGTTGAGCCTTGCCTGAATCCAGTTTCTTGCCACCCACGCCGCGCTTACCGCGAGTACGAGGGAAATCATGATCAGCAACAGTCCGCGTCGCTTCATAGGGCACCGTGTCGGCTTGGATTGCCGGAATTGAGAAAGTAGTTCTGCCAGGCCCACCTGAGAGACTCTATGCAGAGCTCGTCCGATGTGCCGAGGTAGGCCGCATGGTCGAGCGCCATGTCGATCAGGTCACGCGGATGGCATGGCAGCAGCGGCGTGCCGGATGGACGATGCAATTGATCCACTACCTGCTGGCAGATCGCGGGGGCATAGTCCACCGCGTGCAGCGCACACACCTGCTTCCAGATCGCGTGATATTGGTCCTCGCTGAGAGGCGTGAATTGAATCTTGTAACCGATGCGGCGCAGGAAGGCGTCGTCGGTCAGCTCGTGCGGATCGAGATTGGTCGAAAATACCAGGATGAGATCGAACAGCACCGAAAAGTGGTGCCCGCTTTGCAGCTGTAGGTAATCGCGGCCTTCTTCCATAGGCACGATCCAGCGGTTGAGTACCACTTCCGGCGCTACACGCTGCCTCCCCAGGTCATCGAGTATGAACATTCCATTGGTTGCCTTGAGCTGCAGAGGGGCCTGGTAGCGTCTCGCGGCCGGATCAAACTGCACTTCGAGCATGTCTGCGGCCAGTTCGCCGCCGGTGATCACCAGGGGACGGCGACAGAGGACGAAGCGTGAATCGTAGCCATCATCCAGCAGCACGGCCGGCTCAGGTTTCTGTAGCGGCACATGCACTGTTGCATCGAACATCTGAATGACCGCATCACCGACCGCGATTGCATGGGGTATCAGCGCGGCATCGTCCATGAGACGTGCGAGTCGTTGCGTGATGAAGGTCTTGCCGGTGCCGGCATCGCCATAGACGAACAGTGCCTTGCCGGCATTGAGAGCCGGCCCCAATCGATCGAGGATGGCAGGGTCGAGTACGATATCGGCAAAGGCCGCATGCATCCGCGCCCGCGTTACCAGGCGGTCGCGCACCGACTGGATGCGTACCACCTCGGTGTAGACCTCGAGTGGCACTGGAGCCGCTCCGACATAGCCGCTCCTCTCGAGGGCGACTCCGGCGCTTGCCCGGCCGCGCTCGGTGAGCGCGTAGCGCAGGCCGTGTTCATCCATGGTGCGCGCCCGTACTTCGATGCGGCCTTCGCGGCGCAGAAAATTCAACACCTCTTCGACGATCGGCCCGGCAAGGGCTGTACGTTTGATCATCGATCCCAGAGTCAGAACCCCGGCCTCGTACATGTGTTTCTCGAGCAGCTCAGCGAGGAAGGACAGGCTGAGGCCTGTCTCCGCGATCGACTTGGGGCGCGGTGCCGTACAGCCGGCGCGAGTGATGAGGCCGTTCTCATCGTCGATCGCTCTGAGCTTCGTGACCTGGTGCATATCCTCACCCCAACACGATTGAAGCCAACGTTCCGCAGGCGATCGCGACTCCATACGGAAAATCCTGTTGACTCAGTGAAGAGGCCTGTTGACCAGTGTCAGCAGCCCGGTGCGCGCGCCAGCGGAAGGACACCAGCGCGACTGCCGCCGCGATGCCGCCGGCCAGTAGGGTGTAGACAGCCGCGACGAGCACGCCCACAGGACCCAGAAATCCACCCACGGCGCCCATCGCCTTCACATCACCGGCGCCGAGCTTCCCAGCGAGGCAGAGCGGCAGGAAGATGGCGAGCCCCGTGAGGACACCGGCAGAGCTGGTAACCGCGCCGTGCCAGCCCGCTCTTGCAGCACCCAGAGCCACTGCCGTGACGGCGGCGGCGACGATGAGGCGGTTCGGGATTCGTCGCGTGCGGAAGTCGATGACAGCCACAGCGCTCACAAACCCGAGCAGACAAACAGTCCCCATGCCTAGCCGTGTATCCACTAGACCTCACTTGGAAAAACCTGGTCCTCACCGCGCCCCCGAGGGGTCCTGCGTCCTGCGCTCAGGAGCGCGGTTCGGTGTGCGTGCAGATCAGGGCAGCACGATGCCGTTCAGCTGACTCTGCAGGTAGTCGATGACTTTGAAGACGCCCGAGCCCAGGAGCGTGAATGCACCGATGACGCCCGCAGCCACCAGCCCGCCTGCTATCGCGTACTCGACCGTCGTCAGCCCCTCTTCCTTCTTCCACAAGGCGATGAACGCCCCACAGATGTTTCTCATTGTTGAACTTCCTCTTGTCAGAGCGAACGGCTGATGGGGCTATTTCCACCCCATCGCCAGGCCTTCAGATCAGGGCAGCACGATACCGTTCAGCTGACCCTGGAGGTAATTGATGACCTTGAACACGCCCGAGCCCAGGAGCGTAAATGCACCGATGACACCAGCGGCCACCAGCCCACCTGCGATCGCGTACTCAACTGTCGTCAACCCCTCTTCCTTCTTCCAAACAGCAATCAGTGATCTCACCATTACCTTTAGCATCGTCAACTCCTTATGTTTTATTAGAGTCTGCCGTCATTGCGACGGGCTCCGTTTCCCCACTTCGGTGTTCCCCGTGTAGGTGCTCGCGCACATTGCGGGGGAAGAGGGTAGCGGGGGTAGGATAAGTTTGTAGTCGATGCGGACGATCTTGCCGGCCGATCTCAAACAGTGATGGAGTTCACGCCGCCGCTGCGGCTTTCGACTTATTGCGGCACGTGACCGTGCGCCACACGCATCACAATTTCTCCGACTCGATGTGACATGCAGAACTCCGGCTGGCAGAGTCGACGATCACAAGCAGAAACGCCCCAGGGAGAAGTGGGCTTGCCACCGCTCAAGTTGTTGTGGGTAAACGTCGACGCGGAGGAGCCAGGCAGGGTTTCGCGGAGACTCTTTGAACCGCTGTTCGAAGTAATCGAAATCAGTCAGTTCGAGTTCATCACCATGGACTCGGAAGCCGCCGGCGATGTCATCTGCTTCAATTTCGAGTTCCCCGCGATGTCGGGCCTCAAACTCATTCCAGAGGCCAAAAGGCGCTGGCCGTCATCGCCAATTCTGCTGCTAACTCAACAGAATTCCAGCGAGCTTGCACTATGGGCACTGCGATCACGAGTCTTTGACTTATTGGTCAAGCCGGTGCAGACGGACGAAGTCGCCCGGACATTCGAACGCCTCGCGGCCGCGGTGCAGGCGCGACGTTGCCAGACCGAGCGCAAGCCGCAGGGGCTCACTACACAGCTCCCAGTCGAAACGCGCTACCGGCCGCAAGCGGCGGTTGCACCCAGGCTGCAGGCAGCGATCGCGCACGTTGCCAAGAACTTCCTGCGGCCGATACCGGAATCGGAAGTGGCGCTGCTGTGCAATATGTCGCCGTCGCGTTTCTGTCGCGAGTTCAAAGCTGCATTCCAGGTGACGTTCGTCGAGTACCTGGCGAGCTACCGGATGGAGCAGGCGAAGCGCCTACTCGCTAACCCCAGCATGCCGGTTGCAGATGTAGCGGCGGCCGTTGGTTTCAACGATCCGTCTTACTTCACGCGTGTCTTCCCGCGACAGGAGGGCGTCTCGCCGTCCGAGTATCGCGCTGCCAGCGTATTCGAGCCGAAGCGCGCGCGCAGTACCGCGAGCCGTTAAGGCTTCAAGTCCGCACCGTCCGCTAACCGCTGTCGCTCACAACATCACGTCCGGCGCGATGGCACTTCCTTGCCACTCGCCAGCGGCCGACTAAATGCCTACGCCATCGCGGAGCCGCGGGTCAACAAACGCGTCCGGGTGAAAAGCAAAACCTTCCTAGTGCCGATGCGGCAGGTTGCAGGAGGCTAGCAACGGGCGAGTCAAGAGCTCCCTTCAGCCCTCAGGGTAGCCCAAGAAGAAACCGCCCGAGGCAGGTTCAAGATGTACCGCTACTCAAGGATGCTTTGCCTCCTACTGCTCGGAGCTCTCGCAGCTCCACTAGCCGCTGCTGGAGAAGTTACCACCTATGGAGCCGGCCTAAAGTCCTGCCGTGCATATCTCGATGCCAGGGACGGCAACGTTGGCGATGCGGTGGATTTCGTCGATTGGTTGGGCGGTTATTTTTCCGCAGTCAATCGCACTTCCAAACACAGAAATAACATCCTGGGTCTTGCGGACCTCAAAGTAGCGCTGGAGCGGCTCGACGACAATTGCCGCGCTCGTCCCGATCTGCATTTTGCCGAGGCTGCTGGCCTGTTGGTGCTGGGCGCAAAGCCAGGGCCCGCTACCCATGTCATCGAAGTAACCTCTTACGGCTCGGCCGATAAGGCTTGCTACGTCTTTGTTGAAGCAAGAGAGCAGAAGCAACCCGACTTCTGGGCAGAGTTCCTCCACTGGCTAGGTGGCTATCTTTCTGGGGTGAATGCGATGTCGCTGCGCACGAACAACGTGCTGGGCGATGCACAACTCGCAGACGCGGTGGACTGGCTGGACAGCTTTTGCGGCGCCCATCCAGTCACACCGTTCGGTGCAGCTGTTGAAGAGCTCATTGGGGCCAGCTCCGGGGGCAGAATAGCAGCGATTACTCCCTGATGGATCGGCCCCCG
>Ga0126369_10003478_pt1 | contig 11375 bp, 6 predicted proteins | sample PanSoiMetaPlot_1_FD_109646 | JGI IMG/M metagenome (GOLD analysis project Ga0126369, IMG submission 109646) | Tropical forest soil microbial communities from Panama - MetaG Plot_1 | ecosystem: Environmental > Terrestrial > Soil > Tropical forest > Bulk soil | place: Panama | collected 2016-02-17 | reverse complement strand
GCCAAAAAAATCGCCCGGTCCCAGAATCGCCACGACTGCTTCTCTACCGTCCTAATTGGTGGCGGAGAGCTTCACTCCTCCGGTTTGGATCTATTTCACGCCGCGGGTGGGGTCGTCCTGTCAATAGATCCTCTCGAATCTCCGAGACTTCTCGATGCGCCGTGCGGCGCCCGACGTATTGAGAAAAGCCCGCAAATCGAAAGTAGCGTTCTTCTCGACAGTTGGCTTGATCTTCTTGGCGGTTACCCTGGGCATACTTGTAGCACGATAAGACCGACTCGATTTACCTGGGTAAGGAAATGCGTTTTCAGGAAGCCACTATGTCATTGCTGCCCATTGCTTGTGCAGCACAACTGTGAGCAGGAATTTGTCCCATCTGGATCGAATGATCGCCTAGAGCAAAACCGCACTTTGAATGCCCGGCCAAGATCAACTAGCGTGCTGTCCTACCTTGTGCTTCATACCGCCAACCAGAGGTTCTGTGCGAACGCCCACTCCTTGTCCACCCACTGCGCTTCGCAGTGAAACCCCGTGCGCCGCGCCATCTTTGGAACTTGATCTGCTACATATTTGTGAGAACTTTCCGTCCAGATGGTTTCTCCCGCCTCGAATTCGACGAGCACTTCCGCCCCCGGTATATACACGCTCTGGCGCTTTTTGGAGCGCAAATGCATCTCGATACGCCGCTCCTCGGCATTCCAGCGTGCTTCATGGGTGAACTGCTTTAGATTGAAGTTGCCTCCTAGCTCCCGATTCACACGAGCCAGCAAATTCCGATTGAACGCCGCGGTAACTCCTGTTGGATCATCATAAGCCAGCAATTGCGTCTCGACACTCTTCTCCAGATCCGTCCCCAGCAGCAGGGCGTCTCCAAACCGCAAAATTCTACGTACGTCGCGGAGGAATTCTTCTGCTGCCTCGCGATCGAAATTGCCGATGGTGCTTCCCAAAAACAGCACCAGTAGATGATCTTCCTTGCGCAACCGGCCTGCGACTGAGCGCAAGCCATCCAGGTAGGGCTGTTCGTATCCCACGATGCTCACCATGTCGATTTGCCCGAGTTCCTTCTCACAGGCAGCCAGCGCAGCGGGGGAAATCTCGATGGGATAGTAAAAAGTGGGTTGAATTCTCGACACCGCTTCCAGGATGTATCGTGTTTTCTTGCCGCTGCCACTTCCCAGTTCCGCCACGTGAACATTGCCAGGCAGCCGCCGCACGATTTCTTCGGCGTGTTTCTGTAATAAACGCGTGTCGGCCCGCGTCAAGCAGTATTCCGGCAGCAGCGTGATGACCTCAAAAAGCGCCGAGCCCACTTCATCGTACAGATATTTGCTCGGAAGTTCTTTTTGCCCCGCGCGGGTCAGCCCGGTCCGCACGTCTTCCGCAAACTGCAGAGCAGTCGAAATGGTAGATGTTCTTGTTGCCATGTCGGTTTGCTTTCTTTCTTACGATTCCACGCAGCGAAATGTCGCGTAGACGTACGGATAGTGGGGCTGGAACCAGTTGCGGAATGACCGGCGGAGCATGCACGCCGCTGTTCGCGGCGAGCCACCCTTCATCACGTAGTGCTTGCCATCAAAGAAATCCGCCGAATATCCCGCATAGAACTCTCGAGGGGCAAAGCCTTTAAATGGCGCGAACCGCGTCCGCGTCCACTCCCACCCGTTTCCCAGCAAGTCGTGCACGCCGAACGCGCTCGCCCCTTTTGGCTTCGAACCAACGGGCAAAGGCTCCCACCGTTGAAAATCAAAATTTCCGTGCTCAGCCGAAAGAGCTTCGTTGCCCCAGGGATGCCATCGCTCGTTTTGTCCACCGGGCGTTCCGTACGCTGCACGATGAAACTCCGGCTCGCTCGGCAGCTTTCTTCCCAACCAGTTTGCATACGCGCTTGCTTCCGCGTGGCTCACATACACAGGCCACTCCAGCGGCAGGCGAATTTCGCCGAACATTGTCCGGTACATCCACAAATTTCCCGCGCGACGCCAAAATCCAGGATGCTTTATTCCTTCTCGTTTCTTCCACTCTTGCGCTTCGCTGCTCCAAAGTGCCTCGTTCTCATAACCGCCCCTCTCCATAAACTCCAGGAATTCGCGGTTCGTCACATTAAAGCTCTGAATCGCGAATGCCGGAACATCCACTTCATGCGCTTCAAATTCGTTGTCCCATCCAAACTCTTGGCCATTCACGCGCGCTAAGCCAAGCGTCGCTTTTCCAGCTGGAATGTCAATCAAGCGCGCTTTGGTGGCGGGCGAGTCGGCTGTTTTTTCCGGCTCCTGGCTAACTTTTTTCTCGGGTGCCAGCCTATGTAACAGGTACGCCAGGGTCTCCAGGTGCATCAATCGGTGCTCGATGGCCGTTTCCACCATCATTCTAAGCTCCGCTCGCTCGCCACGCGCGCTCTGCCGTCCCTTTTCTAACTCCGCATCCAGTTTTTCTCTTGCTTTCGCCTGATATCGTTCAGTCTCTTCCCGCTTCGGCCAATCGCTTTCGGTATCCATTGGCAGCCCGCCATCCACCGGATCGATTCCGAATGCAAACAACTTGTCGAAGGCGGGGTTAAAAGGCGGCAGCCCGAAGGCGCGGCCCGACAACAAATTCCAGTCGAATGCTTCCAGGTGTCCAAGGTAGAAGATCAGTCGGTGACGCTGCGGAATGGGGCGTTCATACATGGCCTCGGGGCGCACAATCCCGAATAGCTCGTCGGTTAGCCTGCGCGCCTCCGCTAAGCGCGCGCGCAGATCCTGGTTGCCAGACAGAACACCGATGGCCGTTGCGTTCATAGACAGTTCCTACCCTAGGATGCAACCGACCGGGAATCCATCAGGGTTTTACCCGAGAACAATCGCTTGGCAAAGCCTCTTGGCACCCTCGATTAGAACGCCGGTACCTTGAATTGGTTACATCGTTAAACTCGAAAATGTGTCGGCTGGCTGACACCTTCCGGGGCGGGCTGGTGAGGATAGCACAGTGGAGGCCTCGGCGGTCCGATAATAGAGGTGTGGGCTCCAGCCAATTGGATGTAGCCTAAGTGGGCGCCTCGTCATCTGATATTCGAGCGCAATCGCTGCTTCGCTAGCCGAGGAGCACCACCTGAGAGCCCGAATTGCCATTTTGGTTGGCATTGTTCAGTTGATTCTGTTTCTTGCGCATCTGTTCATTTACGAGACCTGGGTCTCTTTTTGGGGATCGTGGCGCTGGCCCTTTTCCGGCATTCTCGCCGGAGTCGTTGCTGCGTTGTCAGTCAGCTTTGTGGCTGCCACCTTGCTCGCCCATCGTTACTCGCATCCTTCCGTGCAGGCGTTCTACAGGATCGCGAGCGTTTGGCTCGGCATGTTGAATTTCTTCTTCGTGGCGGCTTGCCTTTGCTGGGTCGCCTATCCCTTAGTGTATTTCTCGGGACTGGCCGCGAGCCAGTCCGCGATCGCCGGCGTATCATTCGGCTTTGCGGTCCTCGCCAGCTGGTACGGAATCATAAACGCGGCATCCATTCGGGTGAGGCGGATTACCGTGAAGCTGCGTGGTTTGCCGGTGCCCTGGCGCGGGCGGGTCGCCGCACTCGTAACAGACACTCATCTCGGCCACGTTAAGGGCTATGCGTTCCTCTCGCGAATCGTTAACAAACTCCTGCAGCTCGGCGCGGACGTAGTCTTTTTCAGCGGCGACCTTTTTGACGGAACCAACGTTGATGCACATCGCCTCGTCGCGCCGTTAAAACGCCTCTCCCCGCAATTTGGTTCTTACTTCGTCACCGGGAATCACGAGGAATTTTCAGACCCTACGAAGTATCTCGACGCACTAAAGAACTCGGGCGTTCACGTCCTGCATAACGAAAAAGTCAATCTGGATGGCCTGCAGGTGGTTGGCGTGCCCTACAGCGAATCGGGTGACGCCAAACACTACCAGTCCATCCTGGCAGGTGCGGAATTGGACCGCGACCGCGCCAGCGTTTTGCTTGCCCATGTGCCGCATGGCTTGGCCATTGCTGAGAAGCAAGGCATATCGCTGCAGCTTTCCGGGCACACCCATGGCGGCCAGATTTTCCCCTTCACCTGGTTCACGAACCGCATCTTCGGCGAATTCACTTACGGACTGAAGCGCTTCGGCGAGCTTCTTGTCTACACTTCGAGCGGTGCCGGCACCTGGGGACCTCCGATGCGCGTCGGCACGCAGCCTGAAATTGTCTTGATCCGCTTCGAGTAAACCACTTGCGCGATCTGCACCAGCGTGGGTAGCGAGACACGTTGTCCACACGTCGACACGTCAACTCCTAATCGCCACGCTCAAAACTGAGGTGTTTTCTAACAGAACGTCAATGGCCCGTCATCTGCACCGTGCTGCTGCGAGTGCATCCGGAGTGTCGTGAGCGGTTCTCCAAGGGGAATCATGACCAAGGGTCCGAGGTTTGAGGTCTGGGCGCTAGCCGGAAGTGTCTTCGCCGCAGTTCTATTGGCGGGGTTGTTCGTTGGATGGCGAGCCAACCGGGCGCTGCGCCTCTCTAGAGAAGAGGTGCGCACAGAACACGAGGTTCGGGTGGAAATGCGCCCTTATCTCGTCCGAACGGACGTGAATTTCGAACCCGTCAGCTCCCCGCAGATCTTCTCACAGTTCGCCCGTGTGAATGACCGGCTTTTTATTGCTGGCCCCGCTGGGCTCGCCGAGTACGATCTGAGTGGCGTATTCCTCAGGGAGCTTCTGGTGGGCAGAGATATGCCGTCGTCGCCGCTGGTAGCAATGGCGGCGGGCATGTTGGGCGATGCGACGGAGCCGGAATTGATCGTGGCCACCGCCGACGAAGGAATTTTGGTTTTGAACGGCCGAACCTTCCGGCAAATCCATCCATCTGACGCCGATGTTCGGTCCATCACCACGATCCTGCCCGTTTCCGCCGGCCACCTTTTGATCGGCACCAAAAAGCGCGGCGTCCTTCTGTGCGATGGCAAGCAAATCAAGGAATTGCATTCCACGTTGAGCCATCTGTACGTCCAGGCCCTTGCCGGAAACGAAGTGGACCTGTGGGTCGGCACGGTGAATCAGGGAGTGCTGCATTGGCACTCCGGCAGCACGGAGACTTTCAGCGAAGAACAAGGCCTGCCCGACCGTCAGGTCCAGGCCATCAGCATCTCGGGAGATCAGACCTATGTGGGAACAGCGCTCGGCGTGGCGGAATTCGATCGCGGACGATTTTCGCGCGTGCTTGGCGCTGGGCTTTTGGTCACTGCGCTGCACATCGATAAAGAGCAGCTCCTGGTCGGCACACAAGATCAAGGTGTGATGCAAGTGCCGTTGGCAGCGCGCCGCGCAGGTGTGGCTTCCCACGGCAACGCGGATTTGGTTGAAGTGCGGCAATTCCTCGGAACAGACACTGGCACCTACGTTCTGACGCGCAACGGTCTGTACGAATTGAAGTCACACGCCTTCGGCTGGAAACAGGTGCTGAAACCACGCCCAGCTGTTCTTAGCGACCGAAACATCTCAGCTCTCGCAAAAGACCAGGGTGGCCAACTTTGGGTGGGCTATTTCGATCGCGGACTGGATTTGCTGCCAAGCGATGCGCGCCCCGTTCTGCACGTGGAAAACGAACATGTCTTCTGCGTGAATCGCATCTGGCCGGACACGAAGTCCGGCGCCGTAACAGTAGCCACGGCCAATGGCCTGGTGCGGTTTGCTTCCAATGGGACACAAGAACAACTTCTGACACGCGCCGATGGCCTGATTGCCGATCACGTGACGGACGTGGTGCCCTATCGTCAGGGACTGGCAATCGCTACGCCCGCGGGACTGACGTTTCTGGATTCCAGTGGCGCGCGCAGCATGTACGCGTTCCACGGGCTGGTGAGCAACCACGTATACGCGCTCGGTGTTTCTGGCGACGACCTGATGGTCGGCACGCTCGGCGGGCTGTCTGTGATCGACCATGGAGACGTGAAGCTGAATTACACGGCGGGCTCCTCTGGCCTCAAGCGGAACTGGATTACCGCGGTTGTTCTTGTCGGAGACGAATGGATGATTGGCACCTACGGGAGCGGAATCGTGGGGCTGGATCGCGCGGGACATTTCCGGACATTTGAGAAGGCGACCGCAGCGATGGAAATCAATCCAAACGCGATGCTCGTGACGCCGCAGCACGTCCTTGCCGGAACACTGGGAAAGGGCCTGTATGTGTTCGACCGCGAGAAACAGAGGTGGACGGTGCTCACCGATGGATTGCCGTCTCTGAACGTGACCGCTCTGACAGAGAGCAACGGAACTATCTACGTCGGAACTGACAACGGGTTGGTTCGAATCCAGGAACAAAAGCTTCAACCATGAACAAGATATTGCTGGCACTCTCGCTGCTCTTCCTGGCGCCGATAGCTCTTCTGGCCGACGGCGGCGTATTGATTCCCCGCGACAAGCAACAGCCGGATCCCGCCGTCCTGTCTCTCGAAGAGATGAATATCACCGTTCAGATTGATAACGGAGACGCGCGCGTTCTTGTGCGCCAGATTTTCGCGAATCATACCGCTGGGATCCAGGAAGGCAATTACGTATTTGCGCTGCCAAGTCGAGCCACCGTTTCCGATTTCGCGGTGTGGGATGCCACCACGCGGATTCCCGCGGTGATCCTGGAGCGCAAGCGCGCCGAAGAAATCTACAACCAGCGGAAGCAGCAATCCATCGATCCCGGCTTGCTGCAAATGGGGGAGCGCGGGGCTGAGGAAGCCAAACGCAGCTCCATTTTCTGCGCGCGCATCGTGCCCATACCTGCCTACGGCACCAAGCGCCTGGAATTTGAGTATCACGAAACCATAACTGTCGAGAACCTGCAATCGTATTTCGCTATTCCCCTGCGCCCCGATGCTTATCAGGCTCAGGCGGCCCGGCATTTCCGGCTCAACTTCGAATTGCATTCCGCGCACGCCCTCGGCAACTTTAAGGCCAGTGCGAAAATCTTTCCGCTTACCATCGAGGGGAATACTGCTCACGTCGTGCGTGGCCACTTTGAAGGGCAAAACATAAATCTGACCGAGGATTTTGTGGCGACCTATGACCTGGATCGCGCAGCCGGCGACACCCTGCAAGTGATTACTCACAGGAATCCCGTGAGCGGCCAGCCGCCTCCAACGGAGATCGCTCCGGTTCGAAGTACGAACGAGCCCGGATTTTTTGCTGCCGAAGCGCTGTTGGGAACCGGCCAAGGCAACACCGGAACTGCGGTGACAGCAACTCACGCCTCAGAGTCCGCCAGAACCCTGGTCATTCTGTTTGATACCTCTCTTTCGATGCAGTGGGAAAAACTCGAGCGCAGCTATCAAGCGCTGGAAACACTCTTGCGGATGCTCAGACCGGCGGACAAGTTCAATCTGATTCTCTTCAACAGCCAAACACAACGATTTCAGCCCGCTGTGAATTCCGCCGACCGCGCCAATGTTCAACGCGCTCTCGATTTTGTGCGTGCCAGCCGCTTGCGCGGCGGAACCGATTTGCAGAAGGCACTGGAAGAAGGTTTGAGGCAGAGCTCGCAGGGCGGCGGCGGTGCCTACCTAATCCTGTTGAGCGACGGCGGAGCCACCCGCGGCTCCATTCAAAATGGCAAGCTCGCGGCCTGGTACGAAGCCACGTGGAAACAGATTCCCCCGGCAAAGCGGCCAAGGACGTACATCCTCGGCGTGGGCGACGATGCGAATCTTCCGTTGCTGCAAATGCTGGCGCGCCAAGACGGTGTGCTCGAAAACGTGCTGTCCACCGAGCCGGTGGAGTTCAAGCTGAATTCTTTCCTCTCGAAGATCGGTCGAAGTCCCATCGGCCAGTTGAGTTTGGACGTGTCGCCAGACACAGCCGTCGATTCCGTCTACCCGTTGCAGGATTCTGCATTCTCGGGTTCCATGGCGGTTTGGGTCGGCCGCTTCCAGAAACCGCAAACGGACACAACGTTCACGGTTCACGGAATTCGCGACGCCACGCCACTGGCTATTTCAGCGAAAGCCAATCTCCCGCGTGAATCTTCGGAACATCCGCAACTGCCACGTTTGTGGGCCCGCGCTCGGGTCGCTGCCTTGCTCGAGAAAATCCAGCGCGAAGGTGAGGACCAGTCCTCCATCGACGAGATCATTCGCCTCGCGCGGCACTACAAATTTGTCACTCCCTACACGTCGTTTCTCGCGGTGCCGCGGGCCTTGTTGCGCCCAAGAGTGATGCGCCCCGGCGACCCGGTGCTGCGCGTGAAGACGGACGAATCCATCGTTTCCGTCGTGGCGCTGTTTCCGTTCGGACTGGTGCAAACGCTTCGTTATCTCCCTGACGAGGACACCTGGCAAACGCGCTTCTTTGCGCCTAAGGACATGCAGGACGGAACCTATGGAGTGCGGCTGGTGCTGCGCGACCGCACTGGACACACCTACCGCGAATCGAAGACCTTCGTGATCTCAAGCAAAACGCCGGTTGTGCAGATCAAGTTGAACACCAATCGCTTTCGCCGTGGACAAGTCTTGGAGCTGAAGGTAGCGGCTTCGCAAAGCACGCGCACGTTGCTTGCGCGCTTGGAAGGAACGGCGCCAGTGGGGCTGAAGTGGGATGCCAAAGCCGGCCTGAACACCGGACAGTTGCTGATTCCCGCGGAGATGATTCCCGGAAGCTACAAACTGACGGTCACTGCGGAAGATATTGCCCACAACATGGCATCACAGGGGGTGGACATTGAAATCGTCCCGTGATTTCTCACCCAAAAGATTTTTTAGTTTCGCCGCCGCGCTGGTTGTGGCCGTGGCGGCCGGATGGACGATCTCCGCGAAAGGGGCGCTGCCATCCTGGATTTCCAACATCGGAGCAGGGACGCAATTGGAGAACGCTTTTTTCGGTGTTATGGCCATGCCTTATGGCAACGTGCTCTACCGCACACCGCCGGCGGAAACACGAACGGCGCTCGGTGAACTGATCCAACAGAAACCCGCAAATGCGGAACTCTATTCTTTGCGCGCTTTGGAAGACGAACAACAACTTGATTTTGCCGCTGCGGAAGCGGATTGGAAGCTGTACGCAGAAAAAGCGGCGAGCAAACCTGTCGCGCTGGTCGCGCTCGCCGATTTCTACCATCGCCGGTTGCAACCGCAGAACGAGATTGCCGTCCTGTCGGCAATCGCAGCCGACCCGCCGGATCCGTCCGAAAGCCTGACGCCTGCTCCCGAGCAGCGCTCCTGGCAAGCATTTGTGCGCATCTTCAGCATTATTCAAGCACAGGCCCTGCCCCAAAACATATCAATCGCGCAGTACCGTGCCTGGATTGCTCGTTATCCGAAGGACGCTTCCTTGTATTCGCGCTTTCTGGAATACCTGGTTTCGCAAAAGGCATACGCCCCCGCGAACCAACTGATTGCCGAGTATCAGAAACAGTTTCCCAACGATGACATTTTTCAAGTGAAAGCAAGGGCACTGGTGGAATATCGCCAGGGGTCCATCCAGCAGGGCCTCGCCATCTACGAAAAGAGTTTCCAGCCGCTGTGGTCGCCCGAATTGGTGAGAAGTTATTTTGACCTTCTCGCACAAACACAAAATCTGCGTAAATTCCTTGATGCGTCCCGCGCCACTCTGAATGCCAATCCCGAAGATCTGAAAGCTACCGCGCGCATCTTTTATTATTACCAGCAACGGGGAAAGCTCGACACCGCGCAACAGGCCATCACCACTTTGCGGTTGCACAAGGAAGCGGCGAACTCCCCGTGGACGCCCCAGGAACTCTATATCTGCGGGCGGCTTCTGGAAGATATCCACGCTTACCCTGAGGCGGCGCGCTATTACTTTGCGCTGTACAACAGCAAGGGCACCAACGACTCCCAGGAGCGCGCCTTAAGCCGCCTGACGGATTTGCTTCTGACCGCGCCCGAAACACCGATTCGCTTCGGCACCGGCGAACTCTCGCTCTACAAGGACATTGCCACAATGGATCAGGGGCCTGGTTACCTGAACGGCATCCTTTCTCTGATCTTGAATAGCACCTATCCGGCGAGCGCGTATCGCGAAGAAGAGCAACGCGCCCTTTCTTATTTTCATCGCTCACGATCCGCTGAATTGCTCGCCATGTTGGACCAGAACTTTCCAAACTCGGCGAGCCGCCCGGAGCTTCATGCAAGACTGCTCGAGTTTTATGCCAGCAACGCGCAAAGCGAAGCGGTGCTGAAGGGAGGAAAGGAATTTCTGGCAGCCTTCCCGAAGGCCGAACAGCGCACCGCCGTTGCGCTACTCATGGCTGATGCGGATGCGCACCTGAACAAGGCCCAGGATGAGTTCGCGATCTACAATTCTATCTTGAAAGAGTTGGCTGCCGACGCCGGCAAAGTGCCCTTGGGTACGCGGGTCGTCGGCACAGAGAATTGTGCTTCCGGTCAGGCAGCGGCAGTCCAGGAAAATGGCCAGGCGCCGTCAAGCAATGTTTGCGAGGATTCGGATTCCGCTGAAGCAAACAATTCCGCGGCCCGTGAGCCTTCAGTGCACAGCGCGTTTCGGGTCAACCTCACGTCCAAGGAGGGCTTGTCCGGGAATGGTCCGCGATCTCCCGAATATTCTCGAGTACTGGAACGTTATCTGGCGAGGCTTGTGGAACTGAAGCAGGTCCCACAGGGTCTGGGAGTCTTGCGCCGAGAGATCGATCAGAATCCTGATGATCCCGGACTTTATGAGCGGCTGGCGGTGTTCCTGCAGCAGAACAAGCTGGGCACCGAGCAAGAAGAAGTCTATCGCCGGGCTATGGCGCGTTTCCCCGACCATTCCTGGTACAACAAACTGGCACGCTTCTACTTGCGGTCGCGAAAAAATGCGGACTACGAGAAACTCACGCAAGATGCCGTCGAGCAATTCGATGGTAGCGATCTGCAAGGCTACTTCCAATCCGTTGTCGGTGGCACGCCGCAAATGTACGTCCGCTTGAATCAATATGCCCACGCGCGTTTTCCGCATAATCCCTACTTTGTCCGCAACCTCCTCAGGGCGTATCACAGCACGTCCACGTGGAATGAAGTTGCTTGGGAAGAGCTGATACGCCAGCACTGGTTCGAGGAGGCGGATCTGCGCAGTGAATACTTCGAATTCGTGACGCGGACCGGAAGACTGGAGGTGGAGCTGAAAACCCTGTACCAAGCTGCTCCCGTAAATGAAGAAGGGAATTGGCAGGAATTTGTCGGTAAGAATCCGGCGGCCGGGCAATACCTGGCGCAGGCGGAACTCTGGCGTTCTCATTTTGAGGAAAGCGCCCCGGTGCTCAAGGCTCTCGCAAGTGTATATCCGGCCGAGCAGGAGCTGGATCGCGCCGCGTCCTCGGTGTATCGCTCGCTCGCGTATCTCGATCCTGCCTACACAAACACAGCTGTACAAATTGAAGCCAATCTGCTGGCGGCGAATCCAGG
>Ga0126369_10003477_pt1 | contig 11376 bp, 9 predicted proteins | sample PanSoiMetaPlot_1_FD_109646 | JGI IMG/M metagenome (GOLD analysis project Ga0126369, IMG submission 109646) | Tropical forest soil microbial communities from Panama - MetaG Plot_1 | ecosystem: Environmental > Terrestrial > Soil > Tropical forest > Bulk soil | place: Panama | collected 2016-02-17 | reverse complement strand
TGGGCGACGAAACCGGAAGAATGGCTGTACCGAAAGTACGTGAGGTTAAATCGATGAAGCGCACGCGCGAGCTGAGTGAGCGAGATTTCAAGCGGGGAATCCGCGCAAGCCAAAGGCGAAGGATCATCGCGGGTAAGATCGAATCCGGCGAAGACATCGTCGCCTTGCGCCGCTTTGTGGGGCTGAGCCAAAAAGCGTTCGCCAAAGCGTTGGGAATCAGCATTCATACCTTGCGGAACTGGGAGCAAGGACGGCGCAAGCCGGAGGGTCCCGCCTTGGCGCTGTTAAGAATTGCAGCCCGGCATCCAAAGGTGCTTCGAGAAAACTTGGCCCTGGCTGCTTGAGCCACCTGGACCTCGTGAGCTACTTGTTCGCGGCGCGTTTCGTCTTTGGGACTGACACTCGTTGCTTTTCGAAGGCGGCATCGATTTCCGATGCGACATCGCCTTCAGTCTGCCGATCATAGTGTGCGAGGACACCTCTGATGCGTTCCTCGCTCCACCTTCTAGGAAGCTTGTTGCCCTTTTTGCCTTTCATGATCGTCTACGCAATCGCCGACGCAGTGTTTTAGCGCCTTAGACGGAGGAGCATCCGCCGCTATAGCAAAAACGGAATCGGGCTCTGGATCTAGCAAATGCCATCTCCAAGTGGAAAGTGCCCCCCGGCATGACCAGCCACGTGCACGCGTTCGAGGGGCGCGAGGGTGGGTCGTTTCGGATCTCGCTCACCTACGACGCGCCGACTGGCGTAGGCAAGACGAGCGCGCGCACGGACATGTACCATGGCCGCTTCGTGAAGCTCGTCCCGAACGAGGAGGTCGTCGAAGTCGTCGAGTTCGAAACCGCAGACCCCGCACTGCAAGGCGAGATGACGATCACCACCACCCTCGCTGATGCAGACGGCGGGACCGTCGTCACTGCCGTGCACGAGGGATTGCCGTCGGGCGTCTCGACTGCCGACAACGAGCTGGGATGGCGATTGTCGCTCGCCCAGCTCGCCGCGCTCGTAGAGTCTGCTTAGGGCTTACCCCCCACAGCATTTGCGTCGTTCCGCGGAAAGAAAGCATCCGCCCCTAAGGTTCATGCGGTGTGTTACGGCGGCTTTGTCGACGCCTGATCGCCTCACCGCGCAGCACCCACGATGAACGACGAAATGCGAGCTTGGACAGTCAGTAAACGTCGGTTCACGCGGAAAGTGGGGGCCGGCTAGGCGCAACCTGCATTGGCTTCTCGGCACAGGTCTTGCTCCGTTGCGTTGTCCAGTTTGGATCTCAAAGTCCACGGAGGGAGGAGCCAATGTTAAGAAGCGGTTGGGTTTCGTTCGCGTTGTACTTGGCAGTGTCTGGAGTGTCATTGGCCGAAGAAAAGAAAACGAATTCCTACGCCCGTATCGATGTTCACCCGAATTGCGCCGAACCTCCCGATAACCTTGTGGTGAACTGCGGATTTGAGACCGGCACTTTCGAAGGTTGGGACCGGTCGGGAGATCTTTCGAGAACCGAGGTCAACGGCGACGCCGCTCACAGTGATAATTTTGGTGCTCAATTCTCACCGCCGACACTGGGTTTTATTGCCCAGACGCTCTCAACTATCCCGGGCCAGAACTACACCATCAGCATTTGGTTCCGGAGCCTGGGGCAACCGAATGAATTCCAGCTGTATTGGGACGGCAATCTCATTTCTGATCAGATAAATGTTGGAGACATCGTTTACGAGCAACAGACGTGGTATAACAACATGGCAACTTCAGAGCTGACCGAGATAAAGCTCGGGTTTTCTAATTTGACAGGTTTCTTTTATCTTGACGATGTTGTTGTCTCGGCTTTCTAAAACACTCGAAGCCAGAGGTGACTCGAATCGAGCGGGCGAATGTCCTGCCGATCATTGAGCCAGAAGATCGGGTAGCCGTCGCCCGTTCGATAGAACCCAGCTCAGCCCAGCGGCGAGGATGCTTTAGACATGCCCGGGATTCGCCATTGTTGGGCTAAACTGGCAGCAAATTTACGTATCCCACACGTCTGGTTACGGACAGAAACAGCCGGAGCTCCATCGAAACCCAGCGGGCTACGCCTGCAACAGCTGCAACAGTAGCGCTACACGGCGAAGCAGTAGCAGCTGATATCTACGGACTTTGCTCTAGACCCGCTACCGACGCCGTTCAACCTCTGAAGAACCAGGTTCGGGCTAGGCATGCCTCGTGCACACCCGGGCTATATGGATCGTGCGCTGCGTGCGAGGGCGGTGGGGACGTTCGCGCTGGCCTTGTTCGCGGCGGCCAGCGGAGGCTGCCACTACATGCGTACCACCTATGCGCTTGAGCAATTGAACAAGCCGAGCCAACCATCGGGGACAGTACATAAGGTCGATGTCCCTACCCGGATCTCAAGGCTGACTCGCGATCAGCTCGTCGACGCCTACATCGAACCTAAGAGAGTGGTCGCTTGGCTCTCGGCAATGGAGCAGAACCCTAAGCCGATCCTCGACATGCTGGACTGCTTGAAGCGCACGGAGTCTCTTGGCGACCCGACCGAGTGCTATCAGCAATTCGGCAAGGCGGTTCTACCGCCGCCGCAGAAGAAGGGCTCGCAGCTCGATTTCGGAACCTCGGCGTGGGGTCTTGCCGCGGCTCCCCTCGAAATCGCGCCGCCGCGAAAGCCGGGCGCCCCTGCATCGGGCGCCGCCCCGGGTGAGGTGACGATGGTGCGCCTGGTAGATCCGACGACCGCGGAGGCAGCCGCCGAGTTGGACGCCCAGCGCTTCACCGCCAACGCCCGAGCGCTTCCATCGTCCCTGCTTGCCCTGCAGCACGCGATTGGCAGTCCGCTCTCGGACGCAGATCTAAAGTCCGGCTTGGCAGCAGGGCTGGGCTCTGCACGCAGCTACCTCGGCGCTCGACGCTGGCACCGAGATGTCAAGCGTCCCCCGGCCGCGATGATTCTCAGCGGTGGCGCCGCCAACGGCGCGTTCAGCGCGGGAATCATCTGGCGTCTCTTCGAGGTGCTCCGAAGCTGCAGCACGGTCAGCGCCCCTGACGGCTGCCCAGGTGCCAAGATTGACTTGGTGGCGGGCACCAGCACCGGCGCCTTGCTCGGTGTGATTGTCGATCTGTTTGCCGTTCCAGAGTTCCAAACACAAGCTGAGAGCCTTCTGCTCGACAGCTACACCTGCTCGGTTGAAAGCGACCTGTACTGTGCCATCGACACTTGGGATTGGAACCTCGCCAAGGACGTACGAGGCCTGGTGCGGTTCGATGGCATTCGCAAGAAGCTGGAAGAAAACATGCGCCCGGAAATCAAATCGAACGACCTCGAACTGATTACCGTGACCGTGGACTTCGAATCGGGCGATATCTACGCCCAGAGCGATCAGGATCCGATGGATCCGTCGACCGATAAGGGACGGGTGGACAGCGTCCTCGCATCCATCGTCGAGCCGGTGATGGCCGAGCCAGTCGACGGCCTCTCGGGAGCGGACGGCAAGACCATCGCCGGCACGTTTATCGACGGAGGCATTCGCTCAGGGCTGCCGATGATGGAGGCGGTGCGGCGCGGCGCGGCGCGGGTGCTCGTGATCTCCAACTCCGGCATTGAACCGGGCCGAAGCGCGCGCCCGCCGAGCGCGGTGAGCATCTTGTTTCGAACCTTGGATCTGATGGTGTATCAGCCTCGGGTCGGCGAAGTTCAGCAGGGGGAGTTCGCCGCCGTTGCTCGACGTCTAGGTGAGTACAACGTCTGCAAAGACCGACTGCGGGCGGTCTCCGACTCCTCGAAGGTGCAGGGCTTCTGTCAGCGGCGGACCGGCTTCGGGCCGCCTCGCGTCGGTCCGGAGGCCGCCGTCAGCTCTTTTGTGGGACCGCAGCTTTTCGAGGAAGTGGCCGAGAGCTGGAAGACGACGTGGATCTACCGCCCAGAGGAGGAAATTGTCGGCGCCGATGGATATGCCTTCAAGCCGGAAGTGATGCGGCCGCTCTTTCTGCAAGGGGTGCGGACCTTCCAATCCCGGTGCAAGGAGATCATCCGGTTGTTCTCCGTTCAGGGAAACATTGCGTCGAAAGCCTGCAGCGAGGCTGGCGAAGCTGCCGCCGCCCGGGCCGAAGCGAAATTCAAACCGATCGCCGACTGCAAGCGTGGCAAGGAAGAGATGCGAATTTGCCAATGAGGAAAGAGCACTGGCGTCGTCTCGTGCACGCCATCGCCTTTGGTCGCGACCTGACCGGTCGCGCCCCGAAGGAGCTCGCGCCTCACTTCAAGCGCCTCGCCTCCGAGCACAAATCCTGGTGGAACCACGACAACGTCGTGGGCCTTTGTCTTGCGCGGAAGATCACCGGACATCGTCTGGGCCGTCCGGCCCTCCAGGTCCTGGTGGAGAAGAAGATCCCCCATCATCGTCTCGCGGAACGATGGCGGGTGCCGAAGCAGATCTCGCTACGCGGATTTGGTGGAACGCGCACCGTGCTCACCGACGTCAAGGAAGTCGGACGAGGGCGTTTGGAGAGCCTGGTCACAGCGGACCGACCGGCGCACGGTGGATTCAACGTCGGAAACGAGACCAGCGGCTCGGGTACCCTGGCGTGCGCACTGTTGGACAACTCGACAGGGCAGCAAGTGGGGCTGTCCTGCACGCACGTTGTCGCTCGCTACGGTGTAGCGAAGCCGGGCGAGAACGTGTGGATCCCATCGTTCGACGAGGCCAACCAGCTGGACGTGTCGGGGCGTGCTCAGTTCGGAACGCTGCTCGCCGTGCCTCCGATCGGTTACGCCGATGAGGACGCGGCGAACAATGTCGACGCAGCCACCTTCGTTCCAGATGTCGCCAGTGCGCTAAGCGCGGTGGTGGCGCTGCTCGGCATCAGGCCGAAGACGATTCGCGACAACGTAGCGCTCGACCTGCCGGTGCGGAAGGTCGGCTTCAAGACGGGGCTCACCTTCGGCAAGGTGCAGGCGCTCAACCTGTTGGCGAGCATGCCCTATCCAGGGGAGGACGGACCCCAGGACGTTTGGTTCGCCGACCAGATCGGGATCTCGACTTTCACGGACGAGGGCGACTCCGGTGCCCTGGTGCTGGATGAAGCCGGCGCGGCGGTGGGACTTCACATCGGCAGCTTCAACGGGATGAGCATCTGCACACCCATCCGCCGGGTGCTCGCCGCCGTCGGCTGCAAGTTGGCCTGACCCTGCTATCCGTCCGCCGATACGTAGGGCGACAGCGTCACGCCTGAGCGCCTTTGCCGCCAGTAGACGTGCGGTCAGAGACAACAAACAGCAGATCGCTGTCCTCCAGCCTGCCAACCTCCTCATCCGACGGGTTCAGGAAGACGTGAAACCCACGGCATACACCCAACGGGATGATTGGCGGCTCATGATTCTGCCGCCTCTCGGCAAAGTGTTTGAGTGTCTCGCTAAACACTCTTCCACGCACTTCGGGCGGTACGGTCAAGACTCTGGCTCCGTTTGCGACGCCATTACCCCTCGTGCTTATCAAACGCGAATAAAGAGTAGCCAGTCCAGGGGTCAAAGCCGACTGAACCAATACATCATTCCCGAGCGCATCAACGCAGACGATTTCCGCATGAATATCGTCACCACCCGCGAGCTCCGCCTCGTTGAGATTCGCGCGCGATCGAATCTCCGCAGTAACCACCGGGCGAGCCCTCTTCGGTGCTTCTTCACTGCACAGCCGACGAATGATCCGTAGGGTTTGGATCGTCTTGGCATCCGCCACATCCGGATCCACAGACTGGCGGCGGTCATTCGGGTCGGACCGGTGCCACGACGAGAGAATCGTAATCGAATGCGCCAAGGCGACGCGAGCTTTCTTGAGGCACTCTGCCGTCGTGGCATCTCCCACGACATTGACAATCTCCTCGAGGCAATTCTCTGCAACGAAATCCACCGGAGCCGGCGTGACCACCACGACCACGCCCCGCTCAGCTGACTGCTGGACCCCAGCTAGACGTCCCATGATGTCGCGTCCCCGGTGATCCCAGTTTATCATGACCATATGGCCTGATATTTCTTTGTCCATGATTGGCCTCCCCTGGAGCCATGAAATCAATGGATTCCAGAATTCAGCTTTGACTAGTTTCTGGATCAGTGGCCTTAGAAATCCCGCGATCAGCGCTAACCCGAGCCAGTGAAGAACCTGAATCGTCGTTTGCCCGTTGGGCGTAAGCGGCGCTTTCGCCACGAACGGAATCAAATACAGAAAAATTGAATAAAATGATTTCCATAGCGGGTTAAAGTCCTCGTTGACGGGCGCCTCGTAGTGGTAGAGGAAATAGGAGCCGACCACCCACGACAAAAGGGTTGCAGCGAGCACGGGCACAACGTCCGGATACCGCATAAGAATCGGGTGCAACCTTCTCCTAATCAAGACGAATAAAACACCGAGAGAGAGGATACATGCTGGCAATACCACCCAGAGGTCTCGCTTCCAAGAAGCGTTGCGCGGGCGCACAAAGTAGTCTTGGATAGCGTCATCCTGATAGAAATCCGGCGTGAGCGAGTCCTGCGTGGGGAGATCCAGCAGCGGCAAGCGTGCGACCTCCTCCTCTGACTCTAGACCTCTCATGTAACGCTCTAAGGCCGCTACTTCGCGAACGGTTAACACCACGCGCCCTTGCACCACCGCGGCGGCTTCGGCGCTCCCTTGTATTTCGTCTCTGTAAGGCAAACCTCGCCAGCGACCGAGTCGCCGGAGAAGTTTCCCGGGCGACTTCGTCAGGTCTTCGATGTCCTTCTTATGCTCGTCGACCTTGTTGTTTTGCAGTTTGTCCGCAAGGACCTTGCGTAGTTTATCGGGAGCATCGTGAATTAGCCGGGCCAGAGCCTGCACGTCGTCAGGCTTGACGTGGTCGTTCGTCAACAGGAGTGCCTGGACGCCGACCGTCAAGGTGGCATTGGATTTGCCGTAATACCCTGCGCGAACGAGCGCTTCAGTGTAGCTTTCGTCTTGGGTCAGCTTTTGGACAAGGTCATAGCTGAGATCAAAAAAATGGATCTCGGGATAGTCGTCCAGCGCGTCTTCGAGCGCGTGCGTGGGGACAGGCCCGGTGAAAAAGACTGCATCAATCTCCATTTTTCCGAGGTGCTCTAGCGCGTCTGGCAGTTTAATTTCATCGTTTGAATCCTCAGTACCCAGATCGTGTTCACGTTGAACAAATTTGATGCCACAAACGGGAACGCCCGCAGCGGAGAGCACACGCTCCGCGGAGAAGCGGTCGCCGCTCTTTTCGCTCCCCGCCCAGATTTTCCTCTCTCTGGACAAGTCCTGAAGACTGGAGATGTTCAGGTGCGGACGAAGCAGAATATGAACGGCCTCGACATAGAGCGGCGTGATTATCGAACTGTGCGCGCAGTCGGGTGTGCCCCGCTGGCATATGAAGGACTTGGGCGGGCAGGATTGCACGCTGGGATGGCCATACCAAACGGCGTGGGCGACGTCGCTCTGCACAATCGCAAAGCCTGGTTTCTTGCCGCTGAGTACGTGCATGTTATCCGCCGATCCCTCAGTGCAGACCGCTTGGATCTCCGGGCTCGTTCCTCGCTGTTCGTTGAAAGAGTCCGCAATCGCGTTACCGACGAAATCATAGTAGAGGCCGAGTCTCCCCGTGCTCAATTGGAGCGCGCCGGTCTTGAGGTGACACTCCTCAACCTTGGCGCCTTTGTGGTGGTCCTCAGAAAACGATCGCGAGGCAAACAAAAGCCCGAGAGCACACCAGAGAAGCCAGCGACTGAGAGACAGCATCGTCCGCTGGACGTAGCAATGGCCGTGCCACACGCAGACAGCTTGAAACAGTGTCTTCACTGCGTACTACGGCAAGGGCTTCGAGCGGCTAGCAAAGTCTCCGATGCGGGGGTGCTACTGCCTGCACCTGTAGCGCTACTCCAGTAGGGTTGCAGCGTATGGGGATGATCTCCGTCACACCGCAGTAGCAGCGACACAGTCGAGTCTACTTAGATGCTGACCCTCGGAGCGCACGGACCAGGCCGCCGGTTAAATCTGCGCGGCAATGGGCTCGGCTCTTTTTTCGACCAGGCGTGACCATCTAAGTATCCCCGAGGGCCAAAACTATCCACACCTCGCTCGAATTGGTTCGTCGTCAACGTGTGCACCGTTTTGAGCGCCCACTCATCGGAATTGCCGCGGTTGGCCCAGTCTGCAGCGGCGCTGCGCACCGGCCTCGCAGGGAATCACCCATTCCTGCCAGCTCTGCCTGGAGCTCGGCCTCGGGGAGCCAACAGCCGTGCAGTATCACGCCGGCTTGGCGAAACACATTGTTGATGTTCTGTAACGGATCCGCTTCGAGGAGCACCAGGTCCGCCATCTTCCCTGGCGCGATGGTGCCGCTGTTGGTGGCGGTGCCGAGGAAGCGCGCCGCATTCACGGGTCGCTGTCTGCAGGGCCTCAAAGGGGGTCAGAGCGGCTTCCTCGAGCTGCTCGAGCTCATCCTTCATCGCAAAGCCTGGAAGCTGACTGGGGACCATGTCATCGGTTCCTGCTAGCAGCGGCACGCCCGCATCCCTTAAGCCACGGACCAGACGTTGCATGAGGGAGTACTGGGCGCGCAGTTTGGGGATGCCCGCAACCGTCCAGCGTCTCAGGTAGGGGTTCTGCGCGGGCTGCCAATCTGCAATCGCAGGCGCTGGCATGTACCGGACTTCCGGCCGCTGCAGAGATGCATCGATGTCCGCCACCTAGAGGGCGATTTGGCGGAAGACAGAAAGTGTAGGCTGCACGAAGTTCAAGGCCCGCGCGGTCTTTGCACTGACTTCGGACACCATGCGGTTGATTTCTTCCTGCTGCGTCGGGAGCTCTCGTTGAAAGCGGAAGTAGGCATCGAGATAGGACTCGGCATGGGTGATCATGAACTGACCACCCTCCAGGGCGGCGTCGATATTGGTCCGCCGATCATAGTGTGCGAGGACAGCTCTGACGCGTTCCTAGCTCCACCTCTTAGGTAGCTTGTTGCCCTTTCTGCCGTTCATGATCGTCTACGCAATCGCCGACGCAGCGCTCCCAGCGCCTTAGGTGGAGGATGATACGCGGCTACCACAAAGACGGAACCCGCCTTACTTGTTCGCCGTAACCGACAATCCTTGCAGGCGTTCCTTGTTGATTTTCAGCACGATCCCGGCATTGCGATCAGCCACCTCACTCACCTTGTATTCGGCGGCCGTGCCGAGAACCTGTGCCACCTCCGACGGGGTCAGCTGGTACCGGTCGGCCAGCCATTGCGCCATGTTATTGGTTGCCGCACGGAAGGCATCATCGAGCGATCCCCCCAGTCCCATGGCCATGATGTGGCTGGCGGACTCCACTCGCGGGCTAGAAAGTCGCTTTCCGGGAATGACATCCACCGCGAACTCCACCTCCATCGAGGTTTCAAGAGCGTTGCCAGTCAGTTCCCCATCGCCTTGGACGGCGTGACCATCGCCCAAATACAAAAGAGCACCGGGAACGTTGACCGGTAGAAAGACCGTCGCGCCCTCCACGATCTCATTGAAGTCCATGTTCCCACCATAGCGTCCCGAATCGCCGGTACCTGGAGCCGCCTGCGAAGGGCCGGGCGCGGTCGCTACGCAGCCGAGCATCGGTCGCAATGGGACAGAATAATGCGTCAGGTGTTCGGCCGGCTTCTCGGGCGTAGCCACCCCGCGCTGGGCGTCCAGATGCCAGCGCACATCCTTGAAGAGGCCTTTGGTCTTCACCGCAAGATCGCTGGTCAGGCCGCGCTCAACGATGCCGTCATCGCTGATCGCCCAATCGCGATTCAGACGAACGCGCGCGAGACGAACAACCAAGGTATCGCCGGGAGCCGCGGTTTCGATGTAAAACGGCCCCGTCTGCGGGTTTCCACCCAAGACGCGTTTTGCGCCCTTTTCGTCCGTGCCGCTTGCGTCCACGGTGGTGGTATGGACCGAGTCGCCCGGCCGGATCGTCAACACCGGTTTGTTGGCCCCAGAAAATTGCCGATGGAACGCGGTGGGCGTGAACTCGTGCCGTCGCGCAGGCTCGTTCCGTCGCTGTGGTACCCGTTTGGCCGTGAACTTGTACGAGGCGGCACGCGCGCCATCGCCGGCATTCGTAAACAGCAGAGTACCCGCGAGCGTCTCTGGTTGAGTGAGCGCGGCTGTGCATTCCTCAGTGCCGCCTTGGTCGTCTTTGGCTCGGAAGCGCAAGGAATTTCCGTCGAAGGTCCCCTCGAGCTTGTCCCCATCAAAGCTACCGGTAACCTGGTTCCCTTGTTGGGACAGCTCCAGCGGAAAGAACAAGGGCGTGCCATAGGACTCCGTGGTGACGGTCCAGCGGCCCGTGAGAGTTATCTGCCGAGCGCCTTGAGACTGAGAGCCCTGCTCCGCTGATGCCGTTGCAAGAGCCAAAAGTGTCACAGCAAGCGCACACGAAATTTTTCGCATCATCCCTCCCAGCCATCTCTTACACGGATGCACGGAGCCCCCAAAGCGTCGCAGCCCCCGCAGGGTTGACGGGATTTTTCGATCGCACTAGAGACGGCTTTGTCCGGGTAACTGGCGAGTACGTGGAACTGACCACGAGGGAGCTCGGATAACGAAAGACCGCTCGCCTGGGTCGCCTTCACTTTTTCTTTCCGGAGGAGACCCATGAATCTGGCGAGTGCCCCACGTCTTGGCCGCTACTTCGCGCGCGTCGATGCGGCGGGAGCCGCGGTAGATCCTGCAGCCGCCGCTTTTCTAGCGGCCCTCGACCACCTATCCACAGTGGCTCCAACAGTGGCGGCGGCGATCGTCGCGGAGCTGCGGGATCAGCGCAGCGCCCTCAAGCTCATCGCCAGCGAGAACACCAGCTCGCTTGCCGTACAGCTCGCGCAGGGCAACTGGCTCACCGATAAGTACGCCGAGGGCTATCCCGGCCACCGATTCTACGCGGGCTGCGAGAATGTCGACGCCATCGAGTCCGAGGCAGCCTCGCTCGTCTGCGAGCTTTTCGGAGCCGAGCACGCCTACGTACAGCCTCATTCCGGCGCCGACGCAAACCTGGTCGCGTTCCTGGCGATCCTCGCCGCTCGCGTCGAGGCGCCGCTCCTGCGCAAGCTCGGACAGACGGATCTCGCCAAGCTTGGCGGTGACGACTGGGAACGCCTTCGCCACGCGTTCGGTTCGCAGCGGCTGCTGGCGCTCGACTACTACGCCGGCGGTCACCTCACGCACGGGTACCGGCACAACCTCTCGAGCCGTCTCTTCGACGTGCACACCTACGGCGTCGACCGGTCCAGCGGGCTCATTGATTTCGATGAGGTGCGGGCCCAGGCGCTGCGCGTGCGGCCCCTCATTCTCCCTCGCGGGGTACAGTGCGTATCCGCGTCGGATCAACTTTCGGCGGATGCGCGCGATCGCCG
>Ga0126369_10003476_pt1 | contig 11377 bp, 11 predicted proteins | sample PanSoiMetaPlot_1_FD_109646 | JGI IMG/M metagenome (GOLD analysis project Ga0126369, IMG submission 109646) | Tropical forest soil microbial communities from Panama - MetaG Plot_1 | ecosystem: Environmental > Terrestrial > Soil > Tropical forest > Bulk soil | place: Panama | collected 2016-02-17 | reverse complement strand
CGGTGAATACCGAGCACCTGGACTTTGCGGGGCGCGTACGCGATCTCGACCTCCTCGTCGAGCGCCTCGACACGATGCGCGGCGCGCGCGAATACTTCAACGTCGGAGAGTGAAGTCGATGCGATATACCGTCGCGCACTTTAAGGCGCTTCGCGATAGTGGCGACAAGATTGTCATGCTGACCTGCTACGACGCGAGTTTCGCTGCGCTGTGCGACGAAGCCGGCGTCGAGTGCCTCCTGGTCGGCGACTCGCTCGGCATGGTGGTGCAAGGGCACGAAAGTACGCTGCCCGTCACGATGGACGAGATGGAATATCACGTACGCTGCGTCGCCCGCGGCTCGAAGCAGGCGCTAATCATCGGCGACCTGCCGTTTGGGAGCTATCAAGCCTCGCACGAACAGGCGTACGTGAACGCGTCGCGGCTGATTGCCGCCGGCGCCCAAGCGGTGAAACTCGAGGGCGGACGCGTAATGCTCGACACCGTGCGGTTCGTCGTCGAACGCGGTATTCCCGTCTGTGGTCACGTCGGCCTTACGCCCCAGTCGGTGCATCAGCTCGGCGGCTATCGAGTACAGGGGAAGAGCGACGAGGCCGCGCGCGCGGTGCTCGACGACGCGCGCGCCATCGAACGGGCAGGAGCCGCGATGATCGTGATCGAAGCGATTCCAGCTGCGCTCGCGCGCGACGTCACTCAAGCGCTCACTATCCCGACGATCGGTATCGGCGCCGGGAAAGAATGTTCGGGGCAGGTGCTCGTCCTGTACGACATGCTCGACCTGTATCCGGGGCGAAAGGCCCGCTTTGTCAAGAACTTCATGGCGGGCGCCGAAAGCGTTAAAGACGCAATCCGTCGTTACGTCGCGGCGGTCAAGGCGGGCACGTTCCCAGGCCCAGAGCACGCCTTCTGATGCGGGTGATTTCCGCCGCCGCCGAACTGCGCAACGCCCTGCGCGGCCGCGACGTCGCGTGCGTACCCACGATGGGCAACTTGCACGACGGTCACGTTTCGCTTCTCCGCATCGCGCGCCGCCACGGGCGGAGCGTAGTCGCGACGATTTTCGTGAATCGCCTGCAATTCGGCGTCGGGGAGGATTTTGATCGCTATCCACGCACCTTCGACGAAGACCTTGCCAAGCTCGAGGCCGAAGGCGTCGATCTCTTGTTTGCGCCCGACGAGCGCGAGATGTACCCAGAACCACAGAGCTATGTGGTCAGTCCACCAGACAAGCTCGCCGGAATCCTCGAGGGCGAATTCCGTTCGGGTTTCTTCACCGGCGTCTGCACCGTCGTGCTTAAGTTGTTCAACATCATCGCACCGCGCGCCGCGGTGTTTGGCAAGAAGGACTATCAACAGCTGCTCATCATCCGCAACATGGTCCGCCAGCTCGCGCTGCCGATCACTATCGTCGCCGGAGAAACCGCACGCGCCGACGACGGGCTTGCGCTGTCGTCGCGCAACAACTACCTCTCGATCGAGGAACGGCGCGAGGCGGCCCGGCTCCACGGCATCCTCGCGAAACTCGCTCACGCCATCGCTTCCGGAGAGCGCCGTTATGCCGCGCTGGAAGCCGATGCGATCGCGGAGTTGCGTGCGCATCTCTGGCAGCCCGATTACGTCGCGGTGCGTAGGCAATCCGACCTGCTGCCTCCCGCCATTGAAGACCGCGCGCTGGTGATCCTCGCCGCGGCCAAGCTCGGCAGTACCCGTCTCATCGACAACGTCGAGATCAATCTCAACTGACCGCCGAACGCCCGCGCGCACGGCCTGGGCCAGCGGATCCGCGGTGCAAACTCGATCACATCATCGCCGTGGACTGCTCTATTGCCGGATCGCGGGCGGGCGATATATCTCCTTTGGAGACTAGGATTTGGTCAGGAGGAGTGGCCGATGTGGGAATTGCTATGCATCCTTGCGGTGATCGTGCTCCTGGTGCGGAAGCTCGATGTGCACAATTTCGAGCGCACCAGGCGGCGCCATAAGCTCGCGCGCTGGACTGCGACCGGACTAACGCGCCGCGAGCCATCCCGCCCGCAGCCCAAACTATGGATCGAGGGCACGATACGGCTCAATCTGCGGAGCAAAAAATTCATAAAGGGCTTCGGGATGAACCCGCAGCACGTGCACGACATTCGAATCTACGCCTGCTTCGGGGGCCTCGAGCAATTTCCGCGCGCGGTCGCGAATGTTCTGTTGGATCTCTATGAGCGCGGCAGTGCAGTGGGCACCGACATCATGGCATTGCTCTTTCACGGCCGTGATCTGCAGGAAGGTGAGGCAGTTTATTTCGCACTCGTCGAAGCCAGACCCGAGCCCCGGGTTGTCGCGTTCGTCGACAAGCTGCGGGCGGCTTAACCGCTACAGCTCGTACGACTCGGCCGCGCCGTTCAGCGCTTGCTCGACGACCTTGCGCGTCAGGTGCGGTGCGAAGCGTTCGATGAACTCGAAGGCGTAACCGCGCAAATAGTTCCCGCGCCGCACCGCGACGCGCGTCGTATTCGTGCGAAAGAGATGGCCGGCGTCGATCGCGCGCAAATTGCGGTCGCGCTCGGGATCGTAGGCCATGGCGGCGACGATGCCGATGCCTAGGCCCAGCTCGACGTAGGTTTTGATGACGTCCGAATCGATCGCCGTCAGCACGACGTCGATCTCGATGCCCTTGGCGGCGAACGCCTCGTTGATATGGGAGCGGCCAGTGAATTCAGGGCTGTACGTGATGATCGGGTAGCTCGCGAGATCCTCGAAACCGACCCGCTCCAGCTCGAGCAGCGGATGTGCCGCCGGCACCACCACGCAATGGCGCCATTGGTAGCCCGGTAATGCAAGTAAGTCAGAAAAATGATCGAGCGACTCGGTGGCAATGGCGATGTCCGCCTCTCCGCGGATCACCATTTGCGCAATCGCGTTCGGGTTCCCCTGCAGCAACGAAAGGTGCACGCGCGGGTAACGCTGCCTGAACTCGGCAACGACGGGCGGCAAGGCGTAACGCGCCTGGGTATGAGTCGTCGCGACGGTGAGCTTGCCGGACTCCTGGTCAGCGAACTCCTTGCCGACGTTCTTGAGATTGTCGAGCTCGCGTAGCACGCGCTCGACGATTTGGACGATCTCTCGTCCAGGCGCGGTCAACGCGACGAACCGTTTGCCGCGCCGCTCAAAGATGTCGACGCCCAGTTCTTCCTCAAGCTCGCGGATCTGCTTCGAAACCCCGGGCTGTGAGGTGAAGAGTGCATTCGCGGCCTCGGTCAGATTTAGACCGTGTCGCACCGTCTCTCGGACGTAGCGCAGCTGCTGAAGATTCATTGCCCCTCTCTTCGCCTACTAAGAACTCGTTCTTCTTTGCTAATTCGTACTTATTCGTTCTAATCATAACCGCAGTCTATTACGCTCCGCCAGGTCTGGGAAGGGCGAAGACGATGGGTCTTGTTTTGAACCGAGTCAAGAGCGGCCGATTGGCAGTCGCCCGGCAAGGCCACCCCCCAAGCCGCTAAAGGGCATCGCGCCCACCGTTCGCTCGCCCACCCGTTAGCACCGAGTCATGTACCTCTACGACGAGATCGATCAGCGCCTAGTCAACGAGCGCGTCGCCCAATTCCGGGACCAGACCCGGCGGTTTCTGGCGGGCCAGCTATCCGAAGACGAATTCCGGGCGCTACGGCTCCGGAATGGTCTCTACATCCAGCGCCATGCGCCGATGCTGCGCATCGCGATTCCGTACGGCCTGCTCTCGACGAGGCAGTTGCGCAAACTGGCGTACATCGCGCGCGCATACGACCGCGGGTACGGACACTTCTCGACGCGCCAGAACCTACAGCTCAATTGGCCGAAGCTCGAGACGGTGCCCGAGATTCTCGCGGAACTCGCAACGGTGCAGATGCATTGCATCCAAACGAGCGGCAACTGCGTGCGCAACATCACCACCGATCATTTCGCGGGCGTCGCGGCCGACGAGATCGTCGACTCGTTCGTTTGGTGCGAGATCGTGCGCCAGTGGTCGACATTCAATCCCGAGTTCTCCTATCTCCCGCGCAAGTTCAAGATAGCGATCAACGGCGCCGCGGTCGATCGCGCAGCGACGTTCATCCACGACATCGGGTTGCACGCGGTGCGAGCCAGCCCAAACGAAAGCGCCGACGGAGCCGCGCCGGGCGAAATCGGTTTCCGCGTCATCATCGGCGGTGGATTGGGACGTACCCCGATGATCGGTTACGTCATCCGCGAGTTCCTGCCGTGGCGGCATTTGCTGACTTACCTCGACGCGTGCCTGCGCGTCTACAACCGCTATGGGCGCCGCGACAACATCCACAAGGCCCGCATCAAGATCCTGGTTAAGGACCGCGGCCCCGAAGCGTTCCGTCGCGAGGTCGAGGAAGAGTGGGCACATGTGAAAGACGGCTCGGCCACGCTGATCCCGGAAGAGGTTGCGCGAGTCGAATCGCGCTTTACCCGCCCGGCGTACAAGCAGCTTGCGGCCCGACACGCTGATTTCGATTCGCAACTCGCTGCAGACAAGGCGTTCGCCGCTTGGGCCAAGCGGAATGTCCATGCGCACAAAGTGCCCGGTTACGCGGCAGTCACGCTGTCGCTCAAGAAGACCGGTGTGCCACCGGGCGATTTAACCTCCGATCAGATGGATCAGGTCGCCGATCTTGCAGACCGTTACAGCTTCGGCGAGTTGCGGGTATCGCATGAGCAAAACCTGATTTTCGCCGACGTCGAGCAGCGTGACGTCTATGCGCTCTGGCAGGCCCTGCGGCCGCTAGGGCTCGCGACACCCAACATCGGCATGCTCACGAACATCATCTCTTGCCCCGGTGGCGACTTCTGCTCGCTCGCCAACGCGCGCTCGCTTCCAGTCGCCGAGAGCATTCAACAACGGTTCGACGACCTCGATTACCTATTCGACATCGGCGAGGTTGACCTCAACATTTCCGGGTGCATGAACGCATGCGGCCATCATCACGTCGGCCACATCGGTATCCTGGGCGTCGACAAGAACGGCGCCGAGTTCTATCAGATCCAGATCGGCGGCAATCAAGGCGAGACTCGGCCTGGCGCGCGGGCAGCGCTCGGCAAGGTGCTGGGGCCGTCGTTTTCGCGGGAGGAAGTGCCCGACGCTATCGAGCGGCTGATCCGCTGCTATCTCGAACATCGCGAGAGCGAATCCGAGCGCTTTATCGACGCCGTGCAGCGTCTGGGCACTGACCCGTTCAAAGCTGTTCTCTATGCCGATCTTAATCAAGAATCGCCAGGTCGCGAGCGACAGTTGGCGGCTGCTTAGCGCCAGCGCGGCGCTCGCCGACGTTCCGACCACGGGCGACGCAATCGTGCCGCTCGCACTTTGGCTCGCGCACCGCGCCGCGCTCGCAAGCCGCGACGGACGCACCGGTGTTTGGCTCGACAGCCATGAGGGTCCCGAGACAATCGCCGCAGATGTTCCGCGACTGCCTCTCATCGCGGTGAACTTCCAGAAATTCGGCGACGGGCGCGGCTTCTCGACGGGCAGGCTGCTCCGTGAGCGCTACAACTTCGGTGGCGAGTTGCGGGCAATTGGCGACGTGCTGCGCGATCAACTACTGTTCCTCGACCGATGCGGCTTCGACGCTTTCGCGTTGCGCGATGATCAGAACGTCGCCGGCGCGCTTGCGGCGTTCGACGATTTTACCGAGGCCTATCAAGCGTCGGTCGCACAACCCGCGCCGCTATTCCGCCGGCGGCTCGCTGCGAAATGACGTCCCTCGCCTCGACAGAGCACGCGAGTTCGGACGGTCTCCTGGCGAAAGTCCAGGCGCTGACGGGCCTGCTCGCAGAGATCGCCGCCGCCCACACGCCGGCGGTGCTCGCATCGAGCCTGTCGAACGAAGACATGGTGTTGACGGATGCGATCCTTCGCGCGCGCATCGATATTGACATCTTCACTCTCGACACCGGACGGCTGCATGCCGATACGCTCGCGCTGATCGCGACCGTTCGCGAGCGATACGGCTATGCGATCGCGGTTTACCGTCCTGATCCGCAAGCGGTGTTCGGTTACGTCAGCGCTTTTGGGCGCGATGCCTTCTACACGAGCACCGATCTCCGCAAGCGCTGCTGCGAGATCCGCAAAGTCGAGCCGCTCAAGCGGGCCCTGGCCGGCAAACGGGCTTGGTTGACCGGCATGCGGCGTGAGCAATCGATCTCGCGCAGCGCGGTTGAGATACGTACGCACGATGCCGTGCACAGCATAGAAAAATTCAGCCCGCTCGCCGATTGGACCGAGGCGGACGTGTGGAGCTATATCCGCGCTTTCAGCGTTCCATACAACCGGCTCTACGACCAGGGCTATCGCTCGATCGGCTGCGCGCCCTGCACGCGGCCGGTGACACCCACCGAAGACGTGCGGGCAGGCCGTTGGTGGTGGGAACAGCCGGAAAACCGCGAGTGCGGCCTGCATCTCGGACCGGACGGGAAACTTGTGCGCGCGAAGGCTATGCAGTCATGAATGCCGTCACCTCCGTCGTCATCCCACCGAATGAGTCGGTCAGCCGTCGCACGCCCCGCGCGCGCAGTCATCTCGACTGGCTCGAATCGGAAGCGATCTACATCCTGCGCGAAGTCGCCGGCGAGTGCGAGAACCCGGTGCTCTTCTTCTCCGGCGGTAAGGACTCGATTTGCCTGTTACGCCTTGCGGAGAAGGCGTTTCGACCGGGTCGCTTCCCTTTTCCGCTGCTCCACATCGACACGGGGCACAATTTCCCCGAGGTCATAGCGTTCCGCGACCGGCGCGCTGCGGAGCTCGGCGAACGACTGATCGTGCGCTCGGTCGAGGACTCGATTCGGCGCGGCACGGTTCGTCTGCGCTCCGCCGGTGAGAGCCGCAACGCCGCACAGGCGGTCACCCTACTCGAGGCGCTCGCAGAGTTTTCGTTCGACGCTGCGATCGGCGGCGCCCGGCGCGACGAAGAAAAAGCGCGCGCCAAGGAGCGGGTGTTCTCCTTCCGCGACGAATTCGGACAATGGGACCCGCGCAACCAGCGCCCGGAGCTGTGGAATCTCTATAACGCGCGCGTTCATCCACGCGAGCACGTGCGAGTATTCCCGATCTCGAATTGGACCGAGCTTGACGTCTGGCAATACATCGCGCGCGAACGCCTCGCCGTGCCCGAGATCTACTATGCTCACTGGCGTGAGGTCGTGCGCCGCCGAGGGCTGCTCGTGCCGGTCACCCCGCTCACGCCGCCCGGCGAAGGCGAGCGGGTCGAGACGGTGTCGGTGCGCTTTCGCACCGTCGGCGACATCAGCTGCACTTGCCCCGTCGAGTCGACGGCCGCGACTCCGGAGGAGATCATCGTCGAGACCGCAGGGACGACGATCACCGAACGGGGTGCGACGCGCATGGACGATCAAACTTCCGAGGCATCGATGGAGCGGCGGAAGAAGGAAGGTTACTTCTAATGTCTCTCTTAGGCGAAATTGAACGCACTCACACTGTCACAAGCGACGAAGGCGTCCTTCGGCTCGTTGCCGCGGGCAGCGTCGACGATGGCAAGAGCACGCTGATTGGCCGTCTCCTGCACGACTGTCAGGCGATCCTCGAGGATCAGCTCGCAGCTGTAGCGCGCGCGTCGTCGCGGCGCGGCGAGGGCAACCTCGATCTCTCCCTCCTCACCGATGGACTCGAGGCTGAACGCGAGCAGGGCATCACGATCGACGTGGCCTACCGCTATTTCGCGACGCCGCGCCGCAAGTTCATCCTCGCCGATGCGCCGGGTCACGAGCAGTACACACGCAATATGGTCACCGGCGCGTCTACCGCCGACGTCGCGGTGATTCTGATCGATGCGCGTAAGGGCGTCTTGACCCAGACTCGGCGCCACACTTATATCGCGCACCTGCTTGGACTGAGGCACCTATTCGTCGCCGTCAATAAAATGGATCTCGTTGGCTACGCCCGCGAGCGCTTCGCGGCGATCCGCGAGGACTTTCTGCGCTTCGCAGCGCCGATGGCGATCGCTGACTTGAGGTTCTTCCCGATCTCCGCATTGCGAGGCGACATGGTCGTCGAACGTGGCGGCGCGATGCCTTGGTACGACGGGCCCACGCTGCTCGAAGCACTGGAGAACGCGCCGGTGCAGCACGAAGCCGACGCGCTGCCGCTACGCCTTCAAGTTCAGACCGTCCTGCGTGGCAATGGCGGCGACTTCCGCGGGTACGGCGGTCGTATTGCCTCGGGCGTGCTGCGGCCCGGCGATGAAGTTGCGGTGCTGCCGGTCGGCCGGCGAACTACCGTGCGCGAAATCGTCGGTTTCGAGGGGCCGCGAGAGGCCGCGTTCGCCGCCGAGTCGGTGACGGTGCGCCTCGCGGACGACATCGATCTCGCTCGCGGCGACCTGCTCGCCGATCCGGCGCAACCTCCGCGCGTGGGGAATTCGCTCGAAGCCACGCTTTGCTGGCTCGACCACGAGCCGCTGCGCATCGAAGCGCGCTACCTACTCAAGCATGGCACGCGCACAGTGCCCGCACGGATTGCCGCCCTTCAGCACGCCGTCGACGTTCAAACGCTCGCTCGGAGAATCCCCGAACAGCCGCTCACGATGAACGAGATCGGCCAAGCGACGCTCTCGCTACAACAAGCGGTCGCAGTGGATCCGTACTCGGCGAACCGTGAAACCGGGTCGTTCATCCTCATCGACCCGGTCAGCAACCGGACCGTCGCAGCGGGAATGGTCATTTAGCTCCGGACCCGGCCATGGGCAAGGTTTATCTCATCGGCGCTGGTCCAGGCGCAGTCGATTTGCTCACCCTCCGCGCCGCACGGATTCTTGCGCAAGCAGACGTCGTTTTTCACGACGCGCTCGTGGAGCCGGAAGTGATAGCGCTTGCATTCCGGGCGCAGAAAATCGCGGTCGGTAAGCGCTGCGGCCGGCACGCCACCGCACAAGCGTTTATCAACAAACGACTCGTCGATGCGGCGCGCAAGCACGAGGTCGTCGTGCGGCTAAAAGGCGGCGATCCGATGCTCTTCGGCCGCGCGCAGGAAGAGATCGATGCCCTGCGTGCCAGTGGTGTGCCGTTTGAGGTCGTGCCAGGTGTCACCGCTGCGCTCGCTGCGGCCGCTGATCTTGGCGTCTCGCTAACCCGCAGGGGTGTCGCGCGTAGCGTCGCACTCGTTACGCCGCGCGAGGGAGCAAACGAGCGCAAGAGCAACTGGGCGGAAGCGCTCGCGCACTCCGACAGCGCGGCGATCTACATGGGCGCGAGCGAAGCGGCCACTATTGCCGCTGCGCTGCTCGCGCAAGGCAGGCCGCGAGGTTTGCCGGTCGTCGTAGTGGAAAACGCATCGCTCTCGCGCTCGCGACGTTGGCACACTACCCTTGCCGAGCTGCCGAAGCTTGCGGCGGAGTCGTTCACCGGTCCAGTCGTGCTGCTGCTCGGCGAAGTTTTTGCCGCCAGCGCCTCAAGCGGCCGTCAATCCATCCCCAAGACCGAGCTGTCGAACGTCAAGTCGCGCCGCGCCTAGAAAACTAGGCGCGAACAGCGGCACTATTCCGCTGTTTTCGAACCCGGGATGGATCTTCGCCCGCTCGCCCGTTATGCTCGTGCTGTTCTCCGCTGGAAAACAGCATGGCAGACGATCTGCGACATCTTCACGATCGCGATTTCGCGCTCTGGGCGTTGACACAAGCCCGCGCCCTGCGCGAAAAGCGCTACGACGCACTCGACCGCGAGATCCTCGCCAACGAGCTGGAGCGACTGGTGTCGCGGGAACGCAACGAGATCAACCAGCGCGTCCAAGCGCTAACCGTTCAGCTCATGATGTGGACGGTTCAACCGGCGATGCGCACCGACTCATTCCAGTCCTCGATCCTCGAGCAGCGCACCACGATCGACACCCTGCTGCGGATGAACCCGAGCTTGCGACCGGCGGTCGAGGATGCGCTTTCGAAAAATTACGCCGCCGCCCTTGACACCATCACTCAGGCCGGCATTTCGCGCACGCTGTTTCCGCCTGATCCCGTGTTCACGCTCGATCAACTCGTCGACCGCGCCTTTTGGCCGGCGAGCATCTTCGGCGGACGCGCATTCAGCTTCTGACCGGGCGCAAAAAAAACGGGGTGGCGCTTGCCACCCCGCACTCCGCTTCGCTACTGTTTCAGTAGTCCGGCCTCACCCTACGGCATCCCACGGACGCATCATGTCGTTGTCCTCGTGCTCCAAGATATGGCAGTGGAGCACATACCGGAACTTCTGACCACGCCTGACGCTGGTCCCCCTTGGAAGGGTGAACGTCGAAGCAATCCGCGTCACATACGTGGGCGGCGCCTTGAGGACGTCCTTCGGCGCGTTCTTCTCGTCCGGCGGAGCCGGTATCGGCTGGGTTTTAGCACCGTTGTTGTCGTCGTCAGTGAAGACCACCTTCCCGGTCGCGTCAAATGTACTTTGACTGAATTTCTGACGGTCGAGAATATTGAACTGCACGAGGTGGACATGCTTCGGATGCTCGTCACCAGTTGCGTTGATGAAACGCCAAATCTCGGTCGAATTCACCCTCGGTGTCTCCGTGACCGGATCGGCCCACGGCGCGTTGATCAGGCCGATGATCGGGTTAGCAAACGGGTCGGCCGAATCGAGCTCTGTCATGACCAAGTCCCGCGTCTGGACCGATCGCCTCGGATCGATTGGAGGCGCCGCGGGCAACGTGGCTGGCACGGTGCTCCTGTCCCGACTGCTCAGCGGTTTGGTGACTTTGAAGAGTATCAGCCTGTCGGTCTGACCCTGGATGACCGGATCCCCGTCCGGGAACGGCGCGTTCGCGTCGTTGGTGATCACGAATGACTGTCCCCTGAAGTCCGAGAAGTCGACCACTATGTCGATTCGCTCGGCCGGCCCAAACAGGAAAGGCTGCTGCAATGTGACCGGCTTCGGAATCAACCCTCCGTCCGTGCCGATGAGCGTGATATCCGGAGCGGACTTACCGGTCGGGTCACCTTTGTTGTTGCTCGCGCTGAGCGTGAAGTTATAGAACCGGGCGTTGGAGGCGTTCAGCAAACGGAACCGATACTTGCGCGGCTCGACCTCGAGGAACGGCCACGCCTTGCCGTTCACGAGGATCGTGTCGCCGAAGAACTCCGGAATCCAGACCGGCGGAACCCGTGGATCCGGATCGGGTTGGTTTCCATTCTCCGTGGCCGTCGGATAGTGGAATTGCCCTTGGGCATCAAACAGGCGATCCTGGAATACCAGCGGCACCTCGAACTGACCTTTGGGCAGGTTGAGACTGTCCTCAGCGTTATCCCGAATGAAATAGCGAGCGCCGCCTAACCCCATCGTGATGTTCAGCCGCGTCGCCCCCAGCGAGTGGTCGTGGTACCACAGGCCGCACGCCGGCTGGTCGTTCGGG
>Ga0126369_10003475_pt1 | contig 11377 bp, 4 predicted proteins | sample PanSoiMetaPlot_1_FD_109646 | JGI IMG/M metagenome (GOLD analysis project Ga0126369, IMG submission 109646) | Tropical forest soil microbial communities from Panama - MetaG Plot_1 | ecosystem: Environmental > Terrestrial > Soil > Tropical forest > Bulk soil | place: Panama | collected 2016-02-17 | reverse complement strand
CCTCATCGGCGATAACGCGAGTCTCAGCAGCGTTCCCAGCGTGGTGGTCAATGGTCAGGTAAACGTCGGCACTGCGCCTCCGGGAGCGTTGCCGATTCTCACGCACAAATCGAGCAAACTGGTCGATGTGCTCAAGGCGCTGCTTTGTTATTCCAACAATTTCATGGCTGAGCGGATTGGCGACGGGCTGGGCGGCCCAGAGGCAATCAGCGCTCTGCTGACCAAAGAACTCAATCTCGGTCCTGACGAGTTGTCGCTGTCATCAACCAGCGGTGTCGGCGTTAATCGGGTCACGCCCCGGGCCATGATGAAGATTCTGAGATCGCTGCGGGCCGAATTGGCGAAAGACAAACTTACTCTGTCTGACATCCTGCCGGTTGCCGGAGTCGATCCTGGGACGCTCGAGGATCGCTATACCGATCCCCTGGAACGGGGCAGCGTAGTTGCCAAGACCGGCACGCTGATCAGGACCGACGGCGGCGCCAGCGCGTTGGTCGGCGAGGCGAAAACGAAGAGCGGTCGCTTAGTCCTGTTCGTGATCATGAATCAACGTGGCAATGTTGTTCGCTTCCGGCAGAACCAGGACACGATTGTCGGCGCCATTCAAAATTCACTGGGAGGCCCGGCGCCCTTTGATTATCATCCGGTGAAGTTGGCGATGCGCCTCGCTAATTCGGAATTTGAAGCCGCTAAAGGCCGCGGCGAGTTCGAGCCAAAAAATTAATGTAGCGCAAGCTGGTTGGCTTGCGACGCAAACTAACAGTTTGCGCTACGTCCATGCCTGACATACTTCTTGTCGAAGACAAAGACAGCCTGCGGCGCGTGTTGCGGCTGACATTGGAGCGCGCCGGATACTCAGTCACAGAAGCTGCCGATGTGCGGACGGCGAACGCTGAGATCGGCCGGGTCCCGCATATGATCGTGCTGACCGATCTGCGCATGCCCGATGGCTCGGGCATCGACGTCTTGCACGCAGCCAAGAACGCCGATAGCGACGTGCCGGTGATTGTCATGACCGCCTACGGCTCGATCGATGAGGCCGTTCAGGCGATGAAAGATGGCGCTCATGACTTTCTCCAGAAGCCGGTTGATTCCAATCACCTGCTGCTGCTGGTCGAGCGGGCGTTGGAGCAGTCGCGGCTGCGCACTGAAAATATTTTGCTGCGCGAGGAGTGGTCCAAGCGCTACGGTTTTCCCCGCATCATCGGAGAATCGGAACCGATTAAGCGCGCGGTGTCGGAGACACAGCGGGTGGCCCAGACCGAGGCCACTGTGCTGCTGCTGGGAGAATCAGGCACCGGCAAAGAATTGTTTGCGCGCGCCGTGCATCATCTTTCGCCGCGGCGGGACAAGCCGTTTGTTGCGATCAACTGCGCCGCCATTCCTGAGACGCTGATTGAAAATGAATTGTTCGGCCACGAACGCGGCGCCTTTACCGGAGCGGCGGACCGGCGCCAGGGCAAGTTCGAACTGGCGGCCAGCGGCACCGTATTTCTTGATGAGATCGGCGAGTTGCCGCTGGCGGTTCAGGGAAAACTTCTGAGAGCGATTGAAGAGAAGAGCATCGATCGGATCGGCGGGCGCGCGCCCGTTCCCGTCGATGTGCGGGTAGTGGCGGCCACCAACAAGGACCTGCGCACTGCTGTCGACCAGGGTGAGTTTCGCGGCGACCTCTTCTTTCGGCTCGCCGTTTTCCCCATCGATATTCCGCCGTTGCGCGACCGCGGCGACGACGTGATTTTGCTGGCCCGTCATTTCGCCGGCGAAATCGGCAAAGAGACTCGCGGCCGTGAAGCTACTCTCAGCGAGGCGAGCATCGCGGCGTTGCGCGCGCATCGTTGGCCGGGCAACGTGCGGGAACTCGAGAACGCAATCGAGCGCGCCTGCATCCTGGCGGACACCGCACAGTTGCAGCCTCGCGACCTGGGTTTCGTTGCCGATGGCGCGCAGGATCCGAAATCGTTTGGATTTGATTTGACGGGAAGCCTGACCGAAGCCACTGACCGGGCGGTTAAGATGATCGAGCGACAGAAAATCGCCGAGGCGCTGGCCCAGTGTGACGGCAACAAGACGCGCGCCGCCGAAGCGCTCGACGTCAGTTACAAGACTCTGCTGACGAAAATTAAAGAGTATAATTTCTGACGAATGAGCCAAGCCCGGGACGAAAGTCCGCAGCCTCCACACTCCACCTTGAATTCTCAAGACCTCGCTGCCAAATCTGCCGAACGCGATGCTCCCGGATCTGATCCTTCGCGCGTACCGGGATTAAGACGCGACCGCAATACGGCTGAGATTTCAGGCGAGACAATTGACGTCGTAGGGGAAGCCACCGGTGAATTTCCACGTCCGCCCGGCGGCAACGGCGCAGGTGAGAGCACCGGCCGCGGCGCCTTTATGGTCGGCGCGGGCATTCTCGTCAGCCGCATCCTCGGCGTAGTTCGTCAAAGAGTTTTCGCCTATTACCTGGGCACTTCGGACGCAGCCGGCGCGTTCAGCGCGGCGTTTCGCATCCCGAATTTTCTGCAAAATGTCTTTGGCGAAGGCGCCCTCTCGGCATCCTTCATCCCGGTGTATGCCAACCTGCTGGCGCGCGGTGACAAAGAAGAAGCTTCACGCGTGGCTGATGCGGTGTTGACGCTCCTGGCGCTGGCTACTTCGATCATCGTTCTCATCGGGGTGCTCACGACGCCTTTCTTTGTGGGGCTGTTTGCGCACAGTTTCGATCCGGCCACGCGCGAACTCACGATCCAACTAATTCGAATATTTTTTCCCGGCGCCGGGTTGTTGGTGTTGTCGGCGTGGTGTCTCGGCGTTCTTAACAGTCATCGCAAGTTCTTTCTTTCGTATACCGCGCCGGTCGTCTGGAATCTTTCAATTATCGCTACCCTGGTCTGGTTCGGCGGCCGTGATGATTTTCATCTCGCTACCTTTACGGCGTGGGGTTCGGTCGTCGGGAGCGCTTTGCAGTTTGGCGTGCAGATGCCGACCGTGATGACTCTGCTGCGCAGGCTGCGTCCGGTGTTCGATATCGTGAGCCAAAATGTCCGGACGGTCCTGCGAAATTTCGTGCCGGTGTTTATGAGCCGCGGCGTGGTCCAGATATCGGCGTTCGTAGACACGATGCTCGCGGGTCTCATCAGCCCACAGGCCGTAGTCGCGCTCACTTATGCGCAGAGCCTCTACACTTTGCCGGTTAGCCTGTTTGGAATGTCGGTCTCGGCGGCCGAACTACCGGCGATGTCGAGCGCGCTGGGCTCTCAGGATCAAATCGCCGAGCAGTTACGTCACCGGCTGGACGCTGGACTGCGGCGGATTGCCTTTTTCATTGTTCCGTCAGTCATGGCCATGATGGCCTTCGGCGACGTAATGACGGGGGCGCTCTATCAAACCGGACGATTCAACCGGGCGGATTCGACGTATGTCTGGGGCATACTCGCGGGTTCGACTATTGGGCTGCTCGCTTCAACGCTCGGCCGGTTGTACGCATCGACTTACTACGCACTCCATGACACGCGCACCCCGCTTCGATATGCCGTTATTCGAGTCATCCTGACAACGGGGCTGGGTTATCTCTTCGCCATACCTTTGCCGGGTTTAATTGGAATTGAGCCAAAATGGGGGGCGGCGGGACTGACTGCCTCAGCAGGGATAGCTGGTTGGGTCGAATTTTTGTTGTTGCGACGCAGCCTGAATCAGCGGATCGGGACCACTGGTTTGCCCGCATCCTATGTTGGCCGATTGTGGTTTGGCGCGCTGGCAGGCGCTGCGCTGGGCTGGGGGATTAAGCTGGTTCTACCGCATGTGCATCCGATGCTGGTTGCCGGTCTGGTGCTGGTCCCGTACGGCCTGATGTATTTTGCGGTGACTTCGCTACTAGGCATCGACGAATCTTTGTTAACCGTGCGGCGGGCGCTGAGAATGATTGGGATTAAGAAATGAGGGCTCGTTCGCGGCGAATCAAGGACCAGAACGGCGGTGTCGTTTCCCCTTCGGAAAAGGCTGGTTTTTCCGTCGGCGCGATCGGCTGGAAACGCCGTGCTAATCGTTCGTGCCTTCGCGCTCTTTGAGGTTGTAGCGATCCAGTTTCAAATACAATCCGCGCCGCGTCAGTCCCAGCTCCCGAGCCACGCGCGAGATGTTTCCTTTGTGACGCCGCATGGCGTCGGTGATCATGCGGCGCTCGACTGCTTCCAGAGCCTCCGCCAAACTTACGTTCTCAATCGGCACAACCTCCGAACGTCCGGCGGTTGTCGTTCCCATCACGCTGACTGTCGCCGGCGGCACGGTGGGCACACCCATCTGGCGCAACTCGGGCGATAGCTGTTCGGGAGTTAGCACGGCGCCGTTCTCAGCTCGCGCCACGATGCGCTGTACTTCATTGCAGAGCTGACGGACGTTTCCGGGCCAATCGGCGACCATCAGCAGATCGACCGCCTGCGGCGTGATTTGAATGTCGTGCCGGCCGAACTTGGATGAGTAATGATTGATGTAGTAGTTGACGATTGTCGGAATCTCAGAGCGGCGCTCACGCAGCGGCGGGACCCGCAAACGAATTACATTCAGCCGGTAATAAAGGTCTTCGCGGAACTTGCCTTGAGCGACCAGCTCTTCGAGATCAGTATTGGTCGCAGCGATGATCCGTACATCAATCTGGGTAGGCTTCTGTTCGCCCAGCGGCTGAATCTCTCCTTCTTGCAGGAACCGCAGCAGCTTAGGCTGGACATCAAGCGGCAAGTCGCCGACTTCGTCGATGAACAAAGTGCCGCCCGCAGAGGAGCGAATGACGCCCGACGAGTCGTTGACGGCTCCGGTGAAAGCGCCGCGCCGGTGACCAAACAGATAACTTTCCGAAAGCTCTTTCGGTACGGCCGTGCAGTTGAAGGGCACAAAGACTTTGTCGCGCCGGCTCGACAGCGCGTGAATCGCGCGGGCCACCAGCTCCTTGCCCGTGCCTGATTCACCGGTGACGAGCACGGTTACATCCGACGAGCGAATCTTATTAACTTCTTCAACCAGCCGGGTCATCGCCGGGCTTGAATGAATAAATCCAGGCATCAGTCCCGCTCCCGCGCTGCCTTCCTGTTGCTCGGCGCCCGGTTCGGTGGAAGTCCGTGCCCGCAAGGCGCACACATCCATGCCGAGTTCGGTCACGCGCAGCAGTGGATCAAGCGGCAGACCGCCGGCAAGTTCTGCGGCCTCGGCCGGCGCGATCAGGAGCGTCGCCGGAAGCGAGTTGGTTGAACGGAGACTGATAAGTTTCAGGTCACGGCGGCGGGCCACTCGCTGACGGACTTCATTGGTATCGGCCGCCGAGAGTTCCGTGGCCAGGGCTGTGGCTTCGTCCCCGGCATAACCATCGGCCACGACGACTCTCTGTCTTTGTTCCTCGTCGGCCTCGAGAATCATCACCTGCCTGGCCTTGGTCTCCTGCCGAATCACCGCGGCAAGTTCCCGCAGCAACAGAGCCCGCGAAGACGTGGCCTCAGCCAGACGCAGGGTGATAAGTTGAATGGCCGCCTCGCGCTGCCGCTGTTGTTGCCGCGGGGTGCGGTCCCATTGAGCTCGCGCCGCCTCGGCCTGTTCCAAGTCGCGGCGCGCTCCGAGTTCCCGAAAAATATTGATGGCGCGCGACAGGTGTTCAGCCGCCAGTTCCGATTGCTCGGCAACGTAGGCGCGGCCCAAATCAAAATGAGCACGACCCGCTCGGTATCGATCGCCAAGCAATTCAAAGACCGACACACAGCGGCCGAAATGCTGGCTGGCAGCAGCCGTGTCTGATTTCGCGAGCGCCAACAAGCCGTGCAATCGATGGGTCTCGCCCTTCAAGGCGATGGCTGTCGGTGAATCGGAGGTATGCTCAGTCAGCTGATTTAATCTGTCAGCGCAGGCAGTGAAATCGCCCCGGCCCAGGAAGCTTTCGGCGAGGAGCAGTTGCGACTCCCAGATAGTGTCCGCGGCGCCAATTGCCTGGGCCGCATCGAGCGCCTCCTGCGCATAGTTAAGCGCGAGGTCGTGTTCGTCGGTGGCGATGCAGCAACGCGCCAGTGTCCGCAGCGTCTGGGCCACGTGCCACTTGTTACCGCTTTCTTTGGCCAGGACCACGGCCCGCTCGAGATAGCTTCGGGCTTCCGGCAATTCGCCGCGCAGCATGCAAAGCTCGCCGAGCGAATCGAGGGCCATTGGGATCTTCTCGTCGCGGTCGTCGATCGCGGTGATCAGCGAAAGGGAGCGGTTGAACGATTCCTGAGCCCGGTCCCATTGTCCGACCAGCATGAGATTGAGGCCGAGATTATTATGAGCGACGGCCGCCATCATCTGGTGGTCAGAATGCTCGTAGTATTCGATGGCCTTCTCGAGATAAGCAATGCCGTCCTTCGGCCGCTTCATATGCCAGCACACGCCGGCCATGTTGGAATAGACTTTGCCGAGCAGGAAGGTAGCCGGGTGATCGCCGATCAGTTTCAGCGCGTGCGTAAGATTTTCCAGGGCGGAGTCGTTTTGGCCCTCTTTATGATCGGCCAGAGCGACGCCAAAATAGCCTTCGGCCAGTCCTCGCCAGTCACCGGTTTGCCGGTACACCTGCAAAGCCTTTTGCGAGTAGTCACGCGCGATCGACGATTCATTAATGCTTCGATAGAGACGGGCCAGCGCCGTGTAAACGGGCGCCGCCTGCTCATCCGGCAGATCTTTGAGCGCTGACTGTAAAGAGGCCACCGCCCGCGGGTGATCGCCACAGTAATTCCGCGCGATGGCCAATTGCACGCGCAGCTTTAAGATGACGTCGCCGGGTAAGTCCTTTAGGGCGCCCTCGGCTTCGTACATGGAAATACTATTGAGTGACTTCTGATAATCACCGTGCATTTCCAATGCGAGAGACAAACACAGGCGGGCGTTCGCCAGCATGACGGCATCATCGCGGCACTCTGAGATAAGCGTCGCCAGACGGGTGCGCGCCTCGACCGAATGGCCCTTGTCGAGCAGAGTATTGATCTCGGCGAGTTCCTGGAGGTGCGCTGCGGAAGAGATATTCTCCCCGCGTGACCGCAGCCTCACGCGCGCTCGCGCGAGATCGACGACTTCAGCTTCTGATAGATGATCTTTGTTCAGCACACTCCCACTACGCACGGATTATACGTCGCTTTCGCTTAAAGAATTAAAGAGAATAAACGATTAATGGGCGTAACTCCCCAGCGCCGGCGGACTGTTGACGGTATTAATTCCCCGTCTTACTTATGAAGGAATTCGGCGAACGTGGCTTGTTCTGCAAAAGGGAAGTTGAAGCAAACAAAGAAAAACGGCCATCCGTGATGAATGGCCGTTTGCTATGTGAGTTTGTAAAAGCGAGTTACTCGAGTCCCATGCAGGTCGTGGAATCAGCTTTATAGGAGTCGGCGGTCATGCTTCCATCCGCAACCATGCTTCCATCCGCGGTCATGGCCCCATCAGCGACCATCGAGCCGTCGGCGAGCATGGCGCCGTCCGCGAGCATCGCGCCGTCTGCGGTCATGGCGCCGTCGGCGACCATAGCTCCATCCGCCGTCATCGCACCGTCGCACGCCAGCGCTCCGTCGCCTATCAGCACGCCTGAGCTAAAGAGGACCGATCCCTGGCCCAATATGCCGCCGTTACTCGTAATGATGCTATCGCCGATTAGCACGCCTTGGGTCAGCATTTTTACGTCGGCAACCATCGTCCCGTCGCCGATCAATACCCCGTCACCAATCAGGACACCGTCGCCAATCAACACACCCAGGCCATAAATTCCCTGGTACTTCGTGATCAGGTCGGAACCTTTCGCCCAGTCATACTTGAACATCACTCCCTGGGCCCAGGTGAAGGTTTGACCGGCAATGGTAGATTGCGGGGCGGGGGCCGGGGCCTTGAGCATCGGCGAACCAACCGGAGTCGATGATGACAAATCGGTACGAAACAGCTTGGCGAGTCGCACAGCGCCTTCGAGATTCATTTCACCGGCGCCCTGTTCGAGCATGTTGAAGCCGTTGAGCTGTTGGGCCGTGTACATCAGGATCATCTTGATCATGTTCGGCGTCAGCTTGGGATTGGCTTCAAGGAGTACTGCAACAGCACCGGCAACTATCGGCGTCGAGACCGAGGTGCCGCTCATGCGCATGTGACCATAGCCGGTGGTCGTGTTATCGACGTATAGATCTGAATTGCCGGCCAGCAGTTTGTTATTGGGAGCTGCCGCGCCGATGATCTTGTTGCCGGGAGCGATGACATCGGGCTTGATCAGATTGTCAAAGTGCTTGACGCCCTGGGCATCTGTCCAGTAACTGCGTGTCGGTCCGCGCGAGCTGAAGGTGGTAACCGTGTCGTCGCTGCGTCCGTCGGTTCCAAACGTGTTAGCGGCGCCCACGGTTAAGGCCGAGGGTTCATCTCCGGGGGAATGGATGCGACCGAAAACCTTCGGATGAGTCGCGTCCTTGCCATCGTTTCCCGCGGCGGCCACGACCACGATGCCGGCATCAACCAGTTTTCTAACGGCGCGGCAGACCGGATCGTTTTTGTACGAATCGATGGCGGTCATTCCCAGGCTGAGGTTGACCACGCGAATGTTGTAAACCGTGCGGTTCGTCATCACCGCATCAAGCGCACTGAGCAGCCAGGACACGTTCCCCTGGCCCTGCGAGTTAAGCACCCGGAAATTGATCAAGCTAGCGGCCGGCGCGATGCCGCCATACGGGCCATGCTTCATCGCGATCATCGAAGCGACAAAAGTCCCATGGCCATAGGCATCATCGGTGGTTCCTTCACCGGTGAAGTCGCGGCTATAGACGATGGCTCCGGACAAGGCCTTATATTTCTGCGAAATCCCCGAGTCGAGAATGGCCACACCAACCGAGCTGCCGTCCAGACTGTAATTGCCCGATTGGGCGAGCATCACATCGTCGCCTGTCGTTTGTTCGACGTGACCGAGGCCCTCGAGCCGTCGATTCAGCGACAAATAGTTGGCCGCGCCACTGCCGGCGAATTTCTCGATGGCCTTTGTCGGCATGTCCACCGCGACCGCGCCGAACCGAGGTATTTCAGATTCAATCTTGATTCCGTATTCGGAAAACTCCCGCCGCAAGCTTTCGCTGTTTGCATCTTTGACCTGAAGGACAGCATGGACGCGTGCCGGCACGCTCGCGTTCGCGAGCAACTCGCGCAACTCAGGTGAGACTTTGTCGCCAACGAACGGTTCGTTAATGGCGGCTTGATCTGAGGTAACGCTTTCGTCTGTCTTCTGAGATGCGGCTTCGGTTTCAACCGGGGAGAACAGCGCCGCGAGCGATTCATCCTTGGCCACGTTCTGTTGGAACGCCACTTCAGTCGAAGCGCCGAAACAATGCACTTGCGAATTCTTTAATGCGTCGCGCAAAAGCGCGGAGACAGCGCCGTCAAACGCACTCGACGGCCCCATCAGTGACTGGAGCGGATCGATTATCAGAATGCCTCTGGCATCAGTGCTTGATACTTCGGAGAGAATTGTCGAAAGGGTGGAAGTTAACTCTTCGGCGGTCTTCGTATCATGAAACAGGGCCGGCAGGTTGATTTTGTAGAGGTGCGTACCTAGCAGTTCTTCCGGAACGTCGTTGTGGGCAATGCGGAGCGCCACTCCGATAATCACGGTGTCCCGGACGGTCTGCGATTCGCTGAGGACGACAGGGTTCTTTCGCTGAGAGGAGAGGATCTCAATTGCTCGATTCGGGCTTTCGGCGGGTACTTCAATTGAATTGAACCGACCTTGTTGCGCAGCGGCGGTCAGGTCGGTCGTGTACTTGGCAAGGTAACTGGCGGGAAGGGGTTCGGCTGATCTGCTTTGGGCCTTGGCGCCTTCGGTAACGACGATCCCGGTCAGCAGGGACAGGGACAGCGCTATGGCGGTTGCCCAGCGCCAGCCGGTCCGTGTGCGATTCGTTTTTGCTCTGTTCATGCGCGAACCCGTAATCGGGGGGATAGTCCGAGCGGCGGCGAAATACAGTTGCTGCCGTCCGCTGATTTACAATGGCTATGCCAAGGAGAAGTTCGCGTTTTTGGGCGGTTTTTGACGAATATGGCGGTGTTGAGTCAGGCTTTGACGGTCAGCCTGACCGATGAGTCATCAGATTGACAGTTCGGGTCGCGAGGGCCGCCGGCCAACAAAATGACTGTAGGAAAAAATTTTTTAAAAAAATCTGGAGAAGCAGGCGGATTGATTCTTTCAAGAGATTATCCCGAATAGACGGATCGGTTGGAGCAGCGGCGGCGGCGGGGAATATTCCTCGACCGCTATCTCTTTATTCGACCGGGCGAGCCTACCTGATTGACCCCTCGATAAGCTTCTTCTTATCATCGGCGCGTGCAACCTGTTATCTCTGCGGCGCAGATGCGTGACATTGATCGGCTCACCAGCGAGCGCTACGCGATTCCCTCGTTAACGCTGATGGAGAATGCTGCGATTGCCACGGCCCGCGTGACCAGGGATTTCTTGCACGGTGATCCTGCCGGCAAATCGATACTTTGTTTGTGCGGTAAGGGAAACAACGGTGGCGACGGTGCTGCCGCCGCGCGCTTATTGGCGATTGCCGGGGCCCGCGCCGACGTGGTCCTCTTTGGCAGGGTGGACGACATGAAGGGTGACGCGCGTGAGAACTTTCAGCGAATACAGAAGTGGCATGAGAGCATCGCTCATGAAGCTGAGCCGACGGGCGCCGTTAACTTGTTTGAATGCGAGTCTGAAAAAGGTTGGGAGCAGTTGGTGACAGGCCTGCTGGCCACACCTTACGAAGCGATTATCGACGCTCTCTTCGGGACCGGACTGACGCGTCCGGTTGACGGCATATATCGAGAGGTGGTCGCCTATCTCAATCGTGTCCGGAAGCAACGCGACAAAACGGCTGATGCCATTCCCGCGATCATTTCTGTTGACCTGCCCTCTGGCTTGAATGCCGATTGCGAAAAACCAATTGGAGACGCCGTGCGGGCCGACGCGACGGTGACCATGACGGCGCCGAAACGTGCAAATGTGTTACCGCCGGCGTGTAATTACAACGGGCGATTGACGGTCGCGGATATCGGCTCACCGCAGGAATTGGTTGCCGAAGCCGGATCGCAACTGCTGGTGACTCAAGCCGATGATGCGCGTAGCTGGTTGATGGAGACGCGTTATCTTTCCGGCTCATACAAGAACAGTCACGGCCACGCTTTGATTATTGCCGGCTCACGCGGTTATACGGGAGCCGCGGCCCTGTGCGGGAACGCGGCGATGCGGTCCGGGGCCGGGTTAGTCACGGTCGCTACGCCGGTATCGGCGCAGCCCGTCGTCGCCTCGCTGGTGGTCCCTGAAGTGATGACCACCGCGCTGGCGGAAACCGACCGCGGCGCGGTGAGTGAT
>Ga0126369_10003474_pt1 | contig 11377 bp, 11 predicted proteins | sample PanSoiMetaPlot_1_FD_109646 | JGI IMG/M metagenome (GOLD analysis project Ga0126369, IMG submission 109646) | Tropical forest soil microbial communities from Panama - MetaG Plot_1 | ecosystem: Environmental > Terrestrial > Soil > Tropical forest > Bulk soil | place: Panama | collected 2016-02-17 | reverse complement strand
GACGGGACCGGGCGCTTCTGCCGCGTCAGCCGGTCCACCATCGTCACCTGGCGCGCCTCGACGTCGCGCGGCCCGACCTCCAGTCGGAGCGGCACGCCCTTCAGCTCCCAGCGGTTGAACTTCTCGCCCGGCCTCTCGTCTGCCCAGTCGACCCGCAGCCGGACGCCCTCGGCCTCGACGTTGCGGCGCCAGGTAGCGATGAACTCGTCGACCAGCTCCCGGCCGGCGGCGTCCCGGAAGATCGGCACGACGACCACCTGGACCGGCGCCAGCTTCGGCGGCAGGATCAGCCCCGAGTCGTCGCCGTGGGCCATGATCACGGCCCCGATCTGCCGCGTCGAGATGCCCCACGAGGTCGTGTAGCAGAGCTCCCGCTGGTTCTCCGCGTTCGTGAACGAGATGTCGTACGCCCGGCTGAAGTTCTGGCCGAAGAAGTGCGACGTGCCCGTCTGGAGGGCGAGACCGTCGCGCATCATCGCCTCGGTGCTCTTGCTGTAGACGGCGCCGGCGAACTTCTCCGACTCGCTCTTCATGCCGGCGAGTACGGGCACCGCCATCCACTCCTCGGAGAGCCGGCGGTAGTAGTCGAGGATGAGGTCGACCTCCTCCCGGGCCTCGTCGGCGGTCGCGTGGAAGGTGTGGCCCTCCTGCCAGAGGAACTCGGCCGTGCGCAGGAAGAGGCGCGTCCGCATCTCCCACCGCATGACGTTGCACCACTGGTTGATGAGCTGCGGCAGGTCGCGGTGCGAGTGGATGTAGCGCCGCATGATCGTGCCGATGATCGTCTCGCTCGTCGGCCGGATGGCCAGGCGCTGGTCGAGCTTGCCGTGCTTGCCGGCCTCGGTGACCCACGCCACCTCCGGCGTGAAGCCCTCGACGTGCTCCGCCTCCTTCATGAAGAGCTCCTCCGGGATGAGGAGCGGGAAGTAGGCGTTCTCGTGGCCGCTGGCCTTGATCATGTCGTCGAAGGCCCGCTGGATGGCCTCCCAGATCGCGTAGCCGTACGGCCGGATGACCATGCAGCCGCGCACCGGCGTGTAGTCGGCCAGTTCGGCCTTGCGGACGACGTCGGTGTACCAGCGGTCGAAGTCGTCGGACATCCTGGTGATGTCCTTCACGAACCCTCCGCCCTCGTTGGTGTCCGCCGTCATGGTGGTCTCGGTCATCGTGGTCTCCTAGGTGTGTTCGTTCGATCGGAGTGGGTGCCGCGAACGCCCGCGCGGAAGCCGTCCTTCGCGCGGGCTACCTAGGGCACGGAGCGGCCGACGCTGCCCACGCCATCCCGGTCGGGTCGGTGCGAAGGGCCGCGTGCTCCATGTCGAGTGTGGATTATGCGCGACCGCCCGCCGCCACGGCCACCCGAGCGCTCGGTGGCCAGCCCACGCGCCGGCCGTCAGCCGGCCAGGAAGCTCACCGAGACCGCGCTCTCCTCGACGCCCGGCGGAAGGGCCGAGCTCCAGCGCCACTCGTCCGGCGCGGACCGCAGGAGCCGCCCCCCGGAGCACACCGCGTAGATCGAGCCGTCCGGCGCCGGCACGAACAGCTCCACCATGTCGGGCATCGGGGTGTCGATCCCGGCGGCGGCCGGCTCCCATGACTCGCCCTGGTCGCTCGAGACCACGATCCGGCCCCTCCGTCCTACCTCCGGCGCCGGGCCGGCCAGCAGCAGCTCGGGGTGGGACGGCGGGACGATGGCCGACCGCGTGTAGTCGTTGTGCAGCACCGTCCAGGTGGCGCCGCCGTCGCGCGAGCGGCCGACGCCGCCCAGCCGGGGGGCGCCCTCGCCGCGCTGCCGCGACCGCAGCGCCGCGTAGCCGAGCGAGCTCCACAGCAAGTCAGGGTCGCTGGGGTCGCCGGTGATCTGGTGGATGTCGTCGTTGGGACCGATCTGGTCGATCGACCACGCGGCGCCGCCGTCCGTGCTCCGCAGCAGGCCGCCCACCTCGACCGAGGCCAGAAGCAGGCCCTCGCGGCCCGGCGGCGCGTAGACGTTGCGTACGGCGCCCGCACGCGGCGAGTACGGCAGGTACCAGTCCTCGTACCCCGGCAGCGCGCGGACGCCCTCGAGCTCGGTCCAGCCCAGGCCCTCGTCGCCGCTCCGGAACAGCCGCGCCGGCTCGGTTCCGCACAGGATCGCTCCCGGCTGGAGCGGGTCGGGCCCGATCGTGCGGGCGGCGGGCGCCGTCATGCCGTCCTGGACGGCCATCCAGGTCCGGCCCTCGTCGGAGCTGCGGAACAGCCCCTCGCCGTAGCTGCCGGCCAGGACGACGACGTCGCCGGAGCGGCCCCGGAAGGCGTGCACCGCGCTGATGCGGTGGTCGGCGAGCCCGAGGGCCTCGGCGCCCCCGTCCACCCGCACCACCCCCGCTCGGGTCCCGACGAACGTCTGGAACGTGGCCACGATCCCCAGGATACGGCGGTGGCGTCATCGTGACACGGAGGGGCCCGAGAACTACCGCGCCATCGTGCGCGGCCCGAGGACCAGGCGGACGAACTCGTCGCCGATCCGCTCCGCCGACATCGCGGCCGGGTCGTACCACTTGTACACCCAGCTCGTCATGCCCATCAGCGCCATGGCGCCGACGCGGGGATCGACGTCCGGGATGAGCCCGGCCGCCACCGCGGCCCGCACCGCCCTGGCGAAGATGCCGACGTAGCGCCGCTCCTTCTCCCGGAACACGCGCTCGGCGACGTCGTCGAACCGCGGCCGGCGGCCCAGGAACACGGTGAACAGGCTCCGGCGCTCGGCGATCAGGCCCACGTGCCGGCGGACGACGGCCGCCAGGCGCTCGCCCGGGTCCTCGATGTCCTCGACCCCGGCCATCCGCTGGAAGCCCAGCTCCCAGGCCCGGTCGAACAGCAGGAAGAGCAGCTCGGACTTGGAGCTGACGTAGTGGTAGAGGCCCGCTTTGCGCATTCCCATGGCCCGCGCCACGTCGTCGAGGGTGCCCGCGTCGTAGCCCTTGGCGTCGAAGACCTCGCTCGCTCGGGCCAGGATCTCTTCCCGCCGCTCCAGATGAAGCGCGCTCGGCCCCTCCTGACGAGGGCGGCCGGGCCGCCGGTGCACCGCTTCCACTTCAGCCAACTTCGCGGCGGGACGCGGCGTGCTACCAGGCTTCGGGTCCGGCCAGGGCCCTTCCGTTCCATTCCAGCGAGGCGCTGGCTCTCTCCGTGACCTCGTCCTCTCCCTCCCCACGGGCCGGACCGGTTCTGCCGGCGTTTCCACGCCGCGCCACCGTCCCTTAATTAGACCGACCGGACGGTAGATTGTCAAGCCAACGCGCCACGAACGAGGTCGCGTCCGGCGACCAGCGCTCGCAGCTTCCCCTGCGCGACGGCGCGCGGGAGGTACTTCATCCCGCAGTCCGGGGCCAGGACCAGGCGTTCCGGCTCCACGTGGTCGAGTGCCGCCCGAATGCGGGCCGCGACCTCCGCAGGCGACTCGACGGGGCTCTCGTCGGCCAGGTCGAGCACACCGAGGATCACCGTCTTGCGGCCCAGCCGGCGCACGATGGCGGGGTCGAGCCGCTGCTGGGCCGACTCGATCGAGACCTGGTCGGCGGCGCAGTCCGCCAGCTCGTCCAGGAAGGGGTAGCCGTCGGGCCGGTCGCGCACGACGTACGCGTACCCGAAGCAGGTGTGCAGAGCGGTGAGGCCGGGGACGCCGTCGAGGGCGCGCTCGATCGCTTCCAGCGCGTACCGGCGCGCGCGCTCGGGGCGGGCCTGGAGGTACGGCTCGTCGATCTGGAGCACGTCTGCGCCGGCGGCCGCCAGGTCCTTCAGCTCGGCGTTGACCGCCACGCCGAGATCCAGGGCCAGGGCCCGCTCGTCCCCGTAGTGGTCGTCCTGGCACTGCTGCGCCATCGTGAACGGCCCCGGCACGGTGACCCGGAGCGGGCGGTCGGTGTTGGCCCTCGCGAACCGGACGTCGCGCACCAGCACCGGCTCGCGGCGCCGGACCGGCCCCGTCACGCGCGGGACCTGGGTGAGGCGGCCGGTCCGGCCGGGCACCAGCCCCGGATTCTCGACGTCCATGCCGTCCAGCGCCGTCGCGAAGCGGTTCGAGTAGCTCTCGCGCCGGACCTCGCCGTCCGTCACGACGTCGACGCCGGCCCGCTCCATGTCGCGCAGCGCGAGCACCGTCGCGTCGTCCTGCGCCTGTTCCAGCAGGGCCTCGGGGACGCGCCACAGGTCCCGGGCGCGCACCCTTGCCGGCATGCGCGAGCGGAGGAGCTCGCGGTCCACGAGCCACTCCGGCTGTGGGTAGCTGCCCACGAGCGTCGTGGTCAGGATGCCGCCTGCATCGCCCATCGCGGCGCCGCGCCTCAGAGGTCCAGCGCCGCCGCCAGCGTCCGCCACTCCTCCAGCGGCGCGCGGAACTCGCCGGTCACGACCTGCAGGCACACGTGGTCGGCGCCCGCTTCGTGGTGCTGCGCCACGCGTCGGCGGATCGCGCCGGCGTCGCCCCACGCGACGAGCGCGTCCACCAGCCGGTCACTGCCGCCCCCGGCCAGGTCGTCCTCGCCGAAGCCGAGCCGCAGCCAGTTGTTCGTGTAGTTCGGCGCACCGAGGTAGATGGCGAGGTGCTGCCGGGCCAGCTCGCGGGCGCGGACCGGGTCCGTCTCCAGGACCACGGCCTGCTCCGTCGCGACGAGACGGTCGGGCCCGAGGATCTCGCGGGCCCGGCGCGTGTGCTCCGGGGTGACCAGGTACGGATGGGCTCCGGCCGACCGCTCGCGCGCCAGCTCCAGCATCCGCGGGCCGAGCGCGGCCAGCACGCGCTCCGACGCGGGCACCGGCGGCTGGGCCGCGTCGAGCTCGTCCAGGTACTCGCGCATCTTCGCCAGGGGACGGCGGTACTGGCCCTCGAGCAGGAACGCGTGGCTGACGCCGAGCCCGAGCAGGAACCGGCCCGGGTGGGCGGCCGCCAGCTCACGGTGCGCGGCGGCCGCCTCCCCCGGCGGGTGCTTCCAGATGCTGACGATGCCCGTCGCGACGACCAGGCTGGTAGTCCCGCCCAGCAGGGCCCGGGCGATGTCGAACGACGCCGGGCTCTCCGGGAACCAGAACGTCCCGAAGCCGAGGCGCTCCAGCTCCGCGACGGCCTCGACGGCCTGGTCGAGACCGGACGCGGGCAGCCAGCTCCAGACGCCGACCCGCCCCAGCCCCACCGCCTACGCCCTCGCGGTCAGGCCGAGCTCGTCCGCCTTCTCGGCGGCGACCAGGTCGATCTCCTCCAGCAGGACCGGGAGCAGGTCCTCCTGCGGCACCGTGCGGTACAGCTTGCCCTTCCGGAAGATCACGCCCTTGCCGCGGCCGCCGGTCACCCCGATGTCCGCGTGCCGAGCCTCAGCGGGGCCGTTGACCACGCAGCCCATCACGGCCACCGTGACCGGCACGCGCATCTTCGCCAGGTGCTCCTCGACGGCCTTCACGGTCGGCACCATGTCGTACTCGAGGCGCCCGCACGTCGGGCACGCGATCAGCGTCGCCCCCTCCGTCCGGTAGTTCAGCGCCTTGAGGATCTCGTAGCCGACCCGGACCTCCTCGCTCGGGTCGTCCGTGGCGAGCGAGACCCGGATGGTGTCGCCGATGCCCTCGCTCAGCAGCACGCCGAGGCCGACGGCGCTGCGGATGCTGCCGGCCTGAACCGGCCCGGACTCAGTGACGCCGAGGTGGATCGGGTACGGCCGGGCCTGGGCGAAGAGCCGGTTCGCCATCACGTTGGTCCACACGTCGGTCGCCTTCAGGCTGACCTTGACGTGACCCGGCCCGTAGTCGAGGTCCTCTAGGATCTTGCAGTGACCGAGCGCCACCTCGACCATCCGCTCTGCGGTGCGCGCGCGGTCGTCCCGGTCGATCGCGCTGGCTTCCCGGAGGTTGCGGTGCACCTCCTCGGGCAGCGAGCCGGCGTTGACCCCGATCCGGAACGGGATGTCGCGCTCCTTGGCGGCCCTCACGACCCGCTCGACCTTCTCCCGGTCCACGATGTTCCCCGGGTTCAGGCGCAGGCCGTGCACGCCGGCCTCGATCGCCATCAGGGCGAGCCGGTGGTCGTAGTGAATGTCGGCGATGATCGGGAGCGGCGAGCCGGCCACGATCTCCTTCATGGCCTCGGCCGCGTGGTGGTCGGGCACCGCCGGGCGCACGATCTCGCAGCCGGCCTCCTTCAGGGCGGCGATCTGGTTCAGCGTCGCCCGGACGTCGCGCGTGTCGGTCTTGGTCATCGTCTGGACCGCGACCGGTGCGGCCCCGCCGACCACGACGTCACCGACGCGGACCGGGATGGACTTGCGGCGGCTCGGGATGGCAGTCTGCTGCATCTGAGTCATCACGTCCCTGGGAACTGTCCGGTGGCGATGCGCTGGACGTCGAAGAACGCGATCAGCGCCATGAGCGCGATCAGCGCGAGCAGGCCGGCGCGCTGGACGGCCATCTCCCGCTCGCGATCGAAGGGGCGCCCTCGCAGCTTCTCGAGGAGCACGACCACGATGCGGCCGCCGTCCAGCGCGGGCAGCGGCAGCAGGTTGGTGATGCCGAGCGCCATCGACAGCAGCGCGGCGATGACCAGGTAGTTGACCAGGCCCTCGGCGGCCGCGTGGTACGCGAGGACGCTGAACCCGATCGGCCCGGCGAAGCCCGACGGGCCGAAGAAGCCTCCCGGGACCTGGCCAGTGGCGACCTGCCAGACGCCCTGGCCGATGGCGACCGTCGACACGAAGGGGAACGTCACGCCCGACAGCACTGCCTGCCCCGGGCTGACGATCACGGCCGCCGAGATGCCGATGAGGTACCGGTGGGTCGACTTGTCCAGCTGCTGTGGCGCGATACTGGCGTCGAACGTCGTGCCGTCGGCACGCCGGATCGTGAAGGTCAGGGGCTGGCCCTGCGAGCGGTCCTCCGCCCGGTGGATGTCATCGGACGTCCGGAGCGGCTGGCCGTCGACGGCGCGGATACTGTCGCCCGGCACGATGCCCGCGGAGTACGCGGGACTCGGCTTGATCACATCCACGACCTTGCCGGGGTCGTCGTTGACCTGGGTGAACAGCGCCACGCCGGTCATGATGACCATGGCCACGAGGAAGTTCGTCACCGGCCCGCCGATGAGGATCAGGAGCCGCTGGTAGGCGGGCCTGCCGTGGAAGCCACGCGGGTCTTCGTAGTCGTCGGGCTCCATGCCCGCCAGCCGGACGTAGCCGCCGAGCGGGAACGCGCGCAGGGCGTAGAGCGTCCCGGAGCGCATAGTCGACCAGATGCGGGACCCCATGCCGACGGAGAACTCGCGGACGTGGACGCCGAAGAGCTTGGCCAGCGCGAAGTGGCCGCCCTCGTGCGGCACGACCAGGAGCAGGAACAGCGCGACGATCGCGGCCACGCGCCCCAGCGTGGACAGCGCGCCAAGCACGTCCTGTGCAGTGGTCACGCCCTGACCTTACCGATTCGCGCACGCACGTGTTCGCGGGCCAGCCCGTCGGCCTCCAGGATGCCGTCCAGCGAGTCGCCGCCCCCGCCCGGGCACGCGCCGAGGGCCGATTCCACCAGCGCCAGGATGTCCGTGAATCGGACCTGGCCGGCCAGGAATCCCGCGACCGCCTCCTCGTTTGCGGCGTTGAGGACCGCCGGGTACGGCGCGCCGCGGGCAGCCGCCTCCCGGCACAGGCGGACGCTCGGGAACCGCACCTGGTCCAGCGGGTGCAGTTCCAGCGTCCCCACCTCGTGGAACCGGGTGGGCGGCACCGCACCGGGCAGCCGTTCGGGATAGGAGAGGCCGAGCGCGATCGGCAGCCGCATGTCCGGGTTGCCAAGCTGCGCCTTGGTCGAGCCGTCGACGAACTCCACCATCGAGTGGATCAGGGCCTGCGGGTGGACGACCACCTCGATCCGCTCCAGCGCCACGCCGAAGAGGTGGTGCGCCTCGATCACCTCGAGGCCCTTGTTCATCAGCGTCGCCGAATCGATCGTGACTTTTGGGCCCATCCGCCAGCGGGGGTGCTTGAGCGCCTGGTTCGGCGTCACTTCGCGGAGGTCGAGGTCGGGGCGGCTCCAGAACGGCCCGCCGGTGGCGGTGACCAGCAGCCGGCTCACGCTGGCCGGCGCCTCGCCCCACAGGCACTGCCAGATCGCCGAGTGCTCCGAGTCGACCGGCCGGATGGCGTCCGGCCCGCCGGCCGCGGGCATGACCAGGTGCCCGGCCATCACCAGCACCTCCTTGGTGGCGAGGGCGAGCAGCTTGCCGGCACGCAGCGCGGCCAGCGTTGGCGCCAGCACCCGGGCGCTGGGGATCGCCACCAGCACGAGGTCGCAGTCGGGGTGGGTCACCAGTTCCAGGACGCGCTCGTCGCAGTCGGGGTCACCGGCCTGGACGACGTACGGGGCGGATCGCCCCGGCGATCGCCGGCCCGAAACGAGCCCGAACACCTGGAAGCGGTCCGGGAAGCGGTCGATGACGTCCAGCGCCTGCTGGCCGATCGATCCGGTGGCCCCCAGGATCGCCACGCGTCGGGGACCGGCCCCGCTCCATGTCGTCACAGAAGGTGAAGGTACGACGCGTACAGGTAAACGACGATGGGCGGAAAGAGCGCCGAGTCCAGGCGATCCAGGACCCCGCCGTGACCGGGGATGAGGTTCGACGAGTCCTTCACCCTCGCCAGGCGCTTCATCTGCGACTCGACGAGGTCGCCCGCCTGCGCGGTGACGCCGATCAGCAGGCCGAGCACGGCCGAGTGCCAGGGCGACAGCCCGAGCAGGAGCACGCCGCCCGCCACCGTGACGGGCACCGAGCACAGCAGGCCGGCCAGCGCGCCCTCCAGAGTCTTCTTCGGACTGATCGCCGGGAAGAACGGATGCCGACCCAGGCGGGTGCCGACCAGGAGCGCCGCGGCGTCGCTCACCACCACGGTCACCACGATCACGACCAGCCAGAAGACGCCGGGAGCGTGCCGGGCACCGTCGTAGAGCAGGAGGTAGGAGTTGAACGGCAGGCCGATGTAGATGGCGCCCGCCAGGCCGAGGGCCCAGCGACCGAGGCCCTCGCGCCGGCCGGGCATGACCAGGAAGACGGACAGCCCGGCGATCAGCGCCACGGAGAGCACCAGCTCCAGGGGGATCGCCTTGAGCACGGTGCCGCTGAAGGCGAACACGAGCCCGAGCGGGTAGAGCAGCCAGCTCGGCGCCCGGTATCCCATGCGGGCGGACAGGCCGCGGAACTCCCAGAGCGCGACGCCGCCGACGACGATGACGATGGTGTACACGCCGGCCCGGCCCGCGGCCAGCAGGGCGCCGACCACGGCCGCCAGCAGCACACCGCTGAGCACGCGGACCACCAGCGGGTCGAGCCTCCCGGCCCATCCCCGCACGGCGGCCGTCACTCTGCGAGCGCGATCTCTTCGGCCGGCCGTCCCCCGAAGCGGCGCGTCCGGCTCTGGTAGTCCCGGATCGCTCGCTCGAGGTCCTGGATGTCGAAGTCGGGCCAAAGGGTGTCCGTTACGTGAATCTCGCTGTAGGCGGACTGCCACAGCAGGAAGTTGCTGATCCGGCTCTCCCCCGCGGTCCGCACGATCAGGTCGGGGTCGGGCAGATCGGGATGATAGAGCCGGGAGGCGATCATGCGCTCGTCCACATCCTCGGGGCGAGCCCCGTCGGCCACCAGCGACCGGACGGCGTCGACCAATTCGGCGCGGCCGCCGTAGTTGAGGCACACGTTCAGGACCCCGCTCCGGTTGGCGGCGGTGCGGGCCTCCGCCTCCGCGATCTGCCGCTGGATCGCCGGTGAGAGCTCGGCCCGGCGGCCGCTGACCAGGACCCGGATGCCGCGCTCGTGGATCTCGTCCAGCTCGCGGCGGAACGCCTCGTGGAAGAGCCGCATCAGGTAGCGGACCTCGGCGCGCGGCCGTGACCAGTTCTCGGTCGAGAACGTGTACACGCTGAGCACCTGGACGCCCAGTTCCTCGCAGCCGTACATCACGCGCTTGATCGCGCGCACGCCGGCCCGGTGGCCGAACGAGTGCGGGCGGTTGCGCTTGCGGGCCCACCGGCCGTTGCCGTCCATGATGATGCCGACGTGCTTCGGCGGGGCGGCTCGCTGCTCCTGTGCGGCGAGCACGGACACGGCCGGGACAGGAGCCGGCTGGACGCTCACCGGTCCCTCCCGGCGGACAGGACGCTCCAGAGAGATCCGGGGCCGCCGGAAACAAGGGTTCCGGAAGGGGGGGCCTGCCCCCCCTTGCCATTCATCAGACCTCCATCACCTCGGCCTCCTTGCGCTGGCCGATCGCGTCGATGCGGGAGGTGTGTGCGTCCGTGATCTTCTGGAGCTGGTCGCCGGCACGCTTGGCATGGTCCTCCGGGATCTCGCCGGCGCGCTCGCGCTGGTGGATCTGCTGCAGCTCCTCCCGGCGCACGTTGCGGACGGCGACGCGCGCCTCCTCGGCGCGCTGCTTGACCATCTTCACGTACTCGCGGCGCCGCTCCTCGGTGAGCGCCGGGATGGGCACCCGGATCACCTGGCCGTCGTTGCTCGGGTTGAGGCCGATCCCCGCGTCGCGGATCGCCTTCTCGACGGTGCCCATCTGGCCCCGGTCGTAGACCTGGACGACGAGCATCCGCGCCTCGGGGGCGGAGATCTGGGCGAGCTGGTTGAGGGGCGTCGGGGTGCCGTAGTAGGGCACGTTGACGCGCTCGATCAGCACGGGGTTGGCGCGACCGGTGCGGATCGACTGGAGCTCCTGCTCCAGGTGATCGATCGACTTGCCCATCCGGGCTTCGGCCTCCTTGAGGATGCCGTCGATGCTGTCCGTGCTCATCAGGCCACCTGCCGACGTGAAGAGACGAAGGGGCCGCCGTAAGACGGGGGCCTGCCCCCGCTTGCACAGCCGTCGATGCTGTCCGTGCTCATCAGGCGCCGACCCCCACGAGCGTTCCGATCGGGTCGCCGCAGACCACCCGCTCCATGTTGCCCTCCTTCAGCATGTCGAAGACGACGATCGGCACCCCGTTGTCCATGCAGAGGGTCAGCGCCGTGTTGTCCATGACCTCGATGCCCCGGTTCAGCACCTCCATGTAGTCGAGGCGCTGGAACTTGGTGGCCGTCGGGTCGCGGAACGGGTCGGCGGTGTACACCCCGTCCACCTTGGTCGCCTTCATCACCACCTCGGCCTCCAGCTCGACCGCGCGGAGCGCGGCCGTCGTGTCGGTGGTGAAGTATGGGTTGCCGTTGCCGCCGGCCAGGAGCACCACCCGCCCCTTTTCCAGGTGGCGGACCGCGCGCCGGCGGATGTAGGGCTCGGCGACCTGGTTCATCTGGACTGCCGACATCGTTCGCGCCGGCAGGCCCAGCTTCTCCAGGCCGTCCTGCAGGGCCAGGGCATTGATCACCGTG
>Ga0126369_10003473_pt1 | contig 11381 bp, 10 predicted proteins | sample PanSoiMetaPlot_1_FD_109646 | JGI IMG/M metagenome (GOLD analysis project Ga0126369, IMG submission 109646) | Tropical forest soil microbial communities from Panama - MetaG Plot_1 | ecosystem: Environmental > Terrestrial > Soil > Tropical forest > Bulk soil | place: Panama | collected 2016-02-17 | reverse complement strand
GGCCAAGCGCTCTTCACCGTGCAGTGCCTCACCTGCCACAAGCTCAATGGCGCTGGTGCTGCGGAGGTCGGGCCAGACCTCAACCTGCCGCAAAATCCAACCGAATATCTCACCCCGCAGGGGTTGCACGATCTGATCCGCAACCCGAAAGCGGTGCGCACTTGGCCCGCTCAGACCAGCCCGGCATTGTCTGATTATCTGAGCGACCACGAGATCGAGCTGATCATCGCCTATCTGAGCACATGGCCGGCAGGAAGCAGGCACAGTAGTTGTGCGCGCGGTGTTAATTTCTTTCCCTCGCATCAGCGAACCATTCATTCCGCTTTGAGTGAGGCTTTTGGCACCACCAGTTCCACTTGGTCATTTCCGCTTTGATGCGGGCGCCAAATTCGGCGGAGCAGGCGGGGGTGAATCGGCAGCGCGCGGCAGCGTTTTGGGCGGCATGATGAAAACGCCGAGCGCTATTGGAGCAGGGCCGACACCAATCGTCGCGACCACGCTGTGACTCGCCGTAGCGACGACCGACACGGTATGGTCGAATTCGTTCGCAATGTAGGCCTTGCTTCCGTCTGGCGTGAAAGCCACGCCGAGAGGGCCGTGACCGACAGGGATCGTGGCGGACACGGCGTTGGTCGCAGTGGCGATGACCGACACCGTATTGTTTAAGTTCGTCACATAGACCGTGCTGCCGTCCGGCGTGACCGCGACCCCAAATGGGGCCAGACCGACTTCGATCGTCGCGGACACGGCGTTGGTCGCGGTGTTTATGACCGATACGGTGCCGTTGCCCTTGTTCGCAACGTAGACCTTGCTGCCGTCCGGTTTGACCGCGACGCCGATAGGATGCCTGCCGACGGCAATCGTCGCGGACACCGCGTTGGTCGCCGTGTCTATGACCGATACGACGCCCTCGACCGCGTCGTGCGCCACAAAGACTTTCCTGCCGTCCGGCGTAACCGCGATGCCGAAGGGCGTGGGACCGACGTCGATCGTTGCGGACACAGAGTCAGTCGCCGTGTCGATGACGGATAGGGTGCTGTGACGACCTTGGCTCGCAACATAGACCTTGCTGCCGTCAGGTTTGACCGCGACGCCGACCGGGTTGCTGCCGACGGCAATCGTCGCAGACACCGCGTTGGTCGCCGTGTCTATGACCGATACCGTGCCGCTGACCGCCCTGTTTGCTACATAGGCCTTCTTGCCGTCCGGGGTGACCGCGACGCCGGAGGGCGCCAGCCCGACGCCGATCGTTGTGACGACCTTGTTTGTCGCCGTGTCGATCACCGTTACGTTTTTGGCAAAGTTGGGATACACCCCCTGGTTCGTGATGTAGGCATTCTGGGCAATCGCGGCGACTGGCGTAACGAGTAAAGCCAATGCCAACGCTGTCACGGCCGCGATCGCTTGCCGCGACGTTCCTTCCAATTTCATTGTAACCCTCAACCGCTATTCCGCTTTGATCCCGGCTTTCGTGACGACCGGGCCCCACTTGATCATTTCCGCATTGATATAGGCACCAAATTCGGCGGCACTCATGTGCAGGGGCGTGGCACCCTGTTGATCGAGATTTTTCTTGGTGTCTTCCGAACGCAGCACCTCTTCGATCGCGCCGTGCAGCTTGTCGACGATCGGCTGCGGCGTTCCGGCCGGCGCGATAATTCCCCACCAATCGGAGGCCACATAACCGGGTACGCCGGCTTCGGCGATGGTCGGAAGCTCGGGCATGATCGGACTGCGCTTGGCGCCGCCGGTCGCCAGCGCCCGCAACCGTTCAGCCTGGATATTGGGGACGGTCTGCACGATCGAACTAAACATGAGTTGGGCTTCGCCGGCGATGACTGCGAGCATTGACGGCCCGCCGCCTTTGTAAGGCACGTGCACGATATCGACGTCCGCCATCACCTTGAACAATTCGCCGCTCAAGTTCTGAAAACTGCCAATTCCGGCTGAGGCGTAGTTGAGAAAGCCCGGTTTGGCCTTGGCAAGGTCGAGTAACTCCTTGACCGAATGCACCGGCACATTGGGATTGACGGTCAGCACATTGGTGCCGGTCGCCAGGATCGCGACCGGGACAAAGTCTTTGATCGGGTCAAATGGTTCTTTGTAAATGAACGGATCGACCGCGTGCGCTATCGAGATGACGAGGAGCGTATAGCCGTCGGCCGCGGATTTTGCCGCGACGTCTGTTCCAACAACGCCGCCGGCGCCGGCGCGATTATCGACGAAAACGGTCTGTCCGAGTTTTTGCCCGAGTTGGTTGGCGACGATGCGGCCGACCACGTCGTTGCTGCCGCCCGGCGGAAACGGAATGATCAGCCGGATCGGCCGTGACGGATAGTCGTCGGCCGCGGCCGGCACGCACCACGCGCAGGCCGTGAACAAGAGGCCGACGGCACCGAACAGCAACGCACGCAATTTCGCCACAGCCATGCTCCGGTTGGTGTTAACGGCCACAGCCGGCGGGATTGAAGATGCGCCGTGTCGATGGCGGGTTATTCGCGAGCTTTCCCGGCGGACGCACGGGGCGGGGCGCAAAATTGCCACCGCAATTGGGGCACACGCCTTTGAGACGGATTTCGACGCAATCGCGGCAGAAGGTGCACTCAAACGTGCAGATCATCGCGTTGGTGGCCGATGGGGGCAAGTCCGCGTCGCAACACTCGCAGCTTGGACGGAGTTCGAGCATTCAAAGCTACCCTTTCAGACGTCATGTCCCTATCACGATATGCCACGGAACGTGATGTCATGCACTTCCTTCGCTTTGGCCGCGCAGGCCGCCAAGAGGAAACCGAGATCGGTTCCGGTCGACACATAGCGCGCGCCCATGCGCACGAATTCGGCAGCGAGGTCGGAGCGCGAGGCAAGCCCGCCGACCCCGACATGCTTGCCCTGGTTGCGGCATGCGGCAATGGTCCGCGCATAGGCGTCGCGCAGGCGCGGATGGTCGTATTGACCGGCGAGACCCCAGTCGGCCAAAAGATCGTTCGATCCGATCATCACCAGATCGACGCCGTCGACGCCTGCGATCGCGTCGGCGTGGCTCAGCGCTTCTTCGCTTTCAAACTGGACGATGAGCAGTGTCGCCTGATTAAGTGCCGCATCTGCAGATGCGGCGGGGAAACTCCGATAATGCAGATGGGGCAGGCGGCCTGCGGCGGAGCGATGCCCGAGCGGCGGAAATTTCGCCGCCGCCACGTAACGCCGCGCGTCATCGGCCGATTGCACATGCGGCGCGATAACCCCAAGCGCGCCGGCGTCAAGGACGCGCGACACTTCGGCGAGCCCCGGCACCCGCACCAATGGCGTGATCCCCGCCTCGAGCGCGGCGATGCAGATCTGGCCCGTGGTCTCGAGCGAGAAGCTTGCATGCTCCAGATCGACATAGAGGCTGTCAAAGCCCGCGGTCTTGGCGATGCGGGCGATCTCGATGCCGCGTACAAGCCGGACCGTCATCGAAGCAACCACTTCGCCGCGGCCAAGCTTCTCCTTGACATGGTTGCGCAATAGTTCGTTGATCTCGTGAGCCATCTTCGTCATTACTTAAAGTGACTTCTCAAGTCGCGGCCGGTTTCACTTTTCCGGATCATGCTATAGGCGGAAACAGGAAGGATAGCCGTGAATTACTCGACCGACTTCAAGTCAATCCGTAACGACGTCTCGGCGCAAGAGTGGCAGACCAGGCTCGATTTGGCCGCCTGCTATCGGCTGGTCGATGCCTATGGCATGACCGATCTGATCTACAATCATATCACCGCGCGGATTCCCGGCACCGAACACCTTCTGATCAACCTGTACGGTCTCCTGTACAAGGAGATCACGGCGTCGAGCCTGGTGAAAATCGACGTCGAGGGCAACGTCGTCAGCAAGCCCGACACCGATTACGCCATCAACGTTTCCGGCTATGTGATTCACGGCGCCATCCATAAAGCACGGCCGGACGTCGGCTGCGTGCTGCACACGCATACGCGGGCCGGCATGGCGGTGGCGGCGATGCAATGCGGGCTGCTGCCGCTGTCGCAGACCTCGATCCGCTTCGTCGGCCATATCGGCTATCACGACTACGAAGGCCCGGCGATCGACGTCGACGAGCGCGAGCGGCTGGTTCGCGATCTCGGCCCGCACGACGCCATGATCATGCGCAACCACGGGCTCCTCACCTGCGGCGCAACCATCCAGCAGGCCTTCAACACCATGTACCAGCTCGAAATGTCCTGCCGCTCGCAGGTCGACGCCATGGCCGCGCGCGCCGAACTCACCATGCCCGGCGAGAACGTGCTCGCGCACACCGCGCATCTCTATCAGCCCGGCACGCGGCGGCCCTACGGCGTGCTGGAATGGCCGGCGATGCTGCGCCTGCTCTCGGCGCAAGAGAAGAATTCCGGCTATCCGCCGTACTGGCAGTGACTGCTGGCCACGTTAGCACCGTCATCTTGAGGTGCGAGCGAAGCGAGCCTCGAAGGATGAGGGGCCCACGACGCTCGGCCGTCGTCCTTCGAGGGCCGCGGAGCGTGTCATCGGGCCGACCACTTCGGGCCGGACCCGTTGGCGGGCCACCTCAGGGTGACGGAATACGGCTTCAGCCTCAATGACAACTTTTATTGTCGTGTCTCTCGCGCCTGTTGGATCGCCTGCCACACCCGTTGTGGCGTCGCCGGCATTTCGATATGGCGCACGCCAAACTCGCAGAGCGCGTCGACGATCGCGTTGATGGTGACGGCGAGCGCCGGCACGGTGCCGCCTTCGCCCGCGGGGCGGATGCCAAGCGGGTGCGTCGAAGAGGGCACCTCGCTCAACGCGGTTGCGTAAAATGGCAGATCGGAGGCGCGCGGCATCGCGTAGTCCATGAATGAGCCCGCGAGCAATTGCCCGCTGTCCGGATCGTAATGGCAATGCTCGAGCAGGGCCTGGCCGACGCCTTGGGCGATGCCGCCGTGAACCTGGCCGTGGATGATGAGCGGATTGATCGCACGCCCGACATCGTCGACGGCGGCATAATTGATCAGCGCCACGGCGCCGGTGTTGGGATCGACCTCGACTTCGCAGACATGCGCGCCGTAGGGATAACTCGCCTCCACCACCGTTTCGTCGCAAGCGGCATGGAGCGGTCCGCGCAAATCTTCCGGCAGATCGGCGCGCTCTGCCGCGGCGCGTGCGACCTCGAACAAGCCGACCGCGTGATTGGTGCCCTTGACGCCAAAGCGGCCGCGCGAAAATTCAATATCCGCGGCGGCGGTCTCCAAAAGATGTTCGGCGATGCGCAGGCCCTTTTCGATCAGGCGGTCGGACGATTTCTTGATCACGATCGAGCCAAGCCGCATGCCGCGGCCGGAATGCGCGCCGCCGCCGACCGTGACCCGATCGGTATCGCCGGCGATGACACGGACCGATTCGATCGGCACGCCGAGCCATTCGGTGACGAGCTGCGCGAAGCTCGTCTCGTGGCCTTGGCCCTGCGATACGACGCCGATCACGAGCTCCACGGCGCCGTCCGGCAAGACCAGCAGCTCCGCTTTCTCGCGCGGCACGCCGGTTGAAATATCGACATAGGTGCCGACGGCGATGCCGCGGTATTTGCCGCGCTTTCTCGCCTCGCGGCGGCGCTTCTTGAAGCTCGCCCAGTCGCCGAGCTTGAGCGCCGTTTCCATGGCGCCGATGTAATCGCCATTGTCGTATTCGACGCCGAACGGATTGCGGTACGGCAATTCCCTCTCGGTCACGAGATTGCGGCGGCGAATGGCGACGCGATCGAAGCCGTGCTCGCGCGCGGCCAGATCGATCAGCCGTTCGATGACGAAAATCACTTCCGGCCGGCCGGCGCTGCGATAGGGCCGTGTCGGCGACGTATTGCTCAAAGTGGCGCGCGCGCGAAAATGCGCGGCCGGCATGCGGTAGATGCTCGACATCATCTGCACGCCCTTTTGCACCATGGCGAAATTGGTGGTGTGGGCGCCGAGATTGCCGAGATTAGAGCCCCGCATGGCAAGAAATCGGCCTTTGTCGTCGAGCGCCAGCTCGGCCTCGACGACAAGGTCGCGCGCCTGATAGTCGCTCAGGAACGATTCGTGCCGTTCGATGATCCATTTCACCGGCCGGGCGAGCTGGCGCGCCGCCCAGGCGACCGCCGCGAACTCCGGATAGATCATGCCGCGGGTGCCGAAATTGCCGCCGACATCGGTCATCAGCACGCGGACCTTTTCCGGCGGCATGTCGAGAATCGCGGCGAGGTCGTTTTTCAACCGCACCGCGCCGCCATTGCCGGCATAAAGCGTGATACGTCCGCTTGCGGAATCGAAGGCGGCAAGCGCGGCGCGCGGCTCCATCGGCACGCCGGTGACGCGCTGCACCCAGGTCTCGAACCGGGTCACATGCGCCGCGCCGGCAAAGGCCGCAGCCGTTGCGGCCTCATCGCCAAGCTCGGCATCGAAACAGACATTGGATCGCGCGCCTGATCGCGGATCGTCGTGGACGCGCGGCGCGTCCTGCCGGGCCGCGGCTTCGGTTTCGACGACAGCAGGCAAGACCTCGTAATCGACATCGAGGCGTTCGGCGCCGTCCTTTGCCGCGTGGAGCGTTTCGGCAAGGATCATGGCGATCGCCTCGCCGACAAAGCGGGCCTTGTCGGCGGGGAGGGGATAATGCGGCGCTTCGAAGGGCGGAACGCCCCCGGCGTTGCGGAGCGGCGTCTCCGCCGGATGCGGCGACCATGGTTTATGCGGAATGGGCTTGAGCCCGTCGGCAAGGCAATCGGCGCCGGTGAGCACGGCGAGAACGCCGGGCGCCGCCAGCGCCTTGCCCTTGGCGATGCCGCGAATGCGCGCATGCGCGTGTGGCGAGCGCACCATCACGGCATAGGCTTGGCCGGGCAGGTTTTCGTCGGCGGCGTAGCGCCCGCGGCCGCGAACGAGCCGCAAGTCCTCGCGTCGGCGGACCGGCTGGCCGATGCCGGAATTGCTGACGCCCTGAGCGTGCGCCGTTCGGTCCATGGCTACCTGTTTATAATCGCAATGGTAGTGGACGCATCGACGGGCTGACAACCCGTGCCCATAGCGGTAGAGAAAATCTAGTGGAGCGGATTTGACATTCGCTAGCCATCTGGCCGCAAGCTCGTAAAGCGAATGTCAAATCCAAAGCTCCACTAAGACCTATAACTGCTAGTGGTCCTTTGATTCTAACATTCGCATGGGAGCTGCCGGATCCGGATGCGAATGTTAGAATCGGACCACTAGGGAGAAGACGCATGACCGATCAGCTCGGCAAGCCGGTGCTGCGCAAGGAAGATCCGGCGCTCTTGTCGGGCCGCGGCCGCTATGCCGACGATCTTCCGATTCCGGTCGGCACCTTGCATGCCCATGTCATTCGCTCGCCGCATGCGCATGCCGAGATCGTTCGCGTCGACGCCGCGAAGGCGCTCGCGCATGAGGGCGTCTGGGCCGTCATCACCGGCGAGGATGTGCGCAAATTGTCCGATCCGTTCCTCGCGGCCGTGAAGGCGCCGGTGCAGCAATGGACACTCGCGGTCGAGCGCGTGCGCTATGTCGGCGAGCCGGTCGTCCTTGTCGTCGCCGAGAGCCGCTACCTCGCCGAGGACGCCGCCGAACTTGTGACGATCGATTATCAGCCGCTCGATCCGGTGCTCGATCCGGTCGAGGCTTGCAAAAGCGCAGCGCCGCTTCTGCATCCGGCCGCTGGCACGAACGAAATTTCCGTGCGCGAGTTTCGCTACGGCGATCCCGACGGCGCATTTGCCCGCGCCGATCGCCGCATCGCCATGACCGTGCCGTTTCCGCGGCTCTCGTTCACGCCGATCGAATGTTACGTGGTCGTCGCCCAGCACAACGCCGCCGAGAACAGCTACGACGTTCTGGCGAATTTCCAGGGGCCGTTCTCGATGCATCCGGTCATGGCGCTCGCGCTGCGCGTGCCGGGACCGAAATTTCGCTTGCGCATCCCGCCGGATTCCGGCGGCAGTTTCGGCATCAAGCTTTCGGTCTTCCCCTATATCGTGCTGATCGCGCTTGCCGCCCGGATCACCGGCCGCCCGGTGAAATGGACCGAGGACCGCATCGAGCATCTGGTCGCGGCGAGCTCCGGCCCGAATCGCGTCACGCAGATCGAAGCGGCGGTCGGCAAGGACGGCCGCATTCTTGGCCTCAAGCTCGATCAGCTCGAAGATTATGGCGCGTTCCTGCGCGCGCCGATGCCGGCGCCGCTCTACCGCATGCACGGCGCGGTGACCGGCGCTTACGACATCGAACATGTCGAAGTCAAAAATCGCGCCGTGCTTACCAACAAAATGCCGGCGAGTCTGATCCGTGGCTTCGGCGGCCCGCAGCTTTATCTGGCGCTCGAGCGGTTGATGCAGCGCATCGCGATCGAACTCAAGCTCGATCCGCTCGACGTGATCCGGCGCAATCTCATTGCGGCGCAGAAATTTCCGTACCGGACGGCGGCCGGTGCGCTCTACGACTCCGGCAATTACGCTCGCGCCGTCGAGATCGCGATCGGCGACGGCCGGCTCGCGGATCTGAAAAAACGGCGCGAGGCGGCGCGCGCGCAAGGCCGCCATTACGGCATCGGCTTTGCCGTAGTGGTCGAGCCGGCAATGTCGAATATGGGCTATCTCTCGACCTTGATGACCGCGCAGGCGCGCGAGAAAGCCGGCCCGAAGAACGGGGCGGTGTCGATGGCGCGCCTGACGATCGATCCGCTCGGCGCGGTAACGGTCACCGCCGATGTCACCGTGCAGGGCCAGAGTCACGAAACCGTGCTGGCGCAGATCGTAGCGCAAGAACTCGGGCTTTCGCCCGGCGAGGTCGAAGTCGTGTTGGAACTCGATACGGCGAAGGACCAATGGTCGATCGCCGCCGGCACCTATTCGAGCCGCTTTGCCTCCGGCACCGCGGTCGCCGCGCATATGGCCGCGGTGGCGATGCGCGACAAGCTCAAGGCCATCGGGGCGAAGCAGCTCAACGTGCTGCCCGACGATGTCGAGCTCGCGCAGGGAAAAATCCGCAGCCGTTCCAATCCCGACAATGCGCTGCCGTTCGGGCGCGTCGCCGGCACCTCGCATTGGTCGCCGGTGATGCTGCCGGAGACGGTCGCGCCGGCCTTGAGCGAAACCGCGGTGTGGACGCCGCCGGAGCTCGAGCCGCCGTCGATCGACGATCGCATCAACACCTCGCTGACTTACGGTTTCATCTTCGATATGTGCGGCGTGGAGATCGATCCGGTGACGTATCACGTGCGCGTCGACCGCTATGTGTCGATGCACGACGCCGGCCGCATCATGAATCCGATGATCGCGGAAGGGCAGATCCGCGGTGCGTTTGCCCAAGGCATCGCCGCCGCGCTGTACGAGGAGTTTACCTATAACGAGGAGGGCGCGTTCCTCAACGGCACCTTTGCCGATTATCTGGTGCCGACCGTCGGCGAAATCCCGGACGTCGAAATCCTGCACTATCACTCGCCGTCGCCGTTCACCCCGCTCGGCGCCAAGGGGCTCGCGGAAGGCAATTGCATGAGTACGCCCGCCTGCATCGCCAACGCGATTGCGGATGCGCTCGGCGTGAGCGCGGTCGAACTGCCGGCAACGCCGCGACGCATTCACGCTTTGCTGCAGGCGCGCGCATGAAGCCGCGTCCTTTCGATTACGTCCAACCCGACACGGTCGAAGAAGCGGTCGCGATACTCGCCGAATACGGCGACGACGCCCGCATTCTGGCCGGCGGGCAGTCGCTCGTTCCGATGCTCAATCTGCGGATCGTGGAGGCGCGGGCGCTGGTCGATATTTCGCGCATCAGTGCGCTCGATGTCATGCGCGAGGTTCGCGGCAAGATTGAAATCGGCGCCGCGGTGACGCAGAACAAATTGCTGGCCTGGCCGCAGCTTGCGGAAAAGCTGCCGCTCGTCGCCGCCGCGCTGCCTCATGTCGGACATTTCCAGACCCGCAACAAGGGTACCGTCTGCGGTTCGATCGCGCATGCCGACCCAAGTTCGGAGCTTCCGCTCACGCTTGCACTGCTCGGCGGCGAAGTCGTTTTGAAGTCGGAGCGAGGCGAGCGCGTGCTCGCGGCGGAAGATTTCCAGAAGGACATGCTTACCACCGCGCGCGCGCCAGATGAATTGATCGCGGCGGTGCGCTTTCCTTTGGCGAACGGGAAAGGTGTCGCCTTTCGCGAAGTGGCGCGCCGGCACGGCGACTTCGCCATCGTCGCGGTGGCGGCGGTCGTCGAGGACAAAAACACGGTGCGGCTCGGCGTCGGCGGTATGGCCGGCAAGCCGATGGTGCGCCGGTTTGCGCGCGAAGAGGCCGCCGGCGCCATCGCCGCCTGGGCCGACGCGCTCGAAGGCTACGAGGACCTGCATGCATCGGCGGCGATGCGGCGCGACCTGTTTCGCAATCTGGGGCCGCTTGCGGTTACGGAGGCGATCCGATGCGCCGCGTGAACCGCGACGCGCGCGCGCGCGTTTCACTCACGCTGAACGGCCGCAAGCTTGCGGCGGAAGCGGAGCCGCGCACACTGCTGTGCGACTTTCTCCGCCATGCGCTCGGCGCGACCGGCACTCATGTCGGCTGCGAACATGGCGTCTGCGGCGCCTGCACCGTGCTGATCGATGGCGTCGCGACGCGCTCGTGCCTGACCCTTGCGGTCCAGGCCGAAGGCCGCGAGGTCCGGACCGTGGAGTCGCTTGCCGCGCCCGACGGCGAGCTCAATCCGCTGCAACAGGCGTTTCGCGACCACCACGCTTTGCAATGCGGCTTCTGCACGCCGGGCATTTTGATGTCGTTCACCGATTATCTGTCCCGCAATCCGCACGCCTCCGAGGCCGAGATCCGCGATGTGCTCAGCGGGCATCTGTGCCGCTGCACCGGCTATGCCAGCATCGTCGCCGCGCTCAAGCGGGCCGCGCGGCGGGAGTAAGCAATCGAAGGGTGGGCTGAGCGAAGCGAAGCCCACGCGGAGCATCAACGTGATCATTGTGTGGGCACGGCGCTTCGCGCCTTTGCCCACCCTACGAAGCTTCGGCTATGATGCACAAACAATGATTTTCACCAACAAAAAGGATTTGCGACATGAACGACAGCGCTGGGGGACATGAGCGAAGCGGACAAACCGGCGACGAAGACATTTTGCGCTTCGACGTCAGCGATGCCCGGCTGGAAGCGGCCGCCAGCTCCGGGACGCCCGGCGGCGCCATGTCGTTTCCCAACGCGCCGACCGTGAGCATTCTGGTCGTGTGCTGCAGCTTCGACGGACCATGAAGGACATTGTCGAAAAGCTTGAAGCGCGCCGCGCCGGCGCCCGCCGCGGCGGCGGCGAGGCCCGCATCGAGGCGCAGCACAAGCGTGGGAAACTCACCGCGCGCGAGCGCATGGAACT